>ERZ779632.395-NODE-395-length-26462-cov-15.159238_pt1 | contig 26462 bp, 16 predicted proteins | sample MGYA00514194_ERZ779632 | MGnify/ENA primary metagenome ERZ779632 (study PRJEB29562, sample SAMEA4376704) | mouse gut metagenome | isolation source: Cecum | study: EMG produced TPA metagenomics assembly of the A DSS colitis mouse model was used to assess the...
TTTGTGAACGATACATTTTTGTGTCCACTCATACGAGTTCCATAACTACGGACACTTTAATCTCGTGAGAAATCTCCTTTTTCTTTCCAATTTCAGGTGTTCGGTTAAACTTAAAAATCCTCGCAAAGTGCGTAAATTCAAGGATTTCTACAAATCCTTCCTTTGTAGACAACATGCGACTTCCACATGCACTGTCTGCGGAAACATATCCACCGCCCGCGCCCGCCGCAGTTCATACCCATTCGCACACAAATACTTCAAATCCCGCGCGAGCGTTGCGCTGTCGCAGCTCACATAGACAATCCGCTTGGGCGCCATCTTCACCATCGTCTCAAGACAGGCTGCGTCGCAGCCTTTGCGCGGCGGGTCCACGCAAATGACATCGGCATGGATACCCTCCCTTTCATAAAGTGCAGGCAGGACTTCCTCCACCTTCCCAACATAGAAACATGCGTTATCTATCTTGTTCCGCCTTGCATTTTCCCGCGCATTGAGAATTGCCTGCTCAACAATCTCGATGCCATAGACCTTTCCTGCCCTTTTTGCCATGAACAGACTGATGGTTCCGATGCCGCAATATAAATCCCACACGGTCTCTGTGCCCGTCAGCCCAGCATAGTCCAATGCCAGACTATACAGCTTTTCCGTCTGTACCGGATTTACCTGATAGAAGGATAATGGGGAAATTGCAAATGTTATTCCATCTTCCGCAGCACAGTGCTCCTCACCAGAATGCATATCCTTCATGTCCCGCATATGTATGACATCCGTTATCGTATCTGTTCCCCACAGGGTATGACAGGTACTGCCCATGATAACATTCGTTTTTTCCTGATTGATATTGATGGAAATGCTGGTCATGCCCTTTATGCTGCACAGCTTTTCTACGAGCTTGTCTGCGTGTGGAAGCTTCTCGCCGTTCAGAACGACGCACACCATGATCTCCCCTGTTGAGAATCCCTTTCGTATCAATATGTGTCGCACCAGTCCCTCTCCGCTCGATTCGATATACGGTGCTATTTTATATGCCCGCATAAAGTCCAGAATCCCTTCAAGAATCTCCTTATTTTCCCGCACACCTAACACACAGTCTGTATTCGGTATGATAGCATGTGTTCTCCCTGCATAGAATCCTGTTATCGTTTCACCATTCTTGTCTGTCCCTACTGGAAACTGCGCTTTATTGCGATAGTGATACGGCTCTTCCATGCCAATGATCGGCTCCATGCACTGATCAAGCAGCGCCATCGGAAAACCACCGATGCGATTCAGGTTATTTTTGACTTTATTTTCTTTAAATAACAGCTGAGTTTGATAATTCAAAGCCTGTATTTGACAGCCGCCGCACTGCCGATGATATGGACACCGCGGTTCTGTGCGGTTCAAAGAAGCTGTGAGAATCTTCATAAGGCGGGCATACGCATAGCCCTTTTTGACCTTCATGATCTTTGCCTCCACCTGATCGCCAATCACTGCATCTTTCACAAAGAAGGTAAAGCCGTCAATCTTTCCGATGCCCTCCCCATCGATACCCATATCATTAATAGCTAGTGTTACTATATCATCCTTTTGATACTTCATGCACTACTCCATCCTGCTCACTGCCAGATTGGATTCAAAGAACTTGTTGTAGCCAAGCCATCCTGTCTCCTTTGTGGATTCCAGCAGTTCCTTGAAGGTCTCCATCTTCGCATCGGTATTGTCTGCATAGCACAGTGCAACCGCCTCGATAATGGCTGGCTTTTTGGGGGAACCAAACTCATACTCCCCATGATGTGCCAGAATACAATGCTGTAGTTCCATTGCAAGAATAGACGGAAAGTTCGGAATTTCTCTGATCTTTGCCCCCAGCATTTCAGAACCCATCACAATGTGCCCCAGAAACTGTCCTTCATTCGTGTAGTCGTTCGCCGGAAACGGGCTGATTTCCCTTGTTTTTCCCATATCATGACAGATTGCCGCAGTCATTAGCAAATCTCTGTTCAAGACAGGATATTGGGTACCGTAAAAATCACACAGCTTTGCAACACCAAGCGTATGCTCAAGCAGACCGCCAATAAATCCGTGATGCACCGTCTTTGCGGCAGAAGCCTTGCGAAACCGCTGTGCAAATGCCTGATCTTCCACGAAGAATTTTTGCAGCAGCGTCTTTAAGTATGTATTCTCAATGCTGTCGATCAAGGCCAGCAGCTCCGCATACATTTCATCCAGATTTTTGCTGCTGACGGGCATGTATTCCTGTTCATCGTACTCGCCCTCCTCACATCTGCGCACCCGCTTCACATTCGCTTGCAGAGCCCCATTGAAACTTGTGATATCGCCGTACACCTCGATATAATCCATCGCGTCAAAATCAGCAATGCCGGCATTGTTCGGGTCCCAGATCTTGGCGTCAAGCGTCCCGGTTTTATCCTGTAAAATAACATTGTCGTAGCTCTTTCCGTTCTTGGTCACTGCGGAGCTCTTGAACTTACAGAAATAAATGTCAAAAATCCGGTCGCCGTCCTTATACTCTTTAATATACTTCATTTTTATCTGAATCCTTTCCTTATTATAATATTACCCTTCATTCTGCCTGACAGGCTGTATCATAAAATGCATCTCCTCGTATGCATTGACGCTCGCCCGCCGCACAACGATGTCGATACTGTTCTCCACATGGACATTTCTCAGGACATTCATATAATCTGCTGCACTGTTGATCTGCTGTGTTCCTGCCCGGACCAAGATATCACCCTTCTGGATGCCCTTTAACATTGCAGGAGAATCCATGTCAATATCCACGATATATACTCCCGGCAAAATATTCAGCTCTCTGCCCGTCTGCTCGGAAATATCCTGCACATAGATGCCAAGATACGGGATGTCCTCACCGTTTGAAAGTTTCGTGATCAGCCCCTTTAGTTCTGTAATCCCCACTGCCGAAAGCAGATTCTTTGTATCTTCATGATTATGGCTGTTATCAATAATCCCAATGACCTCCCGGTTCATATCCACAAGAATGCCACTTGGATTCGTGCCCGCATAGATATCAGTTGTCATTAATTTATACTCGCTGTCCGCCATCGTAACCACGTTGTTTTTCGACGTAATCATTCCATAACACACGGTGTCTTTATAGCCAAACAAATTTCCTACCGCAATCACGGGCGTTCCTGTAATTCCCGATATAATAGAACTTCCCAGCGTGGCAACCGTCACCGCGGAAAGCGTATCACTTGCAATATATTTTAAATCCACCGCCAGAACTGCCAAATCAGTATTCTCGTCATACTGCTTAATCACCGCATCCGCCTCCACGCCATCGCAAAAGCTGACACGGATGGCCTGCGCATTATCCAGTGACGACTTGCGGCTCAAAATCAAAAGTTCCCTGTTATTGTTCGCAATGATCACCCCCGCCGTCGTTCCCTCACTCTGGTCCGTGTTATTGAACCAGTCCACATCAGCATGTACCGCTGTGACCGTCACCATGCTCGACGCGATTTCCCGATAGACCTTGTAAAGTTCCTCATACTGCATCTGATATGGCTCCAACGGCTCGGACTCAGCAGGCGCTGTTTCCATTCCTGCTGCGCTCTCCTCCGGCTTTGGCGGCTCTGAACTTTTCGGTTCTGTTTCAGCCGTTTCCGCACTTTCTGAGCTATTTTCGGACACCATTTCTGTCATCTGGGCAGATGACGTCTCCTGCTCCTTCGAACTGGTATTTTCCTTTGTCTCATCATACGCCTCCGTCTCCTCCTGTCCCGTGGTCGTCCCCTCGGTGAGCATATCCTCCGGGCGCATCTCATTTTTTTCCTGCGGAAATGTCACAATCTCCGGCTCCTCCTCAGGATACAGCCAATTGTTGAGCACCGGCTCCAGCAACAAAAATGACAGGCACGCCAGCAGCCCAAAAAGCACCGCCATCGAAGCCGTGATAATTGTCCGCTTTAGCAGTTTCTTTTTATTAATCGGACGCTCTTTGATCTTTTCCTGCAAAAATTCAAAATCACTTGCTGCCTCGTGCAGCATTTCCTCGTTCTTTTCGTCGCTCATTCCACGCTATGCCTTCCGTTCCACCAGTCTATACTTTCCTCAATTCCTTTAGTATATCCGATAGTATTACCTTGGTCAATGCTTTTCTGAATTTATTTCAACCTCCGCTTTACGTAATACGCCCGGATATGATATACTTGATACGATTCAGACAAGGCTCTGCAAGCCACCTCAAAAATATGGAGAACGAATATCATGAATGACAAAGCATTACGGATTCTTGAATATCATAAAATCATCAGCCTCTTAGTGGAAAAGGCAAGTTCTGCCCCCGGCAAAGAGCGCTGCCAGAAGCTCACCCCCATGACGGACATCACCGAGATCGAGGAGGCACAGCAACAGACTGCCGATGCCTTCACCCGTCTGGTCAAAGGCGGACGGATACATTTTAGCGGCAACAAAGATATCAGTTTCAGCATCAAATCACTGGAAATCGGCAGTGCACTCTCAGCGGCTGAGCTGATGAAAATATCAGCCTCCCTCGCCTGCGCCACACGGGCAAAGACCTTTGCGCGCTCCGACCACGACGAGGAGATCGCGGACAGCCTACAGATCTATTTTGCGCATTTGGAACCGCTCACTCCGCTCCAAAATGAGATTAACCGCTGTATTATTTCTGAGGAGGAAATCGCGGATGACGCGAGCCCTGCACTCAAGCATATCCGGCGCAGCATCCATCTCACCAATGAAAAAATACACAGCCAGCTTACAAACATGGTCAATGGCTCTTACCGCACCTATCTTCAGGACGCTGTGATCACAATGCGTAACAATCGTTATTGTATCCCTGTCAAATCTGAACATAAAGGAAATGTTCCCGGCATGATACATGACCAGTCCTCCACAGGGTCCACGCTTTTTATAGAACCAGCTGTTATTGTAAATCTAAATAACCAGCTAAAAGAACTTGCCCTGAAAGAAAAGGATGAGATCGAGCGTATTCTGGCAGCACTAAGCGCCCTCGCAGGTGAGCATACCGAGGAATTATCCAGCAATTTCCGCCTTTTAACAACACTGGATTTCATTTTTGCCAAAGCGGGTCTCGCCGTGGACATGAATGCATCACGGCCGTTATTTAATAACAATCGTTATATAAATATCCGTAAAGGGCGACATCCGTTATTAGATAAGAAAAGGGTCGTCCCCATCGACATTCATCTCGGAGAAGAGTTTGACCTCCTAGTCGTGACCGGTCCCAACACCGGCGGCAAAACAGTCTCCTTAAAGACCGTCGGGCTCTTTACTTTGATGGGTCAGTCGGGACTTCATATCCCGGCGCTTGACCGTTCCGAGCTGGGTATATTCACAGAGGTGTACGCCGATATTGGCGACGAACAGAGCATTGAGCAGAATCTCTCCACCTTCTCTGCCCATATGACAAACACAATTTCTATCCTGAAAAACGCCGACGAAGATGCGCTGTGTATCTTTGACGAACTTGGCGCCGGCACAGACCCTACAGAGGGCGCGGCCCTTGCCATTGCCATCCTAAAACACTTGCATGACAAAGGAATCCGCACCATGGCAACCACACACTACAGTGAGCTCAAGGTCTTTGCACTCACGACCTCCTATGTGGAAAATGCCTGCTGTGAGTTTGACGTGGAGACACTGCGCCCCACATATCGGCTGCTCATCGGCATTCCCGGCAAGAGCAACGCCTTTGCCATCTCCTCCAAGCTCGGTCTCCCCGACGAGATTATCGCGTCCGCCAGAGAGCACATCAGCGAGGAGGAAGAGAGCTTTGAGGATCTCCTGACCGATCTGGAAACGAGCAGGCGCACCATCGAGAATGAGCGAAATGAGATTCAGCGCTACAAGGCAGAAATCGAGTCCCTGAAAAAAAAGCTTGAACAGAAGCAGGAGCGCATGGACGCGCAGAAGGACAAAATTCTGCGCGAGGCAAACGAGGAAGCGCGCAAGATTTTACAGGATGCCAAGGATGTCGCCGACGAAACCATTCGGGATTTCCAGAAAGTAAACGTCAGCAAGGCTTCGATTCAGGATTTGGAAAAAGCCCGCACCAAAGTGCGCGACAAAATTACAGAAAAAAATGCAAAACTCACTGCCACACAGGAAAAACCGACGCACAAGCTCTTAAAGCCAAACCAGATCAAGCCCGGCGATCTGGTAAAGGTAGTCTCTATGGGCTTAAAGGGTACGATCTCCTCCAAGCCGGACGCAAAGGGCGATCTCTTTGTACAGTGCGGCATTATCCGCTCTAAAGTGAATATCAAAGACCTTGTGCTCATCAATGAAGATGCACTGTCCGGCAATGCATCTTACAAAAAAAGCTATGGCGGTACAGGCAGTTCGAAACGCACCGGCGGAAGCATCGGCATGTCCAAAGCTGCCACGCTCTCCACAGAGATCAATCTGCTTGGAAGGACCGTGGATGAAGCGCTGTCCGAACTTGACAAATATCTCGACGACGCCTACCTGTCCCACGCGCCCAGCGTGCGCATCGTACACGGCAAAGGAACTGGTGCCCTGCGTCAGGCAGTCCATCAGTATCTCCGGCGCATCTCCTATGTGAAATCTTTTCATCTGGGAGAGTACGGCGAAGGGGACTCCGGCGTAACGATCGCTGAATTTAAATAAATATGCAAATAAGAAAGGCAAAAACATGGCAAACAAACAAAAAATACTGATTGTTGACGATGATGAAAACATCGCAGAACTCATTTCCCTCTATATGACCAAAGAGTGCTTTGAGACCAAGATCGTCTATGACGGTGAATCTGCCCTGCGGGAAGTGAACAGCTTTGCGCCGGATCTCATCCTGTTAGATCTGATGCTGCCGGGCATCGACGGGTACCAAGTGTGCCGCGAAGTCCGCCAGAAATCGCAGACACCAATCATCATGCTGTCCGCAAAGGGCGAGGTCTTTGACAAGGTGCTCGGACTCGAACTTGGCGCCGATGACTATCTGGAGAAACCCTTTGACACCAAAGAGCTGATCGCACGCGTCAAAGCGGTGCTGCGCCGTTACAAGACGGCTGCGCCCGCTGAACCAGCTTCCGACGCCAAGCAGGTTTCCTACCCCAACCTCACCATCAACCTCACAAACTACTCGGTCATCTATAACAACAAAACCGTGGAGATGCCGCCAAAAGAACTCGAACTGCTGTATTTTCTCGCCGCGTCTCCCAACCATGTGTACACCAGAGAGCAGCTCCTCGACCAGATCTGGGGGTATGAGTATATCGGGGACACACGCACCGTCGATGTGCATATCAAGCGGCTCCGCGAGAAGATCAAAGATCACGAGACATGGCGCATTGCAACCATCTGGGGCGTTGGCTACAAATTTGAAGTGAAGGACTGAGCATCCATTGAAACGGACATTATATCTAAAGTTTGTACTGGCTTATTTTATCTTTGCATTTTTTGGTTTTATCGTCGTTGCGACCTTCACCTCCAGCATGACGCTAGAGCACATGAAGCGTGAGCGCGCCGACTCCTTATATAAAGAAGCGCTGCTGATCTCTGACTCCTACGCAGCGGATTTGTACAACAATGAAATCACCTTGGAATCCGTCTGGCGCCAGATTGAGGCAATCGACACCTTCCTAGATGCCTCGATCTGGATTGTCAATCCGTCGGGGCTGATTGTGCTGGATTCCAGCTCACCGCCCGACATCGAGAATCCTGTCACCATCCCGAATTTCAGTCCCACCATCACCGGAAATTCCTTTTATACCACTGGGAATTTTTTTGGCATGTTTGAGGATGAGATGCTCTCTGCCTTTGCCCCCATCACTTCCAAATTCAAAGTGAAAGGCTATGTGGTTATCCACGCCTCACTCGTCGATTTGCAGGCTTCGTGCAACTCTCTCTTAAATATTTCCTTTATCACACTGGTGATTCTCTTCCTGCTCTCGCTCATCATCCTGCTTTTCTTCACAGAGATGGTCTATCTGCCGCTGCGCAAGATCACCCATGCGACAGAGCAGTATGCCATCGGGAATTTCAGGTACGAGTTTCAGGTGGACAGCGAGGACGAGATCGGCTATCTTGCCGCCTCACTCGCCTACATGGCAAGCGAAGTCGCAAAGAGCGAGGACAATCAGAAACGGCTCGTGGCAAATATCTCCCACGACTTCCGCTCACCGCTCACCTCCATGCGCGGCTATCTCGAAGCGATGCTTGACGGCACGATTCCGCCCGAACTGCATGAAAAATATATCGGTGTAGTACTCAACGAGACGGACCGTCTGACCAAGCTGACCAACTCCCTGCTCACGCTCAACAACCTCACCACCAAGGGCATGATTCTCGACAAGAGCACCTTTGACCTGAACCAAGTTATCAAAAATACAGCAATGGCCTTCGAGGGAACCTGCCGTGAACGGCTGATCTCCATTGAGCTTGTCCTCACAGGCGATGAGATGTACGTCAATGCAGATATGGTCAAGATACAGCAAGTGCTCTACAACCTCGTGGACAACGCCATCAAGTTCAGCCACAAGAACTCTTCCATCAAGATAGAAACCGTTGAAAAATCCAACAAACTGATGGTATCGGTCAAAGACAATGGGATCGGCATTCCAAAAGACAGCCTGCGCCTGATCTGGGACCGCTTCTATAAGACCGACCTCTCCCGCGGCAAAGACAAAAAAGGGACTGGATTAGGGCTTTCCATCACCAAGGAAATCATCCAGTCCCACAATGAAAATATCAATGTCGTAAGCACCGAGGGCGTCGGCACAGAATTTATCTTTACGTTGGAGAAGGCAAAGAAAGCGTAAAAGCCGCCATCACGAAATCTTCGGAAACAGCTCTTTGACTGCCGGATAAATCTGTGCAAACTTGCGGTAACGCTCCTCATAGCGCGCCGCAAGCTCCTTGTCTGGCTCCACGCTGTCTACAACCTTGACAAGCTTCGCCGCCGCTTCCTCCACAGAACCATACTCCCCGCATGCTACCGCCGCAAGGATTGCTCCGCCGTATCCCGGTCCCTCCTCACTCTCGATAAGGTCCAGACGGATATTCAATACATTGGCAAAAATCTTTTTCCAGAGCGGGCTTTTCGCACCGCCGCCGCAGATTTTGGAGGACTGTATGTTGATGCCAAGGCTTTTTGCCACCTCAAACGAGTCACGGATGGCAAATGCCACGCCCTCAAGCACTGCCTGATACAAGTCGGCGCGCGTCGTGTCCATCGTCATGCCGATCAAAGTACCGCGCGCGTTGGCATCATTGTGCGGCGAGCGCTCACCCATCAGATACGGCAGAAAATAGACATGGTTTCTGCCAAGCATATCATCTGTGACTGCCTCCTGCTCCTCTGCAAACGCTGACGAGTGCAATATTTCCTCCATCCACCACTTGTTGCAGGACGCGGCACTCAGCATACAGCCCATCAGATGATATTTTCCGTCCGCATGCGCAAAAGAATGAAGCGCATTATTCTGGTCTACGCCAAACTTCTTGCTGGATATGAAAATCGTCCCGCTTGTTCCCAGTGAAATATTGCACATCCCATCACCGACTGTGCCTGTGCCAATCGCTGCTGCCGCATTGTCCCCCGCGCCCGCTGCCACTTTGACCTGCTCTGGCAAGCCAAGCTCTGCTGCCACCTCGGGCTTCAAAGTGCCCACAACTTCATAGCTCTCATAGATTCTGGCAAGCTGCGCCTCCGTCACGCCGCAAACCGCCATCATTTCCTGCGACCAGCACTTGTGTTCCACATCAAAGAGCAGCATGCCAGACGCATCGGAGACATCTGTACAGAAGCTTCCTGTGAGCATATACGCGATATAGTCTTTTGGCAGCATAATCTTGCTGATTCTGGCAAAATTCTCAGGCTCTTTATTTTTGACCCAGAGAAGCTTGGGCGCCGTAAAGCCTGTAAATGCGATATTCGCTGTGTACTTTGAGAGCTTCTCCTTGCCGATCTCCTGATTCAGATAATCCGTCTCCTCCTGCGTCCTGCCGTCATTCCACAAAATTGCCGGGCGGATCACCGCATCCTGTTCATCAAGAATCACAAGCCCGTGCATCTGTCCGCCAAAGCTGATGCCCGCCACCTGCGCCTTGTCACAATCCGCTGTCAGCTCCTTCAAGCCCTCCTTCACAGCCTGCCACCAGTCCTCCGGCTTCTGCTCGCTCCATCCCGGCTGCGGAAAATACAAAGGATACTCCTTGGAAACAATCTTTTTGATCTCCCCCGTCCCTTCCATCAGTAACAGCTTGACCGCCGATGTCCCAAGGTCTACGCCAATATAATACATACTCACTACCTCCATTCATTTGAATACTGAACCTGTATTCGCAGATTTTATACCGTGCCCGAGCACACTCTCGTAGTAAAAAGAAGTGCCGGAAAATGCAGTTTGTCCTTCCGACAGCCCCTTCTCTGCAAATACATGTATATAAAAACAGTATACACGATTTCCATTTCATTTTCATGGTATAAACTATACTAAATTTACCTTGAAAATTTTACTTTTTTATTCTTTAATGATATCCAGCTCTGTAAGATTCACGCCAGACGAAGTCAATATGACCTTTAATTCAATATAGCGGCGTTTCATTTTCCTGTACGCTGCTGACTCCTTCTCCGTATCTATCATATAATCCTGAAGCCTTGCAAATTCTTCAATATTTTTTTGCATCAATTCTTTATCTGACATACAATCACCTTACCTTCATTTTATATCGTATTGATTGTTACATTTTTATCATAACAGATTCACAAACAGGTGTAAAGCCAATTCTCACAATATCACATTGATCATCCCGTCCTCCGACATGACCACTGCAAGGCAGATCTCCTTGGGGTGGCTCACTTTGTATCCTGTAATATAATTCTTGATCGAATTATAGCGCGCTCCCCTGCCATAATCTCCCTCCACGACCATCTGTCCATCGACAATGACGCCGATCGCATAGCAGTCACCGCTTAGATCGGCAAAGACCGCGCCGTCAATCGCCGTGATCCCCTGCAAAACCTCCTCCTTTGCCTCTGCAAGCGAAAATGGCTTGACCTTGAACCCCCGCCGGAACCGCGACAGCCTGTTGTCAATCTCTGCCACAATCCCCCGCTTCTCCATAAAGACCACCGACGTGCCATGCCGGCATACACTGGATACACGCCGGACAATCTGCTGTAGCTTGTCCATCTTATCTGGTATCCCAAAATCCTGCCCAAAGCTCACCAGTTTGCCAAGATCTGCATACTTGTCTACATCGGGCTGCATCGCCGGGATCATGTAATTGCCTTCACGGTACGTCAGAATATTTTCCCCGTCCTTATGGATGCTCCACACCAATGCGCCCTCAAAGACCACACACAGCCCCGCCGCCTGCTCTGCCGCACCATAACACAATACACTGCCCTCAATCACCAGCTCAGGCAGCTTCACCCACAGCCCTGCCGCCACGCCCGACACTTCCATCAGCTTACGGACAGGGCGCATATTCTTGGTCTTGAACTTAATCAAATCAGATTTCCGCTCACGCCGGAAATACACTGCGCCATCCAAATCAGGCGGAATCGGACTCTCACTGAAAAAAATGCGGGTCCTGACAGCCCGCCCCTCATAGGGCATCGCAGAGATCTGTATAAAATTCATCTGGTCTGGCAGCTTATTGGCACTGATTACCGCCTGAACATAATTGTCCAGCAGCCACTTTCTCTCCAAAAGCCTGCCAAAAAAAGGTGCCTCCGCGGACCGCCTGCCAAATTCCTCAAACAGTGCCATATCATAAAACTTTGGCACCATCTCCCCGAGTATAATCCGCGCAAGAAACGTATTCGCCTCGCACGCCGTCCCCCATGCCATGACCCAGTACAGCTTCTTCCTGCGCTGGTCCGAGCCTTCCCTGTGATCGCTGGCCTCAGCAGACTTGGCATAACTATACCGCAGTCCATTTATCCCGGCAAGCTTTCGCGCAAGCTCCTTGCCGACCTCCTCCACCACTGGAAAACGGGCATATTCATCACCGTCTGCCAGCACTGTTTTTTCCTGAAATAAAAATAAAAACATCTGATAGTCCGGGCTGCAATGTGTGAAATGTCTGCGCATCAAACGCCGCAATGCGTTGCTCAAAAGGTTTGATTCCGCTAACTGTTCAAATTGTTTGTCTTCGAATTTGAATGATTTCATGATCTGGTTTACTTTCCTTTATCGTCATACACATTCTTGTACCTACAAAAATATTGTACAACGAAACAAATCACCATGCAAATGTTTTTCATGGCGCGGCGTGTCAAAAATATCCGAAAAAGTTTATAATGAGTTCGGCAACTTGAGGCAGCGGCAGATCAATCATTGGCAACAAACAATGAAACTATTGCAATATGCAGGCAGCATACGGACTGCCTGCCTTACACCAGAGAAAGGCGGTGCTTATTATGGCAGGAAACAAAAGAACAGACAACCGGGGCAGAATATTACGGACTGGGGAGTGTCAGCGAAAGGACGGACGGTACCAATTCCAGTACAAAAATACTATTGGAAAAAGACAATGTGTCTACGACACGACGCTATTCGGTTTGCGCGAAAAAGAGAAACAAATCCTAAGGGACTTACAGGATGGAATCCGAAGCGAGGACTCCAAAAAAATAACATTAAGCGGCTTGGTTGAGCTGTACTTTGAACACCACAGAGGCATCAAAGAAGCCACAAGTGCATCCTACCGCAAAATATTTCATACCCACATCGAACATACTCCCCTTGGGAAAAAACCAATATGCAGCATCAAAATAAGCGACATGATGAAATTTTATAACAGCCTCTTGGACAAAGGCTTATCAACCGGCTACATCCACATTATGAATGCATTTCTCAGCCCGGCATTTGATATGGCTGTGGATGATGACCTGATTCGAAAAAATCCGTGCGCGGGCATTATGTCCAAGCTGGAAAAAACAGAGAAAACGCCCAAAAATGCAATGACTCTTGCCGAGCAAAAATGCTTCCTTCATTTTTTAGAAAATAGCAAGCGGTTTCATCCTTATCTTCCACTGTTTACCATACTTCTTGGAACGGGAATGCGAATCGGGGAATGTCTAGGACTGACATGGAACGATATTGATTTTGATAACAAATTAATCCATATCACCCATACACTGCGCTATGACAACTACGGTGACGGAAACAAATTCCACATATCCGAACCCAAGACGGAGAGCGGAAAACGGACAATTCCTATGATTGAAGATGTCAAAAACGCATTTATGACCATTCGTGACAACAACTTGATCTTAGGCGGCAGTGGCGATTTTACTGTAGACGGCTATAAGGATTTCATCTTTCTGACTATCAAACGCCGCAGGTTGTATATGCCCAATACCATTGCCCAAATGCTGACACGGATTGTCAAAGCTCACAATGAGCAGGAACTGCAATCTGCTGCTACGGAAAACCGTGAACCGCTGCTGCTCCCACACCTTACTCCCCATATTATGAGACATACCTTCTGTACCCGTTTTTGTGAAAACGAGACAAATATCAGAGTAATTCAAGAGGTAATGGGACACAAAGACATCAAAGTAACAATGAACGTGTACAGTCATGTCACGCTCGACAAAGCCCGTGAATGCATGCAGAGCATGGAAAAAGTTTTACAACAGACACTACAGCAAAACTAAACGGCCTCAAACGCCCGCCCCCCCAGTCCTACAGGCAGCATTTTCATTTTTCTGCAAATTGATTACAGCATTATTTACAACAAATTCAGATAAAACAACTCTCAATCAAGCACATACACGAGAACAAAGCATAAATCAATCCGCGTGTTTTCAATATTCTTTGTGCTCTATCTTGGCAACATCCTGTTTAAACGCAAAAAGGGGTTAGACTCTTTCGAAACAACTCCATTTACTACCTCATCTTTTCCCATATCTATTGCCATCTTATTGTTGGTAAAAGAAAGCTTTGTTACGGGATTCTCTTTAGCAATAGTAATCGTGCCCTCAGACTTTAAGCCACCCTCTGTGACCATATCAAAGGTAATAATGTCACCTTCTTTGGACTTGGTGATTTTAAGAATGCCATCCTTTAAGGTTGCCTTGGTAGTCTTGCTCCTTATTTCCATATTAGAAAATGTAACAGATTCTTGGCAGTCCTTGATGGGTTTACGATCTGTAGGATTCTTAAAGCTAAGGTATGTATAATCATTTAAATCATATTGTCTTTTGGCAACAAAAGGTGTCTTTCCATAGTCAAAGAAAACTCCTGTTGCATGCTCCATTACGGATACTACAGCGGTAGCTTGATAGTCCCCCTCTGTTGGTCTATTGGGATCATTGCTGTATACCAGCTTATCTGCCTCAATCCATGCTGTGATCTCTGCTTTGCCATCTCCCTTAGCAATTACCTTTACTTTTGTTTTGTCCTTTTCGTCAATGAGCTGCACCTCAGCAACACTTGGATTGGAACTGTACCAATGGATATTCTCCTCAATTCGAGCCTTCTCTTCCGCGCTTACTGCCCACTGCATATCTTCATCTTTGGGGTCATATCCATCAAACAGAACTCTGGCCTGAAGTGTGTCGGATTGTTCTTCATCGCCCAAGTCAAAATCCAATGTCTCCTTATCCAGAGCAATTCCAAAAATGTTAACATTAAATTCTTCAACAACTGGTGGTATTTCTCCGGGTTTGATTCCACCCGTATTGGTGTTTGTATCCGTGTTTGTATCGGTGTTGGAACTCTTATCCTCATCAGAACCAGTCCCGGTGTCATACGCGTCCGCCAGTCCTGCCGCCGATGCCGTCATTGGTGTAGTGATAACCATGGCACCCACCAACAGGTATGCCATAATCTTCTTAATAATTTGATTTTTCATAGCACCTTCTCCTCCATTTACTATTCAACCTTTCCATAACGCCTCCGCTGCGGGGAGCCGTAAAAGCATACCCCTTAACTGTTAAAAAGAAAGATTCAAACGCGGTTACTACTGACTTATTTACATGGACTGAGAGCAGCAAGGGAAAGGTTATCAACGTTACTGGAAACGGTGATAAAGCTACTATCACAGCAGTAGGTGTAGGTTCATCTACTGTAACTGTAAAGGCTTCCAGCGGAAAATCTGCAAAATTAAAAGTGACAGTAACAGCAACACCTGCGAATGTTATACTTGAAGCACCTGATATGAGTGAGTCTGGATATGTTACATATACTGGCAAGCCTACAACGATGACTGCTGCACTCTATGGTACAAACGGCGTAAGGATTCCTCAGGGTAAGACAAAGCTTGTATGGACAGTTGATGATAAGAGCTATGCAAAGGTATCAACTAAGGGAATCGTAACACCAGCTAATATTCTTTATGCCAAAAATAGTAAAGGTAAGCTGGATAAGAAGAATTTGGTTGAAGGATTAAGCGTAACATCTAAGGTATCTGTGTCGGTTAAGGGAACCAACATTAAAGATGATTATGACTTAAAAATTGACCAAAGCAATGTGGAGTCATTTGAAATCAGCAAATACAATTTAGCAGATACAAATGAAAATAGGGCTAAAAAAGTTGATTTAGTTAAAAACAAGGCAACCTTAAAAGACGATATTTTTGTTGGACAGTCATACGATTTTGTAGCATTTGCAACAGGAAAGAATCCTGAGGGAAATATAGTGGATTTCTCTAATGCTACAGCATGGACAGTTTCAGGAAAAGGCATTAATTCTAAGGTAAATGAAGCAATACTTCAAACAACGATTACAAGCAAAGTAAAAGCTACTGTAAAAGCTTCATACATTACAATATCAAAAAATATTAAGAGTGGTGTATATTCTGCTAAGAAAAATACTGCAACAATCACGATCAGTCCTATTCAGATGGCAAGTACACTCACTCTGAACAAAAATGCAGTTGTTGTGAATCCTAAGACAAAAGGAAATAACAAGGTTACATTAAATGTAAAAGCACTTGCGCCAAAGGGTGCGACAGACAAGATCATGTGGAAGGTTATGTCTCGTGATGCTGTCACAGGAAATGCAATAAGCGGTCTTTTAGCTCCTAATGCAGATTTAGAGAACCAGCACGGTTCTGGAATCAGAAATGACGCTAAGAACAAGAAGCTTACTATTACGATTCCGGGCAATGCTCCTGTAGGAAGCGTTATCAAGGTTGGTGCATACGCTGAGGGTGGTGCAGTTGCATATGCATACATCTATGTGACAGATAAAACCACTAAGGTTGTAACTGGATTAGAGAGTGCTAAACCTAAGAATACAATACTTCTGAACGCTGGTGAGCCAACTTGGCTTACTCCTGAGCTTGTAACTGCAAGCGGCAATACTAAAGTTGGTGACTTTGAGTGGAAGAGCGGTAATACTATTGCTTATAAAACAGAACCAGTCAGCTACATTCTGGATAAGAAGTCTGCTCAGTACGTAAGAGTTGATTCCAAGGGTAAGGTTGTAGCATTACAAAAGGGAACAGCGAAGGTTACAATTAAGACAATCTCAGGTAAGTCTGCGAAAGTTACAATTAAAGTTTCTGAATAATTATATTAAAAGAACCTGATAAACGAAGAGAAATTTCCTTGATGGAATATTTCTCTTCGTTTTCTTTATCTCTCCACAGATAGTATAAATCCCATAAATCGTGTATAATAAAAACCACATTCCTAATCAATAATAGCTATGGAGGAATCCAAATGAATGAATACAGAGCACTCTTAACTGACAATATTAAAAAAATGAACACCTTTATGAATAAGGTTGCACTTCAGACATTTAGCTCCTTTGACAGCGGCAATAAACCATCCGACCAAACTGAACCAGAACGTTTCTATCATGGCTTTGTACTTGGTATGATAATGAATCTCTCAAACACTTATAGAATCCGTTCATACCGCGAAAGCGGATACGGGCGTTATGACGTGATGATGATACCATTGGACAAAAATGAAAAAGTATTTATTTTTGAATTTAAAGTGCTTGATTCTGATGAAAACGAAATTACCTTGGAAGATACACTGGCAAATGCTCATATCCAGATTGACGAAAAACAGTATGAGGCAGAACTTATTTCAGAAGGATTTATGCCACAACAGATTCGAAAATATGGCTTTGCTTTTCAAGAAAAAAATGTCTGATTGGGTAGTGCCAGATTATTTGCTACGTAACCCGCTTCGCAACGACAACAAACCTCCCGTCCTCCACATGATACGCACAGGTAGAGAGCGTGATAAAGGTATCACCAAACACGGCTGTCACGCCAGTATCATACAATGACAGTTCCTTGACAGCTTTATAGAAATCCAAAAAGGCTCCCTCTGTATCCGCCTGATAGAGCTGATAATACTTGAATACATCTTCGTCCTCCAGATAGACCTGTGACAAAAATACTGCCAAAATCTGATAACTCCGCTCCTCATAGAGCGTACTAAACGTAATAAGCGGATGCTTTTGATAATATTCTGGCTCTTGGTACAGGTCAAGATTCCCAAACATAGAACCATCTTTCATGTTATGACCGTATATGATGAAATTTGTGCATGGCGTGTTTACATCCGCAATTTCTTTCACATAAAGGCAGCCATATGGATCTTTTTCCCGATAAAAGTTATGGTGAAGATAATATTCATCGTCATCGCACTGCATGACAGGCGCATCAATTGCCGTATCTGGGATCGTAAGCCAGCCGACGAGATCGCTATTTTCTGCATAGAGCGTCTGAAAACGTTCCATGATGACAGGTGTATCTGACTGATTATCACGATCATTTTTTTCATTTTCTTGCAGAATACATTCCTGCGGCAGCGTGGTTTGCTGCTGTATATTTTGTGATTTTGTTGCATTTGCTGTCGTATTTATTTTTTCCTGCTGTTGTCTGTGCCTGACAGACAAATAGTATGCCTGCCCAATCTGGGTCAGACATACTATGATAATGAGCAGCAGCATTATCCTGATGAAAAAGAGTATTGTTTTCTTCTTGTCCATATTATTTCAAACGCCCTGTCTTTCTTTTTGAGTTTTTGTGTATTGTGTGTTATATGAGTGCGAAAAGGAATACTTGTGTGTTGTTTGACTCGCTGTATCGGATCTCCTGTATCAAATGATTCTAAAACATGCAGCAGCGCCAATGCAAGACTTGCGAGTATGGCAGTAATAATGTATATTCCTGTGCTGGCTTCATCACCTGTCTGGGGTTCTTGGTCTTTGACAGGAGCACTATTGATCGCATTATCTTCAGTCGGCAAGTCAGTTATTTGTGTTGTGCTAAATGGAGCAGCATCGACGGATGAGCCGATATTTGATGAATGCTCCTTGTTCTGGTTCTGTGCATTATTGTCATTGGGTAGCTGTTGATTTCCGTTAGTTGGTTTGTTTTCGCCAGTATTAGGCTGCTTATCACTGCCATCACTGGGCTTATTTTCACCATTGCCGGGCTTATTGTTATCACCGTCGCCGGGATTGCTGTCACCGCCGCCGGAGTTATTGTCACCGGGTTGTTGGTCATCACCGCCGGGGTTATTATCGCCATCGCCGGGATTGCTGTCACCACCGCCGGAATTATTATCGCCATCGCCGGGATTGCCGTCACCGTCGCCGGGCTGTTGATCACCGCCGCCGGGATTATTGTCACCGTCGCCGGGATTATTCTCCTCATCGTCGCCGGGATTGTTATCGCCATCGCCGGGCTGTTGATCATCACCGCCACCGGGATTGTTATCGCCGTCGCCGGGCTGTTGATCATCACCGTCGCCGGGATTGTTATCGCCGTCGCCGGGCTGTTGATCATCACCGCCACCGGGATTGTTATCGCCGTCGCCGGGCTGTTGATCATCACCGTCGCCGGGATTGTTATCGCCGTCTCCGGGCTGTTGGTCACCGCCGTCGGGATTGTTCTCCCCATCGCCGGGCTGTTGATCTCCGCCGCCGGGATTGTTTTCATCACCGCCGGGCTTCTCATCGCCATCGCCGGGCTGATCTCCGCCGTCTGCCAAAACCCATATGGCATGGAGACTTACTTTGTCGGTTATAACTGTATTCTCAAAGTCGTACAAAACATCACTTTCCAAACCTGTTTTCCATCCTGAGAATGTATATCCTTCTTTGTTTGGCGCTTCTGGTTGAGAAGCATATTGCCCTTTCAATATAATCTGGGGTTTTTGCGGCGTATCATTTCCATATGGAATATTTTCATCTAAAAATTGTATGGTATAATAGTCGATCCTTGCGGAAGCATCTGCACCGCTTACATCAATATCAACATTGGTGTCGGTCTCCCCTGCTGATATTTCATAGATATCATATTGTCCGCCTGCCACCGCATTGAGATCACTTGTAAGCGCTCCGCTACTTTTGGCTTTTAAGGCAAATGTTTTGGGGCAGTTTTCTATCCACTTTTCACCATCCAGATATACTTCTATGATAACTTTGTATTCGTCAGGCTGGTTTACGGGCGTCCAGCTTGCATAAATAGCTGTCGGAGCAGTAATTTTTTGAGCTGAAAAATCAAATTCTTCCGCTGAACCATTTGCTGCTACCCATTTTTCAAAGAGAAATCCATTTTTTACAGGATCAGCAGAGGGTTTTACCGCGTAGTTGTTTTTTAATATAATCTGTGGTGACTGTGGTGTATCTGTCTCATATGGCGTATCATCATCAAAAAATGTTACGGTATAATACGCTACAGGATCGACGTTTGAAACATTGCTGTCTTTGACTTCAATCATTACCTGTGTGTCCAATGGCGTTTGTGCATTTGTGATATCATATATGTAGTATTTTCCGTTTTTTATATCTGACAAATCAGTGAGAAGCGCGTCGCTGTCAGAGGCTTTTAAAGCAAATTTTCTATCATGGTCCTGCCATGGTTTTGAGTCTTTCTGGACATTAATGGTCACTGTATAGGCGGGGACTTTCAACTGCCAGCCATACCAAAGATAATCGTCGGTATTCCCATCCGTTGCCGCTTTATAGAGATTCACAACAGATGTAAGGCTCGGTGTCGTGGTGCTGCTTAACTCTGTACCGTCAGGTGCTTGAAAAATAATCTGGCGCTCAGCGGGACAGTTTAGAAAAGCATTTTTATCTGTAACAGAAACAGGGGTATCTCCCTCAATTATAATTTTCATGGTGCTTAGATTTGTGCAGTCTTCAAAACTTTTATTATTTATTTGAATCCCATTATGAATAGTAATATCTGTTAAATTCCGGCAATTAAAAAATGACGATTTCCCGATACTTTGAACACTTTCTGGAATGCTAACGCTAGTTAAATTCTGACAATCCTTAAATGCCTGATCATCAATACTTGTAACCTTATATTCAATCCCATTATGTTCAATAGCAGAAGGAATTTGAATGGCTCCACTCAACGAGACTCCATAGTTGCTGCTTGTTGTAACACTGACTTGATTATCAGTACCATTTTCTATAATAATCTTATAAGAAAGACCATTTTCTTTGTCAAACAAATCATCTACACCAAACAGCGAACCTTCCTCTTGCAGCATACCAAGCGCATCCAGCTTTGCCTTTCGCGCTGCCCCTACAAGCCCTTGTTCTTCCATCGTAAGCAGACGATATTGTTCCTGTAGTTCACAAATCTGCCAAAAAAGTTCCTGCATTGCTGACAACCATGCGTCATACACTGCATCATCAACACCCGGCGCATCTGCATAAAGCTGGTCAACTGTTGGAAGATCGTCAATCCTTGCACAAATTGTACTTACATCATTTGAAGGTTCTGTCTCTTCCAAGTCTGGCACAGTAGTTTCACTGTCTAAAACTATATTTTCTGTCTGGACATTCTCAACCCCTGTCATATTTTCAGAATCAGAAGCAGTTTCTTCTGTAGGGATTTCACTGTCTGGATTCTCATCTTCTGATTCAGCAGTGGTGTCCTCTATAGGATTTTCGCTATCTGAAGCAGGGGATTCTGGTTCAGACACGGTGTCCTCTGTTTTTTCAGATTCATCTGGGGGATCTTCCATGAGAGCGGGGGCTCTTGTTTCAATGTTTTCTGGTTCGCTTGCTTGTACGGCAACGCAGTTTGTTCCTACAAGCAGTGTTGCCGCAAATAGGGCAGTACAATAGTGGAAGCGCAGTTTTTTCTTTTTCATCTCTAAAACTCCTTTACAAATATGACTGGTATCATAAAACCTGTTATAATTAGCTAAAATCTGTTAACATCAAATGTAAAATCCAATCATAGTCTATCATAATTAAGGCGCGGTTTTAAAGCGATTTTTAGTTAATTCTCATTTATCTATGTGTGCAGACTGGCTTCCTGCCGTTTTAGTGAATAGCGAACAAAAAAGGTGTAAAGTCTTAAAATTATGAAGCCTTTACACCTTTTTAATACAAACTATAGTTTATATAATGCTGTAATAAATATATCTCGTCCCTGTATAACTGCCGACGCCTGTAATTGTCAGGCATGCAATCCCTTTGGCTGTCGTGTTGGCGTAGGAGCAGGTATAATCCCGTCCCTGCCTGAGCACAGTGTCCCCATCACGAACCTCTTTCAATTCCAGATATACAGGCTTGCCATCATTGTAATTCAACTGCTTTGTCCCTGTTGTAATCTCCAGTGTTTTTACAGATTTCGGCGTGATGGTGAAATACATGTTTTTGCTGCCGTGCAGATAATCTGTACCTGTCAGGCGCACCACTGCCGTACCGGCGCTGACATTTTTGCTGTACGACACGGTATATGGAAGGGAATCTTCGTCTGCCAAATCCTTTATGGGCGCAAGCTGGCGAAGTTCCTCGTCGGTCAGCGTGATTTCGCTTCCAGTATAAGGCTTTTCGATGGTGCACGCAGCGTCATAGTCAATCGCCTGTGCAATGGCTGCCTTCGTGATATTGAACTTTATTGTCACACTTCCTTTATAGCGTCCATCACTTTTGGCCTTATAAATGGCGGAAGCCTTACCGGGTTTTTTGTTGTTTTTGAATGTAATATCGTACTGGTCGGCCCCGATATCCTGACCGTTCCAGTCCTGAATCGGGTAGCCTGAAAATGTTACTGGATGGTTCAGGTATGGCTGGTCGGGAATGACAGGCAGCACAAGTTTTTTCAGCTCCTGTTTGACAACGCGGAATTTCTTTGTCTTTTCGCCCTTGTAGTTTGTGCCTGCTTTGGCAGTCACTGTCAGCACTGCACTGGAAGAGACCGCCGTATGATTGGATGCCGCCAGCTCATAAGCATCTGCTGGCACAGTCAATTTTCCAGCCTTCACAGTCACTTTATCCGGCAGTACTGGCTGGCCTGTATAGTACGCATCGGAAAGCGTAATGGATGATATCGCGGCAGGCAGAATCTTAAAATACCTGACAGCCGCTTGTCCGTCCATCTCGTAATTGTCCGAGAGCTGGATCTGTACATATGCCCCAGCTGTTACATTGCCATTTTCGTCATAGGCCACATCAACATTGTTTCCATATTGAATAGTGTAATCTTTTCCTGCACCTGATTTCAGTGTCTTTTTGCCGTCAAGCACTTTGACAGCGGGACGAATTTCTTTCTGAGTGTATGTCTGGTCCTTTACCGGCTGAATTGCTGTGCTGTCCAGTTTTTTCTTTTCAATGGAAAATGTGAGTCTGCGCGTTCCAGCGTAGGCGCCTTTTCCCGTGACTGTCACGCTGGCGGTATCTTTTCCTGCGTTGGTGTTATTCTGGTATAAAAGTGTATAATTGGCAGATGACAGGACATTTCCATCTGCATCCTGTATGGTTAATTTGGGCTTCTGCGCCTTGGCATTGTAAGTGTAAACCGCATTTTCATCTGCAAAGTGGATAGAAAGCGTATTGATATCCTTTTTGCTTACGATGTTTTTTTTGCGGGCAGCGGGCTTATTTTTTACCCTGTAATCACCGCAGAGTGTGATTTCAATATCATACTTTTCGCCCAGTGCCAGCTCGTCCATCCCAACAAGGGTACTTGTCCCGGCTTTGTATATTGCGAGTGTTTCTTTTTGGTACTGTGTCTCATCAAGCTCTGTTTTGCCCGCAGCTACCCGCAGCCTGCTGCCGGAATCGTCATATGCAATCTGCACTGTGACACTGCTCTCTGCAATTTCCTTGGGATGGATGGTAAAGGGCTGTGTCATGGTCCCAGAATAATTTCCGATTCCCGTCACGGTCACGCAGGGGGCATTCTCTGCCGCCATGTCAGCTGCATGGGTGTTGTTTTCATATGAAAGCGTGAAATCTTTTCCTTTTTTTAATGTTTTGCTGCCCCATTTCACAGTGACGGCAGGGGTCAATGCCTTGCCGGAAAACACTGCCTTTGCAACAGCAGCCGTCCCGGCGGAATCAATTGGTTTGGGCGTAATTGCAAATGTTTTTGTGACCTTTCCCTGACATTGTCCTTTTCCTGTGATGGTGACGGATGCATTTTCCCCTGCATTGGTGTTGTTTTTGTATGTCACGGAATAACTGCCAGCGGGCAGTGCAACACCATCCACCAGCACTTGTATAGCTGGTTTCACTGCCGTTCCGGTGTACTCCTGCGGCGGAATGATGCCTGTGCCATCTGCCGCGGCTACCATCTCCTCTGTAATCACCGTTTTGGTAATGGTGAGCGGTACGTTCAGTGCACCCGCATAATTGTTGATTCCAGTGATGCTTGCCGTGTATGTTCCTGCATTGCGGGGTTCTTTATCAAAGGCAATCGTATAATCTGTTCCTTTTTCAAGGCGGATGCCGTTGTTTTGTATGGCAAAATCATCTTGTATTGTCCCGTTGTAGGGGATTGTGGCAGGAACTGCCATCTCTTCTGTGAGCTCTTTGGGAAGGATCGTAAATGTCTGTTCGATTGTCCCGACATATTTTCCTATTCCCGTTATGACTGCCTTGGGCGCTGCCGCACTGTCTTTATCCGCTGCCTTGTCATTGTTTGAGTAGGCAACTTCAAAATCAATGCCTTGCACAAGTGCTTCGCCCATATAGCGAAGTTCGACCGGGGGTTCGTTGTGGGAACCATTAAATTCCTGTGCGTCAATCTCCTTGAGCAGTGCCGGGGTTAATGGGATGTTTTCCTGTGGGATGTCAAATTCTCCATCTGATGTATATGCTTTGATTCGGTATGTAAATTTTTCTTCCGCCTCCTCGCGGGCAGCATCCGTCCACCCCTCATTTGTTTTTACAAAAGTCTCACTCGGATTTGTTTTTGCCACAAACCGCACCGCACCGCCGTTGTCATATGACTGGTCCACAAAGATTGCTGCTCCCGGCTCGTCTTTGACCTTTCCACTGGACAATGTTACCACGATGCTGAACAGATCCCCCTTGGGTACAAGAACATATTCATCAAGACGGATTGTATGATACCCCTGAAATGCAGTTGTTCCCGCCGTCCTCGAGCAAAGCCTGCCCGACTGCGGGTCATTCACATCTGTTAAACCAGTATAAACTTCTATCGTGTAATCCGTCTCCACAGATGCAATGCCAATGCCTGCCGCCTCAACCATTTGGTTTCCCGTGCTTGTATATACCGCAGCAGCCGTGATCTTGTCCCCCTTCTCATAGCGGACGCCTGCCGCACCGTCATACTGGTAGATATGGTCATAATTATCCGCTTTCTCAAAATCAAATACAAGCATGGTGTCGGATAAAGATGCATCCTCATAGGACATCCAGAAATACCCGTTATCCCCATATTCGCTTCCCCAGCTGTTCTTAACAAGCCATGCTCCGTTTTTCTCAGGCAGACTAGGTTTTCCGCCAAATACAAGAACCTCCTGCTGGTTGATGAACGTATAGGCAAAATTGTTTCTGTCAAAATTGTCATCCCATCCCACGACGGCGACACCATGGCCTTCCTGATCGTTCATTGGCTGATAATAGTAAACCGCCGGCCCGCTGTACTTATCCTGTCCGTATTTTTCCAGTATCGTATCCACATACCTGCTGTCATTATTCTTGCTGTATTTATAGTAAATGCTCACAGCACCCTTATCCATAACCGCCCGTTTCACACTGTCGAGATCGTTCTTATTCAGCCAGTATGCATTCTGCATATGCAGCACATCCTGATACGCATATTGATCGTCAATTGTGAGTTCTTTCGTGCGGTACGAATCCTCGAGCGGATATACCAGACTGCTGTCCAGCGCTTCATCAGCGGCACCCGTCCATCTCGCAAGAGCAAATGTCGTAAATACATTGTTTCCTCCCTGATTTACTTTGGGCGCAGTCAGCGGAATGACCTTATCCCCTTCCAATCCGCCGTCAGGACCTGCCAGACCATCATGGTAAAAAAAGTTTACCAGATGTGTCTCCGAGAGATCCGCTTCCCTGCCATACAGTTTTTTGTATGCACTCTCCGCAGCCGCCATTGCCGCAAAGGACCAGCATGTCCCCCATGCACCCTGATTTCTGATTGCAGAGACTTGTCCGGCGTCCACTGCCGAATAGGCTGACGGAAGCGTCTCCCTGTCCGCGTAAAGCCCAAATGTCCGGCGTCCAAAAGCAGGATTTCCAAGGCGGTCCGCCTCAAACCCGCTGTCTATATATCCGCTTGCACAATACCCGTCCTCCTGAAACTGTCTGTCTACTTCCTCCTGAAGCTCTGAGAGAAGCTCTTCAACAGACTGCTCCGACTGTTCATCTGTTAGTTCTGTCTCCAATGCTTCTGTTTCTGCGATCTCCGAAGCAACTGTCTCTGTTTCGGAAATCTGTGTTTCTGTCTCATCTGGTTCTGTCTCATCTGGCTTTGTTTCTGTCTCATCTGGCTCTGTCTCGACTGTCTCTGTTTCTGTCTCATCTGGCTCTGTCTCGGCTGTCTCTGTTTTGGTTGGCTCTATGTCTGCTGTCTCAGGCTCATCTGTTTCAGCCGGTTCACTCTCCTCCAGATACAGGCTCACTGTTTCCATCACTTCAGTTTCATCCACAGCTGTCTGCATCTCTTCTTCCAGTCCGCCAGATCCAGTATTGTCTGTCTCCGCTGCGTATAACTCCATATTTGTCATACATAAAATCATGCACAAAAAAACTGCTATGATTCTTTTCATACTGTAACCCATCACTATTTACCTCCTCTGCCAATGTAATTATATCAATTTCTATAAATATTACAAGGCTGAAAAAGCAGGAAAACCTTACATATGCATAGGCTATACACTTTAAATATATAGCAAAAAGATGTTCAGGAGATCAAAAAGACATCAAGAAAGCCACAGCGTTCCAGTCTATCCGAGAGTACTTCCTGTGGTTTTTGCTGGTTCTTTTGTATGTGTTCTCGTTCCATGGTGCATATTTCCTCCTGTGGCAGTCCCTGATACCGCTAGATCCAGTAAGTCCTCAAAAGCTCATCTGCTTCCTCTGCATTTGTCCCAAATTCCTCCATGATGTATTGTCTGGCTGTCTCAGGCGGGATTCCCAGTCTCTGATAGGTGCGGATTGCTCCAATCTTCTTCCCTTCTTCCCGTCCTTCTTCCCGTCCTTCTTCTCGTCCTTCCTCCCGTCCTTCTTCCCGTCCCTGATAGAGTAATATATCATCTCTTGAGA
>ERZ779632.396-NODE-396-length-26444-cov-15.714540_pt1 | contig 26444 bp, 27 predicted proteins | sample MGYA00514194_ERZ779632 | MGnify/ENA primary metagenome ERZ779632 (study PRJEB29562, sample SAMEA4376704) | mouse gut metagenome | isolation source: Cecum | study: EMG produced TPA metagenomics assembly of the A DSS colitis mouse model was used to assess the...
GCGGGCTCGCGGCCTGTTAACGGGCCTGGGTCAGCCTCGGGGCCGGGGTGGGGGGGCGGGGGGGGGGGGTGTTTGGGGGGGGGGGGGGCGTCCCCTGGGAGGAGGGGGCGGCGGACGGTCCGGCGGGCTTGGCCGACGGCCTGGGGGTAGGGGAGGCAGAGGGCGTCTCCCGGATGGCGGCGGAGCCGGTCACAGGTTGGTCCAGCGCGCTGTCCAGACTGCCGCGCATCCCCTGGACCAGGTAATAGCCAGACAGGGCGATGGCGGCCACGCAGATGAGTACCACAAGATAGAAACCCTTTCCCGAGATGAAATCGCTCAGCTTTTCGATCCATGTTCGTTTGTTGTTCATAACAACACCTCCGGCCCTATTGTGGACGGGGGTGTTACAGTTTATACCAGCTGCGGTGGAAAAATCCCGGGGGGATTGTTTTCGACGGGGAAGATGTGGTAAACTAAATAAAAATTACGTCTGTCCGCAAAAGCCGGGGCCCCGCCAAGCCGGCCTTTGGCTTTGCGGGGAGACAAGCCGCGCCGGAAAATACGGAGCCTGCGGCGAGGAGGCGATACCATGCCGCTGACACGGGATACTCCCCTGACCGACCTGCCGGGGGTGGGCCCCGCCAGGGGGAAGAAGCTGGAGAAGCTGGGCCTGCGTACCCTGGGGGACGCCCTGGAGCACCTGCCCCAGCGGTATGAGGACCGGCGGGAGTGCTGCGCCCTCCGGGACGCCCCCCGGGACCGGCCCTGCTGCGTTTCCGCCATGGTGGCGGAGACGCCCCGGGTGAGCTACATCCGCCGGGGGCTGTCCCTGGTGAAGGTGAAGGCGGTAGACGGCACCGGTACGGTGTACATCACCTTTTTTAACCAGGACTATATCCGGGAGGCGGTCCGCCGGGGGGAGAGCTATATTTTTTACGGGACGGTGGAGCGGCAGGGGAACCTGTTTTCCATGACCAACCCGGTGTTCGAGCGGGAGGGGACCGCCCGGACCACCGGGCTCATCATGCCGGTATACCCGCTGACGGCGGGCATCTCCAACAACCTGATGGCCGGGATCACCCGCCGGGCGGCGGGCAGCTGCCTGGACGGCCTGCCCGAGATCCTGCCCGCTGGGCTGCGCAGGGAGCATAAGCTGTGCCAGACCCAGTTTGCCCGGAAAAACATCCACTACCCCGCCGACTTCGAGGCGCTGGCCATCGCACGGCGGCGGCTGGTGTTCGAGGAGCTGTTCGTCCTCACCTGCGGTCTGGCCCAGCTCAAGGACCGCCGCTCGGCGGGGGAGGGCCGGGTGATGGAGGGTAGCCCGGCGGACTTCGCGGCGCTGCTCCCCTTCCCGCCCACAGGGGCCCAGCGCCGGGCCATGGAGGACATGGCCGCCGACCTGCGCTCCGGCAAGGCCATGAACCGGCTGGTGCAGGGGGACGTGGGGTCTGGCAAGACGGCGGTGGCCGCTTTCGGGGCCTGGGCGGCGGCGAAAAACGGGGCGCAGTGCGCCCTGATGGCCCCCACCGAGCTGCTGGCGGAGCAGCACGCCCGGACCATGGAGGCCCTGCTCTCACCCGCCGGGGTGCGGGTGGGGCTGCTCACCGGCTCGGTGAAGGGGAAGGAGAAAAAGGCCCTGCTGTCCGCCCTGGCGGCGGGGGAGATCGACCTGGTCGTGGGCACCCACGCCCTGTTCTCCCAGGGGGTGGAGTACAAGGAGCTGGGGTTGGTCATCGCCGACGAGCAGCACCGCTTCGGGGTGGCCCAGCGGGGGGCGCTGGCGGAAAAAAGCGGGGCCGTCCCGCCCCACATCCTGGTCATGTCCGCCACCCCCATCCCCCGGACGCTGGCCCTCATCATCTACGGCGACCTGGACGTGTCCGTCATGGACGAGCTGCCGCCGGGGCGAACCCCGGTGGACACCTTCCTGGTGGGGGAGGACAAGCGGGCGCGGATGTACGGCTTTGTCCGCAAACAGGTGGGCGAGGGGCGCCAGGTCTATATGGTGTGCCCGGCGGTGGAGGAAAACGGCGGCGGCTGGGAGGACGGCCCCGGCATGGATCTGAAGGCGGTCACCGCCTACGCCGGGGAGCTGCGGGAGCGGGTGTTCCCCGAGCTGCGGGTGGGCTTTGTCCACGGCAGGCTGAAGGCCAAGGAGAAGGAGGACGTGATGTCTGCCTTCCACCGGGGGGAGCTGGACGTGCTGGTGTCCACCACCGTCATCGAGGTGGGGGTGGACGTGCCCAACGCCTCCCTCATGGTCATCGAGAACGCGGAGCGGTTCGGCCTGAGCCAGCTCCACCAGCTCCGGGGCCGGGTGGGCCGGGGAAAGCACAAAAGCTACTGCGTGCTGGTCACCGCCAGCCGCAGCGAGACGGCCCGGGAGCGGCTGCGGGCCCTGTGCGCCACGGGCGACGGCTTCCAGATCGCGGAAGAGGACCTGCGCCTGCGGGGGCCCGGTGACTTCTTCGGCAAGCGCCAGCACGGCCTGCCCCAGCTGAAGGTGGCGGATTTTGCCGCCGACATGGAGCTGTTGAAGGAGGCGCAGGCGGCGGCCCGGGAGCTGGTCGCCGCCGACCCGGAGCTGAAAAAGCCCTCCCACCGGCTGCTGAAAAAGAAGGTTCGGGAGCTGTTCCGGGAGAACGGGGCGCTGTTCAGCTGACGGGTATAGAACAAGGCGGACAGACCGCCGTGAGGAGAATGAAGAATGAAACGGCTGACCATCGGCGTGATGGCCCATGTGGACGCGGGAAAGACCACCCTGTCCGAGGCCATGCTGTACCGCGCCGGCGCGGTACGCAGGCTGGGCCGGGTGGACCACGGCGACGCCTTTTTGGACACCGAGGAGCAGGAGAGGAAGCGGGGGATCACCATCTTTTCCAAGCAGGCCCGGCTGAGCTGGGAGGGGTGGGAGTTCACCCTGCTGGACACCCCGGGCCACGTGGATTTCTCTGCCGAGACGGAGCGGGCGGTGCAGGTGATGGACTACGCGGTCTTGCTGGTCAGCGGCGCGGACGGGGTGCAGGGCCACACCGAGACCCTGTGGAAGCTGCTGGAGCGTCACCGGGTGCCCACCTTCCTTTTTATCAATAAGATGGACCAGCCGGGCACGGACCGGGAAGCGCTGCTCTCCCAGCTCCGGGAGCGCCTGTCCGACGGCTGCGCGGATTTTTCCGGCGGCAGGGAGGAGCTTTTGGAGCACGCCGCCCTTTGCGATGAGGCGCTGATGGAGCGCTATCTGGAGACGGGAGGGCTGGACGACGGGGATTTGTCCGCCCTGATTGTGGAGCGGAAGCTTTTCCCCTGCTACTTCGGCGCGGCGCTGAAGGAGGAGGGGGTGGACGCTCTGTTGGATGGCCTGGCCCGGTACGCCCTGGAACCGGACTGGCCGGAGAAGTTCGCCGCCCGGGTGTTTAAAATTTCCCGGGACGACAGGGGGGAGCGGCTCACTTGGATGAAAATCACCGGGGGCGCGCTGAAGGTGCGTGACACGGTGAAGGGCCCGGACTGGGAGGAGAAGGCCACCCAGCTGCGCCTCTACTCGGGCGCCAAATTCACCCCCGCCGGCGAGGCCCCGGCAGGGACGGTGTGCGCCGCCGCCGGCCTGACCCGCACCCGGGCGGGCCAGGGCCTGGGGGCGGAGGAGAACTGGGCGGGGCCGGAGCTGGAGCCGGTACTGGCCTACCAGGTGCTGCCCCCCGAGGGGGGGGACGCGCATACCCTGCTGGCTCAGCTGCGGATTTTGGAGGAGGAGGACCCCCAGCTCCAGGTGGAGTGGAACGAGGGGCTGGGGGAGATCCGGCTGCGGCTCATGGGGGAGGTGCAGCTGGAGGTGCTCTCCCGGCTGATGGAGCGGCGGTTCGGGGCGCGGGTGTCCTTCGGCCCCGGGCGGATTGTGTATTTGGAGACCATCGCCGCCGCGGCGGAGGGGGTGGGCCACTTTGAGCCCCTGCGCCACTATGCCGAGGTCCACCTGCTGCTGGAGCCGCTGGAGCGGGGGGCGGGGCTGGTGTTGGATACCGTTTGTTCGGAAAATGAGCTGGACCGCAACTGGCAGCGGCTGATTCTGACCCACCTGATGGAAAAGGAGCACAAGGGGGTGCTGACGGGCGCGCCCATCACCGATATGAAGATTACCCTGCTCACGGGGCGGGCCCATCTCAAGCACACCGAGGGGGGCGACTTCCGCCAGGCCACCTACCGGGCGGTGCGCCAGGGGCTGATGGGCGCGAAAAGCGTGCTGCTGGAGCCCTGGTACGCCTTCCGGCTGGAGGCGCCCGCGGGCAGCATGGGCCGGGCCATGACGGATTTGCAGCGGATGGGGGCGGAGCTCCGGCTCCCGGAACAGCAGGGGGAGACGGCCATCCTGGCCGGCAGCGTCCCCGTGTCCGAGCTGGGAGACTACTGGACCCAGGTGGCCGCCTATACCGGGGGGCGGGGGCGGCTGTCCTGTACGGTGGAGGGCTACCGCCCCTGCCACAACGGGTCGGAGGTCATCGCGGCGGCGGGCTACGACCCGGAACGGGACGTGGACAACCCCGCCGGGTCGGTGTTCTGCGCCCACGGGGCGGGGTTCAACGTGCCATGGGACGAGGTGCGGGAGCACATGCACCTGGACAGCGGCTGGCGGCCGCCGTCGGAGCGTCCCGCCCCAGGGGAGGCCGCCCCGGCGCGGGGCGGGGCCATGAGCTATGAGTCCCGGGCGGCGCTGGACCGTGAGCTGGAGGCCATTTTCCAGCGGGCCTACGGACCGGTGAAGCAGCCCCACGCCTTCCGGCCCGTGCAGAAGAGCGCGCCCCCAAAGCCCAAGCCCTGGAAGGGCTTGAAGGTGCGGGACGGGGACGATTACCTGCTGGTGGACGGCTACAATATCATTCACGCCTGGGACGGGCTGCGCGCCCTGGGCCGAAAGGATCTGGACAGCGCACGGGAACGGCTCATCAGCCGGCTGCGCAACTACCAGGGGTGGAAAAGGTGCAAGGTCATTGTGGTGTTTGACGCCTACAAGGTGAAGGGAAACCCAGGCAGCATGGAGCGGCTGGGCGATCTGTGGGTGGTATATACCAAAGAGGCGGAGACGGCGGACATGTATATCGAAAAGACCACCTATGCCCTGGCGCAGGAGCGGAAAGAGCACCGGGTGCGGGTGGCCACCTCCGACGGGTTGGAGCAGATGATTATTTTGGGCCACGGGGCGGTGCGTATTCCCGCAGCGGAGCTGGAATTTGAGGTGGAACAGGCGGAGGGGGAGATCCGCCGGATCATCGGGGGATAGGGAAAGCATCGGAGAGAAACAAATTTTCACCATTTTTTGTATGTGATTGGCAGAAATAGCCGGACCTGACAGAACAATTCTGTCGGGTCCTGGCTTTTTTTAAAAAAATTTGCATTTTCGTGAAACAAAATTTCCTGATTTCTCTTGACGGAATCCGTGGGGACAGGCTATGATAGGTATCAGAAGAACCTGCGGGCCGTCCGGCGCCGCGGAAGCAGTCCGCTGAAGCGGGCGGAAAGGAGGAACTATGCCTTACGGAAATGTATTCACAAAAATCAACCGGGAATATTACCAGCTCACCGGCGCGGAGAAAAAAATCGCGGACTACATCCTCTCCCAGCGGCAGGAGTGCCAATACATGTCCATCTCCGAGCTGGCGGAGGTGGCGGAGGTGGCGGAAGCCACCGTGTCCCGGTTCTGCCGCCGCCTGGGTTACCGGGGATACAGCGCTTTCAAGCTGGCGGTTGCGGGGGCCAGCGCGGGGCAGCGGCCGGTTAACCCGCTGTACGGGGAGATATTGGCGGAGGACAATGTGGGGGAGATGTGCCGGAAGATCTGCGCGGCGGACGTGGACGCCATTACGCAGACCCTGGCCATGATTGACCCCGCCGCCATCACCGCGGCGGCGGATCTGCTGCTGGGGTCGGACCGGGTGCTGTGCATGGGGGTGGGCGGCTCCATGATCCTGGCCTCGGAGGCGGCCCATCTGTTCTCCACCGCCCTGCCCAACTTTTACGCCGTGGAGGATTCCCATTTTCAGGCGATCCGGGCTGCCATGCTCACCAGCCGGGATGCGGTGCTTTGCTTCTCCTACTCGGGCTCCACCCGGGATATTGTGGAACTGCTGAAGCTGGCCAGGGAGAGGGGGGCGGGCACGGTGCTCATCACCCGGTTCCCCAAGTCGCCGGGGGCGGCGCTTGCCGACATTGTGCTGGAGTGCGGGGCCAAAGAGGGGCCGTTCCAGATGGGCTCCATCGCGGCCCGTATGGGGCAGCTCTACCTCACCGACGTGCTGTTCAACGAGATGTGCCGCCGGGATATGGAGAGCTGCCGGGAGCGGCGCAGGGCGGTGGCCGACGCCCTGGCGGACAAGCACCTGTGAGGGATGGAAAAATATTTCACTTTACAAAATCCGTAAAAAATCATTTTCTCTTTGTGTTGACAAATGCGGGCCGGAACTATACAATTGATATGATACGGCGCGGTCAGGCAGGGTGTTGACAATGGGACGCCAATCGCCTGAAAAGCCGCCCAACCAAAAAATTCATGTCGGAGGGTATTGCCATGCGAATCTATTGTGAGAAGGATTACAACGCCATGAGCCGCCGGGCGGCCGCCGTCATCGCGGCCCAGGTGGTATCCAAGCCGGATTGTGTGCTGGGTCTGGCCACCGGCTCCACCCCCATCGGGGCCTACAAGCAGCTGGTGGAGTGGTATAAGAAGGGGGATCTGAGCTTTGCCCAGGTGCGCTCGGTAAACCTGGACGAATATGTGGGGCTGGCCCCCGACCACGACCAGAGCTACCGCTATTTCATGCAGCATAACCTGTTCGACCATGTGGATATCCTGCCCGAAAACACCAACGTGCCCAACGGCTTGGCCGCCGACGCGGCGGAGGAGTGCGCCCGGTATGAGGACGTGGTCAGCGCCCTGGGCTACGCCGATTTGCAGCTGCTGGGCCTGGGCCGCAACGGCCACATCGGCTTCAACGAGCCCTGCGCCGAGTTCCCGGTGGCCACCCATCTGGTGGACCTGACCGAGAGCACCATCGAGGCCAACGCCCGGTTCTTTGCCAGCGCCGGCGATGTGCCCCGCCAGGCCCTGACCATGGGCATCGGCACCATCATGCGTGCCCGCAGCATCCTGGTGGTAGCCAGCGGCGCGGACAAGGCGGAGGCGGTGCGCAGGACTGTGAACGGTCCCGTCACCCCGGAGGTGCCCGCCTCCATCCTCCAGCTCCACCCCAATGTCACCATCATTGGCGACGAGGCGGCGCTGAGCGGCCTCAAGTGAGGGACGGCATATGAAAATCACAGGCGGAAAGGTATTCGACCTGCAAAAGGGCTTTGTGGAGCGGGACGTATGCTTCGACGGCGCCCTGCTCACCCCGGACAGCCGGGACGGGCAGGGCTATGACGCGGCGGGATGCTGGGTGATCCCCGGCCTCACCGACGTGCACTTCCACGGCTGCGTGGGGGCGGACCTGTCCGACGGCGACGGGGACGGCCTCCAGGCTATGGCGGAGTATGAGCTGAGCCGGGGGGTGACCCAGATCTGCCCGGCGGGGATGACCCTGCTGGAGGACCGGCTGATGCAGGTGTGCCGCACGGCGGCGGAACACAACCGGGCGGGCCGCCCCGGCGCGGACTTGGTAGGCATCAACCTGGAGGGGCCCTTCCTGTCCTATGCCAAGAAGGGCGCCCAGAACGGCGACTGGCTCCACGCCCCCGACGTGGCCATGCTGCGCCGGCTGGAGGAGGCGTCCGAGGGGCTGGTGAAGCTGGTGTCCGTGGCCCCGGAGGAGCCGGGCGCCATGGAGTTTATCAAGGAGGTGGCCGAGGAGGTGGCCGTCTCGGTGGCCCACACCACCGCGGACTACGACACCGCCCTGGAGGCCTTCCGGCTGGGGGCCAGGGAAGTCACCCACCTCTTTAACGCCATGCCGGGCTTCACCCACCGCGCCCCCGGCGTGGTGGGCGCGGCGCTGGACTCCCCCTGGAGCCGGGTGGAGCTGATCTGCGACGGCGTGCACATCCATCCCAGCGTGGTGCGGGCGGTATTTAAGATGTTCGGTCCGGACCGGGTGGTACTCATCTCGGACACCATGCGGGCCGCGGGTATGACCGACGGCAAGTACGACCTGGGCGGGCAGGAGGTCACGGTCAAGGGGCCGCTGGCCACCCTGGCGGACGGCACCATTGCCGGGTCGGTCACCGACCTGATGGCGGGCCTGAAAACCGCCGTCTCCTTCGGCGTCCCCCTGGCGGACGCGGTGCGTTCCGCGGCGGTCACCCCCGCCCAGGCCATCGGCATCTTTGACCGGGTGGGCAGCCTGGATGCGGGCAAGCGGGCCAACGCGGTGGTGCTGGACGGCGGGCTGAACGTGAAGGCCGTGTTCTTTCACGGGAAACAGGTGGTATAAAAAGACAAAGCAAGAGAGGCGCTTCCCGCGCCTCCCTTGTTTTATGGCAGGCCGCCGGCGAGGATGAAACGCTGCCGGGGGCTGTGCGGTCAGATGGCATGCCCTGCGGCCGTCTGGGACGGGGCCGGGGAGGGCTGCGGGCCGGTGGAGGGCTGGGGCAGAACGAGACCGTGGAGGAAGCTGCCGGATGATGACTGGATCTGGCCGCCCACCACCCGGTTTTTGTAGATGAGCAGGGAGATCTGCACCGGCTCGTCCTGGGTGGGGTAGTTGTTGAGCTGGTAGGTGTACCGCTTCACCCGCCTGCCCTTGTACTGGGTGAGGTCGAAGCCCTGGTCCGCCTGGAGCTGGAGGTAGCCGGTGTAGCTCTCGTCAAATTCCTCGGGGATGAGCAGCTCCTCGGTGGCGATGGGCTGGGAGGACGTCTGCCAGCCCAGGCCGTTCAAGTAAGCCAGGCGGTCGTCGTTGTCCCTGACGTTCTTCACCTCCGCCGAGGCGGCCACCGCCCGCCCCCCCAGGGTGAGGGCGAAGGCCAGGACCGCGAACACGCAGCACAGGGCGGCGGAGGCCCCCGCCAGCAGCCGTCTCTTTGGTATACGCGCCGTGAAGATAATCATGGTACCACTCCGTTCTGTGATTTCTCAGGAACAGAATATGTTCAGAAGGACGGCATTATGATGACGAGGCGGCGGATGGAGGAAAGGGGAGCGGGCAATGGAACGGCTGGACAAGCGGCTGGCCGCCACGGGTAGGTGGAGCCGGAAGGAGGCACGGGAGCTGATCCGGGCGGGGCGGGTGAGGGTGGACGGCGCGCCCTGCCGCGCCCCCGAGGCCAAGGTGGGCGAGCAGGCCCCGGTGAGCGTAGACGGCGCGGCCATACCTGCCCATGATCCGGTGTACCTCATGCTTTATAAACCAGCGGGAGTGGTGTCGTCCACGGTTGAGCCGGGGGAGCGCACGGTGCTGGACCTGCTGGGGGAGGAGTATCAAAACATCGGCCTTTTCCCAGCGGGGCGGCTGGACAAGAACACCGAGGGGCTGCTGCTGCTCACCAACGACGGGCCGCTGGCCCACCGGCTGCTCTCGCCCAAAAGCCATGTGGACAAGGTATACTATGTGGAGGTGGACGGCGTACTGGGCCAGGACGACGTCCTGGCCGCGCAGGAGGGAATTGCCCTGGGGGACGGCACCATGTGCCTGCCCGCGGGTATGGAACTTTTATCCAGAAATAGCGCCTATATCACCCTGCGGGAGGGGAAATACCATCAGGTAAAGCGGATGATGGCGTCGCGGGGGAAGCCGGTGACCTATTTGAAGAGGGTGCGCTTCGGCCCGCTCACCCTCGACGAGAGGTTGCCCAAGGGAGGGTGGAGGCCGCTGACCCGGGAGGAACTGGAGGCCGTTGTCCGTCAATGATACGAAATTTTTGGCAGTTTTCACAAAAAATTTTTGAAAAACTATTGAAATCGGCAATGAAACTCTATATAATGATGGGGAAAGAGTGAGACAGATATCAACTTAGCGTGGCGGAGCGCTCAACTCCCGGCCGCATAGAAAGGAGAAAACGCAATGTCCAGCAGGATTTTTCAAGGCGTCGTTCTTCAGATGAAGGAATGTACCGACCGGGTTGTGGGGGTCATTGATGAGCAGGGCACGGTTGTGTCGTGCAATGAGCTGACCCGCATTGGCGAGAAGTGGGGCGCCGCTGCGGTGCTGCTGTCTGCGGAGGCGGATTCGCAGGTGACCAGCAACGGGTTTACCTTTAAGGCGTTGTCCGGCTGGAACGGCCAGTTTGATTATGCCGCGTTTGTCCGGGGAGAGGACGAGCAGGCGGCGCTGATCTGTTCCATGGCGGTGATTGCCCTGAACGGGGCCAAGGCTTATTACGAGGAGAAAAATGACAAGGCTACCTTTGTGAAGAATATCCTGTGCGATAATATCCTGCTGGGGGACATCTATGTCCGGGCCAAGGAACTGCACTTTGTGTCCGAGGCGCCCCGGGCGGTGCTCCTGGTGCGCCAGCTGGGTGTGCCCGACGTGTCCGCCGTGGATGTGATTTCCGGGCTGTACCCGGACAAGCAGACCGATTTTGTGCTGTCCGTCAGCGAGACGGACGTGGCCCTGGTGAAACACCTGGGGGAGAACGCCGACGGCCGGGATTTGCAGAAAATTGCCCAGAATGTCCAGGAAGCCCTAACCCGGGACCTGGGGATCAAGACGGTGGTGGGCATCGGCACCATCGTGGGCCATATCCGGGATCTGGCCCGTACCTACAAGGAAGCCCAAGTGGCCATCGACGTGGGCAAGGTGTTTGAGACCGAACGGTCCATCATCAACTATGAAAACCTGGGCATCGGGCGGCTTATCTACCAGCTGCCCACAACCCTGTGCGAAATGTTCCTGCGCGAGGTGTTCAAGAAAAACCCCATCGACGCGCTGGACCAGGAGACGCTGTTTACCATCAACAAGTTCTTTGAGAATAACCTGAACGTGTCCGAGACTGCCCGGAAGCTGTTTGTCCACCGAAACACCCTGGTGTACCGGCTGGAAAAGATTAAGAAGCTTACGGGCCTGGATCTGCGGGAGTTTGATGACGCCATCACGTTCAAAGTGGCGCTGATGGTCAAGAAGTATTTGGTCTCCCGGGGGATTGACTCCTGAAAGGGAGCGCCGGGATAACGCGAGAGGGACGGCAAGGCGGGTGCGGTGAAGAGCCGCGCCCGCCTTGCTGCGTATAATGGGGGTAGGGCGGACGCTGGATGAATTTTTGCGGGAGGAACGCCTATGTCCGAAACCTGGCACTATTGACACTAAAAAGAAGAAAATGGTATAATTAAAAAAATAGACGGTTTGGCAGGCGGGACTATGGGACCCCGGCTGCCCGGGTGCTTTTAGGCGGCTCCAATAAAGGGGGCGGATTGGAGATCGTGAAGATGAAAAAAGAGCCAAAGAAACGGGAACAGCGGCGGGGACTTTTTCTGCCTCTCTCTTTTTTGCTGGTCTTTTGCGTTTTCGGCGCCATTGTGTACACGGTAGCCCGGAGAACGTCCCGGGAGATGTCCTCCGCCGCCATTCAAAACCTGAGCGAAAGCCTGGATCTGATCCAGTGTACCATTGAGGCCATTTTTAACAGTGAGGCGGATTTCCAAGTCTTGATTGCCCGGGAGGTGGCCCGGGCGGAGGATCCGGAGGGGTTCATTCTTTCCTCCTCCAGCAACCGGACTATGGTGAAGCTGTCCCTGATTCCGGCGGGCAGGACGCAGGGCATTTCCAACAACGGGGAGGTGTTCACGGCGGAGGGGCTGGATTTTTCCGCCGGGGGCACGGTGGCAGGTATGTCCATTTCCCGGTCTTACCTGAACCATATGGGCACCTGGGCCTACACCATGAAATGTCCCGTGGAGCGGGACGGGGTGGAGACCGGGACGCTGTACGTGGAGTATGTCTATGACGCCATAGACCGCGCCCTGCCCTCGGACGGGTTCTATAACAAGCAGGCGTCGCTGTATATCATGGACGCCCAGAGCCAGCGGTTTGTCCTCAAACCCAAGGGGATGGGCCAGCGCAGCGCCGGCCACCTGAACCTGGACGACTTTTACCGGGCCAACGATATCCAAGATCCCGGCATCCGCTCGGAGGTGGCCCAGTGCCTGGGCGAAGGGCAAAATATCCTATTTTATCATAATATCCGGGGGGTGAAGGCCCTCAACTATATGTGGTCGGTGAACGGGGGGACTATTTTTCTGGTGGGCTATGTGCCTGTGGAGGCCATCCAGCAGGAGGGGCGGACAGTCAACCAGAATATTGCCATGGTGGTGGCCGCCATGTTGGCAGCCTTCTTCCTGTGTGCGCTGCTGTATTACCTCAACTGGCGGCAGCAGGACCGGGTGAGAAAAGAGCGGGAGGAGGAGCGGCGGTTCCACAGCCAGCAGCTGGCCCAGGCCCTCCAGGCTGCCCAGATTGCCAGCGAGTCCAAAACCACCTTCCTGTCCAACATGTCCCACGATATCCGCACGCCCATGAACGCGGTGTTGGGCTTCACCACCCTGCTGTCCAGGGATGCCGACAATCCGGCCAAGGTGCGGGAGTACACCAAAAAAATCACATCCTCCGGACAACACCTGCTCAGCCTCATCAACGACATTCTGGATGTCTCCAAAATAGAGAGCGGCAAGGTGGTGCTCACCTTTGACCGATTTGCCCTGAGCGATGTGGTGGCCTCGGTGGACGCCATTATCCAGCCCATGGCCCGCGCCAAGTCCCAGGAGTTCCATGTGGAGGTGACGGGCATCCGCCACGAGTACCTGGTGGGGGACGAGACCCGGATCAACCAGATCCTCATTAACCTGCTGTCCAACGCCGTAAAATACACCCCGGAGGGCGGCCACATCTGGCTGCGCATGATCGGGCTCAAGCAGCGTTCCGGCCAGTACGAACATATTCTCATTGAGGTGGAGGACGATGGTTACGGCATGACGCCGGAGTACCTGGAGACCATTTTCGACGCCTTTACCCGGGCGGAGAACAGCACCACCAACAAGGTGCAGGGCACCGGGCTGGGTATGGCCATCACCAAGAGCATTGTGGAACTGATGGGGGGAACCATCGACGTGGCCAGCCAGGTAGACCAGGGGTCTACCTTCCGGGTGGAGCTGGAGCTGCGCATCCAGGAGGGCTATGCGGACCGGCAGTTCTGGAAAGACCGGGGGATATCCCAGCTGCTGGCGGTGGAGGCGGACCCGGAAGGCCGGGAGGGCATTCAGACCCTTATGGCGGACACGGGCATCCAAGTGGACACCGCCGCCGGGCTGGAAGACGCCCTGGAGCGGGTGCGGGGCGGCGGGGCCTATCAATTGGTGCTGCTGGACTGGGATGGGCCGGGGATGGACGGCGCCCAAGCGGCCTGGGAGCTGCGCCGCGCCCTTCCCGAGGCGCCCCTTGTACTGCTGGCGGAGCACGATGCCCAGGGGATAGAACAGGCTGCGGAAATGGGGCGCACGGGCGTGCTGGCTAAGCCCTTTTTTGCGGCTGCCTTCCGGGAGAAGGTGGAGGAGCTTTGGGGGGACGGGGCCGCCGCCCAGCCGGAGCCTGAACAGGGGGACAGCCTGGAGGGGCTGCGCTTTCTGGCGGCGGAGGACAACGAGATCAACGCCGAAATTTTGACGGAGCTTTTGGAATTGGAGGGGGCCTCCTGCGAGGTTGTGGAGAACGGCCTGCTGGCGGTGGAACGGTTCCGGCACTCCCAACCGGGCGAATTTGACGCCATCCTGATGGATGTGCAGATGCCGGTGATGAACGGGCACGACGCCGCCCGCGCCATCCGGGCCCTGGAGCGGGAGGACGCGGGGAGCATCCCCATCATTGCCATGACGGCAAACGCCTTTGCGGAGGATGAAAAGGCAGCGCTGGACGCAGGGATGAACGCCCACGTGTCCAAGCCGCTGGACGTGGAGCTGCTGAAAAAGGCGGTCAGGCAATTTGTGAAATGAAAGGATGGACGGCCATGAAAAAGCAAGAAAACAACGGCCTGCGCGGATGGGCCGCTATTTGCATGGCGGGACTTTTGCTGTTGGCGGGGTCGGCCTGTACAGGCGGGGATGAGAACCAAAACCTGCTTCCTTCCCAGGAGGTTGTCAAGCAGGTGGTCAACTTGTTCAGTCCCATGGAGAAAACCGACCCTGATGCGGAAAATGTGGCCAGGACCGCTGCGGACCTGACGGTGGCCATGGCGGAGGAGAGGCTGGGCGTCAGCGTGTCCTACTGGACCTACACTGCGGAGGATTATCAGGACAGGACCTATGACGAGGTGGCCCTGGACCGGGCCCGAAACAATATGGACGACCTGTATCTGCTCAACCCGGACACTATCCTGGCCCTGGGGGGCGAGGGCAGGCTGATGGACCTGTCGGGGCTGGACAGCGCGAAAAACCTGCGGGAGATCATCCGAACCGCCAATACGGTGGATGGCAAGCTGGTGGCCATCCCTCAGGAGGTAGTGGCCTACGGCCTGTTTGTCAACGTGGATCTGTTCAAGCAGTACGGATTGGATTTGCCCAATACGCCGGAGGAGTTCCTGGAGTGCTGCCGGGTGTTCCAGGAAAACGGGATCGAGACCCCCATAGGCGCTAACCGCTGGTGGCTGGAGACCTTCGTATTCGCCCAGGCCTACGCGGATCTCTACAACGGCGGGAACACCGAGGCGGAGATCGCCGCTCTGAACGGCGGGGAGGCCAAGTACAGCGACTATATGCGCCCCGGCTTTGAGTTTCTCCAGACACTGATGGACTGTGGGTATATTGACGGGGCAAAGGCGCTGGTCAGCGAGGCCATTGATGGGGAGGGGCCGGACTTCCTGGCGGGCAGAACCCCCATCGTCATGGCCTACTGGGGGGCGGCCAACACGGAAACCGCCTACGGCAAGACAGATTTTGAGATGCAGGTGATCGGATTCCCCAGCAGCCGGGGCCAGATGCCGGTGATGCCCATGACCGGATGGGCGGTGGGCGCCGACGCGGAGCATGCCCAGGATGCCATGCGGGTGTTGGACGTTATGATCTCTGATGAGGCCCTTCAGCTGTTTTCAGAGACCAACCGGGTGATTTCCCCATCCCAAAATGTGTCGGTGGACTGTGTACCGGCCCTGCGGCCATTAAACCACAGAATTGAGGAAGGCGTCTATGTTTTGGGCTCCAATGCGGGGATGAATGTGGAGCAGTGGGGCAATACCTGCCTCATTGTACGGCAGCTGCTGGGGGGCGCCTCGGTGGATGAGTGCATGGCGGCCTTTGACCAGCTTCAGGAGGCGGCGCTGGGCCGCCGGTAAGAAAACGCCGGCCTGTCCGCCGGCGGAGTCCGATGTAAAAAGCACCCCGCAGCCCGGGGTGCTTTTTCATCCGCACCGGGGCGTCAGGCTGCTTGAAAAAATTTTGTGGGGCGTGCGATAAAACGCCCAATTCGCGCATTCCTTGTATGACAGGAGAAATGGACTATGCTGACTGTGCTTGGCACCCAGATAACGCAAGAGAACCGGGATCGCCGGAACCGGGAGCTGGAGCAGCTTGTGGTTCAGACAGGCCGGGGAGACAGGGAGGCATTCGCCCTGCTGTACGGCCGGGCGCGGGGCGCGGTGTATGCCCTGGCGTTGTCCCTGCTCCACGACGCCCACGAGGCCCAGGACGTGGCCCAGGATGTGTTCGTCCGGGTGTGGGAGGGCGCCCCCGCCTACTGTCCCCAGGGCTCGCCCATGGCGTGGCTTCTCACCATAGCCCGCAACTTGGCCCTGGCCCGGCTGCGCAGGGGCGTGCGGCAGGTGGAGCTGGGAGAGGAGGAGTGGAACGCCATCCCGGCCCAGGCCCCCGGCATCTCCCCCGAGGACCGGCAGCTCCTCCAGCAGGCGCTGGCGGGGCTGGGGGAGGAGGAGCGGCAAATTGTTCTGCTCCACGCCGTAGCCGGGCTGAAGCACCGGGAAATTGCCCGGCTGCTGGAAAAGCCGCTGTCCACCGTCCTGTCAAAATACCACCGCGGGCTGGGCAAACTGCGCAGCCTGATGAAAGGAGAGAGCGACCGATGACTGACCGGGAACTGGAACAGCGGCTGGCCCAGGCCATATCCCATGCTGCGCCGGACGATCTGGACGCGGTTCTCTCCCGCTGCGGTGAGCAAAACGGGAGCGTGATGGAAATGAAGCAACAGAATATGGTTGACTTGGCCGTGACAGGGGGGGCCGCAGGAAAGAAAAAAGGGAGGGCCTGGCTGGCCGCCGCCTGCGCGGCGCTGGTGCTGCTGGGGGCGGGCGGCGGAGCGGGTTATTACTACCAGAACTGCGCCGTAGCGTCGGTGGTGTCGCTGGATGTGAACCCCAGCATTGAGCTGAAGGCCAGCCGGGGCGGGCGGGTGATTTCGTGCACCGCCCTGAACCAGGAGGCCGCCGCAGTGCTGTTCTCCATGGACGGGGGGGCGGACCTCAAGGGAGCAAAGCTGGATGTGGCTGTGAACGCCATTGTGGGGGCGCTGGTGAAAGCGGGTTACATGGACAGCATTTCCTCCGCCATCCTGATTTCGGTGGAGGACAGTGACCAGGCCCGGGCCGCCCGGCTCCAGCGGGAACTGGTGGCCTCGGTGGATGGGGTGCTCCAGAGCCAGGCCCCGGGGACGTCGGTGTTCAGCCAGGTGATCGCCCATGATGCCGGGACGTCTGCGCCGGAGTATGAAACCTTTGACAGCGGCATCTCCGCCGGAAAAGCCGCCCTGGTGCGCCGGGTGATGGAGATGAACGGTACCGTTGCCACCAACAGCGCCAGCGCCTTCCAGCAGCTGGCCGCCCTGTCGGTGGAGGAGCTGGAGGATCTGCTGGACGCAGGGGAGCAGCGCATTCCCATCGGCAAGTCCGCCGCCGCGCTGGCCGCTGAGGAATATGCGGGCACGCTGGAGCTCAGCTCGGTGACCACCGATGTGGATCCGGAGCTGGACGAGTTCCCGCCCCACTACGAGGTGGAGGTCAAGACTGCCTGGGGCGAGTATGAGTATATTGTGGATGCGTTCACCGGCCAGGTGCTCAGCGGGCCAAAGGATGTGGTGAGCCTGGCCCCCGGCACAGTCGTCCCCGTCCCGGATACCACCCCGGTTCCGCAGCCTTCGCCCTCCGCCCAGCCCCAGCCCTCCGCGCCCCCCGCCGGTCAGGACGTGGGCCGGGAGGCCGCGCTGGCTGCCGCGCTGGAACACGCGGGGCTGAGCGAGTCCCAGATCACCGGGCTCAAAGTGGAGCGGGACTGGGACGACGGACGGTTGGAATACGATGTGGAATTCTGGTGCGGCGAGACGGAGTACGATTACACCATCGACGGCCGTTCCTGCTCCGTGCTCAAGCACGAGCAGGAGCACCACGGTAGCGGGCACCACGGCGGTGTGGTTTCCTCCGAAGACATTGGCATTGAGGCAGCCAAGGCCGCAGCCCTGGTCCATGCCGGAGTGTTAGAGAGCGAAACCAGCAAATTGGAGGTGGAACGGGACTGGGATGACGGGCGGTTGGAGTACGACGTGGAGTTCGAAGTGGGCCGGGTGGAGTATGAGTACACCATTGACGGCGCCACCGGCGCGGTGCTGGATTATGAGCAGGATTGGGATTGAGCAGGGGAGAAATACTGGAAAATAGGCAGGAAAAGGGCGGACGCAGAGGAATGGGCGGCGCCTGCCCTTTTTGCGCTTATATGGTAAGCGCAGCTGAAAATCGGCAACCGCTGTCCGGCAAAGCTTGTGCGTCAACTATCGTATAAAAATTGCGCAGGCAGATATACCTGCGCAATTTTTAATTCTTGATTATTCGTACCATATTTCGTATAATGTGTTTGAATTGAGAGGGTGGAAGGGCGTATAGCAAAGGCTAATATCGGCTTGCCTGTAAGCTCATGGTCGGGAACGCGCAGGCTATCTGGCGGAAACGAGAGAAAGCTGTAATAACGGAGGGACTGATATGGACAAACTGCGCAAGATGTGTTTAGGTATTCTGGTGCTGTGGCTGATCCTGCTATGCGGCTGCGCGGAAGCCGGCGGCGGACCGTCAGCCGGATCCTCTCCTGAATCGGATACGGCAAGCGGGCCTTTGGTCTCGGAAGAACTGCCTTTGGAGGAGTCCTCTCCCATTTTTATTACCTTCGAGGGGACTGACCTGGACGGGAATACAGTTTCGCAGGACATTTTTTCTCAGTCCAAGCTCACCATGGTCAACGTGTGGGCGACCTATTGTAACCCCTGCCTGCGCGAGATGCCGGGACTCGGAGAATTGGCGGAGGAATATGACGGGTCGGAGTTCCAGATCATCGGCATTGTCAGCGATGTGATGGAGGGAGAGGATCAGACGCTTGTGGAAACCCTGGTTCAGGAGACAGGGGCGGCTTACCCGCACCTGCTTGCCAACGACTCCATCTACCGGGCAATTCTGAACAGTGTAAGCGGAGTTCCCACCACCTTCTTTTTTGATGGAGATGGAATGTACTTGGGTGGCGTCGTCGGCTCCGCAGAAAAATCAGCTTGGGAGGAGATTGTCAATGGGCTTCTGGAAGCTCAGTAAGCGGCACGCTTGGATGCTCGGAGCCCTGGCCGGGATCGTTTCCCTCGTGATCGGGGTTTTTCAAGGTCAGTTTGCTGTGGTATGGAAAAAGGCAGTGATGATCTGCCTGGAGTGCATCGGGATCGGGTGACATATGAAACGACTTCGATTGACTGTACAGTTGCTATTTACCATCGTGACAAATGGATACATGTATGGCTTCCTAAATGGGAAGATTTACCGAGGCGCTTTAAAATATGCCTGCGTACCGGGACTGAACTGCTACTCTTGCCCAGGGGCCATTGCCGCGTGTCCCATCGGGGCCTTGCAGGCACTGCTGAACCAGAGGGGCCTGCAAATACCTTTTGTCGCGCTTGGATTTCTCTTCCTCTTCGGAAGCTTCCTTGGGCGCTTCGTCTGCGGCTGGCTGTGCCCGTTCGGACTGGTACAGGATCTTTTGCACAGAATTCCCATTTTCAAAAAGAAAAAATGTCTGCCCCTTCACCGCGTACTGAAATACGGTAAATATGCCGTATTGGTCCTTTTTGTATGCGTAGGCTCCTTGTTCTTATTCGGAGGATTTGCGAAAGTCCCGGCGTTTTGCAAATATTTGTGCCCGTCCGGGACTTTATTTGGCGCTCTGCCCCTGCTTGGCGCGAATGAAGCCCTGCGGAGCCAAGCTGGTGGCCTATTCTTCTGGAAACTGGGGATTCTGCTTGGCATTGTGTTGCTCTCTGTGAAGGTTTACCGGCCATTTTGCCAATATCTGTGTCCGCTTGGAGCGGTTTACGGTTGGTTCAATCGTTTCAGCCTGGTGCAGATCCAATGGGAAAAGGGACGGTGCGTTTCTTGCATGGCTTGCGAACGGGCCTGCCCGGTGGCACTCTCTCTGCAAGAAATTTCCCGCTCCCCGGAGTGCATCCGATGCGGGAAATGCGTGGATGCTTGTCCGCAGAAGTGCCTGCATTTTTGGAAAAAAAGCTAATCAAATGCCGGGTAGAGTTGTTCAGGGGGCTGTTCCTGGTAAGCGCGCAGCCCAGAAACGGAGGGGATTATTTCTTCATTATATATATTGCTGTGTAGAAGGAGAAAGATAAATAATTGGCATAAGGAAAACCTCCTTTGCTTCATCCTATGCGGGGGAAAAGGATTTGACAAAGGAGGGTATCTCAGTGCAGTGCGTGGGACAAGGAGGAAAACTGTTCCAGACTCAGCTGTTCACCCCGGACGGTCTCAGGCAGGCCGCAGGACAAAATGATCTGCCGCAACTGTTCTTTAGAAAACCGATTGCCGTAGACGGCAGACAAGGCGTTGAGCAATGTCTTGCGCCGCTGGGCAAAGGCGGCCTTCACAACGGCAAAAATAGCGTCCCGGTCACCCGGCACCAACGGTTCAGGATGTGGAATCATCTGAATAACGGCGGAAGTGACCTTGGGCGCGGGGAAAAAACAGTCAGGCGGGACCTCAAACAGCAGCTCGCAATGGGCATGGTATTGACAAAAAAGAGAAAATGCCCCGCAGTCTGGGCCGCCGGGGGCGGCGCAGATTCGCCTTGCCACCTCCTTCTGAACCATTACCGTAATGGACTGGAAGCAGCCGGACTCCAGGAGCCGGGTGAGTACAGGGGTGGTGATGTTGTAGGGCAGATTGGCACAGGCTTTGACTGTAAAGCCTGGAAACTTGTCAAATAGGATTGTGCTTAGCTCCAGCTTCATTATATCGCCGGAAATAATCTCCACATTAGGACAATCGGCCAGCGTTTCGCGGAGGATGGGCAGCAGGGAGGAGTCCAGCTCAATGGCGGCAACCCGGCCAGCCCGGCGGGCCAGCTGCTGGGTGAGGCAGCCAATCCCCGGGCCGATTTCCAACACGGCACAGTGTTCATCCAGCCCGGCGGCATCGGCAATATCCCGGGGAACCCAGTCGGCAATGAGAAAGTTTTGGCCCATGGATTTGGAAAAACGGAATCCGTGGCGGGCCTGCAAGGCCTTGATATCACGGATATCGGTGAGATTCATAAATGCCTCCCTAATTTTTCACGCAGCTCAGGAGTGATTTTAACCACAAAGATGCGTTCTGGCGTCATTGGCACAGCTTTTTAAGAAAGCGGAGGTAGAACCAACCGTCATGGTCTTCCCTTGCCGCCAGCTCCAGCCCGGCGGCCTGACAAAGCTGGAGCATGCGTTGGGAATCCTGAGCCGCGTCCTCTTTGAGAATACCGTAAGTGGTGTGAACGGCGGTCCCTGCGGCGTCAATATCCACATCAATTAAAAAGGGTTCGGGATAGGCGGATGCGATTTGGGCGTCCCAGATTTGGAGACTTCCGCCGGGGGAGAGTACACGGGCGGCCTGGGTGATTGCCTGGGCCTGAACCGCACGGGACATGTACATAAGGGTGAAAAAGGTGGTGACATGCTGAAAAGAGCAATTTGCAAAGGTCAGCTCGGTAGCGTCCATGAGGAATTTTTGAGGGCCATCCGGCGCCTCGTCCAGTTCATCCTGGCGGCTGTCTATGGCCACTGCCTGCCGGCCATAGATTCGCCCGATGACACCCTCTCCGCCGCCGCCCAGATCCAGAATGGGGCCGCGGAGCTCCTTCTTAATGTGAAGCTTTGCAGACGCCATGTTATAGTCGCTCCTATTGCTTTAGTAGGCCACAATCACGCCGCCGCTGTTGGCATAGTAGGAGCTGAGCCCCCGGGTGGCGGTAATCACGACGCTGGAAAATTTGCAGGCCTTTTGCGCCAGCTCCCACAGCTGCTGGGCGCGGTCGGGGCATAGGCATTGGGCAATATAAAGCGGTTTCCCTATGTGTTTTTCATCTGCCGCCATAATGTCCACCAGCTTGCTCAAAGCCTGCTTGATGGACAGCGCCTGCCCATGTTTGCAGATTTCTCCCTCCGGGGTGGAACCCATAATCAGTTTGATGCGCAGCGCTCCGGTGAGCATGGCCTGTACCTTGGTGAGCCGGCCGTTTTTTCGCAGATTGTCCAGGTTTTCCAGCACAAACAGGGTGTTGGTGTCCGTAATGGCCAGCTCAGCCTGCGCTACGACCTGGGAGAAGGGGACGCCGGATTGGGCCAGTTGATGGATTTTCTGGGCCAAAAGCACCTCGCCCGCCGAGGCCGAGCAGGAATTGAACACATGGATATTCCGTTCAGGAGCCTCTTCCAAAAACATCTGCTTTGCCTGCCAGGCGCTGTTATGGGAGCCGCTGAGCAGGGCGGAGAGGGTGACTACGTAAATATCTCCCTCGGCCTGCCGGTATGCCTCCAGGTAGTCGCCGGGGGAGGGGCAGGAGGAGGAAGAGGCATCCTGGCTTTGATCCATGGCATAGATGAGCAGGCTGGTATCCAGACTCTGGTCATCCACATAGTCTTTGCCGCCGACGCGGATGGTAAGAGGAATGGAGCGGAACACTGGGTCTGCCCGCATGTCGGGGGTCAAATCGCAGCAACTGTCAACGATGATGGAAAAGCTCATAAAAACAATCCCCTTACATAATAATGTAAATCAGATTATATCATATCACCATGGATTGTCAAGAGAAAGGGGGCGGTTAACAAAACCTTTACAAAGGCTTCAGCCGCTTCTCATAGGCCACTCTCCGGGGGTCATGACCGCCGTTCACGGTGACGGTGATATTTCCACGGTATTGAAAGCCGTTTCGGCGAAGCAGGCCCTGCATGGCCTTGTTTTTTTTATGGGTGTCCACCCGCAGCCAGCCCAGGCCTTGGGACAGGGCCAGCTGTCCGCACTCCGCGATCATGCGGTCAGCCAGCCCGGCGCCCCTCCACTGTTCCGCCACGGCGCACCGGTGGAGGACGGCGTATGGTTCTTCGCGGGACCATTTTCCGTCGGAAATAGAGTTGTAGCTGGGTTCGGGGCGGGAAGAAAGAACAAAAAATGCCCCAAGGGTTCCCTCGCAGGTGAGTACAAAGCACTCGCCACGGTCCAAGTCAACTTGAAAATGCCTGCGCTCCGGGTAGCCATCCTGCCACTGGTCCACCTTGCAGGAGGCTAGAAAGGCTTGGGCCTGGGCGGCGATGACCAGCATGGCGTCCAGATCATCCTGCCGCGCCGGGCGGCACTCCACCGGTTGGGGGAGGACAGGACGGGTTAGATCCTGTTCCAGCTCCGCCAGCAGCTTCTGGTCGGCTTTGGAGGAGAGATCCAGATTCCCATACAGCTCGGGCCGCCGTTCCCTGGTGCGCAGCAGGGACTGCTTGCGCCGCCAGCGCTCCACCTTGGCATGGTCGCCGGTGAGCAGCTCGGGTGGGACAGCCCTGCCGTGCCACACTTCGGGCCGGGAGTATTGGGGGTATTCGAGAAGTCCATCCCAATGGCTCTCCTCTTGGAAGCACGCCGCATCGGACAACACCCCGGGCACCAGGCGGCACACCGCATCCGCAACCGCCATGGCGGCGATTTCCCCGCCGGTGAGGACAAAATCCCCCAGGGAAATCTCCTCGTCTACGCACTCGTCGATGAACCGCTGGTCGATGCCCTCATAGTGGCCGCACACTAGAATCAGGTGGCCGTGTTCCCAGGCCAGCCGTTTGGCGTCCGCCTGGGTGAAGGTTTTGCCGCAGGGGGAGAGGTAAATGGTGTGAGGGCGCGTCTCATATTGGCGGCAGATGTGTGCCCAGCACTGGTACAGCGGGTCAGCCTGGAGCAATGCCCCGCGGCCCCCGCCGTAAGGGTAGTCGTCCACCTGCTTCTGCTTATTCAGGGTGTAGTCCCGGATCTGGTGGGTGTCGATGCGCAGAATGTCCCGCTCCTGGGCCCGGCCCAGGATGGACTCGGACAGCACGTCCCCCACCGTGTCGGGAAACAGCGTCATAATGTCGATGTGGTACATTCCGTCTCACATCCCCTCAATCAGGCGCACCTTGATATATCCCGCTTCGATGTTGGTTTCCAGGATGAACTCCGGCACAGCGGGAATCATGATTTCCCGCTCCCCGGCTACCACATACACCTGCTGCCGGGAAGGGGAGAGGACTTCTTTCAATGTGCCCAGCCTTTGCCCATCCTGGTCTACCACATCCAAACCGATGATGTCCGCCAGAAAAAAAGAACCTTGGGGAAGCCTGGCGTCGGCCCGGCGGAGCTGGACTGTTTTCCCCTTGAGGGCCATGGCCCCCTCCACGGTATCCACCCCCTGGAACCGGGCGATGACGCTGCCCTTGTGCACCCGGCTGGATGCCACCGGCATGGCCGCGCCGTCCACGTACAGCGTGGAAAAGCTGCGCAGGAATTCCGGGCTGTCCGCCCAGGGGACGATTCGTACCTCGCCGCGGATGCCGTGGGTGTTGACAATCTCACCGCAGTCTAAAAATTCCTGAATGGGAACGCACCTCCAAACGGTAAAAGCCGGCGGGACAGCCCGCCGGCTTTTCAGAGTCAGTCTACGATATCGACTGAGATCTTTTTGCCCTGGCGCTGGGCCACCGAGCGCATCAGCGCCCGGATCTCCTTGGCGATTCGGCCCTGACGGCCAATCACCTTGCCCATGTCGCTGGGAGCGACCCGGAGCTCCAGCACCGTCTCGGCGGGCGTCTCATATTCAGAGACGGACACCGCGCCGGGATCGTCCACCAGGCTGCGGGCGATATAAGTGAGCAATTCCTTCATGTGGCCTCCCAATCGTGATTACAGGCCGGCCCTTTTCAGCAGGTCACGCACCGTGTCGGTGGGCTGGGCGCCGGTCTTGATCCAGGCCTGGGCCCGCTCCACGTCGATGTTGACGGCGGCGGGGTTCTGACGGGGGTCATAGGTACCCAGCTCCTCGATGAAGCGGCCGTCCCGGGGATAGCGGGAGTCGGCGACCACAACGCGGTAGAAGGGGGCCTTCTTGGCGCCCATGCGGCGCAGTCTGATTTTAACCATCTTATATTCACCTCCAAAAGTTGTTTGTTCATTTATGGTAAATGCCCCGGAAGGGACGTAAACCAACGAAATTTTTCACTGGAACAAAAGGTTTTGCGCGTCCTGTGCGTAAAACTCTATTTTTCCGCACACGGGACATACAAAGCAGTCCACGCCGCTGCGGCGCTCCGGCTCGAAAGCGCCCTTACCGCGCTTGCGCGACAGATAGGGCGGCACGCTATGCGCGCCGGTATAAAATTGGGCGGTTAGCAAGGCAGTCCCGCACGTGCCGCAATTCATAAAAACGCCCCCTTATCAGAATGGCATTCCCATACCCTTAAACTTCCCGAACAGGCCCTTGGCCTTCCTGGGGTTGGCAAATTGCCGGGTAAACTGCTGGATCATGTCAAACTGCTTCAGCAGCCGGTTTACATCCACTACCTGGGTGCCGGAGCCGGCGGCGATACGTTTTTTCCGGCTGGAGTTGAGCACGGAGGGGTTTTCCCGCTCAAAGGGGGTCATGGACTGGATAATGGCCTCAATGCGCTTAAGATTGCCCTCATCCACAGACAGATCCATTTTTTTGCCTCCCATGCCGGGGAGCATGCCCATAATATCTTCCATGGAGCCCATGCTTTTGAGCTGGACCAGCTGGTCATAGAAATCGGCCAGGGTGAACTTGTTTTTCCGCAGCCGCTCCATCTGTTCGGCGGCTTTTTTGGCATCCAGATTCTGCTCCGCTTTCTCAATGAGGGAGAGCACGTCGCCCATACCCAGGATGCGGCTGGCCATACGGTCTGGGTGGAATACCTCCACCGCGTCCAGCTTTTCGCCGGTGCCGGCGAACTTGATGGGCTTGCCGGTGACGGCCCGGATGGAGAGAGCCGCGCCGCCCCGGGCGTCGCCGTCCAGTTTGGTGAGCATGACGCCGTCGATGTCCAGCGCGTCGTCAAAGGCTTTGGCGGCGGTGACCGCGTCCTGGCCGATCATGGCGTCCACCACCAGCAGAATCTCGGTGGGGGTTACGGCTTCTTTGACCCGGCGCAGCTCGTCCATCAGCGCTTCATCCACGTGGAGCCGCCCGGCGGTGTCCAGAAACACCATGTCATTGCCGTGCTTTTTGGCGTGTTCCACCGCAGCCTTGGCAATGTCCACCGGGTCGATCTGCCCCATTTGGAACACCGGGATGTCCAGCTGCTCGCCCACTACCTCCAACTGCTTGATGGCGGCGGGGCGGTACACATCGCAGGCGGCCAGGAGGGGCCGCTTGCCCTGCTTTTTCATCAGGCCCGCCAGCTTGGCGCCGTTGGTGGTCTTGCCGGCGCCCTGAAGGCCCACCAGCATGACAATGGTGGGGGGGGCGGGGGAGATGGCCAGCTTGCTGCCGCCGCCGCCCATGAGGGAGGTAAGCTCCTCATTGACGATCTTTACAATCATCTGGGCGGGGGTGAGGGATTCCATCACGTCCTGGCCCACGGCCCGCTCGGTGACCGAGGCCACAAAGCTTTTAACCACCTTGAAATTGACGTCCGCCTCCAGGAGGGCCATTTTGATCTCCTTCATGGCCTCCTTCACATCGGCCTCGGACAAACGGCCCTTGCCCCGCAGGCGCTTGAACACGGCGGACAGCTTATCGGTGAGACTTTCAAATGCCATAACAGTTACTCCTGCTCCAGTTTGGCCACATTTTCCTTGATAGTCCGGGCCAGCTCATCCAGCATGGCGTCGCTGTAGCTGCGCCGGTCAACAGACTGGAGCAGCTTGTCGGCGGCCTGGTCAATGGCGGCGATAGCCGCCCGGGACTGCTGGAAACGGCGGATAATGTGGGTTTTGTCCTCAATCTCCGTCATGGATGCCTCGGCCCGGACGATCACGTCCCGCACACCCTGGCGGGAGATGCCGTAATTCTCCGCGATCTCGGCCAGGGACAGATCCTCATTGTAATAGAGGTCGTAGAATTCCCGCTGGCGCTCAGTGAGCAGATCGCCGTAAAAATCAAACAGCATGGCCATACGGTATGCCTGATTTTTCATGGAATCCCGCCTCCACAAAATAATGTGTAAAGTTTATTAGCTTTACAATGAGTTACTATACCACAAACGATCTCAAAAGTCAAGGAGAAAATG
>ERZ779632.399-NODE-399-length-26331-cov-8.106713_pt1 | contig 26331 bp, 27 predicted proteins | sample MGYA00514194_ERZ779632 | MGnify/ENA primary metagenome ERZ779632 (study PRJEB29562, sample SAMEA4376704) | mouse gut metagenome | isolation source: Cecum | study: EMG produced TPA metagenomics assembly of the A DSS colitis mouse model was used to assess the...
CTGCTTACCCGCCAGAATATTACGGAAACGAAAGAGAAGGAACTGCAGATCCAGGCGGAAATGTCCCTTGCCAACCGGAAAGAAAGGCAATACCGCATTGCAGTTACCGCTAATTCCTTCTGTACCTTCGAATTTAACCTGACAAAAGATCTGATCGAACAGGATATCGTGCGTGTGATCGACGGAAGACAGATTTCCCTGCTGGAAAAATCGGGCCTGAAAGCTCCCTGCAAAGCTTCCGAGTGTTTTGAACAATGGAAACAGTTTGTTTTGGAAGAATCCCTGCATGAGTTTGCCGCTACCGTAAATACAAAATACCTCAAAAAGCGCTTTGACCAGGGAGATGCGGAAGTTAATCTTGATTATTGGGAGCAGGGTTTTGCAGGAGAACCGATTTGTGTCCGCCAGTCCTTCATTATGACACAGGACTATGATACAAACGACATTATAGTTTTGGTGGTGTCAAAGGAAATTACCGACCAGGTGCGCAAGCAGCGCGAACAGACGCAGGCCTTACAGGACGCTTTGATGCAGGCGCAGCATGCAAACCGGGCTAAAACTACGTTCCTTTCCAACATGTCCCATGATATCCGTACGCCCATGAATGCAATTATAGGATTTGCAACGATTGCGGCCAGTCATATTGATAATAAAGAACAGGTTCAGGACTGCCTGCGGAAAGTCCTTTCCTCCAGCAATCACCTGCTCAGCCTGATCAACGATATCCTTGACATGAGCAGAATAGAAAGCGGAAAGATACAGATTAAAGAGCAGGAATGTAACATATCCGAGCTCATGCATAATCTGGTAAACATTATTCAGCCCCAGGTAAAAGCCAAGCAGCTTGATTTGTTCATCGATACTTTTGAAGTTACCAATGAAGACGTCATGGCGGATTCCCTGAAAATGAACCAGGTGTTTATCAATCTCTTAAGCAACGCCGTAAAGTATACGCCTGCCGGCGGGATGATATCCTTCCGCATTATTCAGAAAGCAACCTTCCGCCACGGATACGGCGATTATATTTTTGTCGTGAAGGATAACGGCGTAGGCATGTCAGAGGAATTTGTAGAACACATATTTGAACCTTTTGAACGCGAGTTGAGCGCAACCCAGTCCGGTATTCAGGGTACGGGCCTCGGCATGGCGATTACCAAAAATATTGTAGAAATGATGAACGGAACGATCCGCGTCGAGAGCAAAGTCGGACAGGGAAGCACGTTTACGGTGGAGCTTACGCTGAAGCTGCAGGATATAGAAAAAAATGCGGAGCAGATTAAGGAACTGGAAAACCTTCGGGCATTGGTTGTGGACGACGACCTGAACGTCTGTAGCAGCGTAAGCAAAATGCTTAAACAAATCGGTATGCGCGCCGAGTGGACGACTTCCGGCAGAGAAGCCGCATACCGCGCGGAGATTGCCTGTGAAGAAAAGGATGCTTACCACACATACATAATCGACTGGCAAATGCCTGAGATGAGCGGTTTGGAAACCGCCAAGAAAATCCGGAGCGTAGTAGGAAAGGATGTGCCCATAATTATCCTGACGGCGTATGACTGGACTGATATCGAGGAAGAGGCCAGAGCGGCGGGAGTTACCGCCTTCTGTGCAAAACCGCTCTTTATGTCGGATCTGAAGGCCGCTTTGCTGGCCGCCAACAATCTGGCCGAGCGGAAAGAGGAAGCGGCAGCCTGGACCCTGGCTGACTTTAGCGGAAAGCGTGTCCTGCTTGTGGAAGATATTGAATTAAACAGAGAAATTGCGGAAGTCATTTTGACCGAAGCAGGTTTCCTTGTGGAATCGGCGCCGGACGGAACAGATGCCGTATCCATGATGGAAAAAGCTCCGGAAAATTACTACGATGCAGTTTTAATGGATGTGCAGATGCCAATTATGAACGGTTATGAGGCGACCCGTACCATTCGGAACATGCCAAGAAAAGACGTTAAAGATTTACCGATTATTGCCATGACGGCCAACGCTCTGGAGGAAGATAAAGAAGCGGCTCTTAAAAACGGAATGAACGCACACATTGCAAAACCGCTGAATATGGATATATTTATGTCGGTGCTTAAAAAGTTTATCCGTTAACGGCGCTTCTTGTCAAAAAGGCAAGAGAATATTTTGAGTGAAAGGCAGACGCTGAAAATAAGTGTCTGCCTGTTTTATGCATTTCTTTTTAGATAAATATCTAAATAGATATTGACTTTTTTGCGGGATGAGCTATAATAAAATCAATCTAATTAGATAAATATCAAAACAAATAGGAGGTAATCCGTTCATGAAAGAGAACATATTGAAATTCCGGACATATTTACAAGACGCAATGACCCGCTGCGGGCAGCAGATCGAAGCATTGAATAACGACTTTAAAAAAGACGAGGCCGATATGGTCAAGATCCGGAAGAATGTTTACGATATTTTTCTGAAAGTCTTTAACGTGGCCGTTAAAACAGCGGAAAATAAAGAGAATGAGAGCGCTGAGATAAAAATGTTTTTTGAGGAAAAGCTTCATACGATTCCGGAAAACTGGAGACATTCACTGGAAATGGCAAAAGCCCATGAAGATGCCCGCAAAGTTCTGGAAGAAGAAGTAAAGCTGAAAGCGGTTGCGGACATAGAAAAGATTTATGACGAAATATGGAAGCAGCGGCTTTAATCAGTTTAAAGGAACGAGAGAGGTGACAAATTATGACAGAAATAGAAGCGATAAAACTTTTTAAGTGTCTGGCGGACAAATCAAGAATGCAGATACTGAAATCCCTGATTCAGGAGGATATGTACGTAGAACGGCTGGCTGAACGCTTAAACCTGACGCCCGCCACCATATCGTTTCATCTGAAAAAATTAGAAGACGCGGGAGCCGTAACTTCGCATAAGGATCAATATTATACCGTATATGCCATCAAGAAAGAATTGTTTATGGAAAAAATCCTGGACATAATCAGCGAGGAATCCCCAGAGGCAGGGAAACAGGCCGTCCGTGAGGAACAATACCGGAGAAAAGTAATCAACAGCTTTATGGAATACGGCAGACTCAAAGCCATTCCCATGCAGAGAAAAAAAGAACGCATTATTCTGGAGGAAATAGCAAAGGACATACAGGAAGGAATAACTTATTCCGAAAAAGAAATCACAGACATTATTACAAAATACCATGAAGATTACTGTACCATCCGGCGAGATATGATTTCCGAAAGAATTCTGGAAAGACAGGGTTCCACATACCGTAAATGTCCGCCGGCCGGCCTGTAAAAAGGATTTTCCGCATTGCAGGGGGAAAGCAACAGCATATCCAACTAAGAGTTACTATGTAAAGGGAGATTTCTACTAGTTAATATATATGACTGCGGCTCATATGTGGTGAATTAAAAAGCAGTTATAGGAAAAGAGCAAAAAACCTTATAACCCCTACAAATGCTTGTTGTTTCTTTTTTACCGCACTATTTGAATGTTTTATAAAATTAAGCTATCAGCTTCCGCAGAGTAAAGGGCGTGTTCTTTCAGCGTATCAGCACTGCACCATAACAAACGAAAAACGAATTACCATATCCACCTTATTTTTTCGGAACGGGAACTGTTGCCCGAACCCATAGAAAAAACCGCCACACGCAATATGTTCTATGATAAAAACGGGAAACACGTCCGCACCAAGAAAGAGATACTTGATGAAAACGGAAATATCCACAAAGGCTGTAAAATCGTGAAAAAAGGCGAAGTTTATGAACACAGTCTTTTTACCACCAAGAACAAGCTGTTCATCTTTCCCAAAACTTCAAAAGGTTAAGGTTACGCTTGATAAACACAATAACCTTATCTTGGAAGCAGAACGAGAACGGACAAAATTGGAGATTGAATTGAGTGATTTAAAGGGGCAAGATAAATCGCCCCTTGTCTGCAATTTCTTTCAGCTATAAAATAGCCTTTAATTTTTCTGTTTCTTCTTCAATTACTTTCTTATCAATCCTATGGAACAATATTTCAACCTCTGGGAGCAAATAGCCACTTTCAACATGTTACCTTTTCCACTGATTACTTAAGTTTTTACCCAAATCTTTTACTTTGCATCTTTTACTCTAAGAAATATTAAAATTTTCATCATGTTACATTTTTTGTTGTCGTCTGGACATAATCATGCTATAATTGTGCCAAAGAAAGAGGTGAAGCATTATGCCAATTATTATGCCTATTAAGGATTTACGCAATACAACCGAGATTTCTAATATTGCACACAAGGAACAGGAGCCTATTTTTATTACTAAGAACGGATATAGCGATTTGGTTGTAATGAGTAGTGAATTATATGATAAATTTGCAAAAATGAACCGCATTGACCAAGCCATATTTGAGTCTGAGCAGGAAATTGCTAACGGAGCAGAAGCAGTTGACGCAGAGATAGTTTTTGCAGAATTGGAGAAAAAACATTTTGGATAAATACAAGGTAAAAGTCAACCCAAGAGCAATCCATGAATTAGACCACATTTACGAATATATCGCAAATGAGAAATTAGCTCCTGAAAATGCCAAAGGACAGGTTGACAGAATTAAGAAGTCTATTTTAAGCCTGGACACATTTCCACAGTCCCATCAAGAGCGTAATGAGGGCAGATATGTCGGAAAAGGCTACCGTCAGTTACTGATTGATAATTATATCGCCATTTTCCGCATTGATGAACCATGTAAAACAGTCTATGTAGTAACAATACAGTATCAAGGACGAAATCTATAAAACAAGCACCAAATGACACTATAAATCATTTGGTACTTGTTTTGACTTAAGAATTATCTACCATAGTTCCAACGAATCCTCTGCATCCACCCACATCTGCATATTTCCTTCAAGATATAATCGGGCATATTCAAGCGGTTCGTCTATAGCCAAAGTATTTAAGGCACATTTAGAGCAGGGAGTAGTTTTCAATTCTTCTGCTTTATTGCAGTCTATCCGTAAGAAATAACCTGCGTGGGTGTATACGTCAATGCTGTTATGGTGGATATTGTATGTTGCATAAATCATATTCATTATTTATCTGTCCCTCTTTTCATTATTTTTTTGAAAGCATTTCAACAGTTCACAATTCCCGTATGTTTTGTGTACAATATTTTATGTGATTTTGTTTCCCTTATTTTTTCTCTTATCAGGTTTGTAATGTCCTATGGGAATATATAACACGAGGGAAACTTTAAGGGAAAGCTCACCTGCTATAAATTTAGTGTTTTCAAGGGTTAGCGGAGATTTTAATAATAAAATATAACAGCTAATATTTCCCTTAAAAATCATCAAATCACAATCGAAATTTTTAAGGAGGAATATACGCTTGAAGCATGTAGGAACAAAAACAATCGAAACTATACGATTGACCTTGCGGAGACTTGAACTTACCGATGCGAAAATGATGTTTGGCAATTGGACAGGTGATGATAAAGTCACACGTTTTTTGCGGTGGGATGCACATAAAACGATTGATGATACAAAGAACATGATTCAGCAATGGGTTAATAATTATCAGGATGATTCTACTTATTACTGGGGAATGTACCTGAAAAATGGTGAAATGATTGGTTCGATTGGTATCACTATAATCTCAGAATTTGATTTCAAAGGTGAATTAGGTTACAAGAGAGGGTAGCCGTTGGTGGAATCAAGGCTATTCAAGTGAAGCGGCGAGGGCGGTTATTGATTATATGTTCCGCAATACGGATGTTGAACGAATTGATTCGTTTAGTTCGGTAGAAAACTCTGCTTCAAGAAAAGTAATGGAAAAGATTGGAATGCACTATGAAGGTATTTTACAGCATTACTATAAAACACGAGACGGATTCCATGATTGTACTTTATACGGAATAATACGAAAGGAATGGGAGCAAACATATTAAATGCCTTATTTGTGAAATAAGGCTGTCATTCCTTCCTGCATCAAAAGTCTTTGATCCGGTGTCAAATCATCACAATCTGCCCAATGGCTTTTTGCATCTTCTGTGGAGTTTTGTTCTTCGATTCCATTTGCCCAATATTAATAGCATCTAAGACAATTTGCTGATACTCTGCCAGGGGATCATCAATGCTCAGTTGTGCTGTCTTGGTAGGTGTAAGATATAAAATTCCGTTGTGTGCCGTTTTCCATTCATATTCGCTATGCCGCACCCAGTTAGAACTGGTGCGTTCAAAAAGGTGTTTCATATGCACCTCTCTAATTCATATTGTAACCGGAATAACTCTGAATTTATATTAGCATTATACTGTTTCTTTTAATCAGAATCAATCGCCACACTGTTATTTTCCAGAAAATCTTTCGTCAATCAGCTTAAGCACCTACCTTTGAATTCCGGAAATCAATACGCTGCATAAGGCCGATAATCTGTCCGGATAACAGCACCGTTAACAGCGAATAAACCAAACGGTTCAGAGGAATATAGCTGGCGGATAAGACCAGCACCGCAAGGTCGCTGATCAGGTAAATCCATTGGATTTTTTTGTGCGTTATATGGGCAAGACTCATTGCAAGGGCGTCGTCGCCGCCCGGAGCGCCGCCTGCCCGGACGCTTAAGCCCACTCCGACGCCTACAAAAAGCGCGCCGGTAAACGCCGCAATGAGCGGCCTGTCCGAAAGCTGTGGCCAGAGCGGCCCGAAATATTCAAAAATTGCATAGAACACCGAAAATCCGCAGCCCGCAACCATAGAATAAATTATAAAATTTTTCCCCAAAACCTTCCACCCCAATACATAACAGGCGAAGTTCATGACGAACCCCGATACGGCCGGGGATATATGGAACCAATGATACAGCAGCAAAGTTAATCCGAGAACGCCGCCCTCCGTTACTCCCGCAAAAGAATGTACATGATATAAACCGAAAGCCAGAATGGCGCTTCCGAGTAATGCGGGAAAACATTTCTTCAGTTTCATTATAATACCTGTGCCCTTCATTCAAGTCAAAAAATGAGACGACTTATTGTAACATATTTCTTATATTCTCTCAATTATCGTGCAAAGTATTGTATTTTTCGAACAAAAAATATATACTATAAGTATCAGATGAGAGGGGAGGTATCATGATGAAGTACGAAGAACTGGTAGACAATGTGCGCAATGCGACAAAACGGGTGAAAGTCAGCAAAACAGTAGGCCATGTGGCCTTTCAGTTTAATGTGCAGGGGGAAGCGGAAGGAGCATTTTATCTGGAAATTGCCGATGGCAAAGTAAATGTTGAGCCATATGAATATTATGACAGGGATATCATTATTGTTACCTCAGCAGATGTGATTATGCAGATGGTAGAGGGCACGGTTAAGCCGAGAGCAGCGTATTCTAACGGACAGCTTAAGGTTTACGGCGACGTAGTGCAGTTAGACGTACTGCCGCTGGGATGCGGACGCAGGAATACTGCCGGATTAACGTAATCAAACCCATTGCAGCGGCAAATCTACACTTCGGAAAAGGTGCGGAGAATGGAAGACATAAGACAATTTGAAACAGCCAGGGCAAAAGTAATCGGAACGGAAATGCAGCGCCGTGGAATCGGCACCCTTTCTGAAAAAACCGTACATGCTGTTTTAAAAAATTACTATGCCCCGAGGGAAGACCAGCAGGAGATTCCCATTGGGAGTTTTGTAGCGGATATCTATAACGGAAAGGAAATTATTGAGATCCAGACCCGTAATTTTAACGTTATGCGCAGTAAACTTGAATTTTTTCTGCCCTTATATCCCGTGACCATTGTGTATCCCGTACCCGCCCGGAAATGGATTATCTGGGTTGACGAAGAGACGGGTGAGCTGTCGCCCAAAAGAAAGTCTCCGGTAACGGGAAATATTTATACGATCTTTAAGGAACTGTATCGAATTAAGACGTTTTTGAAGCACCCCCGCCTGCATTTAAGGCTGGTGTTGATGAATATGGAAGAATACCGGCTTTTAAACGGATGGAGCAAAGACAGGAAAAAAGGTTCCAGCCGGTATGACCGTATTCCTACCGAATTAGTCAGGGAAATTATCATAGACTGCCCCCAGGACTACATACAGTTTCTTCCTTACGATCTTCCTGAAGAATTTACAACTGCAGAATTTTCCAAAAAGGTACGCATCAGCCGCAGCCTGTCCCAGGTTACGCTGAGCCTTTTATTTTATATGGGCGTTTTGGAAAGAACAGGAAAAAAAGGGAACAGCTATGTGTACCGGGTTACAGAGACGATGGAGGAGAGATAATGCAAATACTGATAACCGGAGGAACAGTTTTCGTAAGCAGATACATTGCGGAATATTATGTTAAAGCAGGATATGATGTATATGTGCTTAATAGAAACAGCAGGGAACAATCCAAAGGAGTAAAGCTTATTCAGGCGGACCGTCACAATCTGGGCGAAATACTTCGTAACTACAGCTTTGATGTTGTGATTGATACGGCGTATACCGCAAATGACGTTGACTTACTGCTTAACGCCTTGGGCAGTTATAAGGATTATATTCTAATCAGTTCAAGCGCAGTGTATCCCGAGTATGCCCCGCAGCCTTTTCAGGAAGATACGCAGCTAGACGTTAATAAATATTGGGATCAATATGGAATGGATAAGATCGCGGCGGAAGCCGCATTGCAGAATAGGAATCCCAATGCATATATTTTGAGACCGCCGTATTTGTATGGGCGGATGAATAATGTATATAGAGAAGCCTTTGTATTTGACTGTGCCCTGACAAACAGAAAATTCTATCTGCCTGGGAAGGGCGATATGAAATTACAATTTTTTCATATCCATGATTTATGCCGGTTTATGGATATTATTTTGGAAAAGCGGCCCGGACGGCACATTTTCAATGTAGGCAACAAGGATACGGTATCCGTTCGCCGCTGGGTTGAGCTTTGTTATAATATTGCAGGAAAACAGGCTGAATTTGTAAATGTGTATGCGGATATTGAACAGAGAAACTATTTCTGTTTTTATAATTATGAATACTGTCTTGACGTTTCAAAGCAATATGAACTCATGCCGGAAGTAAAGCCAATGTATGAAGGGTTAAAGGAGGCTTATGCATGGTACACAGACCATGAAGGTTCGGTTCATAAAAAGAAGTACATGGATTATATTGATCGTAATTTGATGTAAACAAATAGAAGGAGTCCCATTATGAGCGCATACAAAATTGCCGTCTGCGACGACGATCCGGCGCAGGTTCAATACCTTTCCGCAAAGCTGGAACTTTGGGCGCGGCAAAGAGATAACATGCTGCGGACCGCGTCGTTTTACAGTGCGGAAAGCTTCCTGTTCCAATATGCGGAAGAAAAAGACTTTGATATCCTTCTTCTGGACATTGAAATGGGAAACATGAACGGCGTGGAACTGGCAAAAAAGGTACGCCTGAAAAATAAAGAAGTACAGATTATTTTTGTTACCGGATACATGGAATATATCTCTGCCGGCTACGATGTGGAAGCCCTGCACTATCTGCTTAAACCCGTAACGGAAGAAAAGTTTTTCGCCGTGTTGGACCGCGCCTGCGAACACTTGAAAAATAACGATCAATGCATCCTGCTTCATTCCGGAAACGAGACGATTCGGATTCCGCTCTATGAGATCCGCTGCCTGGAGGTGCAAAAGAACTACGTAACCATTCACGGAAACGAAGATTACACCGTTAAAAAAACGCTGCGGGAATTAGAGGGCAGTCTGGATGAAAGCTTTGTCCGAACAGGGCGTTCCTGTCTTGTAAACCTGCACTACATCAAAAAAATAACCAAAACGGACGTATATTTAAAAGACGGCTCCGTGCTTCCTTTATCCAGAGGCTTATACGATACCATTAACCAGGCTATGATACGCTATTTTTAGGAGGATTCCATGTCTGTGCTGGAAAAACTGATCGATAAAAGAATTGCCGCCTGTCAGACGGAATTGATCCAGACCCACTATGCGGAAGTGGAGAATATGTACCGGCAGATGCGCGGCTGGAGACATGATTACCGCAGCCATATCCAGGCCATGAAAAGCTATGCCGCCTCAGGCGATTTAGCGGCGGTTCAAAGCTACCTGGACCAGCTTGACACGGATCTTTCCGCGGTGGACACCATAGTAAAAACCGGAAATAAAATGACCGACGCCATACTAAACAGCAAAATATCCCTGGCCGGTTCCAAAAACATAGCCGTTCGTGCGGACGCTCATGTTCCGGTAGCCCTGACTACCGCCGAATTGGACTTGTGTATTATTATAGGCAATCTTTTTGACAACGCTATCGAAGCCAGCCTTTCCCTTCCCGAAGAACAGCGCATGATCCGCGTCTACATGGACATGAAAAATACGCAGCTGTATATGTCCTTTACAAACCGGACTGCCCAGGGCAAGCAAAAAAAGGAAAACGGACTTTTCAAAACCACCAAAGGCCATGGCCGCGGCTTTGGACTGGTCCGCATCGACACGATTATCGAACGCTACTCCGGCTACATCAGCCGAAACAGCGAAGACGGCGCTTTTACAACCGAAATTCTGCTTCCCCAATAACAATTCATCCCCGTCAGTGTACAATTCATCCCCGATTTGTACACTTTTTCTATTTTCCGGTTAAACTGTAAACAAATAAAAACGGCATATCCGTGTATTCTTTTGAGGAGGAAACACATATGAACAACCCCAAAATCCCGCAATACGGGATCGTAAGCAATATACAATACATGACAGGGCTGGCAGTCAGAATCTGCAAAAGCGTTCTGATTCTGGCTGTCGTACAGATCACACTGGGCGTTTTGATGAACCTGCTGGAGCTGTTTGTTGCGCCCGCCATCTTGCGGGCTATAGAAGAGGGCGCAAGTCTGACCGTTCTGCTTGCCGTGATCGCTTTCTTTTCTCTGGGAATTATTTTTACCGGGACCGCCGCCGACTACGTAAACATGAACGTAATATTCGGGCGGGTCAGTATCCGCTCCGGCATTGTCAGCGACCTGCATGACAAATTCTGCAAAACCTCCTATCCCAATACGGAAGACCCTGATTTTCTCAAGAGATACCGGCAGGCGTACGCCGGTACCCAGGGAAACGGCGAGTGCACGGAAGCTGTCTGGGACACCCTTGTAAAACTATTAAAAAACTTTATCAGCTTTCTGTTCTATTTACTGCTTTTAACCGCCTTAAACCCTGTAATTCTGGGAATTACCCTGGCTGCGTCCATACTTGGATATTTTTTCGGAAAGTACGTTAACGAATGGGGTTACAGACATCGGGAAGAAGAAGCCGAATACAGGAAAAAAATCAGCTACGTGATTGATAAGGCTAATAAAGATACGCCTCTGGCAAAAGACATCCGCATTTTCCGTATGCAAAAGTGGCTGAACGGAGTATATTCCCGCGTTTTGGGAGACTACCGGAGCTGGCATAGCAAAGCGGAAAAAATCTATTTCACCGCAGATATACTTAACATACTGCTTTCCTTATTGAGAAACGGCATTGCTTATGCGTATCTGATTTACCTGGTATCAAAAGGCAGTTTAAGCGCTTCCGCTTTTCTTCTGTATTTTACGGCAATCAGCGGCTTTACCGCGTGGGTTAACGGAATTCTTGAAAACCTTTCCGTTCTTCGGAAACAAAGCGAAGGAATCTCCCTGATCAGAGAATTCCTGGGAGAAAAGGAAGCGTTCCGGTTTGAGGACGGCGAGCCCCTGAGCCTTGACAAAGATCAAGACTATACCATCGAACTGCGTGACGTTTCTTTCCGCTATCCCCATGCCGGGCAGGATACCCTGCGGCATATTAACCTGACCATACATAAGGGAGAAAAGCTTGCCGTCGTAGGCTTAAACGGGGCGGGAAAAACCACTTTAATCAAGTTAATCTGCGGCTTCTATGACCCTACGGAAGGAAGCGTGCTTTTAAACGGCCGGGACATACGCCTGTATAACAGAAGAGATTACTACAAATGCTTTGCCGCCGTATACCAGAACCTGTTTCTTCTGGCCGGGAACATCGCGGAAAACGTGGCGCAGACCGACCAGGGAATCGATATGGAAAAAGTGAAACGATGCATCGATCAGGCGGGACTGACCGAAAAAATACGGTCCCTGCCCAAAGGCTGCAACACAAAACTGGAAAAGCGCGTTTATGAAGACGCCGCGGAACTGTCAGGAGGAGAACTGCAGCGCCTGATTCTTGCAAAAGCCCTCTATAAAGAAAGCGCCGTCATTATATTGGACGAGCCTACGGCCGCTCTTGACCCCATAGCCGAAAACGAAATTTATCAGAAATACAACGACCTGACAAAAGACTCCACTTCCGTTTTTATTTCACACAGACTGGCCTCCACCCGGTTCTGCGACCGCATACTTTTAATAGAAAACGGCGTTATTGCCGAGGAAGGAACCCACGATGAACTCGTGAAAAAGGGAGGAGTATATGCGGAATTGTTTGAGGTGCAGCGGCGGTATTATTATAAAAAAGATGTCCTTAACAAGAGAGGGTAGGTGTATAATATGAAACAAAGCAAAAGTATTCCTTTAAAAACGGTATGGTATTATAATCGCCGGGCCTTTGGCTTTTGGTGGAAAACGGCCCGTGCCGCTTTTGCAAGTACGGTGCTTTACGGACTGGTGAGCGCTTCGGCTCCTTATGTTACCATTTATTTTACGGCGCGGCTGATTAATGAAATCGGCGGGTCGGCGCGGGCAGAAGTTATGTTCAGGCTTGCGCTGGTCACTCTTTTGACGACCTCGCTGTTTTCCCTGGCGGAGGCGGCGCTGAAACGGTGGAAAAATGCGGTGTATGCTTCCCTGCATTACAGGGAGCACGGAGAATTTGTCAGAAAATTTATGGATATGGACTTCTGTGACGTAGATCATCCGTATTCATCGGATTTATATTCCCAGATTATGCAGAATGAAAATTGGGACGGATGGGGACTGCGGAGAGTACAGGAACAGTTTGAGAACCTTTTTACCGCCCTGGTCACGATTGCAGGCGGACTGCTTCTTTCCGTTACCCTTTTTACCTCGAAGGTACCGGACGCAGGCGGATTGTCCTTTTTAAACCATCCGCTCTGTCTGGCCGCCGTTTTTGCGGCGATGCTTGCCGCCGCTGTCTTTTCTCCCCTGTTTTCCAATAAAGCGGGTTCATACTGGGGTAAATATGCAAAGGACGCTACCTTCGGAAACCGTGTTTTCAGTTATTTTGGTTTTATAGCGGAAGCGGAGAGGGAACGGGCAATGGAAATACGTACCTATGGACAGGAGCAGCTCTTCCGCAGAAAAATGCAGGCGGAAAATACCTTCGGACATAAATCCAAAATAGCCCTGTGGTCCAGAGGGATTATGGGGTTCTACCAAAGCGTTTCTTCCATACTTTCAAGAGCTTTTACCGGAATCGTTTATCTGTTTGTCTGCCTGAAAGCCTGGGCGGGCGCATTCGGAGCGGGATCGGTCACCCGGTATATCGGTTCCGTTACGGCGCTGGCCGGCGGCGCCGCGGCCCTGATCCGCACGGCAGGCGAAATGCGCAACAATGTCCCATATCTGAAAATGGCCTTTGAGCTTCTGGATATACCCAACCGGATGTACCAGGGATCGCTTACGGTTGAAAAGCGGTCCGACCGCAATTATGAGATTGAATTTCGTAACGTAAGCTTTCACTATCCGGCATCGGAATCAGAGGATGGGGACGGAACGGAAGAAATATACGCGCTTAAAAACGTATCCCTGAAATTTAAGATCGGAGAAAGACTTGCCGTAGTGGGACAGAACGGATCCGGAAAAACTACCATGATAAAACTGCTCTGCCGCCTGTATGATCCCAAGGAAGGAGAGATCCTTTTAAACGGCATCGATATCCGCAAATACAACTACCGGGAATACATGTCCCTTTTTTCCGTGGTATTCCAGGACTTCAAACTGCTGGGATTTTCTCTGGGAGAAAATGTCGCCGGAAGCGAAACATATGATAAAAACCGCGTGTCCGCCTGCTTAAAGGAAGCCGGTTTCGCAGACCGTCTTGCCGGAATGGAGAAAGGACTGGATACCTGCCTGTATAAAAATTTCGAACCGGACGGCGTGGAAATTTCCGGCGGCGAAGCCCAGAAAATTGCCATTGCCAGGGCCCTGTATAAGGATTCCCCGTTCATTGTCCTCGATGAACCTACCGCCGCCTTAGATCCCATTGCGGAAGCGGAAATTTATGCCAAATTTAATACCCTGATCCAGGACAAAACAGCGGTTTATATCAGCCACCGCCTTTCCTCCTGCCGTTTCTGCGACCGGATCGCCGTCTTTGATAAAGGACAAATCGTACAGTTTGGCAGTCATGAAGAGCTTGTGAAACAGACCGACGGAAAATATTATGAACTGTGGCATGCACAGGCCCAGTACTATGCTTAATAATTTGTTAAATCCGGTACCCGTTGTTGCTTTTTTTCAATTCAGCCTTTACAATAAATACAACTGTAAGATATTGAAATTTATTTCAGGGGAGAATGGTATCAGGGTGAAACATATTGATAAAATAATGCAAGAATTTGACGGCGTCAGAGAGATTGTTTATCTGGCGGATATGCAGGACCATACGCTGCTGTTCATAAATAAGGCGGGGGTGGAAGCCTTTGGAATTGGCGGCAGAGAAGAAGCCGTGGGTAAAAAATGCTATGAAGTCCTGCAGGGCCATGATTTTCCGTGTACATACTGTACCAACGGACAGCTTTGTACGGATGTTTATCTGGAATGGGTTAATGATAATCCGGTAACGGGACGCAGTTACCGTTTTAAGGATAAGCGGATAGAGTGGGAAGGCCGGTCTATGCGCATAGGTATCGGAGAGGAACTTGACAATGCCGGAATACAGAGCATGAGAGATGAACTGAAGCGCAAATCCGAGCGGGAGCAGATCGTTATAGAATGTATTAAAAGAATGTACTCTTCGCCGGAAACCGATCAGGCTATCCATGATACGCTTGAAATCGTCGGCAGATACTTACGCTGTGAAAGAGCCTATATATTCCGGATTCATAACACATTGATGAATAATACGCATGAGTGGTGCGCCGAAGGAGTTTCCCGGGAAATCGATTCCCTGCAGATGGTGCCTGTATCGCTGATAGACAGATGGATTCCGTATTTTGACAGGGACGAATGTGTGATTATCCAGGATGTGGAACAGATCCGGGAAAGCGCGCCGGAAGAATACGCCGTTTTGAAGCTCCAGAATATCCATTCGCTGATTACGGTTCCTCTGGTTGAAAATGGGACGCTGGCAGGCTACTACGGCGTAGATAATCCGCTGGCGGGGAATCTCAATGAAATATCCAACATATTAAAAATGCTGGCTTACTTTTTCCAGTCTCTTTTTGAACGGAAAAGAAGAGAGGATTACCTGAAACTGATCGGTTACACGGACGGATTGACCGGAGCGCTGAACCGGAACGCATATCTGCGCGATACGCTGTCCGACGTGAATCGGAATCTTACGTCCGCCGGAGGTTTCTTTATCGATATTAACGGCCTGAAAAAGACCAACGACACCTACGGCCATGAGGCCGGCGACCAGCTGATCCGGCAGGTATATCAGATTGTCCGTTCGGCGGCGCAGGATTACCCGGTATACCGTCTTGGAGGCGATGAATTTGTAATACTGTGCCCCGACATTACCAGAGATAATCTGGAACTTCTTGAAAGCCGGCTTCGCACACAGCTGGACGGACGGAATAAATGCAGCGCGGCAATCGGCGTTACCTTTCAGGAAAATCCCAGTGACCTTGGAGTTCTTGTTGAAGCTGCCGATCAGAAAATGTACCGGGATAAGGAAGAATATTACAAAAACAGGAGTTGATTCAAATCTCCACATTAACAGTCCGTATATACCGCCTCAAAGGGTACTTCCCGATGGATTTACGGCTGAATTTGGCAGCGGCAGCTTCCAGACAATCGTACATGCAGATTTTGCCCGTCCATAATTTTCAACAAAAAATACGTATAAGACGGAAATAATTCCCTCAAAATCCGGAGAATACGTATTATTTTTATATGTAAAAATATATTTCCTGCTCAAAGCGGGAGTAAAAAGCGTTGCGGCAAAAGCCGTTTTGGTGAACGCCGTATGGCTGACAATCGACGGCCATACTCTATAAAATGACTAATTATACCAAAAACACATACCAAATATGGCAAGTGCGGTTTTTTCAAAAAGAAATAGTGTATAATGCGCTTGTTAAAAATTTTATAGCGCTAAGGCGCAGAAGGAGAAATTAAAATGAAAAAAGAACAGATGAAAAAGGCATGTGCAAAAACGTTAGTCAGAGCGGCAAAAAAGTATACCGAGACCCAGGTTAACACAACCTGCCCCTGGTATCATTTTCAGCCGCAGTTACCTGCAGGCGCCGATAAATTAAGAAAACACGTATGAGATGGATTGAAAAAAGCATAGGTTCCATAGCCAGACAGGCGGATGTGTCCGAAGAAGACCTGGCGATTGTCAATTATGGATTTGTGCAGGGACTTAAATCCGTTACGGGAATCCTGCTGTCCGTATTATTGGGGATTCTTATGAGAATACCGTTATCCTGTATTTTGTTTCTGGGATTTTACATCTCCCTGCGTATTTATGCAGGGGGATACCATGCAGAATCGGAAAAACAATGTGCGGTTTTATCCGCCGTGTCCATTGCGGCGGCATACGCATGGATCAAATGGGGATCGGGGACGGCGGCGGCAATGGCTTTTACAGGCGCCGCATGTACGGCGGTTCTTTTCGTTTTGTCGCCCGTTGACAACCCGGGACATAGTTTGGAAGCAGAAGAAAAACGGTATTATAGAAGGATATCCTATTTCATATCGGCAGGCGCGGCAGCGGCCGGAGCCGTTTCCCTCTGCCTGGGATGGTATCAGGCCGCAAGAAGTATGCTGGCGGCGCTGGCGCTGACCGCCTGCTCCGTAACGGCGGGATATATTAAATATAAGCGCAAAATCGCAGTAAACAGTTAAATACCTTATGTTTGTACAGGATCGGTGCAAAATGAAATTGTGTAAAAGGGGATTATACAAATTTTTCATTTTGTCCGGTCCTGAAAATTTTTAAAGAATAATTTTTAATAAAAAAGCGGTTAAACAATAATTACCATAAATACATACATGATAAAACTTAAAAATAATTATAAACATATATATTGTTATTTGAGAAAAAGTATAGTATCATATAAACATATATTTGCATAATTTGGGAGAAATATACATGCGGCGCCTTGAAGAGTTGATTGCGAAGGGAATCATAACTGAAAACAGGGACTCTATGAGTCTGGCATATATTTTAAGAGATCCCCGGTTGTTTTCTCTTACCGGATACAAGGTGCTCAAGAGTCAGGAAGAACAGGGATTTGTCCACTGCAGTAAGATTTTGCATAACGGACAGGATAAGCTTGTTTATAATACCTCGTTTTACAAGCCGTTGAATATTTTGATGCCGGGTCTGCGGCCCGACATTATGCTGGCGATTATCAGAAATCTGACGGAAGCCGTGATTACCGTAAAAAATAACGGATTTATGCAGTGCGATAACGTATCGGCAGACTTAGATAAAATTTTTGTGGACACCAACAATTATAAAGTGTTTCTGATTTATGTTCCCATCTGTGCGGAAAGCTCGTCAGACAGTTACGCAGTCTTTGAATATCAGCTCAAAGAAAACATAATCAAAGAAATATCCTTATACCCCAATTTAGCCGAAGAGTCCGTGATGAAGCTTTGCGACGCAATGCGGGACAGCACGGTTACGATGGAAGGCCTGAAGGAGCTGGTTGACGCCTTAAGCGTCCGGGCGCCGGAAAGCTCCGGCATGGCAAGCTATATTAATAGAACCCTGCAGGAAAGAAAGCAGGAAGACGCCTGCGTAGAGAGAGCCGGCGAACAGCAGGGATTTGCGCCGCCGGAACTGCCCTCATCACCTCCGGCAGGAAAAAAAGGTCTTTTTGGCAGACTTTTTAAGACGGCAGCAAAAGAGCAGCCATATAGTATGGAAGACTATACGGAAATTATGGGTCAGACGCCGGAATACGGAGGATTAACCCTGGTCGGAATCAATACGCCGGAGCATTGCGAGATAACAATAACGAAAGAATCCTTTGTAATCGGAAAAAATCCGGAAAAAGCAGACTATGTAATTACATTTAACAGAGCCGTAAGCAGAGAGCACTGCCGGGTCGTGCGGCAGGCCGGACAGTGGTATGTGGTGGATTTAACCAGCAGTAACGGTACTTTTTTAAACAGGACCCGGTTAAATCCGGAGCAGCCTGCCGGAATAAAAGCAGGTGACAGGCTCACCTTGGCCAACAGTGATTTTACAGTAAAACAGACGGGAATCTAAATGGGGAAGTTAACATTTAAAGCGGCGGCGGTTACGGACGCCGGAATTGTAAGAAAAGTAAACGAAGACGCATATATTTGCAGGATTATCGATGCCGGAGAACATTACGCAGGAATTTTTGCCGTGGCGGACGGGGTCGGGGGACTTCAAAAAGGAGAAGTGGCCAGCCTGACTGCGGTTTCCAACGTGAATCAATGGTGGGAAACGCTTTTCCGGGAACATTACCATGACAAGACTTTTTTGCAGCAATCATTGGAAAATGTATTTCAGCTGACCAACGACGACCTGCTCCAATTCGGGAACAAACATAATATAAAGCTGGCGACTACTATGTCTGCGCTTTTTCTGTATAAAAACCGTTATCGAATCGTACATACGGGGGACAGCAGAATATATGTCTGTAAAGGCGGCATTTTTGCAAAATGCAGGCAGCTGACCCATGATCACACCTGTCCGGTACAGAAGGAAGCGAACGGGCGGATTATTTATAAACAGGTTCTTACGGACTGTCTTGGCAGTAAAAAAACCTTTCTTAAAACAATTACAGAAGACAAAATAGAAAAAAAAGATTTATTTCTGATATGCAGCGACGGAATTTACAAAACGCTGAATCTGAACACAATCCAACTTTTTGTCAGAAAATATCATAAAAACCCGGAAAGGCTCTGCAGGGCTTTAGTTGAGCAGGTAAAGAAAAACGGCGAAACCGACAATATATCCGTGATTGCGGTAAAAATTGACGAGCAGAAAGGGAATGAACGCGTATGAACAAATTAAAAATTGTTCTGGCCGATACAGACGAAAATTACCTGGCGCCCCTGGAACGGAAATTTATCGATGAATTCGAGGATAACGGCGAGATACACGTCATTACGGACAGAGAATATCTGCGGAAGTATTTCAGCGTTCCGCAAAGCCTGGATATTTTGCTGATCGACGAAGCTGTTTTTGACATGGAAATGGTTAAGCATGATATCGGCAATATTTTTATTCTGACGGAACAAAGCGAAAAACATAAGTTTGACAACTGGAATATCACCTATATCAATAAATATACCAGCGTCAAAGAAATATGCAGCGAAGTTATGGATAATATGGCGACCGACGTAAGGTTATGCGCCGGGGAGAGTACAAGAATTATTATGGTTTATTCTCCCATAGGGGGAATCGGTAAGACCACGGTAGCCGCCGGACTGTGCGGAGCGCTGGCCCAAAAACATAAGAGGGTGCTGTTTGTGGGGACCGATACCCTGCAGACTTTCGGATACCTGGTGGAAGACGGCGCAGTTCTTGCCCCCGGACTGGAAAAATACTTTGTGACCCATTCGGAAACGATATATGAAGAGCTGAAGCCTTATATAAAAAAGGGCCTGTTTCATGTGCTGCCTCCTTTTATACGGGCGCTATCGTCGCTGAATATAACGGGAAGCGATTACGCTTACCTGATTGATAAAATAAAAAGCACAGGGGAATACGATTATATTATAATCGACAGCTCCAGCGATTTTACGGAGCATACCTCGCTCCTTATGGGAAAGGCGGATTATAAACTGATTCTGGCGGGCCAGGACAGAAGTTCGGCGGGCAAGCTTGCCTGTCTTCTGAATAACATCGACTGCTCGGATACCGGACGCTATATTTTCGTATGTAACAAATACCGTTCGGATAAAGAAAACATGCTGGTTACATCGGAATATTTGTCCAGGTGCAGAATAAAGGAATATGTGGATTTTGAAGACAACGCGGATCTGTCCGACAGCCGGCAGGCGGCCGCGGTAAAAAGTATACAGGCGCTGTCTTTTACGTTTGTATGATTTGGGGTGGCTATGAGTAAAGGGAGAATTATTGCGGTTTTATATTTACACAGAGAAAACAGAAAAATAGATATTGATATTCCGTTGGATATCAGCGCCAATGAACTCATAATCGGGTTAAATTCTGCTTATGATCTGGGTATGGATATCTCAGATTTATCCAAGTGTTGTCTGAAAACAGAAAATCCAATTGCTTTTTTACGGGGAAATAAAAAGCTTGCCGAATACGGCTTGAGAAACGGCACGGTTATCAACTATGTGTAGCAGGGGACTATAATGGAAAAGATTTACAAAGCAATCATATCCAATAAACAAATTTACAGGGAAATCGAACTTTCCGGGGAAACGAACCGGATTACGGCCGGCAATACGAAAGACTGCCATGTGCGTTTCCGCAGCGAACTCTTTTTTTCCGAATTCCAAATCGCCTTTGAAAATACCGGGAACGGATGGGCGCTTAATTGCGGCCAAAACGTTTACCTGTCTTCCGACGGAGTCATGAAGCTCGTTTCAAAAACCCTGTCCCACGGCGACGATTTAATTGTAAAATATCAGGATTCCAACCGTGAAGTTTTCAAAATCAGCTTCATGCTTGATTTTGATGTGGAAAATAAAATATTTGACAGAGGAATTAACCTTCATAACTGCAGTGAGATCACAATCGGAGCGGGCAGGAACTGTAATATAATCTTGAGCGACGATTTATTGGGAAACGACACCGTTACCTTAAAACCAAAACAAGACGGTCTTTGGATCTACGATAACAGGACAAAATACGGCGTCTATGTCAACGGCCGCAAAATACACGAAAGCAGTCTGCTTAAAGACTACGACTTTTTCTCTGTAATCGGCTATAGCTTTTACTATAAAGACCAAAAGCTTTACACCTCAAAAAGTAAAAATCTGACAGTCAGCGGCCTCTCCTTTTTTGATATCAGCGAACAGGAAAGCCGCATGCAGTATCCCAGGTTTAACCGGAACACCCGGATACGGTATCAGATACCGGAGGATGAAATTGAAATTCTTCCGCCGGAGGCAAAACGGGAAAAATCCAAAAAGAGTCTGGCCCTGACATTGATTCCTTCCATCGTCATGCTGGCAATGGTGATTGTATTAAGAGGCATCCTGGGAAACGGTGGAACCTTTGTAATTTACAGCGTATGCTCAATGGGACTCGGCGTCATAATGTCGGTCGTTACTTTTTTAGAGGATGGAAAAGCATATAAAAAGGCCGTCAAAAAGCGGGAAGAAGAATATCTGGCATATATTACAAAGAAAGAGGAAGAGATAAAACAGCTGAGAGAGTATGAATTATCGGTCAGGAAAAAAATATATCTTTCGCTGGAAGACGATATAAAGGTCATTGATACGTTTGGAAAGAGGCTGTTTGAAAAAGACGAAAAGGACGCGGATTTTCTGAATATATACCTGGGCACAGGAAAAATTGAAGCCTCCTGCGGCGTCAAATTTGATAAACAGAAATACATAGCCACAGACGATGAATTTTTAGACATGCCCGAACACATTGCCGAAAAATACAGATTCATCGAAAACGCGCCCATACTTTCCAATATGAAAGACGCGTCCGGCGTAGGCGTGGTCGGGCCGGAGGGCCTGTTGAAAAACATGCTGGAAAATATAACGCTGGATCTGTGCGCACGGCATTTTTACAATGACGTAAAGCTTTTCTTTATTCTTGACGGCAAATGCATGAAGGAAATGGAATGGATTCGCTGGCTGCCGCATGTTTATAACGAGGATTTAAACGTGCGCAATATAGTGTGTGACGAAGAGAGCAGAAATGTGCTTCTTGAATATTTGTATGCCGGACTTTCGGCACGGGAAGCAAAGTCGGAGGAAGAAAAGGACAAAAACGCTTACCATTTTGTCATATTTGTTTTTGACGCAGAGGGAATTTACAGACATCCCGTATCAAAATATATAGATAATGCAAAAGATTATAATTTTACGTTTGTTTTCTTTGAAGAATATGAGGAACTTCTCCCCAAAGGCTGCACGGAAATTATCCGGCTGGATAACGGAGCCGGTTTCGGGAACATCCTGCCAAGCTCCAACGGCGAAAGGATATCTTCTTTCCGCTATCAACAGATAAACAAAAGCGTTTTGGAAAAGCTTGCGGTTAAACTGAGCGCGGTCTGTGTGGACGAGGTAAATCTCGAAAGCGAACTTACAAAAAACATAACCCTGTTCCAGCTGCTGGATATTGCCCGGGTTTCAGATCTGGATATCGGCGCACGGTGGGAAGAGTCTCTGGTTTATAAGAGCATGGCGGCTCCTCTGGGCGTTAAGAAAAAGGGAGAAACGGTTTTTTTGGATATCAGCGATAAAGCCGATGCCCACGGCCCCCACGGACTTGTAGCCGGTACGACCGGTTCCGGAAAAAGCGAGATTCTCCAGTCCTATGTACTGTCCATGGCGTCCCTGTTTCACCCTTATGACGTCGGATTTCTCATTATTGACTTTAAGGGCGGAGGAATGGCCAATCAGTTTAAAGAGCTTCCCCACCTGATGGGTGTAATTACCAATATTGACGGCCGGGAGGTGAACCGTTCCCTTCTGTTTATTAAGGCGGAGCTGGTCAGAAGACAGGAATTATTCTCCCTATGCGGAGTAAACCACATAAACGATTACATAAAACTGTTTAAAAAAGGCCAGGTATCCTGTCCGTTACCGCATTTAATCATGATTGTGGATGAGTTTGCCGAGTTAAAAGCAGAGTATCCCGAGTTTATGAAAGAAATCATCAGCGCGGCCCGTATAGGACGTACCCTGGGCGTACATTTGATTCTGGCCACCCAGAAACCGTCGGGCGTTGTGGATAATCAGATCTGGAGTAACTCCAAGTTCAAATTATGTCTGAAAGTGCAGACAAAGGAAGACAGCAATGAAGTCATCAAAACTCCTCTGGCGGCCGAAATTGTGGAACCGGGAAGAGCGTACTTTCAGGTAGGAAACAATGAAATTTTTGAATTATTTCAGTCCGCCTACAGCGGGGCCAGAGTTATGGATTCCGACAGCGCCCAGCAGAGAGAATTTGAATTGTATGAAGTCAATACATGGGGAAAACGAAAAAGAGTCTATACCAACCGCTCCGAAAAAAAATCGGAAAACGATAAAAACCAGCTGCAGGCGCTTGTGGAATATATCGCCGGTTACTGCAGCCAAAACAACATTCACCCGCTGCCGGGTATCTGCCTTCCGCCGCTTGCTCAACTGCTGTATCTGACAGAGCTTGAAGAGCCGGAACAAAACGCTGCGAAAGGAATTGCCGTGCCGTTAGGAATCTATGACGATCCGGAACAGCAGCTTCAGGCGGATCTGCGGCTTGATTTGTCGGAGGGCAATACCTATATTATCGGTTCCGCGCAGACAGGGAAAACGACCCTTCTGCAGACAATCGTGTATTCCGTGATGAAGTATTATACGCCTGAAGAAGTTAACGTTTATATTATCGACGCCGGCAATATGGCCATGAAGGTTTTCGAAGGGGCAAATCATGTAGGCGGAGTGGCGCTGGCAGCGGAAGACGAGAAAATACGGAATCTGTTTAAACTGCTTGGAGGAATTGAAAAAGAAAGGAAAGCTAAATTTGCACAGAAGGGGCTCGGTACATACAAGGCCTATCTCGAAGCGGGATTTACCGATCTGCCCCAGATTATCGTAATGATTGATAACGTATCCGTTTTTCGGGAACACTTTGCGGATTTGGAAGAAAACCTTCTGCAATTGTCAAGAGAGGGAAACAGCGTGGGCATAAACCTGGTTGTTACAGGAACCCAGACGAATTCAATCGGTTATAAAGTACTGGCTAATTTCGGTAACAGAATTGCGTATTGCTGCAATGACAAAGGAGAATTCAACAACCTGTTCGGCCGCTGCCGGATCGAGCCAAAAGAAATACCCGGAAGAGCGTTGATCCTGAAAGATAAGAGAGTACTGGAATTCCATACGGCTTTGTGTGCGGAAGGCGCGAAAGAGATTGAAAGAGTTGAACAGCTCCGGAATTTTATCGAAGAAATAAAAAGCCGTTACGGTGAAAAAAGGGCGTCCGAAATACCGGTTGTACCCGAAACGATATTGCAAAGCCTTTTAATGGAGACGCAAAAGGAGTTGTTCCGTCAGCGTTACACGCTGCCTGTCGGCATCAATTACGATTCGGTAGCCTATGAATATTTTAATCTGAGCGCCATGGGATTTTTCGCCGTTCTGGGAAAAGAAAGAAGCGGTAAAACAAACTTTGTACGTCAGCTTCTGACGGCCATACAAAAAACGATTTTTGTGAATCCTGCCGAAGCATATATTTTTGACGGTTCGGAGCGCCAGCTGGCTTTTGCAAGAGATCTGGGATTTGTTAAAAATTATACGATAGACAGTGCGGACGCCGCCGTAATGCTTGATGAATTAAGCGAGACGCTGCGGGCAAGAAACGAATTATACGCAGAATCCGAGAATCCCGCGGAACTGCTGGATAAGCTGCCCCTGTTGCTGATCGTCATAGAAAACGCCCAGCTTATGAAAGCGATCAATACCAATAAGGAGTTAACGGAGACAGTACTGGCAATAATCAGACGATACCGCAATATGAAAGTATGCGTAATCTTTTCCAATATTGAAAATGCCCCCATTGCGTTTAATTCCGGCGAAATATTAAAGGCTGTTAAAGAAAACAAAAAGGCTGTCGTTTTTGAAGACATAACCAATATCAAGCTGTTCGATACTTCGATCCGGCAGCAAAAGATCTATGCAAAGCCCATTAGGCAGGGCGACGCATATCTGTTTACAGGGAATGAAATTAAAAAAATAAGAACCATTTACAGCGATCTGTAAAAAGATTGCGGAAGGGAGAGGAAAATGGCCAGCCATGTAGATTCCATTGAATTTTTAAACACACAGGACATTGTGGACGTCTACCAGAAGTTCCGGGATACGCTCACTTCATTAAATGAAATCCGGGATGGTATCGAACTGCAGACGACGCGGCTTTATACGGTCTGGAACGGTCAGGGGAGAAATGCCTTTGAGAATCAGTACCGGCAGTTATTCAGCATAATATCGGATATTAACGACGCTTTAGACGAAATGTATCAGGCAATGGTCAATGCGGTTGCGGCATATCAGCAGGTGGACGAACAGATTGCACAGCAGATAGATATGGCAGCCGGAGTAACCGAGCACAGAGAATAAGGGGGAGCGGATATGAGCAGCGGTTCATGGTACAGAAGGGCCGGCGAGGAAAGAGACAAGGCCCGGCTTTACGCAAAACAAAAGAAGGAGCTGGAACCGATCGTACAGTCGTTTTCAGGAAGCTTCAGCAGTGTAATACAGAGTATTAACAGCAACGTGTCCAAAGTAGTACAGGAGCTGAAAGAGGGAATCAGAAAGAATACGGCCGTTACGTCTAATTCCGAGGCGGTGGGAGAAGGCAATGAATTTGAAGCGTTATCGGATGCCAAGATGTCCAATTGCTGTTCTTCTCTGAAGGCGGAGATCAATGATCTGGAAAGAAAACGTCAGGAAGCGGAACGAAGGGCCGACGAATATCAAAGATACGGCGACGAAGAGCTCGAAAGAGAGAGACAGGAAAGACTCCGCAGGATCAGAGAGTCCTTGTCAAAAGCATAATGGGAGGTAAACGATGAGTCAGCTTATTATACATTACGGCAGTTTGGAGGATGCGCAGAAAAAGGCTGAAAAGGCAGGAGATAAACTGGCCGATTATGCCGAGAAAGCGCAAAGCAAGGTTGCATCCAAAATTTCTTCCTACTCCGGACAGCGTACGGGAAATATCAGCTCCGCCCAGGATTACATTAACAACAAAATTAAGCAGCTTCAAAACAAATCCGGCGCATTTCTTCAGTATGCCAATGATGTGGGGGTTTTTATCGAGGAAGCAAAAGAAACGGATAAAGCAGTTAAAGAACGCATTAATACCTTAAGCGGCAATTTTAAAAGCGACTACGGCATAAAAGACAATATCATTACCAATGTCTTTAATTACCTCAGCGATAAGCTCAATGAAACGGCGCTGGGCAGGTTTTTCAAGGATATGGCACAGGTAGTGGCCAAGACGATTGTAAGCTTATCTGACTGATCGTGTTCGATTCATAATCCTTGATTGTGGTCTGGATATCCCAGTTCCACTGTGTGTGCAAATGTGCTTCTGACTGCATGTAGGCTTTCG
>ERZ779632.402-NODE-402-length-26230-cov-18.642751_pt1 | contig 26230 bp, 37 predicted proteins | sample MGYA00514194_ERZ779632 | MGnify/ENA primary metagenome ERZ779632 (study PRJEB29562, sample SAMEA4376704) | mouse gut metagenome | isolation source: Cecum | study: EMG produced TPA metagenomics assembly of the A DSS colitis mouse model was used to assess the...
GCGATAACTGTTCCAGCAAAGGCGATCTCCCCATCCCTCAGAATCGCGATGCTGTCACATAGGCTCTCTACTTCGGCCATGTCATGGCTGGCTAAAATAATCGTTTTTCCCTGCGCTTTCAAATTGCGAATATATTCGTGGAGAGAAATTCGGCCCTCAATATCAAGTCCGGCAGTGGGTTCATCGAGGAACACAATATCCGGGTCACAAATAAGCGCCAGTGCCAGATGAAGCCGCCGCCTCTGTCCAGTGGACATTGCCTGGTATTGCTTATTCGCAATGCTGTCTACGCCCAGCGCCGCCAGCATAGAGGTGTCTGCGGGTGTTCGGTTCCACTTTGCGAAAAGCCGCACAGCTTCCCCTCCCTTGATGTGTGCGGGCAATGCCGCCGACTGCAACTGAATCCCGATTCTGCCGTTTACGGATATTGTTCCGCCGTCATACTTTCGGAGTCCCTCAATACACTCAAGGGTCGTCGTTTTCCCCGCGCCGTTTACGCCCAACAGCGCAAAAATATCTCCCCGGCGTACATACAGGTCAATTCCTTTTAACACCACTTTTTCGCCGTAGCTTTTACGCAATCCCTTCACTTCTAACGCATTTGTCATGGTATCGCCTCCTGAAATGGGTCTATCCCCTCGTTTGAAAAGTAAGCGCCTAATGCTGGTTCAATAAAGGCGTTTGCTTTGGCCTGCTTCTGCGTCCACTCCTGACCGAATTCATCATTTTGTCCCATCTGTATGAGTTTAGGGAGCATATCGGTATCCCCGCCGGTGAATTCCATAATCAAGGCCCAGTAATCTTTTGCAAATTGCTGTCCGCGTTGGCCTCCTGCCGGTATACCATCTGCTTGCAGTTGAATCGCCTCGTCTTGCAGACGCAAGAACCGCTGCATAAACACGATGCCGCTCTCTTTATCGAATCGGCTGCGGATATGATCCAACGTTTCGCTGTCAAAATGCTTAATAAGCCAGTAGAAGCTGTTTTTCATTTTCAGATTAACGATGATGTCCGCATACTTTTTGAAATCTACCGATTGCATTTCCAGCACTTCGGTTTTCAGCGCCTCAATTCTTGAGAGTGATTCTGTCAGGCTTGCAATTTTCTCCCGGACAATAGCTGCCTGCTCAGACAGAACTTGCGCCACACCCGCCGGAGTATCCAGCGGAATCAATCTGTCTCTGATGTCATCCAGGGAAAAACCCAGATGCTTCAGGGATAGTATTTGGTGGAGCTTGATAATGTCTTTATCGGTATATAGCCTGCGGCCACCTTCACTCATAGCTGACGGTGAAAGCAGTCCTTCCTTGTCATAATGCTGTAAGGTTCTGACCGTTACTCCCATTTTCTTTGCAACTGCACCTGCGGTCATATATCCCTGTGGAATCGCTCGGTATCTTTCCACGTTTAAAACACCTCCTGCGGGTAGTATACTTCATTACGTTACGTCATGAGCAAGACCTTTTTTATATTTTCATGTATTATCGGCAAATTATTTGGAAGGGGATAGGTTCTAAGATATAAAAAGCTGGAAGGGGCTTGCCTTCCAGCTTTTGGTTTATTGTCAGCAACTCCGCATGATTTTGTGGTCTTGTCCATATCGGTGAGCTCTATCTGCCGACGAGGGGCGTCCGCTTCATCGCCATCAACGATGGGGTGGACTCCCTGGTGGAGAGCAGCACCGATTTCAATCCCATCAGGAACTGGGCAAACGAGCTGCACGCCAAGGATACCAGCAAAAAAGTCCGGGCGGTGAAAAAGCTCCAGGCGGAGCGAGGCGAACGTCTCGGCGGCAGGCCGCCTTACGGCTACCGCAAAAAGTCTCCGGACAGCAAAGAGATCGTTCCCGATGAGGAAACCGCTCCCGTCGTCCAACGCATCTTCCAGCTGTGCGCCGGTGGAAAAGGCCCGAACCAAATCGCCCGCATTTTGACCGGGGAACAGGTTCTGACGCCGGCCAATCACGCCTATCAGAAAGAAGGAAAGTCCCATAACCATGTGGACATCAGCCGCCCCTATGACTGGAGTGGCAGCTCGGTGACGGGCATCCTGGACAACAGGGCCTACCTTGGGCACACGGTGGGGTTGCGATCCACCTCGCTCTCCTACAAAAACAAGAAGCTGATCCGCAGACCGGAAGGGGAGTACATCACGGTGGAGAACACCCACCCGGCGTTGGTTACTCAGGAGCTGTGGGACATCGTGCAGGATGTGCGGCAGCACAAAAAGCGCATCCCGAAGCAGATGGAGGAGCCGAATCTCTTCTCTGGGTTGGCGTTCTGCGCCGACTGCGGCAAGCCCATGGTACTCCACCGGGCCAGCACGATGAAAAGGAAGCGGTACAATTTCACCTGCTACACTTACGGGAAGCGGGGTAAAACTGAGTGCTCTCCCCACCATATCCGGGAAGATGAACTGTGCAAGATTGTTCTGGACGATCTCCAGCGGGTGACGCACTTCGCCCGGTTGAAGGAACGGCAGTTCGCGGCCTACATCAACCAAAAGAACAGTAAAGAGCTGCGCCAGGAAATGAACGCGCTCCAAAAGGAACTGGACGCCATGCGGAAGCGGGACGGGGAACTGTCCGTACTGTTCAAACGCCTCTATGAGGATCATGTCCTCCAGCGGATCACCGCCGAGCAGTTCCGGACGCTCTCCGCCGATTACAACACCGAGCAGAAGGCGCTGCAAGAGGCCATCCCGGAGAAGGAGGCCCGGCTGGAGAAGCTGAAAGCGTCCGCCGCCAACGTGGAAGCGTTCATTGAGAAGGCCAAGCGGTTCACCACCATTGACCATCTAACGCCGGAGCTGGTTCGGCTGTTCATCCAGCGCGTCGAAATTGGGGAGCGGGCAGTCAAGTATTCCCGCAACTCGGCCCAGAGCGTCAAGATCGTCTATCGGGACATTGGAAACATGGACAGCCCAATGGAGCCGGGTGAACGCCAGCCGCATATCACCTCTCTACCCTCCATAGATGAGATCGTGAAAATGCTGGCATAAGAACAAAAACAAAGGGAGCGGGTGGCTTCCGCCGCCCGCTCCGCAATAACTGGGTAGGTTCAACTTGTGCCCCTGTGAACAGGAACAGACGGGTTCGGCGGGTTTTCCATGTGATTTTCCCTTATGTTTTCCCTTTACAGACCCAGAACGCCCTTGATGAAGTGCTCCATGCGGGCGGCGCTGTCCTGCTTCATACGCTCACTGATATGGCCGTAAATGTCCAGGGTGAAAGCGGCGGAGGCATGGCCTAGATTGCCCTGCAAGGTCTTGATATCCTCCCCAGCCCGAATGGCATTCACGGCGTAGGTGTGCCGGGTATCGTGGAACCGAACACCTTCCAGGCCAGCGGCGGCGGCAATGCGCTTGAACTGATAATCTACGTTGCGCTGATCCAGGGGGCCACCCAGCGCCGTGGTGAACACCAGCCTGTGAGGATTGGCCCACAACGGCCCCGCCCGGAGCTGCGCTTCCGCTTGCCGTGCCCGCTGGTGCCGCAGTGCGGCCAGCGCGGAGGGGGCCGCCATGACCACCCGTGCTTTGCCGCTCTTAGGGGATGTGAACAGCCCCCCGGCCCGGTGCTCTGTCCTGGAAAGCTGCTTGTCTACGGTGACTGTACCACGCTCGAAGTCCACAGCGTTCCAGGTAAGGCCCAGGAGCTCCGATTGACGTAGGCCAGTGAACAGGGCCACGGTGACAAGGTGCTCCAGGGAGCGGCCCCTGGCGGCGTCCAGGAGCGCCGTCAACTGCCCATCGTCCAGGGGGTACATCTCTCTCCTGTCCCGCCTGGGGAGCTCGCACCGGGCCGCCGGGTTGCGGGGGATATAGTCCAGGTCAACGGCTTTCTCCAATGCGGTGTGGAGCACCTGGAACACCAGCCGGACAAAGCCGGGGGCCAGCTCCAGGCCGTTGACGAACTCCTGGACCATGTGGGGGTGCAGCTCCACCAGCCGAACAGCGCCCAGGCCTGGGGCAATGTGGTTCCGCACCGCTCCCCGGTATGTCCTGACCGTGCAGGGCTTCAGAGGGCCCAGGTAGTCCGCCGCCCAGATATACAGCCACTGGCCCACGGTGAGGCGCTGTGGGGCTGTGTAGGTGCCCTGGTTGACCTCCACGGCGGCGGCTTGCATTTTCTCCCGCACTTCCTTTTGCGTTTTGCCCGTGAAGGAGCGTTGGAGCTGCTTCCCGGTTCCGGGGTCGCGGCCCACTGTCAGCCTGGATTCCCAGTAGGTGTACTCTCTCCCCGAGCGGGTGACGGTCTTCTTGCGGATTGTGCCGCCGCCCCTTGCGTTCTTCTTTGCCACTGAAAATCCTCCTGTTCATTGACAGCCCCGGCCCTTCCGTGGTATCATAGGAGGGCATAAGGGTGCCTTGTTTAGCGACCTGGTATTTTTGTGCATATGCCGCTCTCGGTGTTGGTAGCACCGGGGGCGGTTTTTTTGTTCAGCGGAAGCGGTGATCTATCCCGCTTTGCTTCATGATGGCGTTGGCGGTGTGGCGGGATTTGATTTTCCCATCCACGGTGAAGTGCCGCCCGGTGATGGGGCTGTACCAGATGTCATGATCTCCCTTGCCGTGCCGGACAAAGGCGCAACCGTGGGCCGCCAGCTCGGCCCTGACCAATTTTTCGTACTCCGCCATTACATTGCAAGCCTCTCGCAGCGCTCAGACACCATACGGAGCTGGACAGGGGCCGGGGCTGCGCCATTCAGTTCCAACAGCTCGGGAACGGCGACGCGCACCCGCTCAATGAGAGCGTCAAAGGAGCCGGATTCCAGCACCAGGCCGGGTACATCGTCGCTCTCAGCAATCCACACGCGGGCCTCTGTATCCCATGTCAAGGTGATTAACAGTTCTTTCATGGCTTCCTCCTGTTCGGTGAGCCCGGAGGCCTGCGGCCTGGGGCTTTTATTTGTTGGTAACTTGCCTGTAATTTGCGCCGTGGCGGGGATCCCCGTATCGGCCCTATTCGCCCTCTGGGGCCTCTGTGGGCGCGTCTGGGGGTGGGGTGGTATCTGTGGCTGGCGTGCCTCTACCAGCCCCTGATGGGGCTTGCCCGGCCTTGTAGCGGGGGACCTCCGCAATCAGCTCCACCACGTCCGCCGCCTTTTCCATCCCGGCGTCGTTCAGCTTGCCCAGGGCGGCGTCTACGCGCTCCCGGGCGTTGATGCGCCCTGACAGCACCTCTGACGCCTGGTCGAAGCTGTACAGGCTGTAGGGGTCAACGCCCAGGGCGGCGGCAAGACGTTGAATAATGACTTTATCAACACGCTCAGAATCCCGTTTTGTTATTGAATAGAGGGTATTTATTGGAATATCCGCCAATTCTGATAATTGTTTTATTGTCATTTTCTTGTCACGAAGTATCGTTTTTAGGTTTGTTCCAACACCCATATTGTTTCACCTCAATTCATTATAACACACTGTTAGTGCATTTAGCAAGATTTTTTTAAATATCGGTTGACAAACGGTACGTTTAGTGCTGCTATCTGGTTGTAAACACTAAACGCACTAAATTTTGGAGATGAATCAAATGAAAATCGACAATGCAAAACTGGACATGGCCTTGGCGAAGAAGTGCATGAACCTGCGGGGCCTACGGGCGAATATGTCCGCACAGACACTTCCCCGCATCCGTCAGGGCGCAGACGTCCGCCCGGCCACGCTGGGCAAGTTGGCCTGGGCGCTGGGCGTTGACCCGGCAGAACTTTTGAAGGAGGAGTAACCATGATCCAACTAACCAAAGACTTGGCCATGACAGCGGACGAACACTGCTACATCGTGGGAAAGCCCCGTCAAAGGGCGGACAAGGGTACTGTGCTTGATAAGCTGACATATTACCCTACCGCCGCCCAAGCCGTATCTGGCGCGCTTTCCCGCACCATGCGTCAGGGCGTGGCCGACGGCAGTATCACCACCCTGCTGGAGTTCGTCCAGGAGCAGGAGCGTTTGCGGGACGAGCTGGAGAAATTGCTGGCCCCGCTGGAAGACGTGGGAAAGGCTGGGGAGCGCCGTAAACAGCTCGCCAAAATGCGTGATTCCGCCTCAGAAACTGGACGAGCACGCCGGAGACAAGACAGGGTAGCCGCTCCAACGGGTAATTACATACCAAAGCCCTTGGACGGCGAAAAGTGAGGTGTAGACCTGTACATCGTCGAATGGACGGATCATGAGGGCAATCTGCAGCAGCGGGAGTTTGAGGCGTTGGAGGATGCCCAGATGGAGGCGGATTACCTCAGCCGGGGATCTGACCACGTCGCCGTCCTGTTCGAGGCGGAAGTCTGAAAGGAGGCTTGACCATGCCCGCACCGCGAATTCTGACCGTAGCCCAGGCGGCGGAACTGCTGCAGGTGTCCACCAAGACCCTGTACAACTGGGTGCATATCCACGGCTTCCCCTGTCTGAAACTGGGGAATACAATCCGAATCCGCGAAGACCTGCTCTTGGAGTGGGTAGGCCAACAGGCTATGAAAGGAGAAACAGCATGAAAAACGAAATCATCCTCAACCTGCGGGCGTTCCCCGTGACCGCCCATGACCACCGCACGGGCCAGGAGGCCCAGATCATCGTAACCGTGGCGAAGAACCAGCTCCAAGCGGCCCAGGTGGTCGGCCAGAGCTCTAAGGAGCTGATTGAGCGCCTCTGTGATCGGCAGGGGTACAGCGTCTTGGAGATCGGCAAGCCCATCAAGCGGGCGGTTACGGTGGATCTGCTGGCGCTGTTCATGCAGAGCGGGGAGGCGGGGGGAGAATGAGCGACCACACCGAAATGGGGGCACAGACTTCCCCTGTACCCCCGCAGGAAAAGAGACGGATACCCCGCCCCCGTTCTACGCAAACGAGTATATTGACATGGCGGAGGCGTTAGATTGGCTCATGGAACGGTTCGGGCAGCTGATCCTTGCGCTCATGTCATACATAGTGGACGGGACGATACCGGAGGATCTCCCGCCGGAATTAAAACCAACGTTCACCATTTACCGCAAAAAGATAGACTACGCAAGCGGGAAGTATGCGCAAACGTGCGAGAAAAACAGAAAAAATGGGAGCAAAGGCGGTCGTCCACGGAAAAAGACTGCCGCCGCCCCTGTAGATGAACCGCCGGCCACCATTCCAGAAACTGTGAAGAAGCCTAAAGCGCCCCATAAAATCAAAGTACCGATCACCAGGGAGCTGTTTGCCCAGCTCATTGAGGCCGGACAGGCTGAAGGAACCATATCGGGAGAGTGCGATCCCGACGAGTTCTTTAACTGGGCGGAGGCTCTTAAATGGAAGGTCAACGGCGAGCCCGCGAAAAACGTTGGTGACTTCCTGGCCTATGCGGCGGCACGACATCCCGTGAAGGCCGCCATAGGCTCCATACCACCCTCACCTCAACTGTCACACGTCTATGGAATTATCTTCAAGGAGTTCCATGGTCTGCGTGATGATGAAGGCAGCACCGGCGCACTGGCGGCCGCAATCAACTTTTTGAAAGCCTATGACGACGGGTGGAGCTTCCATGGGCAGAAGTTTTCCGATGACCAGTGGAAGGAGGCCCTGGCCGAGTTCATGCAGGGCCTTAAAACCGAATAAACCCAACCGCTTTAATATAAAGCGAATGGGTATTCTAAAACCGACCAAAACCCAAAAAACCACAATATAAGTATAATCATATCTAAGCTTATTAGTAATATCAATGATAATACAAGAAATCATTGATATTACTAATATAAGCTTAAGATATGCAGTAAAAAGAGCCGTCGGGCGACGGCGGGGGCCTTTGAGCGGCCCCGCCGTGCCGCCGTCTTTTTACTGCAAGGGAAGGACGGTGAGGTATTGTGGAACTGCTGGATCTGTTCAAGCCGCTCAGTGAGATACCAGAGGCGGATACCAGCCACTTTCAGCCCTGGGCACTGGGCATGCTCTACCAGGTGGAGCCGGAACTGGAGGTGATCGCCGCCCGTGCCGTGGCACAGCGAGGGAAGCGGTATCCGGCGCGGCGGGCGGTATACGTCGAGGCAAAGGACGCTGCCTGGGAGCTGGTGGGCTGGTATGCCCGAGACCCGCGCCTGCGCAGTCAGGGGGCGTGGGATTGCCTGTTCCGCTACATACTGGACGAGCTGAACATCTGACACCGAAAGGAGAAATAAACGCATGAACGAACAAAAACTTTGCCTGCTGCTGGCGGCGGGCGACCCGGACCACACGCCGGTTAGTGCCCAGTGCCGTGGTGACCGCTGCGCCTGGTGGACTGGTAATACCTGCGCGGTGCTGTCTCAGGCTGTCAGCCTTGACAGCCTGGACCGTTACGGCATCACCACCAATGGGGGTTGACCCATGACCAAGCACAAATCTAACCACGATACGCGGGGAGCTGGGAAAGCCCTCCAGCACGGCGCACAACAGCGGATCGGGCCGACGCGCAACACCCGCCACCCGCGCAAGTTCAAGCTGGACAAAAAGACCGCCCCCGGTGCTGCTGACACCGACGGCGGCAAGGCGGACAAGGTTCTGGAAGGTTCCAATTCCACCTCAAATGATACCACGGACTGAAGGAGGATGCAAGCATGGTTATCCAGGCGACAAAAAAAGAAAGTGCGCTTCTTAAATGCGCACGTATGATTTTACACGACCAATGCCCACCGGAGCGCAAGTATTACCTGTGCATGAAAGAGGAGGATGACAGCACCTGTGATTGCACTCTGTGCTGGAACAACTATTTGTGGGGCGTCGTGTCAGGCGTCATTGAGGTGCCGAAAGAGGAAAAGAGGGCGGTGGTATGAATCCGAACAGTTCCCCGCCTCCTGAGTACGCCGACACGCCCAACCTGTGGCGGGTAGCCTGTGAACTGTCCAAGTTTAAGAACCCGTACAAGACCGCTGACGAACTGCTGGCCCTGGCCAGACCCATGTTGAAGGAGGCCGGCCATGACAAATAACGAAAAATTTAACGCCCTGCTGAACGGCTGCCAGAACCCCAGGGGCTGTGTATGTGGCCTTACTGGTCTGGGCGGGCAAGGCCAGAGAGGAGGCGCAAACATGAAGGATCGTTCCGAAGTCCTGGCCCTGGTGGGCGCATTACTTGACCGGGCCGACGCGCGGGAACTGGATCTGGTGTGGCGGTTCCTGCGGGGTATGCTGGGGGATCCGGCATGAAGCTGAAACTTACATACCAGCCCGAGGAACAGGAGGGGGCCGCCGCCGTTCTGGCGGCTCTCTCCCGGCTCTTACCTGGCGCAAAGGTGCGCCGGGACAAGTCCAAGGCCCCAAAGCTGGCAGTTTATTTGACCGTCAAGAGCCCCAAACCCGTTGCGGCTGTAGGGAAAACCCTTGACAAAACTGCCCCCCTGGGGTATAATAATCCCAAAGAATAGGCGCGGGTTGAGTACCCCCCCATCAAGGGAATGCCTGTAAAACAGGCGCGGGAAAACGGTTTTTGAATCGTTGGCCCGCGCCTGTTTTTTATTCTCTGGGGCGGGGTTCTCTCGCACGGGCTTCGGCTCCCCGCGCGTCTTTTTCTCCCGCCCCAGGGGAGCCATTTAGCCCACTCTGGGCGTAAAATAGGAGGTACATCATGAGCGAGAACACCAACAACCAGAACAACCAGCAGCAGCCCACCACTCCCACCCCGGAGGCCAGCGGGGGACAGGGCGGCGAAAGGACGTTCACCCAATCTGAATTAGACCGCATCGTGCAAGAGCGCCTTGCCCGCGACCGGGCCAGCCGTTCCACCGCCTCCGACCGGGAGCGCGACCTGGTGGAGCGTGAACAGAAGCTGGCGGAACGGGAAAAGGCCTTTGAGACCCAGCAGTTTAATACCGCCCTGGAGCGGGCGCTGGCGGCCGCAAGGGCCAAGGGCATCAAGGCCGTTCTGCCCTACCTTGACATGGACAAGCTGTCCATGAAGGACGGGAAGATCACCGGCCTGGATGAGCAGTTTGAGGAGCTGAAAAAGAGCGCGGAGACGGCTTTCCTCTTTGAGCCGGAGTCCGTTCGGACTACCAGTTTGACCCATCAGTACGGCGGGGAGGGTTCGGACAATGACGCTTTTGCAGCTGCGTTCAAACCGAAAGGACGAAAATAAAATATGTCTATTGAGCTCGTTGAGAAGTTTTTACCCTATGTGGATGAGCAGTTCTCCACGGAAAGCAAGAAAGCCCTGCTGACCAACCAGGACTTTGACTGGGAGGGTGCTCACAGCGTGCGGATTTACAAGATCAGCACGTCCAAGATGAACGACTACGGGCGCAAAGGCCCCGCCGATGGCCAGTGGTCCCGGTATGGCGAGGTTGCCCCGCTGAGCGCCACAACGGAGCAGATGACGCTGAAGAAGGACCGCTCCTTCACCTTCGTGATCGATAAGCTGGACGAGGACGAGACCGCCCGACAGCTTTCGGCGGCGTCCGCCCTGGCCCGGCAGAATCGGGAAGTGACCATTCCTGAGGTCGACGCCTACACCTACGGCGTCATGTGCTCCAAGGCCGGGGGCCGGCCTGAGACCTATAAGGCCCTGACCTCTGCCACCGTCTACGAGGCGATTTTGGCGGCGTCCCAGGCCCTGGATGACGCCCAGGTTCCCGAGACTGAGCGGGTACTTGTGGTGACCCCGGCCACCTACGCCCTGATGAAGAAGTGCAAGGATATCACCATGGAAACCGATGTAGGCAATGAGCTGCGGCTTAACGGCGTGATCGGCATTGTGGACGGTATGCACGTGCAGAAGATCCCCGCCAACCGCCTCCCCACGGGCTTTGAGTTCATGGTAGCCCATCCCTGCGCCACTGTGGCCCCGGTGAAGCTGGAGGATTTCAACATCCACAACAACCCGCCCGGCATTTCCGGCACGCTGGTGGAGGGCCGGGTGGTCTATGACGCCTTTGTGCTGGAGAACAAGGCCAAGGGTATCTACTACTACGGCCAGCCCATCACCGCCCCCACCCCTGAGGAGCCGGGCGGCGAGGGGTAAAGCCCTATGGCAAGGCGTAGGCTGAACTTGTCCACCCCGCGGGATATCCGAAAGTCCGCCAACCGGGTAGCAAATATGCTGCTCAATGGGGAGATCGGGGCCAAGGCGGGACAGGCCGTCATATCCGCTTGCAAGGTCTGTTTGGAATCCATTCGGACGGATAAGCAGGAGCGGCGGCTGGATGAGCTGGAAAAGCTGGTAAAGGAGATGAGGCCAAGTGACGGCCTTTGAGCGGCGGCTGGAACGCCTCGCGGCGGGTATGCTCAGGCCACCCCGGAAAATGACCTTCGTCTATGAGGATGGGGAGCGGGTGAAGGTCGTGGGCTTCCTGGCGGGAGCAGCGCAGAACACGAAGCGGGGCGGGCTGGTGGACGTGCTGGGCGCGCCCGATGGGCTGAAAAACTTCTTCCTCTGTTCCCAGGGCAGTATCGAGGAGCTGTTCAGCGAGGAGGGCGCAGAAAATGAAGCTGTTGGACACAGTGAGGGAATATGCCCGGAAGCACCCGCAGACCGTCCGGCTGTGCTGGGTGAACCACAGGATGGCGGTATGTGAGGCCAGCGAGGCGGTGAAGATCTGCGCTGTCCCCCATGTGGCCGCCTGTATCATCGGAGCTGTGGCCGATGACCAGGCTATGGAGGATCTGCTGAACAGGCTCATTGATGGGGAATAATTTTCCCTTATGTTTTCCCTTTAGCGCCCCGCTATCCCCTGCATCCGCTTTCTACGGAATTCCGTGAACCCGTTGCGGCGCAAGGGTTACAGGGGGTTAGATTCCGTCTGTTTCCGCTGGCGTTTCTATGGCGCTGATAAGTCTTTATTATGACATAAGGGCACACCTACGCCGTCAACGCTATCCGAGCGGGCGACGACATCAAGACCATTCAGGGCAATCTAGGACACACCACCGCCGCCTTTACCCTGGACCGCTACGGCCACTTTACCGAGCGCATGAAACAGGACAGCGCCGCCCGGATGGAGAGTTTTATAAAAGACGTCCTGAATCTGTAAAGGGAAAACTTAAGGGAAAACAGGTGCATAAAGGAAGCCCGGAGGCCCCCATACAGGCCTCCGGGCTTGGTTTTGTGCTGTTTTGCGCTCAGAACTCCAGGTTCTTGCCGTCCTTGTCGAACACGTGGCACACATTGCCGCTGAAGGTGAAGCGGATTTTGGCGCCGTAGGCGAAGGTCTCCATGTGGTTGCCGGACAGGTCCACGGTGGGGACGATGATGACCACGTCCTTGCCGTTGGCATTGGCGTGGAGGTGCACCTCGCTGCCCATCATCTCGGACACGTCCACGGCGGCCTCGATGGAATTGGCGGCGTCGCCGCTGAGCACCACGTGGCTGGGACGCACGCCCAGGGTGATGTCCTGGGAGGACACGTTCTTGGCCGCCAGGGCCTTCTGCTTGGCGTCGGACAACTCGACCTTCATGGCGCCCAGCTCGACAGAATACTTGCTGCCGTCCTTGACCAGCTTGGCGTCGAAGAAGTTCATCTGCGGCGTGCCGATGAACCCGGCGACGAACAGGTTGGCGGGATGGTCGAACACCTCCTGCGGGGTACCGATCTGCTGGATGAAGCCGTCCTTCATGATGACGATGCGGTCGCCCAGGGTCATGGCCTCGGTCTGGTCATGGGTGACGTACATGAAGGTGGTGTCGATCTTCTGGCGCAGCTTGATGATCTCGGCGCGCATCTGGTTGCGGAGCTTGGCGTCCAGGTTGGACAGCGGCTCGTCCATCAGCAGCACCTTGGGCTCGCGCACGATGGCGCGGCCGATGGCCACGCGCTGGCGCTGGCCGCCGGACAGGGCCTTGGGCTTGCGGTCCAGATACTGGGTGATGTCCAGGATCTCGGCCGCCTCGCGCACCCGCTTGTCGATCTCATCCTTGGGAACCTTGCGCAGCTTCAGGGGGAAGGCCATGTTTTCATACACGGTCATGTGGGGATACAGGGCGTAGCTTTGGAACACCATGGCGATGTCGCGGTCCTTGGGGGCGACGTCGTTCATCAGCTTGCCGTCGATGTACAGCTCGCCGCCGGAGATCTCCTCCAGGCCGGCCACCATACGCAGGGTGGTGGACTTGCCGCAGCCGGAGGGGCCGACCAGAACGATGAATTCCTTGTCCGCGATGTCCAGGCTGAACTTCTGGACGGCGATGACGCCCTCGTCAGTGACCTGCAGGTTGGTCTTCTTCTCGGGCTCGCCCTTTTTCTTCTTGGACTTCTTCTGGTCGCCGCTGTGGGGATAGATCTTCATGATGTTCTTCAGGGACAAACCGGCCATAGTACCCGACTTTGATGGAGCGGCCTCCGCCATCTCCACCTCGCCTCCGGGCGCACAGGTCCCGGAAGCCTTGCGACAGGTCTCCACACTGCCGCACCGCAAGCCGAAGCGGTGTTTTTTCCTCCTTTTTTCAGTACCGCGGACTATTGTAATGGAGTAGTCCGCAGCCCGTCAAATTGCGCGCCCGAGGGCGCTGGTATGGAGAGGCGGACGCGCCGCCAATGCCACCGTCAGAAGGGATATGCGCGCCGAACGCGGTTCATTCCCCGTCCCTGGGGGATTCCTGCCCCTCCCGGAACTTCTCCTCAATGCCAAAGGCCTGCTCCAGGCCGGGGTAAACCAGCGCCAGCGCGGGCAGGGTGGGCAGCCAGAAGTTGGTCAGGGGCAGCAGGCTCACCGCGAAGGAAAAGAACCGCAGGGACACCAATATGTACGCGAAGAAGATGGCCAGGGCCCCCGCCGTCCTGGGCAGCTGGCCGATGAACAGCAGGGCGGAATTTTTGATAAGGCGGCCCAGGGACAGCTCCATCAGCGCCAGCTGGGGCCACAGGTACAGCGACATGCCCAGCAAAAGCAGCATCCCCAGCACCAGCGCCAGGCCGGTGACCAGATCCACCTGAAACGCCCCGGCGTGGAGCAGCAGAAATATCTGGGTGCCCAGCAGCGCCCCGCCCAGCGCCCCGGGCAGCAGCGCCGCCCGGGCGCTTCGGCGCCACGCCTTGCGGTAGGTGCGCCACCAGACCCGGCCGGTGTCGTCCCGCAGGCCCCGCAGCAGGGTGTCCGCCAGGGCGCACAGCTCCGGCCCGGCAAGGGCCCCGCCCGCCAGCCCCGCCAGGGGGGCAAACAGCATCACATGGGTGGACACGGCAAAAAACATGCCGGCGATAAAGGGCGCACATCCGGCCAGCGCCAGAAATCCCGCCCGGAAATTGTCCCAGAAATCCCGGGACACCAGCTCCCACAGCCGGGGAAGGCCGGTCTTGCGGGGGGCGTCCTGCGCGCCCCCGGGCGTCTCCTCGTCGAACCTTGGGAACAGACCCACCGCCGCCGCGCCCCCTCCTGTCAAACGCCGAAATCATATCCGCGGGGCCCGCCGGAACCATGCGGCGAACCCCCTTTTCTATTATTAAAAACATAGCACAAACAAGGCGGGATTGTCAAGGGAATTCAGGTAAAACTCCACAGGTTTTCCCGGCGGGTTCCCGCATATTTCCAGTCAAAATACCGGTTCTCCCCGCTGGCAGCACAGCCAGGAATTTTCGCCGGAAATCTGCCTCTTTATTCTTGACGCGGGGGGTGGGGACGGGATATAATGCAAGTGTTGTAATCGACATTTTTTTAACATAATTTTGAAAGCTGAGAAGGAGGAGCTGCCATGCGCCATTACGAAACTTCCGTCCAGGAGCTGAAGGACAAGGTACTTACCGCCGTGGCCCGTCTGGCCTGGAACGACAAGCTCCAGACCAACGAAATTTTGGACATACCCGAGGAGATCGTCCCCGGCCCCGAGGCCCAGATGCGCTGCTGCATCTACAAGGAGCGGGCCGTGGTGGGCAGCCGGATCAAGATGGCCATGGGGGGCGACCGGGCCAACCCCAACCTGGTAGAGGTGCTGCCCATCGCCTGCGACGAGTGCCCCGTCACCGAGATCAGCGTAGGCCCCTCCTGCCGGGGCTGCATCGCCCACCGCTGCATGGAGGCCTGCCCCAAGGGCGCCATCCGCATTGAGAACCACCGCTCCGTCATCGACCACTCCAAATGCGTGCTGTGCGGCAAGTGCGTGGCCGCCTGCCCCTACGGCGCCATCACCAAGAACATGCGTCCCTGCGAGCGGGGCTGTCCCGTCAAGGCAATCTCCATGGGTCCTGACCGCAAGGCCAGCATCGACGCCAGCAAGTGCATCTCCTGCGGCGAGTGCGTGGTCCAGTGCCCCTTCGGCGCCATTATGGACAAGTCCTACATCGTGGACGTGATCCAGATGCTCATGGGCGCGGACAAGTGGGGCCTGCACGTCTACGCCGTCCTGGCCCCCTCCTTTGTGGGCCAGTTCAACTGCACCCCCGGCCAGATGGTGTCCGCCCTGAAGGAGATGGGCTTCTATGACGTGGGCGAGGTGGCCCTGGGGGCCGACCTCACCGCCAAGGCGGAGGCCGCCGAGTTCGACGAGCGGGGTGGGGAGCCCATGACCTCCTCCTGCTGTCCGGCCTACGTGGCCTTTGTGGAGCGGCATATGCCCGAGCAGGTGCCCCTGGTGTCCACCACCCCCTCCCCCATGGTCATGCTGGGCCGGTATATCAAGGACCGGGACCCCCTGGCCCGTGTGGTGTTCATCGGCCCGTGCGTGGCCAAGAAGCGGGAGTTCCACCTGGGCCGTACCCGCTCGTCCATCGACCTGGTTATCACCTTTGAGGAGCTGTACTCCATGCTGGCCGCCAAGGACATCGACGTGACCAAGATGCCCGAAGCGCCCCTGGACCACGCCAGCGGCTTTGGCCGCAGCTTCGCCGCCAGCGGCGGCGTGGCGGCGGCGGTGGGCCAGGCCCTCAAGGAGATGGGCAGCACTGTGGAGGCCCGCACCCTGCCCTGTTCCGGCATCGAGGAGTGCAAGATCGCCCTGCTGAAGATGTCCAAGGGGATGCTGCCCGAAAACTTCATCGAGGGCATGGCCTGCCAGGGCGGCTGCGTCCAGGGCCCGGCGGTCATCATGCGCAGCCCCAAGAACAAGGCCGAGGTGTCCAAGCACGCCAAGCAGGCGGGCGACCGGACCATCAACGGCGCCATCAACCAGGCCGGCGGCACCGGCGAGCCCGGCAGCAGCGAGAAGAAGCCCGGCGGCGCGGTGGAAAAGAACCGGGTGGCCGTGGAATAAAAACGGGCGCGCAGCTCGTGTGAAAAAGGGCCGTCCGGGGCATCCCGGGCGGCCCCTGTTTTTCCCGCCAGACCCTTGCAATCCGCCGCTTTTTCCTATATAATGTTTTGACTTGAAAAAATCCTCACCCAAGGGAGTGTTCACATTGAAGTACGATTTCGCCGCCATCGAGCCAAAGTGGCAAAAGCGCTGGGAGGAGGCCAAGGTATACGCCGCCCAGGACGGCAGCGCCAAGCCCAAGTTCTACGGCCTCATCGAGTTCCCCTACCCCTCCGGCCAGGGGCTCCACGTGGGCCATCCCCGCCCCTTCACCGCCATGGACATTGTGACCCGGAAAAAGCGGATGGACGGGTATAACGTGCTCTACCCCATCGGGTTCGACGCCTTCGGCCTGCCCACCGAGAACTACGCCATCAAAAACCACGTTCACCCCGCCGCCGTTACCAGGCAGAACATCGAAAACTTCACCCGGCAGCTGAAAATGCTGGGCTACGGCTTCGACTGGGACCGGGTGGTGGACACCACCGACCCCGATTACTACAAGTGGACCCAGTGGATTTTCCTCCAGCTGTTCAAGAAGGGGCTGGCCTACAAGGCCACCATGCCGGTGAACTGGTGCACCTCCTGCAAGTGCGTGCTGGCCAACGAGGAGGTGGTGGAGGGGGTGTGCGAGCGGTGCGGCTCCCCCGTCATCCGCAAGGAGAAGTCCCAGTGGATGCTGAAGATCACCCAATACGCCCAGCGGCTCATCGACGATTTGGACGACGTGGACTTCATCGAGCGGGTGAAGATCCAGCAGCGCAACTGGATCGGCCGCTCCACCGGCGCGGAGGTCACCTTCAAGAGCACCGCCGGGGACGACATCGTGGTCTTTACCACCCGGCCCGACACCCTCTTCGGCGCCACGTATATGGTGCTCTCCCCGGAGCACGAGCTGGTGCGGGGCTGGCTGGAATCCGGCAGGCTGGCCAATGCCGGTGAGGTCGCCGCCTACCAGAAAACCGCCGCCTCCAAGTCCGACCTGGAGCGCACCGAGCTGAACAAGGAAAAGACCGGCGTGAAGCTGGACGGCGTTCGGGGCGTCAACCCCGTCAACGGGAAGGAGATTCCCATCTTCATCTCCGACTACGTGCTGTCCACCTATGGCACCGGGGCCATCATGGCCGTCCCCGCCCACGACGACCGGGACTGGGAGTTCGCCAAAAAGTTCGGCCTGGACATCATCGAGGTGGTGTCCGGCGGCGAGGACGTGCAGAAGGCCGCCTTCACCGCCAAGGACGAGACGGGCATCCTGGTCAATTCCGACTTCCTCAACGGCCTCACCGTCAAGGACGCCATCCCCGCCGTCACCAAGTGGCTGGAGGAGAAGGGCATCGGCGCGGCCAAGGTAAACTACAAGCTGCGGGACTGGGTGTTCTCCCGCCAGCGCTACTGGGGCGAGCCCATCCCCATGGTGCACTGCGACAAGTGCGGCTGGGTGCCCCTGCCCGAGGACCAGCTGCCCCTGCTTCTCCCCGAGGTGGAGTCCTACGAGCCCACCGACGACGGCGAGTCCCCCCTGTCCAAGATGACAGAGTGGGTAAACACCACCTGTCCCTGCTGCGGCGGCCCCGCCAAGCGGGAGACCGACACCATGCCCCAGTGGGCGGGCTCCTCCTGGTACTTCTTGCGGTATATGGACCCCCACAACGGCAAGGCCCTGGCCTCCAAGGAGGCGCTGGACTACTGGTCCCCGGTGGACTGGTATAACGGCGGCATGGAGCACACCACCCTCCACCTGCTCTACTCCCGGTTCTGGCACAAATTCCTGTACGACCTGGGTGTGGTGCCCACCAAGGAACCCTACCAGAAGCGCACCAGCCACGGCATGATCCTGGGCGAGGGCGGGGAGAAGATGTCCAAGTCCCGGGGGAACGTGGTCAACCCGGACGATATCGTGAAGGCCTACGGCGCGGACACCCTGCGCCTGTACGTCATGTTCATCGGCGACTTTGAGCAGGCCGCAGTGTGGTCGGACCAGGCGGTCAAGGGCTGCAAGCGCTTTTTGGACAAGGTCTGGAACCTGGCGGAGGGCTGCTCGGACAGCCTGGAGTACACGAAGGCCAACGAGGCCGCCGTCCACAAGACCATCAAGAAGGTGGCCGACGACATCGAGGCCATGAAGTTCAACACCGCCATCGCCGCCATGATGACCCTGGTGGGCGAGTTCCAGAAGAACGGCTGCTCCAGGGGCGATATGAAAACCCTGGTGACCCTCCTCTCCCCCTTCGCCCCCCACGCGGCGGAGGAGCTGTGGGAGATGCTGGGCGGCGAGGGCTTTGTCTGCCGGCAGCCCTGGCCCGCCTACGACGAGAGCAAGACGGTGGCCGACACGGTGCAGATGGCGGTGCAGGTCAACGGAAAGGTGCGCGCCAACATCGTAGTCCCGGCGGATGCGGACAACGACGCCGTCACCGCCGCCGCCCAGGCCGATCCCAAGGTCCAAAAATTCACCGACGGCATGGCCCTGGTCAAGACCATTGTGGTGCCGGGGCGGCTGGTAAACCTGATCGTAAAGCCCTTATGAGCAAGATTCTTGGCGTCCGCCACATCTGCCTGAAGGCCGCCGGGCGGACGGCGCGGGCTGCGAAAATTACGGTGGAACCCGCCGATAAGGTGCCGGGACCGGGCTGCCCCGTCCGCATCGCTTTCTGCCGGGGCCCCCTGGGGGAGTCCATCGAATTCTTCCAGGAGCGGTGAGCTGACAGCGGGTGGGGGCATGGTTTGCAAAATCCCCTATATTTTGCGGTTGACAAAAGGCATATCTTCACATATAATAGACCTGTTAAAGCCATACCTTAGTGGCCCTTAAAGCATCCTGGAGATAGCCGGATGCCTCGGAGGGAGGGAAATATAGATGTCCGAAGTTCATGTCCGCGAGGGCGAGTCTCTGGAGAACGCACTCAAGCGCTTTAAGCGCAGCTGCGCCAAGTCCGGCGTGCTGGCAGAGGTGCGCAAGCGCGAGTTCTACGACAGCCCCAGCGTCAAGCGCCGCAAGAAGAGCGAGGCGGCCCGCAAGAACCGCAACAAGAAGTTCTATTGATGGATGAAAGCTGCGTCCTGGGTTCCGGGGCGCAGCTTTTTTACATCCCGTCCCCGCTGCCCCAAAATACCCATTGTAATTTCCTTCAAAATCGTGTACACTAGAGCCATCCATTACCAGGAGGGACAGCTTATGAAAATTGCCAGCTTTATTCTCAAAACCGCGGCGGTGGCCCTGGCGGCGGCCTCGGTGGCCTGCGCGGTGGTGGCCCACCTGTGCGCGTCCCTCCGGGACGCCGACTGACCAAGGGAGGTATGAACATGAAAAAGACCGTGGGATTTATTTTGAAGGTTGTGGCCGCCGCCATGGCGGTGGCGGCGGTGGTGTGCGCCGTGGCCGCCTTCTGGGACCAGATCATGGATCTGATCGACACTGTGATGGACAAGGTGGAGGAAAAACGGGCGGACCGCTGCTTCCAGCCCGCCGAGTTTGACGACTTCGACGACGGCGCGCTGTAACCACACCATCAGAAAGACCGCCCGGCGGCTGCCGGGCGGTCTTTTTACGCTTCATACAGATACCCCGTGATGTCCTTCACGGCCCGGGCGGGGCGGGCGCTGAGCAGCTCCCAAACCGGTTCGCCGCCCCCCTCCCCCGCGAAATACCGCCGGGCCAGCTCCAGCGCCGCCTGCCCGTCCTGCCTCTCGCTGAGGGCGGCGTAGGCCGCGTCGTACAGGCTCATGTCCAGCCGCGCGGGGCGTTCGTCCTCCAACTCCACCTCAAACAGGCGCACCGCCGCCCGCTCCTCCGGGGAGGCCTCCCCCCAGTCGTACTCGAACAGCCGCTTGGAGCTGGACAGATCGCTGTAGAAGTAATTGCAGCCCAGGCGGCTGGGCCGGTGGGGGAAGTCCCTTCTGCGCACGTACTCAAAGGCCCCCTCCGCCGCCCACTTGGCGTAGTCCGACCACTCCCGCAGGCCGGAGCGGCTGAGCACCGCGTACAGGTACTTCCCCGTAAGCGCCATGGAATCAAAACAGTCCATGCCCCGCTCCAGGGCCTGGGTGAAGGGCTGGGCCAGGGCGGCGCAGCCCTGGTGGTCGGGGACCAGCGCGTCCCCCAGCTTCAGGGTCCGGCTCATGTGGTATACGGTCATGCCGCTTCTCCTCCCCCTGCCTCAGCGGATCTTCCGCGCCTCCAGGTAGAATCGCTTGTCATGGGCCTCCCCCATGGAGAAGGTCTTGCGGGGAAGCACCCCGTCGTGGATGACCGAGGGGAACAGGTCCTCCTTGTCCATGGGGGGCAGGAGGAAGGCGATATTGCCGGGCCGGGCGGCAAACTCCCGGGCCACGTCCTCGCCGTGGATGTAGTCCACCCTCCCCGGGCGGCCCATGAGGTAGTCGTCCAAAAAGCCCTGGAGGGCCCCCACCGGCAGGCGGGCGGAAGCGGCGGGCACGGTGACCACGCCCTCGCTCCCGGCGCACACATAGCGCAGGGGCAGGCCGTCCCCCCCGGAAGCCTCCCCCCGGCGGGCGCCGGGATAGGCTCGAACCAGCGCGTCCAGCAGGGCCTGGGGGTCGGTGTGGAACACCACCCGGTGGATGGGCTCAAACTCCAGGCTCCCGTCGTGGAGGTTCACCAGCTCGCACAGGGCATAACGGGCGGGCAGGGCGTCCCATCTCTCCGGCGGGACGAGGCGCTTCTGCCGCTCATAGCACTCCTTGGCGGTGGCCAGGGAGTGGTTGCCGTCCCCCATGGCGAAGAGCATCACAGGCTGGTCCCGGACGCCGTACCGGGCGTTGAAGGCGGCGGGGTCTGCCAGGGCGGACAGGGCGGCGGCCACCTGGCCCAGCTGCGCCTCCCCCAGCAGCCAGCCCTTCACATGGCCCCCCTGCTCCATCAGGTCAAAGTCGTAGAGCAGCTCCATGGAGGCCGTCTGGGCGGACAGCGGCTCGATGACGGTGCGGCCGGGGTCGTCGGTGAGCAGCATGGCGTGGGGCAGCTCGATGGGGGCGTTCTTGCGCACGGCGATGCGGGGCGGGATGCGGGACATGACCACCCCTTCCGTGGCCCGGATCAGCGCGTCCGACCCCGGCTCATAGTCATAGTCCTTGAGGTCCGCCATCCCCACCAGCCCCCGGCGGAGTTTGCCGTTCCAGAGGGTGCGCTCCACGTACACCATGGCGTTGGGCAGGGTTTTGAACCGCCCCTCCCGGAGGTAGGCCGCCATGGTGGCGTTGATGTCGGTGATATCCATCTCCACCTGGGGGCCGTCCAGGCTGCTCTCAGGCAGGATCAGCCGCAGGGCGGAGGGGGCGCGGCCCACCCGCCCCTCTACCCGCTCCCAGTATTCGGGCTGGGAGGTGTACTGGTCGCAGGCCACCACAGCCCACTTGTCGTAGTCGCAGTTCTGGGGGAGCAAAATGTCGGCGGGCCTGAAGGGCAGGCTGTCGAAAGTGTTTGCCATGGCGGAAACTCCTTTCTAAAATGGACCGTCGGTTGGTTACAAAGCCTTTTTGATGGCGTTCAGCAAGTCCGGGAATTCCTCGAAGGCGGGGATATCGGGATAGCCGGCCTTGATCTGGGGGGTGGACTTGAACAGGAAACCCGCCTTGCCCGCCTGGATCATGGCCAGGTCGTTGAAGCTGTCCCCGGCGGCGATGGTGTCGAAGCCGCAGGACTGGAGGGCCTTTACGGTGGTCAGCTTGGACTTGGGACAGCGCATTTTGTAGCCGGTGATCCCGCCGTCCGGGGCGACTTCCAGGGTGTTGCAGAACAGGGTGGGCCAGCCCAGCTTGGCCATCAGGGGCTTGGCAAACTGCTCAAAGGTGTCGGAGAGGATCACCACCTGGGTAACGGCGCGCAGCTCGTCCAGGAACTCCTTTGCCCCGGGGAGCGGGTCGATTCGGGCGATGGTGTCCTGGATTTCCTTCAGGCCCAGGCCGTGCTCCTTGAGAATCCCCAGCCGCCAGGCCATCAGCTTGTCGTAATCCGGCTCGTCCCGGGTGGTGCGGCACAGTTCCGGGATGCCGCTGGCCTGGGAGAAGGCGATCCAGATCTCGGGGACCAGCACGCCCTCCATGTCCAAACAGACGATATTCATAAAGTCCTCATCTTCCTTTCCGATTGGGTAAAAAGCCGTTACGCCATCCCCATGAGGATTTTCGCGGGCTTTATCCGTTCGCAAATGTATTTGATGACAATATAGGACAGGAAAAAGTCCACAAGCATGTTGAACGCTATAATAATGAACGGATTTGAGACCTCCAGGACAGAAACGATAACCGTCCTGCTTATGACCAATAAGAACCCGTTAAACAGGTATATTTGCAGGCTGTATCTGCCAAACCGCTGGAATATCCCAACCACCATGCCATATTGCGCGCAAAGGTAAAAAACGAGGATCCCCAGGAGCGCCATGGGTATGTTCAGCCAAGGCACGCCCAATTTCAGCAGCACGAGCCAGAGCGCCGGCAGCGCTGCCGCAAACAGCATGCTGTTTGCGGTCAGCTTGTCGATCAGCGGATAAATCAAAAAGATGATAAACAGCACATATAAAAACCAATACTCGCCGCCGTCAAAAATGATTTTTTGAACGGATTCGCCGATTCCCCTGGGCCTGTTTACCAGGCTGGGGAACAAGTATCTTGGAACCACGTCAAGGGCATTGAACACCAGGTACGGCACCAGCAGCCGTTTCACCTTTTTCCAGATATATTTCCGATATCCTCCCTGATAGGAAAAGCAAAACCCGGATATCACAAAAAACAGCGGCATATGTACGCTGGATAACCAGCGGAAGATAAACTCACATATCCCGTTCTGGTGCAGGTCGATGGGGTAGAGGATGATGCTGTGCCCCAGTACCACCAAAAAAATCGCAATCCCCTTCAGTGCGTCGATCTGGCTGTAATGTCCCTTGCCCGCCGGCGCCGCCCGTTCCATATCCAACCGGCCCCCCTCAAGCCGCTTTCAAGCAAGCCCTGATTTCAGGCTGTCCAGGAACCGCTCCAGCCGCTCCAGCGCCTCGCCCAAATCGTGCATGGACGCGGCGTAGGTGGCCCGGACGTAACCCTCGCCGCCGGGGCCGAAGGCGGAGCCGGGGATGACCGCCACCTTTTCCGCCGCCAGGAACCGATCGCAGAACTGTTCGCTGGTCAGCCCGGTGGACTTGATACACGGGAAGGTGTAGAACGCCCCCAGGGGCTCGAAGCAGCTCAGCCCCAGCCGCCGGAACCCCTCCACCAAAAAGCGGCGGCGGCCGTCGTATTCCTCCCGCATGGCCTCGATGTCCCCGTCCCCGTGGTCCAGCGCCTCGATGGCGGCGTACTGGCTGGTGGTGGGGGCGGACATGATGGCGTACTGGTGGAGCTTGGTCATGGCGGCGATGAGGGGCTTGGGGCCGCACACATAGCCCAGCCGCCAGCCCGTCATGGAATATGCCTTGGAAAAGCCGTTGACCACCACGGTGCGCTCATACATGTCGGGCAAATTCGCCATGGACACATGCCGCCCCCCATAGGTGAGTTCAGCGTAAATCTCATCGGATATGACCATGATATCGGTGCCCCGCAGTACATCCGCCAGGGCCTCCAGGTCGGCCCGGCCCATGACGCCGCCGGTGGGGTTGCAGGGGAAGGGCAGCACCAGCGCCTTGGTGCGGGGCGTGATGGCCCCGCGCAGCTCCTCCGGGGTGAGGCGGAACTCGTGCTCCGCCTTTGTCTCCACCAGCACGGGCGTCCCGTGGGCCATGGACACCAGGGGGCTGTAGCACACAAAGGAGGGGGTGGGGATGATGACCTCGTCCCCCGGCTCCAGCAGGGCGCGGAAGGTGAGGTCCAGCCCCTCGCTGCCCCCCACGGTGACCAGAATCTGGCCCACGCCGGCATATTCCAGGTCAAAGCGGCGCTTCAAATACCGGGAGATGGCCCCGCGCAGGTCGGAAAGGCCCGCGTTGGGGGTGTACTTGGTAAAGCCCTTCTCCAGCGAGAAGATGCCCGCGTCCCGGATGTGCCAGGGGGTTTGGAAATCCGGCTCCCCGATGCCCAGGGAGATGCCCCCCTCCATCCCCTGGAGCAGGTCAAAGTATTTCCGGATGCCGGAGGGCTGGATGTCCTGCACCCGCCGGCACATGATTCTGCCGTAGTCCATCATTCAAACACAAACCTTTCCTCCTGGACCTCCTGCATGGGGAAGATCAGGTGCTTTTCCTTGTACTTCTTCAAAATGAAGTGGGTGGCGGTGCCGGTGACCCCCTCGATGGGGGCCAGCTTCTCGCCCACAAACTGGGCCACCTCCTTCAAGGTGCGCCCGGAGATGGTGACGGTCATGTCGTAAGCCCCGCCGGACATGAGGTAGAGGCTCTCCACCTCGTCATACTGGTAGATGCGCTGGGCCACCCGGTCGAAGCCCTCCCCCCGCTGGGGGGTGACGCTCACTTCAATGAGCGCGGTGACGGATTCCTGCTGGGTGCGGTCCCAGTCCACAATGGTCTTGTAGCCCAAAATCACGTGGTCCTTCTCATATTGCGCCACCGCCTCGGACACCGCCGCCTCGGTCATGCCGGTCATGGCTGCCAGCTGGGCGTGGGTCAGGGTGGAGTCGTCCTCCAAAAGCTGGAGCAGGTTTTTCATGGTGGTCCCTCCTGTGTCGGTTCAAGTTCAAATTATTATTATATACTTTACATGGGCAAATGGCAATCCCCTAATCTATCCGGCGGGCTCATTCAGCTGTTCCACAAATTCCTCCGGCTTGGCGCTCAGCTCCACCCAGGCCGGGACGAAGCCGCTTTTCAGCGCGTTGCGCACCGATCTCAGGTTGGACCAGGCCGAGCAGTAAAACGGAACCCTGCCCCGCCGGAGCGTCTCCGCCGCCAGGGTGCTGGTGAGGGCGGCGGCAATCCCCCGCCTTCTGTAGGCCGGGAGCACGTCCACCCCGATCTGCCACATCCCCCCGCAGTCGGCGGAGCAGCCCGCCAGCCCCACCAGCTTTTCCCCGTCGTAGGCGCCCAGGCACAAAACATCCAGCGCCGCCCGCTTTTCGCACAGCGCGTTGCCCCACTCCGGCCGGTACAGCCCCGCGAAGCCGGGCCGCTCCAGCAGCCGCAGCTCATAACCGCAGCCCAGGGGACGCAGCTTTTCCAAATCGGGCAGGTAGTATTCCGCCATAAAGCATACCCGCTGTCCCACGCTTCTGAGCCTGCCGTCCAGCCAGTGCAGATTAGGGGTTTCAAAGCAGTGGCAGAACTCATACCGGGCCAGGTATTCCTCCACCATTTCCCGGCAGCCCTCCCCCACCCCGGCGACGGCGTTGCTCCCATAGGAGACCAGGGTGCAGCCGATGGGCTGCTCGTAATAGCTCCGCGACCCGGGGCCCATGCTCAGGGGCGCCACAACGTTCTCATCCCGCAAAAAGTCTTCCGCCGCGCACCCCAGCTCCAGCGCGGACTGCTCCATGGCAATCCTCCAAATTTCCCTGCGGTCCATAAAACGGCGCCCCTCTCAGCATTTTTCCCATTATAGCACAGCAGCGGGCCGGCGGCAATGGCAGACGAACATTTTTTCGTCCTGCCCTTGACGGTATGGGCGTTTTTGCGGTATACTGGATTATTAGAGCCTGTTCAACATCTCGAAAATGCCAGCTGACGAGGGATTTTCCCGTCAGGCGAGGCGGGATTTCGCAGGAATCATTGTGTTTATTTCAAGAAATCCCAACGAAGTATGGCGGGAAAAGATCCGGCAAATGGCGTTTTGAGAGATTTTAAACAGGCTCTTAGGGCGCGGGGCCTGTCCCCGCCTACCAATGAGCATAAGAGGTGCAGCTATGGCCAAATCCACACCAAAACAGCAATACGGCAACGACTCCATCTCCTCCCTCAAAGGGGCCGACCGGGTGCGCAAGCGCCCCGGCGTCATCTTTGGCTCCGACGGGCTGGAGGGGTGCGAGCACGCCGTATTTGAAATACTCTCCAACGCCATCGACGAGGCCCGGGAGGGCCATGGCAGCCTCATCACCGTCACCCGGTATGAGGACAAATCCATTGAGGTGGAGGACTTCGGCCGGGGCTGCCCGGTGGACTGGAACGAGGCGGAGGGCCGCTACAACTGGGAGC
>ERZ779632.404-NODE-404-length-26172-cov-17.908182_pt1 | contig 26172 bp, 21 predicted proteins | sample MGYA00514194_ERZ779632 | MGnify/ENA primary metagenome ERZ779632 (study PRJEB29562, sample SAMEA4376704) | mouse gut metagenome | isolation source: Cecum | study: EMG produced TPA metagenomics assembly of the A DSS colitis mouse model was used to assess the...
TACGCGGGTGCTCCCATCGGCAACGGCGGGAACACAACCGCAGCGGCGACCGTCAACAAAACCACCGGCATCGTGTTTGAAAACGGCGCGGGGACTGTCTACGGCGATGTGGTTCTGAATGAGAACTATGCTGTCCCTGCGGGCTACTCCCTGCATATCTCCGCTGGGGCCAGCCTGTCCGGGAGCGGCACATTAAGCGGCGGCGGGACGTTCACCACCGAAAATCTGACGGAGGATATGATCTCTGTCCCGGAGGACTGGCACTATACCGGGGAGGATTTGACGGAGGACATCAAGAAAGCGGTCAGTCTGAACGGAGATGTGACCATCTGCGGAAAGACATTCACTGCTGATACAACCGGCTGGGAACTGAGCGTAGATAAGGTGTCCGAGCTGGAGTACACCGTTAAATATACCCACAGCGAAAAGGGGACGCTCTCGAAAACCGTCACCATAGCCAAGGGACAGCCCTCTCTGTCCGATGCCGCAGCTTATAAAGCGGACGGCACGACACACGCCAGCACCTTTGGCGTTGGCGAAACGATCATCATAAAGGCCACCCCTGCGTTCCCGGCCAACGGCGCAGTCATGGCCGCGGCTTTCACTGAGCCTGCCGGGGAGCAGATGGCGGTCTACTATAACGACACACAAATCTCTGCCCCCTCCACTGTAGAAAACGGCGTCCACACCATGACGGTAGATACCAGCAATTTGCCGGAAAGCGCATTGAACAAAGAAATCGCCCTCACAGTGAAATACATTGAGAGCGGTAATGCGTCCGGCGCGGATACCGAAGTAAAGGTTACTGTCACCGCTGCGGCGAAGATCGAAAAGGGCAGCTCCACCACCTTCGTGGGCGCTTTGGCCGATGCGTTCACAGAAGGAAACTCCGGCGCGACAGTAACCCTGCTGTCGGAGGCAGATTTAGGTGCCAATTATATTAGCATCGACAATACTTTCACTTTGGATTTGAACGGTCAGACTGTCAAAGCAGCTGACTATGGCGCATTTAATATCTCAGGTGGCAGCCTTACCATTCAAGACAGCGGAACCGGCGGAAAGATTGAGAGTTCATATATTACCATCGAAGTAACCGGCGGAACGCTATCCATCAAAAGCGGGACTGTTTCAGGATATTACGGTGTGCAAATTACCAGGGGAACCGTCAATATTTCCGGCGGAGTTATCTCGGGAACGGAAAATGGATTATGGGTGAATGGGGGCGGAAACATAGTCCTCTCCGGTGGAGCATACAGTGGAAGACACGCAATATGGGTAGATGGTAATGCGTCTGTCACGATGAAGGATATGCTTGCACCCGGGTACGCCTATCACCAAAATGATATACCTATTGCGAAAGCAAAAGGACTTGTGGGCGACGAGGTAGGCGAAGTACCGCTTGACGCAAAACCCGCATGGCTGACCGGCACCGTGACGGTCAAGGAATGTAACCACACCGGCGGGCTGGTGCCGAGCGAAAACGGCTACCAGCACGGCGGGCCCTGCAAGTGCTGCGGCTCCCCGCTTGATACGGCAAACCACACCCTGGGCGCGGATAATCAGTGTAGCGGGTGCGGCGCGGAGCTGGTGGCGAAGGTGGAAAAGTCGAATAGCGGCGGCACAGAGTATATGACGGCGAAGGGGCTTAATACTGTGTTCGCTTATAATAGCGGCTATGAGGACGCAACGGTTACGTTGCTGGACGATTTGACGAATACGGACTACGAAAATCTTCCCAAGATCGACATCCGTTGCACCCTGAACCTGAATGGGCATACCATCCGTTCAGATCTTTCCAGCGTTCCGACGCTCGAAGTCATCGCTAACGGAAATGTGACCATTGCGGGAAGCGGAGAAATTGTTTCAAGCAAAGACGCAGCCCTTAAAGTAGTGGGGACTGCAGTTCTGGAAGGAGGAACCTTTTGCAGCGGTGGTACCTATCATGGCGCTGTGGAGTTGATAAACGGCAATTTGTCCGTTACCGGTGAAAATGTAGTCATGGAGAACACAGGCAGCGGCAACGGCCTGTTGATCTATTCTTTAAAGTCAGTCAAGCTCTCCGCCGGGAAATATTCCGGGGCGGCGGGGGCGATCTCGGTTTCCACCGATGTTTTCACCCTCAGCAGTCTGCTGAACCAGGAGGGCACCTCCCGAGTCGCCTATTATAAGGATAACACAACACTGGTCACAGAGGGGCTGGACGGGCAAACTCTGCCCAGCGGCAGTTACACGGTGAAGGCGTGTACCCACGCCTACCAGTACACCCACACAACCGGCGCCACTACCCACAGCCAGACCTGTCCGGCCTGCGGGGACGCGAAAGCCGCTGAGACTTGCAGCTACGACGCGGCAACTGGCAGATGCGCCTGCGGCTCCACGTTGGCGGTCACGCTGCCCGCTGATTTGGCTTTAACCTATGACGGCACAGCAAAGACGCCCGACGTCACTGTCACAGTGGACGGGACAGAGTTGGCGGCGGAGAAGTATCAGATCAACTACGACAATAATATCAATGCCGGAAATACGGCGAAAGTGACCGTAACGGCGGCAAATGGAAGCTTTTCCGGCTCCGCCAGTACGACCTTCTCCATCAGCAAGGCCAGCCTGACCATCAAGGCCAACGACCAGGCCATCACCTACGGCGGGAGCATTGCCCAAGGGCCGGGGCAGGTAACTCCCACAGGGCTTTGTACCGGCGACACGCTGGAGAGCGTCACCCTCTCCGCCAGCAGCGTAAATGTTCCCGGCGGCACAATTACCCCCTCCGGCGCAGTCATCAAGCGCGGCGGAGAGGATGTAACGGCAAACTACAATATCACCTATCAGCCGGGGGCGCTCACCATCAACAAGGCGCAAGCTGCCGTCACCGACAATCCTACGGCCAATACGCTGACCTACACAGGAGCGGCCCAGGCGCTTGTCACGGCTGGAACCGCCAGTGTTGGCGAAGTGGTGTATTCCCTGACAGAAACGGGAACCTACTCCACGACCATCCCCACCGGCACCGATGCGGGCAGCTACACAGTTTGGTACAAAGTGGAGGGCACCACCAATTATGAGGGCACCGCCCTGGCATCGGTGGATGTGACCATCGCCCAGGCCACGGCCCCAGCCCCGCAGACCGGGACGCTGAACGTCCAGAACGGCCAAAACCGGGATTATACCTATGACCTCAGCCGTCTGCTCCCTGTTTTGGCAAGCGGCCAGAGCTTTGGGGGTGAAGTGACCTATACGCTGAAAACGGTCAACATCACCGAGGCGGGCTACTACGAAAGCGGCACGGCGGTCATCAGCGGCACAACGCTGACGCTGCCGGTCAAGGCGGTTACGTCCAGCACCGAGGGCCAGATCGGAACCATCACCGTGACAATCTCCTCCAAAAACTTTGCCAATGTGGACGCGACCATCAATGTCAACCGTGTCAACAAGCAGCCTGTGAGTATCGAGGGCGTGACCGCGCAGAACGGTACCTATAATGGCGAATCCCACAGGGGCTACACCGGCACACCCACGGCCTCACCGTACAGCGGCGGTTTCAAAGTTACCTATGCCAAGGCGGACGGTACGGCCCTCAGTGGCGCGCCCACCAATGCGGGCGACTATACCGTGACCATCACCCTAAATGAGAACAACGATTACACCGGCAGCCGTACCCTCAGTTTCACCATCAGCAAAGCCAGTATCACCATCAAAGCGGATGACAAGCGGGCCGACGTGGGCACCGCCAAGCCCACCCTGACCTATACCGTGACCGGGCTTGTGAGCGGGGACACGCTGGCCACCGAACCCACCCTGGCCTGTGACGCGGACATGGACACCATAGGCCAGTACCCCATCATCGCCAGCGGCGCGGCTGTCCCCAGCGGCGGCAACTACAACACGGCCATCACCTATGTACCGGGGACGCTGAGTGTCACCGACCCGACCATCCCCGTCACCGGCGTCACACTGAACAAAACCAGCCTGACCCTGACCGTGGGCGGCTCGGAGCGGCTGACCGCCACCGTTGCCCCCAGCGACGCCACCGACAAGAGCGTGACCTGGACATCCAGCAATACCGCCGTCGCCACGGTGGACGCCGGTGGGAATATAACTGCCGTCAGCGCGGGCACCGCCACCATCACTGTCACCACAGCGGATGGGGCCAAGACCGCCACCTGTTCCGTCACCGTCAGGAGCAGCAGCGGCGGCGGGAGCAGCTATGTACCGTCTACCCCCAGCGATCCCAGCACATCCACCATCACCGTCCCCGTGTCTGGCGATAAGGATACCGTCCGCGTCAGCGCCAGCGTGTCCGGCACCACCGCCACCGTGAGCAAGATCGACACCACACAAATTGAGAATGTCATCGGGGACAACGGGCAGGCCAGCATGGTGGAGATCGACTTTACCGGCCTGGGCAAGACCATCGACACGGTGAAGCTGCCCGCCGCCGCTATCAAGGACATTGCGGAAAAGGCGCAGAACGAGGAAGTGGGGGGCCTGACAGTCAAACTCCCGGAGGCTGAAATTTCCTTTGACGCCAATGCCCTCTCCGCGATTCAGGCCCAGGCAGGCAGTCAAATCACCCTGACCGTCACCCCGGCCAAGCCCACAGACCTCAACAACCGGCAGAAAGAGGCCGTAGGCAGCGCCCCGGTATTCGACCTGACGCTGCGGAGCAGCAGCGGGGCCATCACCGACTTCCGGGGCGGCTATGCCACCGTATCCCTGCCCTACACCCTGGCGGCGGGACAGAACCCCTCCGGCGTAGTGGTGTACTATCTGGACAACACCGGCAATATCACCCCCTGCACCACCATGTACGATGTTCGGAGCAAGTCTGCCATCTTTACCACCGGCCATCTGTCCTTGTACTTTGTGGGCTATGACCCCGCGGCGGTATGGGTGAACCCGTTCTCCGATGTGGCCGAGGGCGCATGGTACTATGACGCGGTACGCTTTGTCAGCGAGAACGGCTTGATGGGCGGCTATGGCAACGGGAGGTTTGGCCCCAACGATACCCTCACCCGAGCCCAATTCGCTCAAATCCTCTTTAACAAAGAGGGCAGGCCGGTTGTCAATTACCTGCTGCAATATGGCGATGTAGCGACCGGCGCGTGGTACACCGAGGCTGTCCGCTGGGCTACCAGCCAGGGCGTTGTGAGCGGCTACGGGAACGGGATGTTCGGCCCCAACGACAACATCACCCGTGAGCAGTTGGCCGTCATGCTCTGGCGGTATGCCGGAAGCCCCGCGGCCACCGAAAAGGAGCTGCACTTCACCGACGCGGACAAGGCCAGCGGCTACGCGCTGGAGGCCCTGCGCTGGGCCGTGGAGAACGGCGTCATGGGCGGCTATGGCAACGGCCAGTTAGCACCCCAGGGGCTGGCAACACGGGCGCAGGTAGCGCAAATGCTTATGAATTTCTTGGAAAAATAAATGAAACCCTTAAAGAGCGGGACGGTTCTTGCCGTCCCGCTTTTTCAAAAAGCACCGTGCGAAATTTGTAGAAATGCGTCTCAAGTTGAGACACATTTCCGAGAGAGGGGGGACTATCCTAAATGGCATATAACGCATTGACCATAGGACTGCCTGATGAACTGTTCACGGCTCTGCAATCCCTAACGGCCCAGCATAATCTGACGCTTACTGCGTCTTTCACCGTACAAGAGGCGGGACGCTTGCTGGGCCAACAAGCATTTCACCTGCTGATTGTCGATTTAGATTATCTACGGAGCATCAGACAAATCGAATGGCTGATAAATATTCGCCGTATCAGCTTTGTTCCAGTCATTGTCCTGTCAAACACCCCGGAACAGGATGTAAACAGTATGGTACAGTTTGGCGCGGATATGTGCATTTCCGGCAAACACCCCTACTCCATGATTGTCAACCTCGCTTATGCCCAACTCCGGCGATATACCGAATATAACCACTACAATGACCCCGCCAGCGCGGAGACCGCCCCCTTCCGGGTAGGGGATATTTACATTGACCCCGCCCGGCAGGAGGCAAAGGTATGCGGGCAACCCGTAAGCCTGCGCCACCGGGAATTTTCCCTGCTGCTCTATTTCATGCGAAATCCCGGTATCGTACTGAGCGCCGGGCAAATATGTGAAAACGCCTGGGGGATGGAGTACATCCAGCCCATAGACCGCGCTATCCATGAACTCCGAAAGCAAATTGAGTCGAATCCGCGCCAGCCTTGTTATATACAGACTGTTCACCGTGTAGGCTATCGTTTTACGGCGTATTCCAGCGAAACTTGCGAACGATAGGAGAATAACAGGAGATTTCCGGGAGAGTAATAGGAGAATTGTCTGCTACCATCTTCCCATCTACGAAAGGAGGATGGAGCCATGCTGAAACGGCACATCACATCACAAACAGGCCGGAAACCGATAGAGGCCGCTGCCCCGAACCCAGGGGCGGCGGCCTTTTTCTGTTCGACAGGAACACCCTTTTTGAACGGATTTTTATGGTATTCTCCTATTTTCCAACAACGGAGCCACAGAGAAAATCCCGGCGTTTTATATAACCTTTTGCTGGAAAAGCACTACTTTCGCCTGAACCGAGCAGAGCCCCCCTTTACCCACGTTGTATTGACAGAGGGACAAAAACGCAGGCCCTCCGTAATCCGGGAGGTGGCCGCATGAACAGGGACAGTGAACATCTGGCCTGCCGCTTCGACGCCTTCTGTAAGCGGCTGTTGAAACATGAGGTCATTGACGCAATCCGGGAGCAGAAGCGGCTGGGCCAGTGGGAAACCACCTTTTCCGAATTGACCAGGGCAGAACAGAACCAGCTCCAGTACATAGATCAATATGCCCCGGACCGGCGCGTGTTTCCGCTGCTGGGGATGGAAATTGAAGTGCTTGACGCCGACCTTGTGCGGGCGTTGGCTGCGCTCCCCGCTGACCGGCGGACAATTATTCTGCTGTTCTATTTTCTCGAAATGCGGGATGAAGAAATCGGGGCCAAGCTGGGCCTGTCCCGGCCTGCCGTCCAGCGCCGCCGGACAAGCACACTGGATATGTTACGAAAGATATTGGAGGAATGAACATGAGTAGAAAGAACAGCCGCGGCAAGCCCCGCTATAAGCTCCTGCCCCGTGATACCATCCAGGCCGCCACACAGGGCGAGCCTGACGCCGTTGCCGCCGTCCTGCGTCACTACGAGGGCTATATCGCCAAGTTGTCCACCCGCCGCCTGTTCGACGAGTACGGCAACACCTATCTCTGCGTGGACGAAGCCCTGCGCCGCCGCCTGGAAATCAAGCTGATCTCCGGCCTGCTGACGTTCAAGGCGGCGTGACCGCCTACAACAGCAATATTTCAATATAACGGGGAGGGAAATTTATGCAGGATATTTCCTACACATCGAAGCTGACCCAGGCAGAGGACGGGAGGCCGCTTGCCCTCGACTACTACATCGTGGCGAATGACGGTGAACCTGGGCGCTACGGGGTGAAGATCATCGAGAAGAACAGCGGAGAGCAGGCCATGGCCTTTGATTTGACCACAAAGGCACAGCGAATTTGTGAGCTGGTGGAGAAACTTTCCCGGAACTGTGTCACCCCCGCCGGTTTGATGGACGTGCTGGCCGACTGGCTGTAAACATCTATTCGGCCCGGCTGGAGCCGTCCAGCCGGGCCACCCCCAAATGCGTCTCAAGTTGAGACACATTTCGACAAGCCGCCAAGCGGCACAGGCGCACCAACTCCGGCGCGTCTGTGCGGACTGGCGACAGTCCGGCCCATGCACCTTGACAACGGAATGACCGACCAAAGAGGATATGTACCCTTTTGAGTATGCCGTCTGCGTGCCTGGGGGGATCACACGCCGCTGACGAACCAGGGGCAGGAACGACTTTGGATAAAACGGCAATCTATGAAACAGGGGGTGAAAAATAACGGATCATCATTTTCCCTATTCCAAGCGAAAAAAGCCGGGCCGGGATATTGCCGCATCACGCAGACGCAGTATCTCCGGCCCGGCTGACATATCAGAACCGCGTCCGACAGCGGAGGCGGTTTTGCCATTTTTATGAGGAGGAAATGCGATGGAAAGGGACAACATATCCGCAAAAGCCGATCAATCCATAGAGCGGTCCACGGCAATCTATGTTGACGGCTGCAAAGTGACGATCAAATATAGCAAGCAAGAAAACCCTCCTGCGCTCCGGGCAATCCGTGATGTACTTATCAATAGCATTTCCTCGGAAGAAACGTGATTTTTTGCATTTTTTGTTGAAATATGAGATAATAATGGTGTAGATGGCACCTTGAAAAATAAATAGAACTGCCCGCCATATAGCACCGCCCGATTAGGAGGAAATCTATATGGCGGAACAAATCATCCAAATTGCCCAAAACATCCTAAAGCGTGTTGTATGCCTTTACCGTGTTTCCACGGTGGGGCAGGTGGAGAAAGACGATATTCCCATGCAAAAGCAGTTTTGCCGGGAGTTTGTTCAAAGACAAACCGGCTGGGAAATTATCAAGGAGTTTTCCGAGAAAGGCGTTTCCGGGTTTAAGAAATCTGCCAAGGATAGGGACGCTATTCAGGAAATCCAGAAGCTGGCCCTGCAAGGTGGGTTTGATATTCTGCTGGTATTCATGTTTGACCGCCTGGGCCGCAAGGACGATGAAACTCCTTTTGTCGTCGAATGGTTTGTGAAAAACGGCATTGAGGTATGGAGCGCCATGGAGGGCCAACAGCGTTTTGATAATCATGTTGACAAACTGCTGAACTACATACGCTATTGGCAAGCGTCCGGCGAAAGCATCAAAACCTCTGTCCGTGTCAAGACCCGAATTAGCCAGTTGACGGAGGAAGGATATTATACCGGCGGCATTGTCCCTTATGGTTATCGGTTGGAAAACCGGGGCCGTACAAACAAGCGGAACAAAGAAGTTTGCGACCTTGCCATAGACCCGGACGAGGCCGAGGTTGTCAAATTGATTTTTCAAAAGTATGTATGCGAGGGCTACGGTTCACAGCGTATTTGCCGCTATCTGGCCGAGCAGGGGTTCCACAATCGAAAGGGCGGCAATATCCCCACCAGCAGTATTAACCGCATTATCAAAAATTCGCTCTACATCGGAATCCTTTGCAATGGCGAGAGCAGGTCGGAAGAAATATTGACTGACCTTCAAATCATAGATGTTGACCTGTTCGAGAGAGCACAGAGCATTATACAAAGCCGTTCAAAACCCCGAACTCGCAGCGAAGTCCCGCTCAACACAAAGGGCCAGTCGCTTTTAATGGGAAATGTGTATTGCGGTCATTGTGGCAGACGGCTTACATTGGCTACCAGCGGGCGCAAGTACAGCAAAAAGGATGGCACCGTAGTTACAAAGACTTATGCCCGGTATCAATGCTGCTACAACACCCAGCACCCCGGCGAGTGCGATGGACCCTCCGGCTATGGAGTATCAAAGCTGGATAATCTTATAGAGCAGATTGTCCGCATCCAGTTTGAACAGATCAAAATGGCCCCACCTCAGGAATTGATAAAAGAGCGTCAGAGCCGGGAAGTGGACATAGCCAAGGCCAAGCTGAATCTTCTGAACGGTCAGTACCAGCAAAAGCAAAAAGACTATCAGGATTTGAGGGCCGAAACGCTCCGGGTTATCCAGGGCACCAGCCGTTTGAACGTGGATTTGCTTAACAGTATTGTGGAGGAAACTACTGCACAGATTAAAGACCTGGAACAGCAGATTGAAACGGCAAATGCAAAATTGCAGGAATTGGTGTCTGGCGCAGAAAAGGTGAGGCAGGACTATGCCGAATTGATAAACTGGGCCAAGCTGTTCGACAACTGCAACTTTGAGGCCAAGAAGATGATTATAGCGCAGTTTGTAAAGGCTGTCCGTGTCAAGCGGGATTATGAGATAGAGGTTGAGTTCAATGTTGCCTTTGACGAGTTCCAGCAAATCTATCTGGAGCCGGAAAGGGAGGGTGAGAAAACGAGAGGTACGACAACAATCCTTGCCCTTGCAGAAAAAGTGGGGCAAGCGGTTTGACCGCTTGCCCCGGTATTGGAGATTTATGTCGATACTTTTTTTGTGTAAGCGAAATGCCTGCAAGCAATATACGCTAAAATTATTTTTTGCTAAAACCGTACCGCTTGCGTATCCTTACAGCAGTTATAAACTGCTCCTGTTGAAACTTTCTGCCCATCCCGTATACATACCGTCCTGCATAAAGAAGAACACCCCCTGCTTTTCAGGCAGAGGGTGTTCTTGCTTATTCTTATTTTATCGGGACACAGCGGTTTCCAGGTTTTTAATCTCTGTACGGTACAGCCGGGCATACAGCACCAGGGAAATTGCCAGGGAAACGCACTCGGCAATGGGGAAGGCCCACCACACCGCGTTTACCTGCCCGGTAAAGCGCGCCAGCATCCAGGCGGCAGGCACCAGGATAACCAATTGGCGCAGCAGGGACTGCATCAGGCTGTAAGTCCCCCGGCCCACAGACTGGAACAGGGTAGAGCCTACAATGCCCAGGGCCGCGAACAGGAAGCAGGTGCAGATAATCCGCAGGGCAGGTATGCCGATTTCCAGCAGTTCTTCCGAGGCGCTGAAGATGCCCAGAAGCCACTGAGGGGCCAGCAGGAAAAGCAGGGTTCCTGCCAGCATAATCACCAGGGCAATGGCACAACCATTATAAAAGGCGGAAAGCAGGCGCTTTTTGTTCTTTGCCCCGTAATTATACCCCATAATGGGCAGAAGGCCCTGGGTCAGGCCAAACACAGGCATGAATACAAAGGACTGCAGCTTGAAATAGAGGCCGAACACCGTATAGGCGGCAGTGGAAAATCCGGAGAGTATGCCGTTTAAAGCCATGGTCATCACCGTACCGATAGACTGCATGACAATGGCAGGCAGCCCGACGGCGTAGATGTCCCGGATAATAGTGAAATCCAGCTTAAAGCCCTTGAAGGTGATATGTACCCTGTGCTCCTTGACAGCCACAACCACCGCTGCCACCAGCATGGAGAGAATCTGCCCGCCCACCGTGGCGATGGCGGCCCCGGTAACACCCATAGCAGGCAGGCCGAACATGCCGAAAATCAGGATGGGATCCAGGATGATGTTGGTGAGCGCGCCGATAAGCTGGAAAATCATGGGCCATATCATGTTGCCTGTGGCCTGCAAAATCTTTTCCAGGGCCACCACAATAAAGCAGCCAAAGGAGAAAATGCAGCAGATAGAAATGTACTGATCCCCCATATGGACAATCTCCGGATCAGACTCAAACATCTGGAAGAAGGGGGTGGTGAAAAATGCCCCGTAAATGGCGAAGGCCAGGGAGGTGACAACTCCCAGCAGAATGCCATGGGAGGCGGCAGCGTCTGCCTCCTGCTGCCTGCCCTGCCCCAGGCGCCGGGAAATCAGGGAGGTGATGCCCACGGAGGTGCCCACCGCAAAGGAGATCAGCAGGTTTTGGATAGGGAAGGCCAGTGACACCGCCGCCAGCCCCTTTTCACTGACCTGGGACACGAAATAGCTGTCCACAATATTGTACAGCGCCTGCACCAGCATAGAGAACATGGCGGGCAGGGCCATGGAAAAAATCAGCGGCAGCATGGGGGCCGTTCCCATCCGGTTTTCTTTTGACATGGATTTTTCCAAGATAATTCCATCCTTTCTCTGTTTTTGCATAACTATGTTATTATACCAAAACCTGACTGCTTTTGCAAGCGTGTCCTCTGTGGGGGAGTGTCCACAGAAGTTTTGCCTTGCAGGAAAGGGGCTTTTGTGCTATGCTATAGAAAGGAAAAAGCGCCTGGTTTTTCACAAAACAGCGGGCGCTACAATAGGGCCTGACAGCCCTGACGGGAAAATGAGAGAGAGGATACTATATGAGATATGACGCAGTTATTATAGGTGCAGGTGTGACAGGCAGCGCCATTGCCCGGGAGCTTTCCCGGCGGGAAGGGCGTTTCCTGGTGCTGGAACGTGCCGGAGATGTGTGCGAGGGCACCAGCAAGGCAAATTCTGCCATTGTCCACGCAGGGTTTGACGCGGAGCTGGGCACCATGAAGGCCAGGATGAATGTGCAGGGCAACGAGATGATGACAAAGCTCAGCGAGGAGCTGGACATCCCCTTTAAGCGGGTGGGCGCTTTCGTGGTGTGCCTGGACGAGGGGGACATGCCCAAGCTGCGGGAACTGTATGACCGGGGCGTGGCGAACGGCGTGCCGGGCCTCAGCATTTTAACCGGGGAGGAAGCCCGGAAGCGGGAGCCTAATCTCAGCGACAAGGTGTGCGCAGCCCTGCTGGCGGAAACCTCCGGGATTATCTGTCCATTTGAGCTGACTTTGGGCCTGGCGGAGTCGGCGGCGAAAAATGGCGTGGAGTTCCGCTTTGGCACAGAGGTACAGAAGATAGAGAGAACAGCGGAGGGCTGGCACGTGACCACCTCCCAGGGAGAAGCGGAAGCCCGGACAGTAATAAATGCCGCTGGGGTATATGCCGACATCCTCCACAACCAGGTGTGCGAAAAGAAGCTGCACATCACTGCCCGAAAAGGGGAATACTGCCTGCTGGACAAAACAGCCGGCAGTCATGTGAAAAGCACCATTTTTCAGCTTCCGGGCCAGTATGGCAAGGGGGTGCTGGTGTCCCCCACTGTACATGGCAACCTGCTGGTAGGCCCCACTGCCACAGACATTGAGGACAAGGAAGACACTGCCACCACGCCGGAGGGTCTGGCGGAGCTACAGGAAAAGTCTGCCCTGGGTGTAAAGAACGTGCCCCTGCGGCAGGTGATCACTTCCTTCATGGGCCTGCGCGCCCATGAGGACGGGGACGATTTCACTTTGGGCGAGACAGCGGAGGGCTTTTTCGACGCGGCGGGCATCGAGTCCCCCGGCCTTTCTAGCGCCCCGGCCATCGGCGTGTATATTGCCGGGCTGGTGGCGGACAAGCTTTCCCTGCAAGAGAAGGCGGGCTTTGACCCGGTGCGCAAAGGCGTGTCCCGGCTTCACGAGATGAACGCGGAACAGCGAGCCGCGAAAATACAGGAAAACCCTGCCTATGGCAATATTATCTGCCGCTGCGAGGAGGTTTCCGAAGGGGAAATTGTAGATGCCATCCATGGCATACTAGGCGCCCGCACCCTGGACGGCGTGAAGCGCCGCACCCGGGCCGGCATGGGCCGCTGCCAAAGCGGCTTCTGCTCCCCTCGGGTGATGGAGCTGCTCTGCCGGGAGCTGGAGCTTACCCTGGATGAGGTGCGCAAAAACGGGCCAGACTCCCAGATTGTGCTGGAGAAAACGCGCTGAGGGCTTTTGCCTCTGGCGGCCTAAGGGTGCTTTTTGAAGGAAAAGCACCCTTAGGAATCCCGGAAACCTTCGGGGTTTTCCAGGAGCATATCTACAAACACACTCCTGTATATACAGAGTGCAGCCGCCTGCTTTGGTGAAGGCAGCCGCGCTCTGCTGGTTTTTTCGGGAAAACGGAGAATTTTAGAACCAAACTATTTTAAGGGTTTGCGGGAAGGAGGGCACAATGGAAAAAATCATGGTGGCCATGAGCGGCGGGGTGGACTCCAGCGCAGCGGCCCTGCTGGTGAAACAGGCAGGCCTGGAGGCTGTGGGCGTTACCCTGAGCCTCCGCCGGGAAGAGCGGGAAGAGATATTTCCCGGGGAAAAAACCTGCTGCTCAGCAGATGACGTAAATGACGCACGCATGGTGTGCGCCCGTCTGGGGATTCCCTTTTATGTGTTCAACTTCCAGGAGGATTTCCGGGAGCAGGTGATAGACCGCTTTGTAAACGCCTATTGTCAGGGAAAAACCCCAAACCCCTGCATCGACTGCAACCGGCACATCAAGTTTGGAAAGCTGCTCCGGCGGGCGGCGGAAACGGGCTTTGATAAGGTGGCTACAGGCCATTATGCCCGGGTGGAGCGGGACGAGGCTTCTGGGCGGTTCCTTTTGAAAACCGGGCTGGACAGGGACAAAGATCAGAGTTACATGCTCTATTCCCTGACCCAGGAGCAGCTTGCCCACACCATGTTCCCCTTAGGGGAACTGACAAAAGCCCAGGTGCGGGCGCTGGCGGAGGAAAACGGCCTTTTAAACGCACGCAAGCGGGACAGCCAGGACATCTGCTTTGTGCCGGACGGGGACTATGCTGCCTTTATCGAAGGCTATGCGAAAACATCCTTCCCCAGCGGGGACTTTGTGGGAACGGCAGGGGAGGTGTATGGCAGGCATAAGGGGATTATCCACTACACCATCGGCCAGCGCAAGGGCCTGGGGCTTTCCTTTCCCCAGCCCATGTATGTATGCGGCATTGACCCGGAGAAAAACCAGGTTACCCTGGCCCCTCATGAGGCCCTGTTTTCCCGGACTGTTACAGCCCATGGCATCAACCTCATTGCCTGCGAAAGGCTGCCCGGCCCTGTCCGGGCGCAGGTGAAGCTGCGCTACCGCCATGCCCCCCAGCCTGCCCTTTTGGAGCAGACCGGGGAAGACACGCTCCAGGTCACCTTTGACCAGCCCCAGCGGGCCGCTACCCCAGGCCAGGCGCTGGTGGCCTATGACGGCGACACCGTAATCGGCGGGGGCGTGATAGCCTAAAAAAGCTGGAAGGGAGAAAACGGAATGAAAACAGAACGTCCCTACCCCTATGTGGAAATAGACAAACGCGGTGCAGTGCGCGCCCGGGAAGGCCACCCTTGGGTGTTTGACAATGAAATTGTGGGCATGGAGGGGGAACCCCGGGACGGCACCCTCTGCGACGTGCTGGGGCCAAAGGGCCGGTATTTGGGCACAGGCTATTATAACAGCCATTCAAAAATCCGGGTGCGCATCATTTCCCGCAACGCCAACGACAGGTTTGACGAGGATTTTTACCGCCGCCGGGTACGTCATGCCTGGGAATACCGGAAAACCGTTATGGCAGGGGATTTCAACTGCTTCCGGCTGGTGTTCGGGGAGGCCGACCGCTTCCCCGGCCTGACAGTGGACAAGTTCGGGGACATTCTGGTGACCCAGACCCTTTCCCTGGGGGTGGAAAAAATCAAGCCCCTGCTGTTCCCGCTGCTGGCGGAGGCCCTGGAGCAGGAAGGCATATCTGTTTCCGGCATCTATGAGCGCAACGACGTGCGGGTGCGGGAACTGGAGGGCCTGGCCCAGAACATAGGCTGGTTCCCCCTGCCGGGCCGGAAAGCGCCGGAGGAAACCACTGTGGAGATAGAGGAAAACGGCGTCCGCTACCTGGTGGATTTTGCAAACGGCCAGAAAACCGGATTCTTTTTAGACCAGAAGTATAACCGGGCCGCTGCCGCCCGGCTGGCTGCCGGCAGGCGTGTGCTGGACTGCTTTACCCACACAGGATCCTTTGGCCTCAACTGCGCTAAAGCCGGGGCGGCTTACGTGCGCTCTGTGGATGTGTCTGAAACCGCCATTGCCTGCGCAAGGGAAAATTGCGCCCGCAACGGCCTTTCCCACATAGTGGAATATGAAACCGTCAATGTATTTGATCTGCTGCCTTCCCTGAGGCCGGGGGAATATGACTATATCATCTTAGACCCGCCCGCCTTTACCAAGTCCGGCAAAACTGTGGACAGCGCGGAGCGTGGCTATAAGGAGATAAATTTCCGGGCCATGAAGGCCCTGCCCCGGGGCGGGTTTTTAGCCACCTGCTCCTGCTCCCACTTTATGGGAGACGCCCGCTTCCGGGCCATGCTTCAAAGCGCCGCCAGGGACGCGGGGGTGGAGCTGCGGCTGGTTGAGGCCCGGACCCAGGGGCCGGATCACCCGGTGTTATGGAACGTGCCGGAGACGGACTACCTGAAATTTTACCTGCTTCAAATTGTATAAGAGCCTGTTTAGTATCTCAAAATGTGGCGGATACGGAGAGATGTTTTTGTCCGGCAAGGAAAAAACCGCAAGAAATACTGGCGTATTTCGAGGATTTTTGACACAGCCGGGCAGGAAAATCGCCCGCAGACGGTAGGTTGGGAGATGCTAAACAGGCTCTAAGGGAGGAATACTATGGGTGAAAAGCAGAACGCCGCCCTGCTGGTGGTAGACGTGCAGCAGGATCTTTTGGACAAAGGCCCCTTTGAAAAGGAACGGTTGGCAGAGACTATCGGCAGGCTGCTGGGAGAGTTTCGCAGGGAACAAAGGCCCGTCCTTTTTGTCCGCCACGACGACGGCCCCGGCACAGAGCTTGCCGCAGGCGCGCCGGGCTGGGAAATTGCCCGGGAGGTAAGCCCTCTGAAAGGAGAAAAAATCTTTGACAAGCGCTTTAACAGCGCCTTCCTGGAAACAGGGCTGGAGGAGTATCTGCGGGAGGCGGACATAAAAACCCTGGTGGTGGCAGGGCTACAGACAGAATACTGCATAGACGCCACAGTGAAATCTGCCTTTGAAAGGGGCTTTCAGGTTTTGCTGCCAAAGGGCGGCATCACCACCTTTGATAACGGCGGCTTCTCCGCCGCCCAGATAAACCGGTTTTACTATGAAAATATCTGGCGGGGCCGGTACGGGGAAATCCTGGAAGGGGCAGGCGTGTGAAAAATATAGAGAAAGGAATGATACCGGGCACAAAGGACTGGCGTTCCAGCTCGTTTTGTGTACATCCGGTATCCCATGGCTATTATGAATATTGACAGATTTTCTTACAAACTGGGGGCCGCGGACTGCTTCTGCGAAATGGTGCGGGCCGGGGTGAAAAAGCTGGCGCTGGCCCACCCCTGCGACAGCCGGGAGGAGCGGGACAGCTTCCTGCCGGAATTCCAGAAGCTTTGTGCCGAATACGGGGTGAAGCTGTATCCGGAGGACGACGCCTTCATTACAGACCTGTTCCCCGTCTCCATGAACAAAAACCGCTTTAACGCCATCTTTTATCAGGATGAGGCTGTGCTTCAGGCCTATCTGGACTTAAAGGAGGAAAAGCGGCAGGCCCAAGCTGGGGGCGCATATACCCCGGAAAAGCGGCGGGACATTGCTTGGCGGTATGGGAAGCTGCTGTCCTATACGGATGAGGGCATAGAGCGGCTGCTAAAAAACAATCAGGAAAGGGAGACGTGAATATGCGCGTGTTTTTAAACGGCGGGGGCGATGGGGCCAACGCCCAAGAAGCCTACCAGCGCTTTGGCGCGGCGGCAGGCAAAGCAAAGCCCCTTCTGTATGTCCCTTTGGCAATGGAGCAGGAAACCTACCCTAGTTGCTTTAGCTGGATAACCGGAGAGCTGGAAAGCCTTGGGGTGAAAATTGAGATGGTTCACTCCGGGGAAGAGCTGGCTGGGCTGGATTTGTCCCATTTCGGCGGGATTTTCATCGGCGGGGGCAACACCTACAAGCTGCTGTACGAGTTAAAGGAAAGCGGCGCCCTTTTAAAGCTTACAGAATATCTGAAGGCTGGCGGCCCGGTATTCGGCGGCAGCGCTGGGGCCATTATCCTGGGGGCGGACATTGACACCTGCCGGTATGCCGACGAGAACCTGGCAGGCCTTTCGGACACAGCGGGCATTGACGTGCTCTCCGGCATTTCCCTTTTGTGCCATTACGGCAATGAGGATGAGGAAATTACCCAAAGGCACACAACCCATCTGCTGGGGCTTTCCCAATCCGGGCGCAGGATACTGGCCCTGCCGGAGGAGGACACAGTGGTGCTAAACGGCGAAAAGGCGGAGGTTATAGGCACGCGGCCCTACTATCTTTTCCAGGAGGGTCGGCAGATAGAATGCCTGCCGGGGCCGCTCCCGAAAATATAGGGCGGAAGGCGGTGGGAGTCCAGAGGGAATGATTCCCTCTGGCAGGGATCCAAGGGGCGGCGCCCCTTGGCGGATTCTTAAGGCGGAGCCTTAAGAGCAACAGAAAGGGATGAAGAAAATGTCTATGAAGCTGAACCGGGAGCTGCCCCTCCCGGCAGACCTGAAAGGGGAGTATCCCCTGTCAGCGTCCCTGCGGGAAAGGAAGGCCCAGAGGGACAGGGAAATCCGGGCGGTGTTTACTGGGGAATCAGATAAATTCCTGGTAATCGTAGGGCCTTGCTCGGCGGATCAGGAGGACTCTGTGCTGGAGTATGTCCACAGGCTTGCTAGAATCAACGAGCGGGTGGGAGACAGGCTACTGCTCATCCCCCGGGTGTACACCAACAAGCCCCGCACCACAGGGGCGGGGTATAAGGGAATGCTTCACCAGCCCTCCCCGGACAAGGCCCCGGACTTGCTGGGAGGCATTATCGCCATCCGCCGCCTGCACATCCGGGTGATGGAGGAATGCGGCCTCACCGCTGCCGATGAAATGCTGTATCCGGAAAACCGCAGCTATCTGGACGATGTGCTCTCCTATGAGGCTGTGGGGGCCAGATCTGTGGAAAATCAGCAGCACCGCCTGACTGCCAGCGGCATGGATATCCCAGTGGGCATGAAAAACCCCACCAGCGGGGATTTGTCTGTGATGCTCAACTCCATCCAGGCAGCGCAGTCCGGCCACACCTTTATCTACCGGGGCAACGACGCCACCACCACCGGCAACCCCCTGGCCCACGCCATCCTCCGGGGCGGCGTGGACAAATATGGCACCTGCGTGCCCAACTATCACTATGAAGATCTCCGGCGGCTGTGGGAGCTGTATGAGGAGCGGGCACTGCAAAACCCGGCGGTTATTGTGGACGCTAACCACTCCAATTCCAACAAGCAGTATAAGGAGCAGATCCGCATTGTCAGCGAGGTGCTCCACAGCCGCCAGTATAACCCGGCCTTGAAAAAGCTGATCAAAGGCGTGATGGTGGAAAGCTACCTGGAGGAGGGCACTCAGCCCATTGAGGCAGAGCGCACCTTTGGCAAGTCCATCACCGATCCCTGCCTGGGCTGGCAGGACACAGAGCGCCTGCTCCTTTCCATGGCAGAGCGGGTGTAAAATTCTTTTAACCACCATAGAAATTAGTTTTAGGGTCAACCCCTTTAAAAAAGGGGTTGTGGGGTGTGGGGGTGAAAATCGCCGGCGGCGATTGCCATGAGCTGACCGAGCCGGCAGGCGAGACTCAAAGCCCCACAGAAAGGAGTGAGCACACAATGACAAACTGGTATTTCCCAGAGGACAAAACAAGCCCGGTATTCACCGCCTATAACCACATCCGCCGCAAGTTCCCAGAGGGGCAGATGCCAAAGCTGCCGCCTAAGGCTGTGCTGTTCTGCCTTGGCAAGGGGCTGCCTGTTTTAAGGGAGCGCTTCCAAACGGAAACCATTTTAGAGGAGCTGACAGGCTTTATCACCCACACACCTGTTTACAAGGTGCAGGGCCATGACAGCGTGTGCTTTCTCCATGGCGGCTACGGCGCGCCTCAGGCCACCACAACCCTGGAGAGCATCCATGCCATGGGGGTGGAGGAAATCCTGGTAGTAGGGCTGTGCGGCATTTTTGTGCCGGAACTCCAGGTGGGGGATATCCTCCTGCCCCAAAGGATTTTAAGCGAAGAGGGCACTTCCCTCCACTATCAGGAGAAGCCGGGCTTTGCCCGGATTAACCCTCCGGCGTCCTCCCAAAGCCTGAAGGACTTCCTTCTGGAAAAAGGCTTCACCGCTGAGGAACGGGACACTGTCACCACAGACGCGCCCTACCGCCAGACCTTCCACAAAGAAGCCCTTTGGCGGGAGCAGGGCTGTGCGGGAGTGGACATGGAGGCCTCTGCCCTGGTGAACCTCTGTACCTACTACGGCATGAAAAGCACTGTGGCCCTGATGGCCTCCGACAAGCACCCTGTGCAGGAGGGGGACAAGCCCTGGACTTGGGGGAGCCTGGACTTTAACAGCCTGCGGGACAATTTCATCGCGGCATGTATCGAATACAGCCTGCGGTAAGGAGCGAAGGGAAATGAAAGACGAGATTTGGGTTGTGAAGGTGGGCACCTCCACCCTTACATATGAAAACGGCCGGGTGAACCTGCGCCGGATGGAAAGCCTGTGCAGAGCCTTGGCAGATCTGCAAAACGCGGGCAAGCGGCTGGTGCTGGTGTCCTCTGGGGCCATTGGTGTGGGCATGGGCAAGCTTGGGCTGAAAAGCCGTCCTGCCGAGACAGAAAAAAAGCAGGCCCTTGCCGCTGTGGGCCAGTGTGAATTAATGTTCCTCTATGACAAGTTTTTCGGGGAATATAACCAGACTGTGGCCCAGGTGCTGCTGACCGCCGGGGTGGTTCATGATGACCGGGGGCGGCACAACGTGGAGAACACCTTCCGGGAGCTGCTTACAATGGGAACCATCCCCATTGTAAACGAAAATGACACCGTGGAGACAAGCGAGCTGGAGGGCCAGAATTTCGGGGACAACGACACCCTTTCCGCTGTGGTGGCAGGGCTGATTGCCGCCGATTTTTTGGTAATCCTTACAGACATCGACGGCCTTTATGACAGCGATCCCCGGAAGAACCCGGCGGCAAGGCTTATCCCCCGGGTGGAAAACATCACCCCGGAAATAGAGGCCCTGGCCGGAGGCGCGGGATCCAGCCGGGGCACAGGGGGCATGGCTACAAAGCTGCGGGCCGCCAAAATGGCAGGGGCTAAGGGCATTCCCTGCGCAGTAGTTTCCGGGGCGGACATGGAGAACCTGTACAGGCTGCTGGAGGGAAAGCCATCAGGTACCTTGTTTGCGGCGGGGCAGGACTGACGGATAGAGAAACACAGAAGGGGCGCCTCAAAAGAGGCACCCCTTTTCTAAAATATTTATCTTATGGGGAACACGCTCTTATTGCAGTTTAGAAAATTTAACTGTATAATACAAATAGTATAGTACCAGGCGGCATAACAGCCCTGGAGAACGGAGGCGGGACTTTTGAAAAGGCAAAAGGGAGGGAAACGGCTGCTGGGGCTTTGGCTGCTACTGGCGGCAGCGTTTTGGGGCCTGCTTCCCGGCGGGATGGCAGGGGCGGGCCAGCCCCTTGCCGGGGAGCTTTTGTGCAAGGAGGGGGATAAGCTTCTGCTCTGCGCCCATGGGCAGACAGGGCCATACCTTGCCTGTATCCAGGGGACAGGAAGCTTCCTCCTTGCCGGCGGGGACGAGGGCTTTGCCCGGGTAGATTTGGGCTATCCCCTGCTGGGGGCCGTATACCGGGGCGGCAGGCTCTTTGTTTTCCGGGAGTGGGAACCCTTTTTCTGTGCAGACGCCTACACTGGCAGCCTGGAGCAGGGGGAAACCTGCGTCACCTCCCTGACAGCCGATGATGTCGCCCTTTTCGACTGCACAGCCCAGGGGGAAGTATACGCCGTGGCAAAGGACAGCCCCCAAACCCTTCAGCTCTTTTCCCTGGACGGGGATTTCCAGGAGCGCAGCTTTGACAAAAATATCACCCTTTTGCAGGTGACAGAGAGCGGGCAGCTATGGGTGTGTACAGAGGACAGCTTTTTTACGGGCAGTTCTTTGGAAAACCTGAAAGCCATTACAGGAGGAAGGCCCCAGCGGGTTATTGGGGAAGACGCTTTCCTGGACAGCGGCGGCAATGTCTGGCAGGTGAAGGGGGAGAAGGCGGAGCCTGTGCTGGAGGGCATCCCACCCCAGTCCCTCTGCCGGGCAGACAGGGTCGGCATTACCTACGCAGACAGCACAGGGCGTATCCACCGGGTTTTGTGGGACGGCGAAGAAGCCGGAACCTGCACCCCGGATGGAAAGCCCCTGGCCCTGACGGAAAAGGGTGTGCTGATGAGCCGGGAGGGGATGCTCTATTATGCCCCCTATGCCTTCACCCAAGAACAGCCCAGCCTTTCCCCCTCGCCCAGCCCCAGTGTTTCTCCCAGTCCCGGCCCTTCTGAAAAACCCTCCTGGCTGGAGTTAGGAGACGGCTATTTCTACATAACCGGGGAAGTGCCTGTGGAATGGCTGCTGGAGGAATTAAAGCCCCAGGAGGCCCTTATCAAAACCCCGGAAGGGGAAACGGTGACGAACGGCCTGTTGGGCACAGGAATGTCGGCCTTTTGGGGAAAAGAGAGCACCTTTGAAAACGAGTTTGTGATCATTGTCTGGGGAGATTGCAGCGGCAACGGCAGAACAGGCCCGTCAGACATGGAAGAGGCCCAGCGGATGCTGCTTCATAGAGAGGATGACATGGTAAAGCCAGCCTTTCTGGCAGCAGACCGGGACAGGGACGGGGAAATTACCGCAAAGGATTTGCTGTGGCTTTCCGGGGCAATAGAAAAAGCGGCAAACGGGCGGTAGTTACCCGAACCCGGCAGGCGAGAGGAGTCCCGCGATTTTGCGCTGTAGATATAAAACGCGCTGTCTGGACACTCCCGCCGGGAAGGGCGTCCTTGCAAAAGGCATAGGGCTATGCTATACTTTGAAACAGAAAAAGAGGACGGGAGTGCGGGACATGGAAATTGCCCTGTTAATATTTCAGCAGATGCTGAAATATTTCTTTATGCTGGTTATGGGCTATATGCTGGTGCGTACAAAGCGGGTGCGGGGAGAGGAAAGCCGGGTGTTAACCATGGTGTCGGTATACCTGGTGTCCCCCTGCGCCATTATCAACGCTTTCCAGATTGCGTATACCCGGGAGACGATACAGGGCCTGCTGCTGGCCTTTGCCGCCGCCATTGCCATTCATGTGGTATACCTGGGGCTGATAGGGCTTCTGGGACGGCTGTGGAAGTTCAGCGCCATAGAGAGGGCCTCTGTGATGTATTCAAACGCCGGGAATATGATTATCCCTGTGGTGCTGTCTGTGTTAGGCCCGGAATGGGTGCTGTATTCCAGCGCCTTTATCTCTGTGCAGATCACCCTGCAATGGACCCATGCCCGGGGCATGATCAGCCATGAAAAGGGCGTGGATCTGAAAAAGCTGTTTACCAATGTGAACATTATCAGCATCCTGGTGGGGCTGGCGCTGTTTTTGCTGGGAGTGCGGCTGCCGACCGTCATGACGGATACATTGAAAACAGTGGGCGGCCTGATGGCCCCTCTGGGGATGTTCGTCATGGGAATGCTCATGGCAGGGAACAGCCTGAAGAAGAGCTTTTCCAACCCGCAAATCTATAAGATAGCCCTTTTGCGGCTGTGCCTGTGCCCCCTGATGATGCTGGGGCTTATCAGGCTTACGGAGGCCTACAAGCTGCTGCCAGATGCCGCCACAGTGCTGTACATCTCCTTCCTGGCCTGCACCACGCCGCCTTCGGTGACTACCACCCAGCTTGCGGTGCTCTACCATGAGGACGCGGGGTATTCCAGCGCCATCAATATCGTCTCCACCATACTATGCCTTGCCACCATTCCCCTGATGACCATGCTGTACTGGCACGTGGTGGGATAAAAGCAAGGAAAGAAAACTCGCGCGCCCCGGGCGCGCGGATAGGTACAACGGTATGGTTTTGTCGTAATTGCTCTGTGAAGCAGATGAAAAAACTTTCCAGCGCGGGCTGGAAAGCGCAAGCATAGAAAAACCTGCGGTTCGCGACTTGCGCACCGCAGGTGTGGTGGACCATCAGGGACTCGAACCCCGGACCGACCGGTTATGAGCCGGTTGCTCTAACCAACTGCGCTAATGGTCCTTGTATTGCACAGCGGTATTATTTTAGCATAAACTTTGGGTTTTGGCAAGTGCTTTTTTGGCAGCGGGATGTGTTCCAAGGGTGGAGATACTGCCTGCGCGATACACTTTGCATGATATTCCCTTGTCGGCAGGAGCCGGAGGAAAGGAGCGGCGGGAGATGGAAGAAAAGTTTGGGGCAGTGGTTGCGGCGGCAGGAAGCTCCTCCCGGATGGGCGGGCAGAAAAGCAAGGTCTTTAGCAGCTTAGCCGGCCGGCGGGTTTTGGAATATTCTATGGAAGTGCTGGATGCCTGCCCCTTGGTGGGGGAAATCTGCCTGGTGTGCCGGGAGGAGGACATGGAGGAAGCCTGCCGGGCTGCCCAGGGGCTTTCTAAGCCGGTGCAGGTGGTGCCGGGGGGCGCTTCCCGGCAGGAATCTGTATTAAACGGCGTGCTAGCCCTGGATCCCCAGTGGGGATATGTGCTCATCCACGACGGGGCGCGGCCCTTCGTCACCCCGGAAATGGTGGAGGCAGTGTGCCGGGACGCACTGGAATATGGAGCGGCTACAGCGGCGGTGCCCTCTAAGGATACCTGCAAGCTGGAAAACGGCCTGGGCTTTGTGGAATCCACCCCGCCCCGGGAAAGGCTTTGGGCTGTGCAGACGCCCCAGGCCTTTGAGCGGGGCATGTATGAATATGCGGCCCGGAAAGCCCAGGGCGAGAACCTGTCCTGCACCGACGACTGCCAGCTTGTGGAATGGGCGGGAGGGCAAGTGAAGCTTTCCCCAGGCAGTTACCGGAACTTGAAGCTGACCACCCCGGAAGACATGGAAGCAGCCCGGGCCTTTTTGGGACTGGGGCAAAAGGAGGAACAGAAAATGCGCGTGGGCTATGGCTATGACGTACACCGGCTGGTTTCTGGACGGCGGCTGGTGCTGGGCGGGGTGGAGGTTCCCTTTGAAATGGGGCTTCTGGGTCACTCGGACGCAGATGTGCTCACCCACGCTGTCTGTGACGCTCTTTTAGGCGCCGCCGCCTTGGGAGATATTGGCAGGCTCTTTCCGGATACGGATCCCCGGTACAGCGGGGCGGACAGCCTGGGCCTGCTGGAGGAGGTCTGTGCCCTGCTTGCCTCTCAGGGCTTTTCCATTTCCAATATTGACGCTACCCTCATCGCCCAGCAGCCGAAAGTGGCTCCTTATGTGCCGGAAATGCGGGAGAAGCTGGCGGCAGCCTGCTCCCTGTCCCTGCAGCAGGTGAGTGTAAAAGCAACCACCGAGGAAGGCCTGGGGTTTACAGGCTCTGGGGAGGGCATGGCGGCGTCGGCTGTGTGCTGCCTGCAGGAGGAGTAGCCGCCTGTCCCAAATATATAATCTGTCAGTGTGCTTTTCTAGCCAACAGACCTGTAAAACAGCAGTTTGCAGGCCTGTTGGCTAGAAAATTTTTTCCTCCCCGGCCCCTTATCTTGCAGGCTCCCTTTGAGAAGGCTATAGTAAACATAATGATATCTAGTATATAATTAATACACCTAAAAAATCATATGGGTTCTTTTTCAAGTGGCAGCATAATCGCTGGCTTACAATGGCTCCTCATAACATGCATGGAAGGAATGGGATCGAAAAGTTTTGAGTACGTGCGGCTTAACTCCAGGGAACAGAATGAGGACAGACAAATAGCGGCAATGGCAAGACTGGAGGTGCCGGAGGGCAACATCTATACGGACAAGCAGTCTGGGAAGGACTTCATCCGGCCCAATTACCTGCGGATGGTAAGAAGGCTGCGGCGAGGAGATGTGTTGTTTATCAAGAGCATAGACCGGTTGGGACGAAATTACGGAGAAATCCTGGAGCAGTGGCGAATTCTTACCAAGGAAAAGGGCATTGATATTGTGGTGTTGGACATACCCTTGCTCGACACCTGTCGGGATAAGGATCTGCTGGGTTCCTTCCTGTCAGATGTGGTGCTGCAAATCCTGTCCTTTGTGGCACAAAATGAGCGGGAGAATATCCGCCAGCGGCAGGCTGAGGGTATTGCAGCAGCAAAGGCCTGAAGGGTGCGGGTTTGGCAGACCTCCTAAGCCCCTGCCCCAGAACTTTCACCAGATGCATAAAGCCTGGCGGACCGGAGTGATAAGCCTCCACGAGGCGGCCCTAGCCTGCGGCCTGCCAGACTTCGCCTTTTATAATAAGGTAATCCGGGCGGAAAAATTGGGATAACTATCGTGCAGAGCAATAAGATTCTGCCAAAAGATTGCGCTAATGCAAAGGGTTACAGCTCGTTTACAAAATGTGAGTTTTTTGCTTGAAATTACCAAATTTTACAATTTGTTCATGGATTTTCGCACAGTCTCATGCCCAGAGTTGCTTTCCCGCAGAGGCAAGTGTCCGAGCCGCGCACTTTAATGCCTCTGGTGGTTTAAGGAATTTAAGTTTCGCCTAGCCTCGTCTGCCAATTCGACCAAACCAGAACAGTTCCCACTGGGAATCTTCGGCTTGGGATGGAAACACTAACGCACAGCGCTTGCATAACGCTTTTGCGCGCCAACTTTGAAGGCAACGATGCTTTTGCCTTTTTAAACGCTCACTTTAGACATCCCCCTTCTTTGAAAGAAGTCGTCCATCCGCACACCCCCATTCAACCCTCTCCCCGCCATTCCCCCTCCCCCCGGGGCCCGCCCGGGGGCGGGGGGGCGGCGGGCCGGCGCC
>ERZ779632.405-NODE-405-length-26130-cov-19.064008_pt1 | contig 26130 bp, 23 predicted proteins | sample MGYA00514194_ERZ779632 | MGnify/ENA primary metagenome ERZ779632 (study PRJEB29562, sample SAMEA4376704) | mouse gut metagenome | isolation source: Cecum | study: EMG produced TPA metagenomics assembly of the A DSS colitis mouse model was used to assess the...
TGGCTGGCTGGCTGGCTGGCTGGCTGGCTGGCTGGCTGGCTGGCTGGCTGGCTGGTAAAAGCATACCTGAACGCCATTCCCTGTCAACCCCTTTCTGTGAAAAATTTGCAAAATATGACACGCCGGACTGCGGCGTATATTTTGACCTATGCCATTCTACCAAAACGGCCCGTTTTTTGTCCACTACCCAACTGGGTAGTTTCGGCACATTTTTTCAAATTATTTTTTCATCTCGTTAAAAAGTGATTCAAAATGCCACATTGACCACGTTTATCCCCTTCAATCGGGCATAATTGACGGTGTAATCCGTCCCGCCGCCCTCTTTGGTCAAGTAGCAGACACACGCGCTGCTGCTGTCTACAAGGTGGCGGTTGCGCTTGTGCATACAGCCGGGAGTGTACTCCTGGGAGGTATATACCACTTTGTCCGCCCAGGCTTTGATGCGCTCATGTTCCTCCACATCTTTGACATTCCAACCCTTGGTCTGCTCCCGGCATGGAAGGACCAGGATCAGCTTGATGGCCGGATTTCGGGCGCGGAGGTTGAGCACCGTTTGGGCGGCGAGGGCATCAAATCCTCTGGCACCCCCGGCCCCGAAGTAAAGATAGCCTTTGTCAATCAGGCCGGTAATGGTTTCCTCCAGCTTGGCGGCGATCCGCTTTCGGTCCTGTTTGGGTATCTCCCGGTGGCCTGTAAAACAGCAGGTCATTTGCCGCATTTCCTGCTTATCCCGCATTTCTGTCACTCCTATCTAAGCAGTATAAATACACGCTCTCATTATAACTATTTTAAGTAGATATTTCAAATCTTATCGCCAATTAAACCGAACGGAATTTATCTTGCCATATAGTAAAATCATATATGCGTGAGGTGAATACCAATGATGGAAAAAGAGAAGTTTATCAAAAGGCTGGTCGATTTGCGGATCGCAAAAGGGGTTTCCGCACGAGATATGAGCTTGTCCATCGGACAGAGCGCCGGATATATTAACAACATTGAAAATGGCATCAACCTCCCGTCCATGACGGCCTTTTTCTATATCTGCGACTATCTTGGGATCACGCCCAAAGATTTCTTTGATACAGAAGCGCCCAATCCTACAAAGGCCCATGATTTACTGACGGCGGCCCAGGGATTGAGCGATGAACAGATGGATAATCTCATCGCTATTGTAAAAGGATTGAGCAGATAAAGAAGGCCGCGCACTTCTGGAGGTGCGCGGCCTAAACTTGCCTCAAATTGAAGTTCGTTTTTATTTTGCCGCATGAGGAAAACTCCTGGTGGTCAATGGAACAAGAGATTTCGGATTCCCATAAAATCATCACATGGCCATAGCATACCATATTGCACATATATGTGCAATATTCAAAATCACTGGGCAACCCTATAATGGAACTGCCATTTATAGGGGGTGGTTAGGGTGGTTGATTATAGCCCGCTGTGGGAAACGATGAAGAAAAAGGGTGTAACGCAGTATGCCCTCATTCAAGCCGGAATTGACCGCCGCACTTTAGATTGGCTGAAAAAGAGCAAAAATGTTACCATGCTGACATTGGAAAAGCTATGTACCATATTGGATTGCACCCCCAACGATGTTGTGCGTTTTGAGCGGGAGAGCTCGGAACCGTTGGAAGAATGAATGAAAAGCATTAGCGCCATTGATATGGTTTCGGCAGATGGAAAAGGCCGCGCACTCCTGGGGGAGTACGCGGCCTAAACTAACCTCAAATTGAGGTAAGTTGTTTAACCCGTTCAAAAACCGTCCCAAATCAACCCTTCCTGACACAAAAATGCCCGCATATCACCGCAATCTTCGTTTGTCAAATCCCGTAATCGTTTTAGCGACTTGGACAGGTACAGCTTACTTTTCAGCGGCGGGCGAGCTTGGTGTGTTTCTGCCAGCTCGTCCACTCGGAGAGCACAGGCGTAACAGTTTGGCTCGTGCTCCCGGATATGCCGATAAAAGTAGTTGGTATGAAAGGGGCAGAACAGGCAGCAGCTTGCCATAGTAGCCAGTCCCCATGCGTTCTTGTTATAGTCAAAGCACCGGCTCCGCGTCCACCCCATTTTCACCAGCGGATAGCAGTTTGTGAACAGCTTTTGCTTACTCTCCTTTGCCCGGTGCTGTTCCTCCCACATGATACCCATATGGAGGTTATGGGCATGGACATCAAAGGACAATGTGCGCTCCCTGGGCCGATAACGCAGCAGTTCATAGCGCACAAACTTTTCTATCGCTTTGATTTTATAGTCATAGGTGCATTGCCGGGGCATACGGCCTTTTTTCCCATCCTCACTCAGCGTCCAGAATGGAATACAGGCGGTTCGGGCGCGGCCAAAATTGCGGGTGAAGTCTCCATATAGGTCTGAGTCCAGGCGATAGAACGGAATACCGGCTTGCGTACAGACGGCGGCGGTAAACTCCGCCTGCTTGTATACCCAGCTTGGCTCGCTGTGCAGGTCGCAGAAAATCACAGCGTCATAGACCGGCACTTCGGAATGTGGGTAGGGTTTGCCACACATAGCGTTCTCGCATGACATAAGCGCCAGCGTAGTGCTGGGCGTGCCCGCTCCATAGCTCAAAATATCGTAGTTCTTCCACATCAGCATTTCACATCACCCCTGTGGAAATGGTAACACTTTTTAAAAGAAGATGCAAAAAATCGGCCCTATACCTGCTAAAACAAGCTGGTATAGGGCTGATTTTAACTTACCTCAAATTGAGGTAAGTTATCCAGGCACAAGGGGCTGTCTGCCCACGTCGGTGAAGCCGGAGGCGGCAAACTCCGTTACCACCACATTGTTCATGCCATAGGAACAGTGACAGACCAGCAGTTTTCCCGCCTCGTTGCGGCCCACGATCATGCCTACATGAGAGGCGTCCGGGTACAGGGCAAAATCCCCCGGCAGGGCCTCCGCCTGTGATACCGCCGTCAGGTTGCGCCCAATGTACCAATGACCATCACTGTGCAGTCCGGCGTTACGCAGCGCCCAATCCAAAAAGCCGGAGCAATCCAGGCCGTAGGGCCGGTAGGTGCCGCTGGTGCTGCTGCCCGGCGAAGTCACCTTCTGGAGTGTCCCCCAGCGGGAGTCCCAGCCGATCACATAGCTTTTGCCGCCCCAAAAGTAATTGACCTTACCTACCAGGGACAGAACCTTTTCCACTACCGCCCGGCGTTCCGGGCTCAGATCGTTGGGGAGTGCCCGCAAGACCTCCAACACATCCGCGCTGGTGATGGACAGGCTCCCGGCCAGGGAGGACAGGGCGGCGCGATCCGCCAGCAGCTCGTCCAGGGCGCTGTTTTGGTAATCGGTGAAAGCGTAGGCCGCCCGCATATCGTCCACCCCTTTCGGTGTGATTGTGATATGAAGTATTTTTTCCGTCCACGCCTCGGCATCCTCCGTGGCCGGGTGGTCGATGGTTTCAACCCTGCTGGTAATGGCGGTCATATCCCAAAACACAGTAGTCAGCTTGTCCACCCGGCCAGCATCCAGCGTGGCCACGTCCATGCCGTCCACATCGGCCCCGGCCACCTTCACCGCGAACACCGCCAGCACGTCCGGCCAATCCGGGGCCGCGCCCTGGATATCAATGCTGTCATAGCCCCCGGCCTGCAACTGTTCCAGTTTGGCGTTATAGGCCGTGTTGACAGACCCCACCGCCTGGGAAACAGATACCGTGTCCGGGGCGTTGGGCTCCTGGGCGAAGAACAGGCCAAAGGGGGAATTGGCAACGGCGGCGATCACAATGATAACAACCAATGCCACCAGCAGCACACAGCCGCCAATGATGGCGGACACCGCCCCGGTAACAGCGGCGGCAGCTTTCGCCACGGCCTGAACCGCCCGCCGGAATGCGATCCAGATTCTTTTCACGGGCTTTGCCGCCTGGGTGAGCATTTGCCGCCGCATTTGCTTCTGCGCGGTCTTTGCCGCCCGCGTTGCCGGGGGTGCGGGCCGGACGCCGGGCCTTCCTGCGGATTTGAACACACCCCGCCGTGTTTTCAGCGTCGGGGCCGCCTTTGCCGAGGTGGGCGCTTTTCCCCCGGCTCCAGCGCCAGAACTGATAGAACGCCCCCGGCTGTGCAGCTCAAGCCGGGGACGCTCTTTGAATGATTTCTGCTTTCTGCTCCTGGACGAAACAGCCTCCGGGCGGCCGGCGTGCCCACGCCTGGGGGCGCCCCCGTCCCCGGTGCTGGGGGTGTCCCTGGGCATATGGGCGGCGGGCCGTTCCTTAATCGTGGGATGCTCCCGCAGGGGATAGGCGGCGTCGGGCCGCTGGCCCTGCCCGGTGCGCCGACCCTGGACGGCGCGGTATGGCCGGGACCGGCCCTGGCCGTCGGCGCGGGCCTCCACCGTCTGCCGGTCCTTGATGGGATTGCCCGTCCGATCCGCCTGGGGCCGCTGTTTGGGTGCGGTGGGGGAATGCCCCACCCCTTGGCGTTCACTGAGGGCGGCGGGAGGATGTTCCGGGGCAGATTGGCTCCCTGGTTTGCCCTCCATGGTCGGGGCTCCTTCCGGGGGGATGGGGTCAGATGCGGCCTGCGCCTCGCCCCGGCTGGCGGCAAACTTCCGTTTTGCCAAACCGCGGCCCTGCTCTATAGCGCGGCCTGTCAGCTCGTCGGCGGCCCAGCGTCCGGCGCGCTCCACCTGATCGGGGGCCTGCTGTTCGCCATTCTCCGCTCCCTTGGGCCGTTGGTCTAATTGTTTGATATATTTCTCCTTTATCATGCGGGTGGCCTGCCTGGGCATGGCGGCAGATTTGGGCTTATTGCCTTTTGCTTTGCCCGTTTTGGGCCTTTCCTTAAATTTGTTCATGGCCTGCTCCTTTGTGGAAAAAATAATCTGCCGAAATTCACCTCAAATTGAGGTTCATTCCGACAGAATAAAATAAGGTTGACAGCGGCATATTTTTACGGTATCTTTTATAAACAGCACAACGGCATAGGGTGTTCAATACCTTTACGAATAACTTACCTCAAATTGAGGTACATTGTTCGACAAGGGTTAATACCATTTTCAATGACGTTTCGGCTGTCTCGTCACTCATCCTCTGCTTCGTCGTCAAGCGAAAAATTGTTTAACTCGGCAAAATCCAAAAATTCGGAAACAGTCATGTTGAATGCTGTTGCGATTTTATGCAACGTCTTGATTCGAGGATTGAATGTTTTCCTGTTTATGAAATTATCCAATGTAGAGTGACTTACCCCACTCATTTTTGATAACTGATATATCGTCATCCCCCGACTTTTGCAAAGTTGCAGTATTCGGTTGATAAGGATTTGTGAATATAGATCGTTCATTACTGCTCACCCTGCTATCGCTGAACTATACCTGTGTATGGTATGGTTTCATGATAGCAGTAAAAAATACCCACTATGCCCGTATTCGGGCATAGTGGCTTTAACACGCGCCCCATAATTCATGGAATCAAAAAATCTTCTGGAGGAAAAAGTATGAAGCGTTTGACACTTGTTTTACTGGCATTGCTGCTGTTCTTCTCGACAGGGTGCAGGGCGGCGGAAAGCCCCGCTCAGGACGGTAATACGGAATATTTTCCCGACATACCAGCCGAGGACTGCTACCTGTGCGGAGATGGCCTTGAAAAACTTGATTTATCGTGTTGGGGGCAAAAAAATGTAGCGTTTGTCAGCCTGAATACATTTGAAACCATTCCATTTGAAATCAACCGTTACGACGAGATAGACGGACATCTGATTGAGGAATATACTGATACTACGTCCTTTAAGGGAGGTATCGGTGGAATTGCGGGCCATGCTCTCAAACACATAGCTGACGTGTTCACAGTCCAGTGTCAGAAAACGGGATTTGACCTGTTCGGCGGGCATATCCTCCCCGCCAATGCGGATCGTAGGGCGGGTGCCGCACAGCGTTTCCGTGATTAGCTCCACCAGCTCGTCCACGTCCTCCCGGTTGTGGCGGCAGCAGAGCGTTTCGTACTCAATGCGGTCCTTCACTTCCTCCCGCCGTTCGTATCTATCCATCCATCCGATCCCCATCGGCGGGCCGGAAGGTCCCGGCGGATAGATAGATGGATTGATATGGCTGGAATCAGTCTGATTTGATTTATTATAATTAGCTGCGGAAAAATCGCACTCTTGACCGCGGCTTCCCCGCACTCTTGACTGCGGTTTTTCCGCACTCTTAGCCGCGGCTTTTCCGCAGTCTTGACCGCTGAAAAGCCGCGGCCTGGGGTCAGGCTCCGGGCCAGGGTCGGGCGGCGGGGGAGGAACGGTACGGGTGGTGAACCGTTTGACATAGATTTTGGCAGGGCGGCCCAGGCCCTGACGGATGCGCTCAATCAGGCCGAAGCCGTGTTTCCCGCTGTCCAGTTCCACCAGCAGCTTGGTGGCCTTGTCGTGGCCGCAGTTCATGTCCTCCTGTATCTCGTCCAGGGTGTAATAGATATAGACGCGCCCCAGCTCGTCGTACCAGCCGTTCTTGGCGGACAATCCCATGCGGTCCAGCAAAAGGCCATACAGCAGCTTAGCGTCCGTGGACAGCCGTTTGAAATCGTCCCCGGTGATAAGCTGGCGAGGGATGCGGTAGAAGGAAAATTGATTGCTCTCATCGCCGTAGTAGTAATCGAATGCTGATTGTGCGGACATTGTGAACACTCCCTATTTCCAGGCATAAAAAAACGCCGCCCCAGGTGGACGGCGCTTTTTCATGCCTGTTATTCTTTGTCGAAAGTTTCCGTTCTCATTGGGTGGCTGTTCAAAAAGTGTGTGTTTTCAATGGGTTTTGGGTGGTTCTTTATGAATGTGTCCCTAATGGGTAATTGATAAATCTTTAATTGATTTTTCTGTATTTACTTATATCTTTATTTTATTGCGTCGGATTTACCTACATAGGATTTTCCGACAACGGTTTTCCCGATGCAGGTTAATCCAACGCCGGTAAAGCTGACGGCGCTTGCGGCTGTTCGTAGATGGTGTACTCCGCTCCCCGCAGCCGTCCCCGGCTGTCCCGTTCCCTCGTCCGCACGATATACCCAGCCCGCTCCAGCTCATGGACGGCCTGACGGATGGCGTCGATCTGCTCCCGGTTGATATAGGCCAGCCCTTGCAAGGTGTAGTCCCATTCTTCCGGGAGTGACAACATTTGAGACAGCAGGCCCTTGGCTTTCAGGGACAGAGATTTGTCCCGCAGATGGTGGTTTGCCATGACGGTGTAATCTGTGGTTTTCTTGACATGAAATACTGACATTGTATTCATATCTCCTTTCTTTGCAATTCATAATTTGGATTGACATAAACCTCACTTTCTGCTATACTATCAGTACGACAGGAGGTGAGCAATTTGAGCGATATAGGCAAAAGAATGAGAACGCTCCGGGAGGGTATCGGACTGTCCCAGGCGAAGTTCGGAAAAATCGCTGGCATCCCCCAGGCTACCATCAACCGATACGAAACAGGCTACTCCGTCGCTCCCATCAAAGTGCTGATCTGGTATGCGGATTATTTCGATGTGTCGATGGATTATATCTGCTGCCGCACCGATAAGCCCCAGGGCAAGCTGTACGAGTACAAGCCCAGAATTTTGGAAGAGGACAAGGACATGAGGCGGTTTGTGGAGATGTGCTTTGACCCCGCCTCACCCATGAATGACCGCTTGAAAAAAGCCATCGTTGAAATGCTGGAGGGGGTGAAAGAGTGAATATCGTCATTTACGCCCGATATTCCAGCCACAGCCAGACGGAGCAATCCATTGAGGGCCAGCTTCAAACCTGCTACGAGTTCGCCAAGAACAACGGACATATCGTGATTGGCGAATACATCGACCGGGCGCAGAGCGGCACAACGGACAGCCGGGCCGAGTTCCAGCGCATGATTGCCGACAGCGACAAGCACATTTTTGAGGGCGTACTTGTCTATCAGCTTGACCGCTTTGCCCGGAACCGATATGACAGCGCCATCAATAAGGCCAAGCTGAAAAAGAACGGCGTCCGGGTGATCTCCGCCAGGGAAAATATCAGCAACGACGCCAGTGGTATTTTGGTGGAGGGCGTGTTGGAGAGCATGGCCGAATACTACTCGGCGGAGCTGTCCCAAAAGATACGGCGGGGCATGGACATCAACGCTGAAAAGTGTTTGAGCAATGGGAGCAATCCGGGCCTTGGCTACTATGTGGACGAGGAACGCCGCTTCCATGTTGACCGGTCGGGCGCTGCCGTTGTCCGGGAGATTTTCGAGATGTACGCCAGCGGAAAGACCGTCGCTGAAATCACAAAATATCTCAACGCAAAGCAGGTCAAGACCTCCCAGGGCAAGGAGTTCAACAAGAACAGTCTGCACCGGCTTTTGCGGAACAAGCGGTACATCGGCTATTACATCTACAAGGACACGGAACCGCCGGGCGGGATGCCCCGCATCATTGAGGACGAGCTTTTTCAGCGGGTACAGCACATCCTTGACCGAAACAAAAAAGCTCCCGCCCGTTCCAGGGGGCGAGAGGAATACCTTTTGACAACAAAGCTGTTCTGCGGCTACTGCCGGGAGATGATGACCGGCTACGGCGGGACGGGGAAATCCGGGACAGCCTATCGCTACTACGCCTGCAAGAGCGCCAAGAAAAAGACCTGCCGGAAGAAAGTTGTCAACAAACAGAAAATCGAGGACAGGGTTGTTTTGGAGTGCCGCAAGCTGTTGACAGACAGCAATATTGAGAAAATTGCCCTTGCGGTTGCCGCCGCTTGTGAGGCCGACTATGACAGCTCCGCCATCAAGCGCATCAAGGCGGCAATTCAGGAGGTGGACGCCGCCATAGAAAACCTCTGGAAAGCCTTGGAGCGTGGGCAGGCGGTGGATATGATTACCGAGCGCATTGAGAAGCGCAAGCGGGAAAAGGACGAGTTGCAGGGCCAGCTTGCCATTGAGATGGGAAAGCAGGTCACGTTCACCGCACCGCAAATCAAGGCGTTTCTCTACTCATTGAAACGGGGAGATGTCAACGACGAGAACAACCGCCGGGGGATGGTGAATATTTTCCTCCGGGCCATCTACCTTTACGACGATAGAATGACGCTGATCCTCAACGGTGGGGACAGGCCGATTACCATTGATGACATTCTGCTGGACGAAATAGAGGAACACTTTGAGAGCGCCGGTTCCGGCTATGCGGGGTGTTCACCATTGGTTGCGGCCGCTCCACCAACACAACAAAATCCGAACCTGTCCCCCATCGGGGGGCGGGTTCGGATTTTGTTGTGTTTCTGGGCAGTATCAGCCTATAGTAAAGCGGCGTCAAATTGACTGGCAAAAAACCTTCGCCTCCGGGCGCACCGCAAATTTTCAAGCAGCGTTTGGCTTTGTCCAAAAGGCAGCCATGGGAAAGTCGGAATACTCCACATACACGCCATGTCCCGTATCCCCGCGCCGCAGAAAGATAAATCAGTTAATTGCCACATTTCCACATTGATGTGGAAAATAAACGGATTTTCCCACCATTTACCTTTTTGGTTGTGCATGATATACTAAGGGCATCTTGAAATCCCCCATACTTATTGGCAACAGACACAGATTGGAGGGAAACCATGAACGGAACCATCGCTGTGGGCGGAATGGCCCTGGCTGACGTCCATATCATTGCCGAGCAGCACACGGATGTGGCCCGGCGCCACGTGGAACAGACGCAGGCGGAGCAGGCGCGGCTGGATGCCGCCGCCCGGTTGTGCGGGGAGGAGCTGTCCGGGCTCATCCGCCAGCTCCAGGAAGAGGGCGACTCGGATCACGCGGACATCCTGGACTTCCAGCTCCTTCTGCTGGAGGACGACAACTATATCGGCCGCATCTCCCGTATGATCCGGGAAGAGCAGGTCAACTGCGAGTACGCCGTATCCCAGTGCTCCCAGGCATACCGCGAAGAGCTGGCCGCACTGGATAACCCCTATCTCAACGAGAGGACGGCGGACATCGCCGACATTGAGAGGCGGCTGCTCCGGGCCCTGTCCCAGCGGGGGGCCGCCCCCATCCGGCCCGGCCCAAAAATTGCCGCCGCCCTGGACCTCACCCCCTCTCAGGTGGTCGAGCTGGGCCGGCAGGGCCTTCAGGGGATCGTATTGGAACAGGGGGGGCTGTCCTCCCACTGTGTGATTCTGGCCCGGTCCATGAATATCCCCTGCATCATCGGCGTGGCCGGGCTGCTGGGGCAGGTACAAGACGGGCAGAGGCTTTTGCTGGACGCCCAGCGCGGCCAGGTCACCGTGGAACCCTCTCCGGAGCAAGTCCAGGCGTTTGAGCGCTACCAAGCCGCGTACCGGGCGGAACAGGCCGAGTTGGAACAGTTCCGCCGCACGGCCACTGCCACCGCCGACGGGAAGGCCATGCGGGTGTACGCCAACATCACCTCCGAGCAGGAGGTTCCCGAGCTGCTGAGGCAGGGCGGCGAGGGTGTGGGCCTGCTGCGGACGGAGCTGCTGTATATGGAGCAGGATGCGCCGCCGGACGAGGAGGTCCAATACGCCGCCTATTCCGCCATCGTCACCGGGCTGGCGGGCCGGCCCCTTATTGTGCGCAGCCTAGACGTAGGCGGCGACAAGCACATTCCCTACTTGAACATCCCCCAGGAGGACAATCCCTTCCTGGGTTACCGGGCCATCCGCTACTGCCTGGACCACCCCGAGGTGTTCCACCCCCAGCTGGCCGCCGTCCTGCGTGCCGCCGCCCTGGGGCCGGTGCAGCTCATGCTGCCTATGATCGCCACCATTTCCGAGGTGGAGCGCGCCCGGGAGGCCATCGTCCAGGTCCGAGCGGAGCTGAAGGAACGGGGGGCGGAAACCGGCCCCATATCCTTGGGCATGATGGTTGAGACCCCCGCCGCCGCTGTAATGGCCGACCAATTTGCCGGGGCTGTGGACTTCTTCAGCATCGGGACCAACGATTTGACCCAGTACCTGTTCGCGGCGGATCGGAACAACGCCAGGGTGGCCGCCCTCAATTCCTATTTCCAGCCCGCCCTGCTCCACATGGTGGACCGCGTCTGCCAATGCGCCCACCGGCACGGCATCGAGGTGGATATCTGCGGGCAGGCCGGGGAGATGGACGAACTGATCCCCCTGTGGGTGGGCATGGGCGTGGACAACCTGAGCGTCAGCATCCCCTCCATCCCCAGGGTGCGCCGCGCCATCAGCAGGTGCCCCGCCGCCCGGTGCAGGCGGCTGGCAGACCGGGCCCTTCAGTGTTTTTCCGACCAGGAGGTCTTGGACTGCGTGAGGGAGGAGGTGAGACAATGGTCGTAAAAGAGCTGCAGGTTCAAAACAAGCTGGGGTTTCACGCCAGGGTGGCCTCCCGCATCACCCGAAGCGTCAGCGCCTTCCAAAGCTCGGTGAACGTCCAAAAGGACGGGCGCCGTTTTGACCTGAAAAGCGTCACAGGCGTGATGATGGCCAACGCCAAGCACGGGGATATTGTAACCGTGGAAATCGACGGGCCGGACGAGGAAACCGCCGCCCAGGCGCTGGAGGTTCTCTTCGCGGAAAAATTCGGGGAGACATGACAAATCCAACAGAGGGAGGAGAGCAAATGGACAGCATGGAAGTGGCGATGGGCCTGATCGCGCAGGCGGGCGACGCCCGGAGCAGCTGCATGGAGGCCATCGGCCTGGCCAAAGAGGGAAAATTCGACGACGCCCGGGCCGCCCTGGAGCGGGCGGACGACGGCATGGTGGCAGCCCACGAGATCCAGACGGACCTGATCCGGGAGGAAATGAGCGGCAGCGGCGCGCCCGTGTCCCTGCTTATGGTCCACGCCCAGGATCATCTCAACCTGGCGCTGGTGATGCGGGACGTGGCGGACGAGTTCCTCCAGGTCCACCAAAAACTGATTGAATTGGAGGGGAAGGGGTAATGCTTACCATCACACTGATCTGCAACCTGGGCATGTCCACCAGCGTTCTGGTTGACAAGATGGCAGCCTACACCAAGGGCAAGGGAATTGAGGCCGACATCGACGCCCGAGCCTTTCAGCGGGTGGAGGACCGCATCCACCGGACCGATATTCTGCTGATCGGCCCCCAGGTCCGCTTCATGGCCAAGAAGTTCCAGGACCAGTACGGTGGGGAGATCCCCGTCATCCAAGTCATGGATATGTCCGACTACGCCCTGCAAAATGTGGAGAAGATCTTCGAGCAGGCGTACCGGGAGTATCAGGCGAAAAAGAGTTAAGGAGGAGAAAACATGAAAAAAGAGACAGGCGGGTTTATGGGCTTCATGGAGGAGAAGTTCCTCCCGGTAGCCTCCAGGCTGGGCGGGCAGCGCCATCTGCTGGCCCTGCGCGACGGCGTGGTCATGATTATGCCGCTGCTTATCCTGGGCGCGTTCTCCATGATTATCGCGGAGTTCCCCGTGGAGGCGTTCCTGAACTTTATGGCCAGCGTGTTCGGGGAGAACTGGAACGCCTTTGAGGGCGTTATCATGAATGCCACCTACGGCATTTCCGCCATCGTGGCCTGCTTCGGCGTGGCCAGCTCCCTGGTGAACAGCTACGGGGAGAACGGCACCCCCGCGGGCATCATCGCCATGGCGGCCTTCTTCGCGGTGGTGGTTCCCACCGCCCTGACCAACGCCGACGGCGAGGCGGTGGATGCGTGGATCGCCGGTTCCCTGGACGCCACGCTGCTGTTCACCGCCCTGCTCACCGCCCTGATCGTGGGCGAGATCTACCGCTTCCTGGTGCAGAAAAACTTCACCATCAAGCTGCCGGATTCCGTGCCCAAGGCGGTGTCCGCCCAGTTTACCGCCCTGCTGCCCGGCACCGTCATCATCGTGCTGTTCACCGTGGTGCGCCTGGTGTTCTCCGCCACCCCCTGGGGCGGCTTCCCGGAATTCGTCAGCGATATCATTTCCACCCCCCTGCGGCACTTCGGAACCTCCTATGTGGGCACCCTGGTGGCCTGCTTTGTGGAGCATTTACTCTGGTCCTTCGGCCTGCACGGCTCGGCCATTGTGATCTTCCCCATCTTCGAGCCCTTGTGGATCATGAATATGGCGGAGAACGTCTCCGCCGGCGCCCACAACATCGTCACCTTCACCTTCTATGAGAACGGCGTGTGGATGGGCGGCTCCGGCGCCACCCTGCCCGTGGTCATCTACATGCTGGTTTTCGCCAAGTCCAAGCTGCTGAAGAACGTGGGCAAGGTGGGCATCGCCCCCGGCCTGTTCAACATCAACGAGCCGGTCACCTTCGGCCTGCCCATCGTGCTCAACCCCATGCTCATGATCCCCTACATCCTCTCCCCCATGGCCGCCATGTCCGTCCAGTACCTGGGCACCGCCATCGGGCTGTTCCCCCTGTGCAATAACATGGTGCCCTGGACCTGCCCGGTGCTCATCAGCGGCTTCCTCACCACCGGCAGCATCATGGGCGTGGTGGCCCAGCTGTGCGGCCTGGCCGTGTCCTTCCTGATCTGGCTTCCCTTCATCCGCGTCTGGGATAAGAAGTGCTACCAGGACGAGCTGACCGCCATCTCCGCCGCCAATTCGTAACTCAACTCCGTTTCCCGTTTGATCCCGTATGATGTAGGTAACGCATACCGGCGGGGGGGCAGCCTCCGGCTGTCCCCCCGCCCCGCTGTTTAAGGAGGTAACCATGGCTTTTCTCGGTATCGAAACCGCAAAGGCGCCCGCCGGGATGCGGGGCAGGAGGTTCCTGGCATTTCTGATCGACGCCGCCATTGTCATCGCCCTGTCCTTTGCCGTCTACCGCTTTACCGGGCGCCCCGACTTTTTCGCCGTCCAGGCCGCCATGGAAGCCGCCGAAGCGGCCGGGGGGAAGGACCAGGCCCTCACTGCCGCCGTGTTCACCCAATTCAACAGCGCGTACAGCGTGCTGCTCATCATCGCCTTCTGCTATGAGGCGCTGGTCCAGCTGGTCACCAACGGCTCCACCGTGGGCAAGCTGGCCATGGGCCTGCGCACCGTCCCCCAGAACCCCGCCCGGGGCCGCCCCCTTCACAGCCTGCTGCTGTGCGCCAGGAGCGCGCTGAAAATGCTGTCGCTCTACCTGTTCCAGGGTTTTCCGTTCCTGATCTGCTGCCTGACCATCTTCACCAACGGGGAATGCCGCACCGGGTTTGACATGGCGGTAAAATCCGTGACCGTATTCCGGGAAAAAGCCCTCCCCCATCCATAAGCCAAGAACCGTCCACATATTGAGCAGAAAGAGGGAATCGGTATGCGCCATTCTGAAAAGACCATGCGGAAGATGCTGCTGGCACTGCTGGAGCGGGACGATTTTGTCACCCTCAGCGGCCTATCCCAGGAGCTGGACATCTCCAAGCGGTCTGTGCAGAATTACCTCAACAAGGCGGACGGATGGCTGACGGAACACGACCTGCCCAATGTCCGCATTGTAAAAAAGCAGGGCTACGGCATCCGGCTGGATATGGACGCCGCCGACCGTCAAACCCTCGTCACGCTGCTCAACAACCAATATTTCACCCTGGCGGACGGCAGCGCAAGCCGGCGGGTGGAGCTTCTGCGCAGCCTGATCTTCTCCCGGGAGGAGCTGACCATCCAATTCCTGGCGGACAGCTTCTATGTCAGCCGTTTCGTCATCCTCTCCGACCTGGACTGGGCGGAAAACTGGCTGGCCCAATACCGGCTCCGCCTGTTCAAGACCCAGGGCCGGGGCATCGGCATTGCCGGGGATGAGGTGGCCCGGCGCTCGGCCATCGCCGGTTTTTTCGACCTGTGCGAGCGGCGGGGCCCCGCCGCCGCGGGCCAGGCGGACCCGGTGCGGCTGGCCAAAGAGCGGCTGGAAAAGATGGAGCAGGTCTACACCGAGGAGGATATCAAAAAGGTGTGCAGCATCATTGAGGAGGCGGAGCGGGAGTTCGACTTCTTCATGGGCAGCGAATACTTCACCTCCCTGGCCACCCATATCACCATCAGCGTGTTCCGCCTGCGGCACGGCCACCAGATCAGCAAGGAATTTCTCCCGCCGGACGGGGAGTTCCCCCAGCAGGAGATGAATACCGCCCGTTTCATCGCCGGGCGGCTGGCCGAGACCTTCCAAATCCGTTTGCCCGAATCGGAGTGCACCTACATCTGCATCCACCTGATGAGCTACAACGCCTTCCAATCCCAGATTGAGAAGGAGCGAAAGGTGCCGGAAAATGTGGAGCTGCTGGCCCTCCAGCTGATTGAGGCGGTGGACGCGGAAGTCGGCGGGCCGTTTGCCTCGGACAAGGTGCTGTTTTTCGGGCTGCTGGCCCATTTGCAAGGGGCCCTCTACCAGCAAAAGGAAAACCCCGGCGCCAGAACCAAACCCAACGTCCAGCTGCCCGAATCCTGCCGGGAGCTCTACGAAAGCGTGGAAAAGCAGGCCCCCCTCTACCGCCGCCTGGGCGGGGTAGTTCCAGACCAGCAGGAGCTGATCTCCCTCACGCTGCACTTCGCGCTGGCCCAGGAGCGCACCACCACCAAATGGCGGGCCCTTCTGGTGTCCAACGCCGGGGTCATCATCCAGCAGAACCAGCGCAGGTATTTGCAGGAGCGCCTGCCCCAGATTGAGATCGTGGACATATGCTCCCCCTACCAGTTCTCCGTATACCCGGACAACAGCTATGATTTCATTATCTCCATGGCGCCCCTGAGCAGCCCGGCCAAGCCGGTGGCGGACGTATCCCATATGACCAAGGCCCAGCGGGTGCAGTTCATTGAGGAGTTCCTGTTCGAAAAGCTGGACAGCAAAAGCAGGGTATAACAGGTTTCCGGTACACCGCTTTTCAATCAAGCCTTAAGGAGGGATTTATAAATGACAGCAAGGATGAAACGGCTGTGCTCCGCGGCAACCGCCGTCTGTCTCGGACTTTCGCTCCTGCCGTGTGCTTCCTTCGCCGCGAAAACAGAAACCTTTGACACCACAAAAGTCCCCACGCCGGTTTTTGACCAAAACCCCGGTTACGTCGAGCTGTATTGGAAGGCTTGGGAAATGGCTTACGACCACGTTGTGGAGGATCCCGGCGTACCTCACAGCCCGTATATGGACGAGGTGTGCTATGACAATGTCATTTGGATTTGGGATTCCTGCTTCATGACCCTTTTCAACCGGTACGCAGCAGAGGACTATTTCCCCGGCGTGGCCAATTTGAATAACATTTACATGCCCCTTTATGACAACGCAAATACCACCCAGTCCATTTGGTTCGCCGACAACCCCAACCTGCTGGCCTGGGTGGAATGGGAAAATTATCTGATGAGCGGCGATGTGGAACATGTAAAGTGGCTGATTAACGAGAAGCAGTACCTGCAAAAGCATTATCAGATGATGGAGACGTCAAAACCCGGCGACTCCATTCCCCACAGCTCCCACAGGATTGCCCACGAACGGACCCCCTACGGATACACAGGCTCCAACCAGATTGTCGGCATGGACAACAGCCCCCGGGGGCGGACCTATGGGGAGGGCAATATTCTATGGATTGACACCATTTCCCAGCAAGCGCTCTCCGCCTATTATATCGCCAAGCTGGCGGAAGCGGCCGGGAACGGGGAGGTCCAGGCCGCCTACCTGGGCTATTATGACGAGCTGAAGTCATTGATTAACCAGTATTATTGGGATGAGACGGACGGCATCTATTACGACATCAACAAAACAGACCCCCTTCTGAAAGACAAAGTGAAAACTGTCGCCTCCTTCTGGCCGATGCTGGCGCTGGTGCCTGACGCAGCCCAGGCCGAGGCGCTGCTTGCCCATGTGAACTCCCCCACCTCCTTCGGCGGATTTGTGGACTTCCCCTCCGTCGCCCGGGACGACCCCGACTTCGACAACGCCACCGGCGCCTATTGGCGCGGCGGGCTGTGGCTGCCCACGGCCTACATGGGCATCAAGGGCCTGGAGAATTACGGATACACCGCCCGCGCGGACGAGGCGGCGGAAAAGATTTTGGAGCAGCAGTATCAGACCTATAAAAATGTCTCCCCCCACACCATTTGGGAGACCTACGCCCCCAGTTCCAACGCGCCGTCCACTGAATACGGGAATATTGTCCGCCAGGATTTCTGCGGCTGGTCCGCGCTGGGCCCCATCTCCCTGTTCCTTGAAAACGTGCTGGGATTCCACCATGTCAACGCAGTGGACAAGGTGGTCGAATGGCGGCTCCACCAGGAGGGCCGGCACGGCGTCACCAATTTTACCTTTGGCGGTATTACCACCGATATTGTCGCTGATGGCGGAATTGTAACCGTCCGAAGCAGCGGCGACTATACCCTCAAGGTGAACGGAATCTCGATGCCTGTCGGCCCCGGCGTTCAGAGCTACGACCTGTCCGGCCGTGTGGTGGACCCCCCGGCCGAGCTGCCCTTTGACCCCACCCCCATTCCCGTATCCCCGGAAAATATCGCCTTGAACAAGACGGCTTCCGCCATCAGCTCCCAGGACGCCTCCCACGGCCCGGGGAAGGGGAACGACGGAAACGGGGCCACCATGTGGATTGCCGCCGACGGCAACCCCGGCAACTGGTGGATGGTTGACCTGGGCGAAGCCTATCAACTGACAGGCGGGTCGATCTCTTTTGAGACCGAGGCACTTTGGAAGTACCAGGTTCAAACTTCCCTTGACGCGGTGAACTGGACTCCCATGGTTGACCGCTCCCAAAACAGCCTGACCGCGCCCGTCCAGAACTTCACGGGGGAAGCTGCCGCCAGGTATGTAAGGGTTACGGTCACGGAATGTCCCGCCGGCTGCTGGACCGCGTTCAGGGAATTTGAACTCTATGGCACGCCGCTGGCAGCCAATGTTGCGCTCAACAAAACCGCCACCGCCTCCAGCTTTGAACATTCCAGCCGGGCCCCCTCCTGCGGCAATGACGGAAACCTTTCTTCCATGTGGATCGCCGCCAGCGGCAGCCCCGGACAGTGGTGGATGGTTGATCTGGGCGAGGTTTATCAATTGAGCGGCTCTAAAATCACATTTGAGGCAGAGGGCGGCTTGTGGCAGTACTACATTGAGGGATCGGAGGACGGCCAGGCCTGGACCATGCTGGCCGATTGCTCCGGCAGCTCAAGCACCGCCCAGGTTCAGACCCACCCGTATACTGCGGCGGCCCGGTACGTCAGGGTTACATTCACGTCGCTCCCCGATGACTGCTGGGCGGCATTCCGCGAGTTCGAAGTGTTTGGGACAGAGCTGGGCCATTAAAGCCCGCTATCAATTATACGGAAAGGAGACCGTCCCATGTTAAAGAGAAGTTTTTGGACCCGCGCCTTCGCGTTATTCCTCAGCGCGCTTCTGATGCTGTCCACCGTTACCACGGCGGCCGCGGTTCAAGGGGACGCCGCCCAGCAGGACGTCTATATCGCCAACGTAGCCCTGGGCAAAAACGCTTCGGCAAACTGTTACCAGAACGACGAAAGGGCGCCCTCCCGGGCGGTTGACGGCAGCGCTTCCACCATGTGGGTCGCCAACAACGGCAACCCCGGAAACTGGTGGATGGTCGATTTGGGCCAGGCCACCAATCTGCTGGGCGGGGAAATCCTTTTTGAAAAGGAGGGCGACGTCTGGCAGTATATCGTTGAGGGCTCCGCCGACGGCGCCACATGGGAACCCCTTGTGGACAACTCCGCCAATTCCTCCGGCGCAAGGCTCCAGGTGCTGGACTTTACCGCGTCGGCCCGCTATGTCAGGGTTACGGTGACGGGGGTTCCGGCCTCCAGGTGGACCGCAATCTGCGAGGTTCGGCTTTGGGGCGAGGACACTTTTGAAATTACCGGCTCCAACGTGGCGCTGAACAAGCACGCAACCGCAATCAGCGAGGAAAACGCAAACCGTTCTGCGTCCAAAGCCGTTGACGGGGACCCGTCCACGCTGTGGATTGCCCAGGGCGGCGACGCGGGCAACTGGTTGAAGGTTGACCTAGGCGCCCGCTACAGCGTCAACGCGCTGCGGCTGACCTTTGAAACCGGGGACCGGGTTTGGAAGTACAAGGTGCAGGTCTCCGCCAATGACGCCGACTGGATCACCATTATTGACAAGTCAACCGGCAATTTCGCCCGGAAATCCCAGGCGTATCCGCTGACCCCCACCCCCGCCCGCTATGTCCGCGTGGTTTTTGACTCCGCGCCCGGCAGCGCCTGGACGGCGCTGGGCGAGCTGGAAGTGTTCGGCGTCGAGGCCCCGCCGGCGGGGGAGCCTGAAAAACTGTTGGTTCTCGTCCCCCATGAGGACGATGAGGCGCTTATTGCCGCCGGGATCATCCACAACGCCATCCTGGAAGGCGACACCGTCAAGGTGGCCATCGTGACCAACGGCGACTGCAACGGCTGGAACCAGTCCCTCGGCGTCAGGCGCATCAACGAGAGCATCGCCGCCATGGAGGTCCTCGGCCTCTCCCGTGAGAATATCACCGTGTTCGGCTACTCGGACACCGGCGGGTTTGAGCCGTGGACCCGCTACGCGGACAGCTTCCTTTACAAGCTATACCACGCGGACTCGGACAGCCAGGTTCTCTCCAGCAATTTCGGCAATACCCAGACTTACGGCGTCTCCGGGGTGCTGGACGATTACCACTACCAGAAAACAGGGGAGCACGGAAGCTATACGCGCCAGAATTTCATCTGGGATCTCACCTCGTACATGGAAGAATATATGCCGGACCGAATCTATACCACCTCCGCCTATGACCGGCATGGGGATCATGGCTATCTGAATGTGTTTGCCACCGATATCGTTCGCGGCATCGTGGACAGGAATCCCTCCTACGCGCCTGTCATGTACGAGATGATCGTCCACTCCACCGACGGCGATGTGCGCTGGCCCATTCTGGACAAGGACCCCACCCCGCTGCAAAACTTTACCGCCCCAGCCAACATGGATGAAATTCCCCTTCGCTGGGAGGACCGCATTTCCGTGCCCATGCCCTTTGATATGCAGACCATCCCCAGAAGCGGAAATATGAAAAACGTCTGCCTGGCCACCTATACCTCCCAGTACAGCAACTGGATCGGCTCCTTCACCAAAGCCGACGAGTTTTTCTGGGCAAAGGACTTTTCCAACCTCGCCTTCCGGGCGGCGGTAACGGCCTCCAGCAGCACAGGACAGGGGCCCGCCGCCTATGTGGCCGATGGGATGGTGGGGGGCTATCTCCAGCTCCCGGACCGGGACTGGGTTGCCGAACAGGAGACCGCCGGCGCCTGGGTGCAGCTGGACTGGGCCGAAGGCCAGGATATCAACAAGATCGTCCTGCATGACATACCCGGCCAAGCCGTCAACGTCACCGGGGCTGTCCTGACCTTCAGCGACGGCAGCAGCATTCCCGTCCCTCAGCTCCCCGACGATGGAAAACCCTTCACTGTCCCCGTCGGCAAGCAGAATATCACTTGGGTGCGCTTTACCATCGAAAGCGTGTCCGGCACAGCAGCCGGGCTGGCCGAGCTGGAAGTGTTCTAAGCGCCTGTTTTAAATCTCTCAAAGCGCCCGGCCCCATTCCATCACAATGGGGCCGGGCGCTTTTTCATCCCCTGTCCATTGCCTGCTTGCCAAAACCCGCACAAGCGGCTATAATTGAGCTATGGGCGCGGGCTGAAGGCGCCGCTTTCCGCCCAGTCATCCCCGCGCGCGTATTCCCAAGCGCCGTATGAGGACGCTGGCGCGGGGCAAACCATTTTCCCGCCAGGATTATCACACATAGAGGAGGCTACCATATGGTAAAAGAGAAAATGGCAAAGGTCATGGTAGACGGCGTGGAATATTCCTATCCCCAGGGGACGCCCTACCGCACCATCGCGGCGGATTTTCAGCAGCGGTTTCCCCATGATATCCTGCTGGTCAACCGGGACGGCAAGCTCTGTGAGCTCCACAAGCCCTTGGACCGGGACTGCTCGCTGAACATGATTACCGCCCAAGACATACCCGGCATCCAGACCTACGAGCGCAGCGCGGTCTTCCTCATGCTCAAAGCGTTTTATGACGTAGCCGGCCGGGAGAACGTGGAACGCATCTGCGTGGCCTACTCCCTCAGCCGCGCCCTGTTTATCCGGGCCCAGGGCAATTTCGTTCTGGACCAGGCCCTGCTGGACCGGGTGGAGGCGCGGATGCGGGAGCTGTCCGCCCAGGCGCTGCCCATCGAAAAGCGCTCCATCAGCACCGACGACGCCATTGCGCTGTTCCAGCGGGAGGGGCTGTTCCACAAGGCCGAGCTGCTCAGCTTCCGGATCAATTCCCACGTCAACGTGTACTCCCTGGACGGCTTTGTGGACTACTTCTACGGCTATATGGTGCCCGATACCGGGTATATCAGGTGCTTTGGCCTGGAGCTGTTTGAAAACGGCTTTGTCCTCCGCCTGCCCACCCGGGCCGACCCCGCCCGCCTGGGGGACTTCCGGCCCGCCAGGAAGGTCTTCCGGGAGCTGTATGAGTCCAATCTGCGGGCCGAGGCGCTGAACATCTCCAATGTGGCGGATCTGAACACCGCCGTCTCCCGGGGCAATGCCACACCGGTGATCCTCACCTACGAGGCCATGATGGAGAAGAAAATCGGCGACATCGCCGCCGCAATTGCCTCTCTCAGGGATGTCCGCTTTGTCATGATCGCGGGCCCTTCCTCCTCCGGCAAGACCACCTTTTCCCACCGGCTGTCCACCCAGCTGCGGGCCTGCGGCCTGCGGCCCCACGCCATCGCCACGGACAACTACTTCCGAAACCGGGAGGATACCCCCCGGGACGAAAACGGCCAATACGATTTCGAGGGCCTGGGGGCCATGGATGTGGAACAGTTCAATACGGACATGGTGCGTCTGCTGAACGGGGAGACTGTGGAGCTGCCCACCTACAATTTCAAAAAGGGCGTCCGGGAATACAATGGGAATTTCCTCACCCTGGGAGAGGGGGACGTCCTGGTTATTGAGGGCATCCACTGCCTCAACGACCAGTTCACATACGCGCTGCCCAGGGAAAGCAAATACAAAATCTACATCAGCTGCCTCACCACGCTGAACATTGACGACCACAACCGCATCCCCTCCACCGACGCCCGGCTTTTGCGGCGGATCGAGCGGGACGCCCGGACCCGGGGCTACAGCGCCCAAGCCACCATTAAAATGTGGCCCTCCGTCCGCCGGGGCGAGGAAAACAACATCTTCCCCTTCCAGGACAGCGCGGATGTGATTTTCAACTCAGCCCTGATCTACGAGACCGCCCTCCTCAAGCCCTACGTGCAGCCCCTGCTCTTCGGCGTCCCCCGGGACAGCGAGGAGTATATTGAGGCCAAACGGCTGCTGAAGTTCCTGAACTATTTCCTGCCCATCCCCGCAGACAATATCCCCAAAACCTCCCTGATGCGGGAGTTTATCGGCGGGGGCTGTTACCACGCCTGAACGGACACGCCGTTGCGCGTTGGCGTGGGGTGGGCCCAGATAAAAGCGGGACGGCGCTTATTTGCTTTGGCGCCGCCCCGCTTGCCCCATTGTTATAGGGACCCCTCAATTGGATTTGAGGGGCCATCAAGAACCTGCCCAAGCGGCGGATCAGGCCGAACCCCCGAGGCCGGACCGCCATATATATGCAAGAGCCATTAAAACCCGCAGGTGTTTTCTGGTATTTCCGTCATTTTTCACAAATCCCCATTGACAAACCGGCACGCATGGGTTAAACTAGTCTTAAGTTTTACCCCATGGGGCCGGAGTTGCGCCGCGGCCCCGCGCAGCACAATTACACACGCCGTTTAACGAAGCAGGCCGCCTTCCGTTCGCGGGGGTGTGGTCTGCCGTCACGTTTAGTTGGGCCTGCGTTTGCGGCCCCAATTGCAAAAGGGGATGGTTCCATGGCGGATCTTTTCGACTATCTGCGGCAATTCAATCTGCTCTCTGTGGTGGTGCGCCTTCTGGCGGCCATGCTGTTCGGCGGAATGCTGGGCATTGACCGGGCCAAGAAGGGCCGGGCGGCGGGCTTCCGCACCTACATGTTCGTCTGCCTGGGGGCCGCCCTAGCCATGCTCCTCAGCCAATATGAGCACGCCATGCTGGCCGGGCGCTGGGCGGACAAGGCCCTCGAAGTTGGCATACGCACCGACGTGTCCCGCTTTGGGGCCCAGGTCATCAACGGCATCGGCTTTCTGGGCGCGGGCACCATCCTGGTCACGGACCGGCAGGAGGTCAAGGGGCTGACCACCGCCGCCGGGCTGTGGGCCTCCGCCTGCATGGGCCTGGCCATCGGGGCGGGCTTTTACGAGTGTATGTTCCTGGCCTTTGCGCTGATCTTCCTGTGCATCTGCCTGCTGCCCCACATTGACGCCATCATCGTCTCCCACGCCCACAACATGAACATCTACGTGGAATTCACCTCTCTGGACGACGTGGGGGCCATCATCGGCAAGATCAAGGAGCAGGGGGCCCGGATATATGAGGTGGATATCATCCAGGACCGAAAAGAATCCGCCCTGTATCCCTGCGCGGTGTTTTCCATTCGCCTGGGCCAGCCCCGTACCCACGGGCGGATGATTATGGCGATTTACGAGTTGGACCGGGTTATCGCCATCGACGAGGTATAGGAGGTGGGAGAACATGCTGACTTTTTTTGACCGGCTGGTGGAGGTAAACTTCACCTCCGCGGCGGTGCGCATGCTGCTGGCGGTGCTGTGCGGCGGCATCATCGGCATGGAGCGCACCTATAAGCGCCGTGCGGCGGGCTTCCGCACCCATATCCTCATCTGCCTGGGCGCCGCCATGACCACCCTGACCAGCCAGTACCTTTACCTGAACCTGGGCTATTACACCGACATGGCCCGGCTGGGCGCCCAGGTGGTGGCCGGGGTGGGCTTTATCGGCGCGGGGTGCATCATCGTCACCCGGCGCAACCGGGTCAAAGGGCTGACCACCGCCGCCGGACTGTGGGTGGCGGCGGTTATCGGCCTGTCCCTGGGGGCGGGCTTCTACGCGGGGGGGCTCATCACCACCGTAATCATCATCCTGGCGGAGTTCTGCCTGGCCAAACTGGAATACCGCCTGATGGACAGCGCCCCGGAAATCAATTTGTACATGGAATACAGCGGACGCCCCTGTCTGGAGAACGTGCTGAAATTCTGCCGGGAAAAGGGGATGAAGCTGCTGGACATGGAGATCACCCGCAGCGCCTCGGGGGACAAATCCATCTCCTGCGTCATCCTCACCCTTCGTCTGAACAAGCGCAGCGACAAGCAGGAGATCAGCCAGATGCTGGCCCAGCTTTACGACATCAAGGGCGTGGAGGTGGCCGAGGAGCTGTAACACAGCCAAAAAGGGAGAGGGACGAAGGCCGACACTCCGTAAAGAAGTGTCGGCCTTGCGGCTAACCTGTAAAGAAATCCTATCTATTTTTGACGGTGTGGCTATGGCTACGCCGTCTTTTTACGCTGGCCTGCAAGATGTTCCTGGAACAGCTTCTCCATTTCTTCCGGGGACGGGGCACACCACAGGCCAATGGTGTTATAGTGAATGTCCACCTGCTGATGCCGCTTGCCATTTACCTTGTCGGGCTTAGATACCACGATTTTCTCAATGAACTCGTGGACGATTTCAGGCGTCAACTCCGTCAGCCGGGTCACCTGTCTGGCCCGCTCAATAAAACGCTGTAAATCAGCGGCCTTGTCCGTGGTAGCGTCCAGGCTGGCTTCCATTGCCGGGATTGCCATTTTCAACTGTTTCTGCTCGGCTTCAAGCGACAAGGACAGTGTAGCAAAGCGTTCCTCGGACAACAGGCCCTTGCTCATGTCCTCATAGCTTTTCTGGATAAGCTGGTCGATCTCTGACACCCGCTGCTTGGCCTTGTCCAACTCCCGACGCTTTGCGGTCAGCTCTCTTTTCTCCTGCAGGCCAAACCGCTCCATCTGCTCCTGGGCAAACCGTTCTTCATAGACCTGGACGTACCACAAAAGTCGTTGTAGCCCCTCAAGGACAAGCTGTGCCACCACTTTCTCCCGGATATAGTGAGCGGAACACAGGTCGGTATTCTTGCGATAGCCGGAACAGAAAAAGTAGGCTTGCTCCCGCTTGTAGTTATTGGTGGCGCTGTATCCCAGCTTACTGCCGCAGTCGGCGCAATAGAGCAGGCCGGAAAACATACTCACAGCGCCCGTTCTCGTGGGCCTGCGGCGGTGCTGACGAAGATTCTGAACAAGGGCAAAGGTTTCCCGGTCAATGATGGCGGGATGGGTATTGGGGAACACTTTCCATTCCTCCTGCGGCCTGTCCAACTGCTTTTTCAGCTTAAAAGACTGCCGGTAAGTACGGAAGTTCACGGTATCGCCCACATACTCCTGCCTGTCCAGAATTTCCGCTACCGTGTGCGAACACCACTTATGCGGATATTCGGGAAGTTTGGTCGGACAGTTCACGCCGTTGCCGCGCTGGTACTCGCTGGGGGTCAGCACACCGTCAGCCTTTAGCCGCTTGGCGATTTGGGTAGGCCCCAGACCGCTGACGCACATCTGGAATATCCGCCTGACGACCTCCGCTGCCGGTTCGTCCACGATCCACCTGTTCTTATCCTCTGGGTCTTTCTTGTAGCCATAGGGAACATTGGTGGTGAGCGGTATCCCGGCGTTGCCACGGCTCTGCATAACCCTCCGCACCTTGTCACTCGTATTTTTTGCGTGCCATTCGTTAAACAAATCCTGCATGGGAACGATGTCGCTTACCCCGTTGGCGGTGTCGATGTTGTCCATGATGGCGATATACCGCACGTTTAGCCGGACGAAATCTTCTTCCAGCAGTTGGCCCACCACAAGGCGGTTACGGCCCAGCCGGGAATGGTCTTTCACCACAAGATTTGCCACAAGCCCCTGTTCGGCCAGCTCCATGATCTCCATAAAGGCTGGACGGGCGAACGAAACCCCGGAATAGCCGTCATCGTAAAAAAACGGGGATTAGGTAGGCGGTTATCGCTGGCGAACTTCTCCAAAATGGCCTTTTGATTCTGGATGCTGCCGGAGATACCCTCTTTCTCGTCGTCACGGGACAGTCTGGCGTATAACGCTGTAATCCTCTGATTATTTGGCTGCTTTTTCTTCAAAATATGCTCCTTTCCGCAGCCGGATGTGATATGAATTGCAGGGTATCATTATCATACCACATCCGGCGCTAAACTTCAACACTTTACAGTGTGATGTTTTGATTGAGAATACGATTTACTTTCCCGT
>ERZ779632.406-NODE-406-length-26121-cov-22.328742_pt1 | contig 26121 bp, 18 predicted proteins | sample MGYA00514194_ERZ779632 | MGnify/ENA primary metagenome ERZ779632 (study PRJEB29562, sample SAMEA4376704) | mouse gut metagenome | isolation source: Cecum | study: EMG produced TPA metagenomics assembly of the A DSS colitis mouse model was used to assess the...
CTGTTTGGGGAATTGGCTTAGAACCTATGTATAACAATTTCGGGAGATTAGGATACATAAAGAGAGATGAGGAGGAACTGTGTGGCGCCAAAATCCCATATCAGCATTGGAATTTTGGAGAGCCAACAGAGGCAGGAAAAGGCTGGCTGCGCGAATATTTGAAGAAAAACGGTCTTTCCATCAAAAACGCACATTATAAAATACAGCCGGTATCAGGCGAGAATATTGATAAAAAGATGGAGGCGTCAAGGGGAGACAGCGCCTACATTATGGAACGGACTGGATTGGTGGTTGGATAACCGCCATAAAGAAAGAAAGGAAGAAAACTGTATGCGTAAGAGAAAACAATATTTCAAAACAGCGCTCTGCCTGCTGCTGAGTGCAGGGCTGGTATGCTCGGATATGCCATCTATGGCGCTTGCGGCAGAGGAAAAGCTGGAAACAGAGATCATGACGGAAATACAGGAAACAGAACAGCAGACAGAGGAAATGCAGCGTGAAACCAATGTGGGGAACAATGCAGATATGGAGAGCACCAGGACAGAAGGCAGTGTGGAAGAAACAACCTCTGTAGGAAAAACGGAAACACAGACAGCAGAACCCGGGCAGGCAGAAACACAGACAGCAGAAACAGCGGAGTCGTCATCGGTGGAGGAGCGTTTTACAGAAACAGACGCAGAGGGACCGACGGAAACGATCACATCAGAGACGACAACAGAAACCGAAGCGGTGCCTGACAAAGAGACGGAAACTGTGGAAAAATCGGAAACCGTGACGGAAAACACGACCGAAACGGAAACAGAGACCGAAATGGAAAGTGTGACAGAAGAAACAGAAACCGTGACGGAAAACATGACAGAAACGGAAACAGAGACGGAAACCGAAACTGCAACGGAAGAGGTCAAAGTAAACGAAGCGGAAAACAGGCTGGCGTTTTCCGACACGGATATTGCGCATGGCGAGTATAAGGAAGATGGGAATGACATTACATGGGTGATTGATGAAAATGGGAAGCTGACCGTGGAGGGAACAGGGAATTGTGTTAAGCGTTCGTTTTTTGGCTATAGACCTTGCTGGACAAACTCTGATTCTATTAAATCGGCAGTAATTAACGTAGAGGGAATGACAATTGCAGCAGGTATGTTTTATTGGTGTAGGAATCTGGTAAGTGTGGATTTAAGTGGTCTGGATACAGGAAATGTGACAGATATGTCAACAATGTTTTACGCTTGCGACAGCCTGACGGATGTGGATTTAAGTGGTCTGGATACAGGAAACGTAACGAGTATGTCGAATATGTTTGACGGTTGCTCCAGCCTGACGGATGTGGATTTGAGTGGTCTGGATACAGGAAACGTAACGAGTATGTGGAGTATGTTTAGCGGTTGCTCCAGCCTGACGGATGTGGATTTGAGTGGTCTGGATACAGGAAACGTAACGAGTATGGCTGGTATGTTTAAATGGTGTAGAAGCTTGGGCGAAGTGAATTTAAAAGGCTTGGACACAGGAAACGTGACGGATATGAGCGAAATGTTTCAAAATTGTCATAGTCTTATAAATATGGATCTAAGTTGTTTGGACATGAGCAGTGTAACAAATATGAGGAACATGTTTGCGTGTCGTAATGATGGCGACGAGGACCATAAACTAACAAGTGTGAACCTAAGTGGCTTAAAGACCGAAAATGAGACAGATATGTCGGATATGTTTTATTACTGTAGTAACCTGACAAGTGTGAAGCTGGACGGCTTTGATACTCGTAATGTGACAGATATGGGTGGTATGTTTTATGGATGCAGTAAACTGACAAGCATTAATGTAAGTGGCTTTGATACAGGAAATGTGACAGATATGAGCAATATGTTTTTTGGTTGCAGCAGCCTAGAAAGTGTGGATGTAAGCGGCTTTGATACTAAAAATGTGACAAATATGACTGGTATGTTTTCTGGTTGCAGCAGTCTGGAAAGTGTAGATGTAAGCGACTTTGATACTCGTAATGTGACGGGTATAGGAGGGATGTTTTCTGATTGCAGCAGCCTGGAAAGTGTAGATGTAAGCGGTTTTGATACTAAAAATGTGACAAATATGACTAGTATGTTTTCTGGTTGCAGCAACCTGACAAGCGTGGATGTAAGCGGCTTTGATACTCGTAATGTGACGGATATGGGAACGATGTTTTACAACTGCAGCAACCTGACAAGCGTGGATGTGAGCGGTTTTGATACCGGAAATGTAGAAGCGAGCATGTACGGTATGTTTTTCAACTGTCGCAGCCTGACGAACGTGGATGTGAGCCATTTTAATACAGAAAAAGTATGGATAATGGGAGAAATGTTTAAAGGCTGTCGCAGTCTTACCAGCTTGGATTTAAGCAGCTTTGACGCAGGAAATCTGTCATCGAGCTTCGAGCATAAGGACATGCTTTCCGGCTGCGACAGCCTGACGCAGCTTTACACGCCGCGGAATCTGAAGGAAGACATCGCATTAGAGTACACATGGTACGATATTGACGGCAATTCCCATACAGCGCTTCCAAAGGAACAGACAGATTCCATGCTGCTGTACCGGAAAGTATCCCCGTCAGAAGGTTCGGGACGCCTTACCGCCAAAAAAGGAACAACGTCTTTCTTCTGTGGAGACACCCTGAACACAACAGACCTTACAGTGATTTACTATAATACCAGCGGCGAGGCGGCAGTGCTTGTGGAGACCAACTACACGACCAATGCGTCGGAAATTGACATGCTTACCGCAGGAACAAAGACACTGACCGTGACCTACCAGCCGTCAGGAGGGGAGGCTCTGAGCGCGGACATCCTGCTGAACGTGAAGAAAAAATTTGACGACACCCACGTGACCGTGACGCTTCCGGGCGCGGAAAGCTATTCCTACGTTTATGACGGCAGCAGGAAAAACCCCAGTCCCACAGTCACCTATACCGCGGACGGGGAAACCCTTACGCTGAAGGAAAAGACAGATTACACGGTCTCCTATAGAAACAACATCAGTTCGTATAAAGATGGCACAGATGCGGCAGAGAACGCACCGACCATAACAGTCACAGGACGCGGGACATACGGCGGAAGGGTGGAAAAGACCTTCGAAATCCGAAAAGCGGCAGCGCCCGAAAATGAGGAACTGACATATGAAGTGACTTATTTCAGCAGTCCGAAGACAGTCAGTATATCTATGTATGAAACCTTTCAAAAATACAAAAAAGTAAGCTGTACGGTGGGAACACCCGTTGAGAATGATGGGATAAGCGGCAACATTTTTGCCAGTACACCGACAACGGATTCTTCAATGAGCCGGTTAACCTGCAGCCTGAACGCCGGTACCGCAGGCGATTTTGTGACCATACCCGTGACGTTTTCCTTCGATAATTATGAAGACGCAGTGCTCAATGTCAAAATCATTTTCACAGGCACACCCAGCGCAGAGAAGAAAAAAGTAAAAATCTCCGGCATTGAAATAAAGGACAGCACATACAACAAAACGCCAGTATCTTACACAGGGACGGCAAAGGTCATATCAGAAACAGACAGCACGGACGTAACCGGAACCGTGAAACTGACCTACACCTACAGCGGCACACAGGCGGACAACAGCGCTTACACAGACACACCAAACGCCCCCGCCAATGCAGGAAGCTACAAGCTGACCATTGCCGTTTCACCGGACGACAAAGACTACACAGGCAGCATAGAATATCCGTTTAAAATCACAAAAGCCCCGCTTACCATCACGGCGCGCGACATGGGGCTTAAAATCGGCGCACCGCTGCCGAAACAGGAGGACTATTTATACGACGCCGCAGGACTTTTAACAGGCGACGCGCTGACCACCGCGCCGACGCTTTCCTGCAGCATCACCGACACCACAAAAGCAGGAACCTATGACATTATTGCTTCGAATGCCGATGCAGGCATGAACTATGAAATCACATACAAAAACGGCACACTGACCGTCAGCGAGACAGGCGAAAGCACAAAATACTACACCGTCACCTACAACATGAACGGGCACGGAAACGACATCACAAACACCGGCGTAAAGGAAGGCAGCCTCCTCGAAAAGCCGCAGGACCCGCAGGCAGAGGGCTATACCTTCACCGGCTGGTACAAAGACCAGAGCTGTACTGTTTTGTGGGATTTTGCAAAAGATACAATCCAGTCCGACACAACAGTCTATGCAGGCTGGAAAGCAAACGATGACAATAAAGATGACAACAACGACCAATACCCCGCTGACAAGGACGATTCCGCCTTCACAGATGCAGAGCGCACGCCGCTTTCCGCTGTCAGTGTGGCAATTGCAAATATTAGAGCAAGAGTTTACGATGGCACTGCCTATGAGCCAACGATCAGAGTCACAGCCAATATAAACGGAAAGAATACAACCCTCACTGAAGGCATTGACTACAGAGTGCTCTACAAAGATCACATCAAAGCCGGAACTGCCACTGTGACGATCAAAGGAAACGGTATCTACAAGGGCAGTATATCAAAGACTTATACGATCAGCCCCAGACCTGTAAAGAAGCTCAAAGTCATAACAGGCAGCGTTGCGGCGGCACAGACAGGGGCAGACGCAGCATCGCTTCCCGTATACGTTTACGACGGAGCAAAACGCCTGTCATACAACACCGATTTCACCCTGACAGGCTACAGTGCAGCAGGACAGACCGCACAGGTGACAGTAACAGGAAAGGGCAATTACACAGGCAGCATGACAGCGAAATTATCGCTTTACAACGTCGCCAGCGATAAACTGATCAATCCCGGCAATGTGGGCGAAATCCAGCCCATGTCCTACAATGCTGGAAAGGCAGTAAAGCCTGAACCCGTTGTCACCGCAGGCGGCGCAAAACTTGTCAAAAACAAGGACTATAAAGTCCAATATCAGAACAACAAAAATGCCGGGACAGCCTTTGTGATTGTCACCGGAAAAGGCGCTTACAGAGGAAAAGTAGTCGTACCGTTTACGATCAAGGCAGCGCAGGGAACCTCCGGCATGACTGTGAAATCCATTTCCGCAAAGACATACAATGGAAAATACCAGCGCCCGGTGCCGTCTGTCACTGTTTCCATCGGCGGTAAGAACAAGAAGTTAGTCAAAAACAAAGACTATACGGTTACATACAAAAATAACCGTCACGCAGGCACCGCGGAAGTACTTATTACTGGAAAAGGTAACTACGCAGGCATGACAGCAAAGGCAACATTTACAATCAAGCCGCAGAATATCACCAAGGCTTCCTTAAAAGGAACACAGGGAAATCTGACGCTCACCTACAGCAAGGGCATTTTAAAGCAGGGAGCTGATTACGAACAGCCTGTCTATGGTGAAGTGAAGAAGAATAAAATAAAGGTAACGATCAAAGGAAAGGGGGACTTTACAGGAACCATGCAAAAGAGCGTGAAATTACAATAATAAATATAAAATGACTGTATCAGATCAAAGGGGCTGTCGCACTAAGCAATTAGTGTACAGCCCCTTTGATGCACAGTTCCCTGCAAAGGATGGATATCAACTAAAATAATCTGTCACCCAAGCGTTTCAATCACGCACTGATGATTCTTCTCCTTTGTGTCATAGTTCATTCCGACAGCGAGGATTTGCGCAACATTTTCTGCTCGCAGCTTCTCACAATATTCTTTTTCTTTAATCTGTGCGATCGCGTCTTCGGGTGTTTTATCTGCCTTGAGTTCGATGATGATGCCTGGCAGGTTCTTTCTCCTTGGATAAAAGATAAAATCCACAAATCCTTTGCCGCTTTTTTCTTCTCTTTCTACTCTATATTTATTTCTGGCGGAGAGATAGGCGAGCGTTACCACACAGGAGAGGCTGTTCTCGTCGTTGTATTTCAGAATGGGCAGTTCGCTGTTGTGGATATTATGGAGGTAGGAAGCCACCTTATCGCCGTTTTTGTTCAAAGTAGCATCCAGTACATCGTTGGAATTGCGCACCAGCTCTGCAACATAGCCGAAATCGTCATCCTTCAAGGCTTTTTGAAATTCGATCATGAGCTCCTTGTTTGGAATCCTGACTTCACCGTCAGAATAAGATAATAACCCGTATATAATCATGGCAGAATAGATATCTTCTCTGCTGCCAGGGGGATTTTGCCCAGCGGAATATTCTTCTTCAATATAAATATTGACAGGAGTTCCGTTCACCATTTTTACCACATCATCCCGCACTTCGGCAATATTATATTTCAGGAAAAATAAGACTTCATCCATTTTGCCGGTGCGTGTCCAGTAGCTTTGACATGCTGAATCCTCAAGGGCACAGACCACAGAGCGTGGGTTGTACAGATGCGAGCCGTCTTTTGTCTGATATCCGTTGTACCATTCACGGATTTCATCCATTGTCAGCGCTGTTTGTTTTTGGCAGAGTGCCTCCACTTCATTTTCAGTAAAGCCGAAATATTCTTCAAAAGAAGGGTCTTTGAGCATGGTATATTCTTTGAACATGTTCAAGGCAGAGCCCGTACTGTACTTTTTGATGGGCAGTACTCCGGTCATGTAGACAAGCGCCACATAAGGCTTGTCTTTTAACAATGCGCGCAGAAATTCCAGAAAATCCCCATGATGTTCGGGATACAGCTCATGACTGAAAATATAGTCCCATTCATCAATGATAAAGATAAACTTGTCCTCCGTGGCAGTGAACAGTTCTGAAAGATTACTAAACTCCTGTGCCTTCAATTTGGGATAGGCTTCCAGAATGTCGCGTCTGACGGCATTTTTGAAGAGGTTCATATAATCTTCGTATGTTTTGCCATTATCAGGAAGACTGTTCATGCTGAGATGAACAACATTGTATTTGTTCAAATGTGCTGTGTAAGCAGCAGACCTGGCGATTTTCAGTCCGTCAAATAAACTCCTTGAATCATAGGCTTTGCAGTAGTAGGCACCGAGCATATTGAGTACGGATGTCTTGCCGAAACGGCGCGGTTTTGTGATGCAGATATACCGATTCGGCGTATTGATTCTGGCGCTCAGCTTTTCAATAATATCCGATTTATCGACGAAAAAAGTATCTTGTGCCAGCATTTGAAAAATGCTGTAGGCTGATTTGGTGTTTAGACATATAGCCATAAAAGCCCTCCCTTCGATTTTTTAATTATCATAACAAATCAGGATTTATCTGTAAAGAATTATTCCAAATAAATCTCTTACGAAAGAGAGGGTGATGCCCTATGAATACTTTAGAAGTGCTAACGCTTTTATTGGTAGTCTTTGCGGCTTTGTCTTATTTAGACAATCATAAAAAGAAATAGCATCCCTGCCCTGAGAAAGTAAGGTGCTACTTCTTTTTATACTTTATTAATTACTTTACTGAGGGCAATCGGAAAATCAATTCCGATCAACCTTTCTAAGTAGATTATACACGGACTGTTTGCAGAGTGCAAGCAGTCTTTTAAAATTTCTTACTCTTTCTTTTGTATTCTTCGGCTTGCAATAAAATACCGTATAGGGTATACTGGAATTAAACAGAGCGTATGAAAAAATAATCATGTACAATGCAGCGGTGCGCTCGTGCCGGATTTAGAGGACAGGCAGGAATGGAGAAAAATGGAAGATACAAAAATACAGTGGCATGCGGCATTTGTGTCGGCAATGGATTTGGAACTGTCACAGAATCGATCCGATTTGGAATACCATAAGGAATATAACCTGAATACAAAACCATTGGAGGTAGACTTGCTGGTCATCAAAAAGGGTGCCGGTATAGAAATAACAAATGAAATAGGCAAACTGTTTCGCGGGCACAATATCGTGGAATACAAGTCACCAGACGACCACCTGAATATTGACAGCTTCTATAAGGCGGGAGCGTATGCCAGCCTGTACAAGGCTTATGGGAGAACGGTAGACGAGCGCAGGGCAGAGGATATCACGGTTTCATTGGTTCGTGAACGCAAACCATTAGGATTGTTTACGTATTTTAAGAAACATGGCATCACGTATACCAATCCATACAACGGAATTTATCAGATAACAAATACTGTCTTGTTCCCGACACAGATTATTGTCACGAAAGAATTAAATCCAAAAGAACACGTCTGGCTGAAAGCCCTGTCCGGTCAGATGGAAAAACAGCAGATGCGTGAACTGCTTGAAAAGATAGAGAAACTGGATTTAAAGTTTGACAGGGAGCTTGCAGATTCGGTGTTGCAGGTGAGTGTGAGCGCCAATAAACAGGTAGTGGAAGAGTTGAGAGGGGATGAAAATATGTGTCAGGCATTATTAGAGATCATGGAACCGGAGATTAATAAAATAAAGGCAGAGGTAATAAAAGAAGTAACAAAAGAAGTAACAAAAGAAGTGACAAAAGAAGTGACAAGGGAAGGAATTAATAATACAATTTTGGCGTTAAGGGAGTGCGGACAGGCAGAGGATACTATAAAACAGATTATCAGCAAGGCATACCATATCTCATTTCAGGAGGCAGAAAATTATCTGTAAAAGACATGAGGCTCATGAAAAGGATAGAGATGGATGTATAAGGGAAAATCAGACAGACAGCTTAGCGTAATTCTGTCTCTCAGTAAACAATTAGGTATGTAGACAAATGAAAGGCATATGCTTTCTGCATATGCCTTTCATTCACTCCTTAATCCTGTCAATTTCTGTGAGATTAATTCCTGAAGCTGTCAGTATGACTTTAAGATTATTCCACGATTTTATCCCGAACTTCGCTGTGGAGCTGTTGTAGGGATTTCACGTCGGCATTGCCGTATTTTTGTACATACAGGATGCCTTTTGCGGTGGCTCTTGCCCCGGCGAGGGTGGTCATGTAGGGAATCCTGCCCTTGATCGCCGCCTTTCTGAGATAGCTGTCGTCGTGAACGCTGTCTTTGCCGACAGGGGAGTTCACGATCAGGTCGATTCTGCCGTTTGTGATCAGGTCAAGGACATTGGGACGGCCTTCGTAGAGCTTCTTGACGGGTTCTGCCTCGATGCCTGCCTCAGAGAGTACGTTGTATGTCCCGCCGGTGGCGATAATCTCAAAGCCCGCCTCCTTAAAGAGCTGTGCGATCTCAACCACTTCGGGCTTATCCTTGCTGTTGACAGAGATCAGGACGGTTCCGCCAAGCGGAAGCTGGGTCTGTGTCGCCTCCTGCGCTTTATAAAAGGCTTCGCCGTAGTAGGGTGAGAGGCCTAAAACTTCACCGGTCGAGCGCATTTCCGGGCCGAGGACAGGGTCCACCTCCGGGAACATGTTAAATGGGAATACGGCTTCCTTGACCCCGTAGTATGGAATCTCCTTCTCCTTTAGCGTTGGAACCGGAGAGGGGCGCGAGGTAATCTCGGACGTAATAATATCCGTCGCAAGCGGTACCATGCGAATGTTGCATACCTTGGAGACGAGCGGCACGGTGCGCGACGCGCGCGGGTTGGCTTCCAGCACATAGACCTTGCCCTTTTCGATGGCATACTGCATGTTCATCAGACCCTTGACGTGCATCTCCTCCGCGATTTTCTTGGTATATTCCTTGATGGTTGCCACATTCTCTGCTGAGATATGCACAGACGGAATAATGCACGCCGAATCGCCGGAGTGGACGCCCGCAAGTTCGATATGCTCCATGACGGCTGGGACAAAAGCATGTGTGCCGTCGCTGATGGCGTCTGCCTCACACTCAAGTGCATGGTTCAGGAATCGGTCGATCAAAATCGGTCTGTCGGGTGTCACGCCGACAGCAGCATTCATATAGCCTGCCATGCTCTCATCGTCATACACGACTTCCATACCGCGGCCCCCAAGGACATAAGAGGGGCGGACCATCACAGGATAGCCGATTTTGCCGGCGATGGCGAGCGCTTCCTCGACGGTTGTCGCCATGCCTGCTTCTGGCATCGGGATGCCTAATTTATCCATCATGGAGCGGAACAGGTCGCGGTCTTCTGCCAGATCAATGACAGAAGGCGGTGTGCCAAGGATTTTCACGCCGTTTTTCTCAAGCTCTGAGGCGAGGTTTAACGGTGTCTGACCGCCAAACTGGGCGATCACGCCAAGCGGTTTTTCCTTATGATAAATGCTGAGGACATCCTCTAACGTGAGCGGTTCGAAGTAGAGCTTATCCGAGGTGTCGTAGTCGGTTGAGACAGTCTCGGGATTACAGTTGACGATGATGGTCTCGAAGCCAAGCTGTTTCAGGGCAAGGGCGGCATGGACGCAGCAGTAGTCAAACTCGATGCCCTGACCGATTCGGTTTGGTCCGCCGCCGAGAATCATAATCTTTGGCTTGTCGGTATGGACAGGATTCTTGTCCGGCGCGTTGTAGGTAGAGTAGTAGTAAGCGCTGTCGGGCGTGCCGCTGACATGGACGCCTTCCCATGCCTCCTCCACGCCAAGCGAAATACGCCTGCTGCGGATGGTTTCCTCTGGAATTTCGAGGAGCTGGCTCAGATACTTGTCGGAAAATCCGTTTTTCTTGGCAGAAATTAGCGCCTCATCAGAAGGAAGGGCGCCTTTGGACTGCATGAGTGCTTCCTCCTCCTCAACGAGCTCCTGCATCTGTTTGACAAAATAGTGCTTTACTTTGGTAATGTCAAAGATTTCATCTACTGTGGCGCCCTTGCGCAGCGCCTCATACATGATAAAGTGGCGGTCGCTGGAAGGATGTGCCAGCATGAGCAGCAGTTCTTCTTTGGATTTGGTGTCATAGTCCTTTGCGTGTCCCAGTCCGTATCTGCCCGTCTCAAGGCTGCGGATTGCTTTCTGGAAAGCTTCCTTGTAGGTTTTGCCGATGCTCATGACCTCGCCGACGGCACGCATCTGTGTGCCAAGCTTGTCCTCGACGCCCTTGAATTTCTCAAATGCCCAGCGCGCAAATTTGATCACGATATAGTCGCCGTCGGGCACATAGCGGTCGAGTGTGCCATATTTGCCGCACTCGATTTCTTTCAGCGTCAGCCCGGCAGCCAGCATCGCGGAGACGAGGGCGATCGGGAAGCCCGTCGCCTTGGAGGCGAGGGCGGAGGAGCGGGAGGTTCTGGGGTTGATCTCGATCACGACAATGCGGTCTGTGACAGGATCGTGGGCAAACTGTACATTGGTGCCGCCGATGACCTTGACGGAGTCTACGATGCGGTAAGCCTGCTCTTGCAGCCGTTTTTGCAGCTCCTCGGAGATCGTAAGCATGGGGGCGGAGCAGAAGGAATCGCCGGTGTGCGTGCCCAGCGGGTCAATATTTTCGATAAAGCAGACCGTGATCATGTTTCCCTCTGCGTCGCGCACGATTTCCAGCTCTAATTCTTCCCAGCCCAGAATGGACTCTTCCACGAGTACCTGACCGACCAGACTTGCCTGTAAGCCGCGCGCGCAGACGGTCTTTAATTCTTCTTTGTTGTATACCAGTCCGCCGCCTGCACCGCCCATGGTGTAGGCGGGGCGCAGCACGACAGGATATCCGAGCCTGTCCGCGATGGCGAGCGCTTCCTCGACACTGTATGAAACCTCGCTTCTGGCCATCTCAACACCGATGGCATCCATCGACTTTTTGAACTCGATGCGGTCTTCGCCGCGCTCGATGGCATCGACCTGCACGCCGATTACCTGCACATGATATTTGTCCAAGATGCCTTTTTTGGCAAGCTCTGAACACAAGTTTAGCCCGGACTGGCCGCCGAGATTGGGCAGGAGCGCGTCGGGGCGTTCCTTGGCGATGATCTGTTCCAGACGGTGCACATTTAAGGGTTCAATGTAGGTCACATCTGCAATTTCAGGGTCTGTCATGATGGTTGCAGGATTTGAGTTTACCAGAACGATCTCATATCCAAGCTTGCGCAGCGCCTTGCATGCCTGTGTTCCAGAGTAGTCAAACTCACATGCCTGCCCGATAATGATCGGACCGGAGCCGATGATCAGAACTTTGTTGATATCATTTCTTTTTGGCATAGTTTTCTCCTTTATTTTCTGTTTTATACGAGTGCATATCCGGCTTCAAAGGCGGCCTTGTTGAGCTCGATGGTTTTGGGCGGAACGGTGTTCTCTATGACCTCAAGCCACTGGTTTTTGTCGAAGTCCATGCGCTTTGCGGCAACGCCGATGATAATCGTGTTAAAAATCTTGGCATTTCCGAGCTTCTTTGCCTCTGCCATCGCATCGACAGCGACGACATTGTGTTCTTTTTTTAGATTTTCAATGATATTTTCTGGATACTGTGCGGCGCCTGTCACGACGGTGATGGGGTCAATCCGCTGGTCGTTGACGATGATGACGCCGTCTTTTTTGAGAAAATGGGCGTAGCGCAGCGCCTCAAGGCGCTCGAATGCGATCAGTACATCCGCCTGTCCCTCCTCCACGATGGGTTCTGCCACAGTGTCACCGTAGCGGACAAAGGTGACAACGCTTCCGCCGCGCTGCGCCATGCCGTGTACCTCAGAGAGCTTGACATCGTAGCCTGCCTTGGTGATGATGCCGCCAAGAATGCGGCTTGTGAGCAGTGTGCCCTGACCGCCTACGCCGACGATCATAATATTCTTTGTAGTCATAAAAACCTCCTTCTTATTCCACGCGTTCGATGGCGTCAAATTTGCAGCGTTTCATGCACAGACCACAGCCGTTGCACATGGTGTCGTCGATCTTGACGGTTCCGTCCTCGTTCTGTGTGAGGGCAGGGCATCCCGGGATGAGGCACATGCCGCATTTTTTACATTTTTCCGGGATTGCGATGCACTTTGCTTTGGTTGCCTGTGACTTTAGGAGTGCACAGGGTGCGCATACAATCAATACAGACACTTCGTCGCGGGCAACTTCCCGCTTGACAAGCGTCTCGAGCGCTTCGATGTCAAAGGCATCCACTTCATACACATGTTCTACGCCGATGGCTTTACATAAGTTGTACAGGCTGATTGCCTTGGTCTCTTTACCGTTTAGCATCTTTCCAGTTGCGGCGTGGTCCTGATGGCCGGTCATGCCTGTGGTGGAATTGTCGAGGATCAGCACGGTGCCTGTCGATTGATTGTAAACCATGTTCATCAGTGAATTGACGCCCGTGTGCAGGAAGGTGGAGTCTCCAATCAGCGCAACCCAGTTCTTGATATAGTCCTTTCCCTTTGCTTTCTCCATGCCGTGCAGGGTGGAGATGGACGCACCCATGCATACCGTCGTGTCAATGACATTCAGCGGGGGAACAGCACCGAGGGTATAACAGCCGATGTCGCCTGCGCCGTGGATGCCGAGCTTTTTCAGGACGGAGAAGGTGCTGCGGTGCGGGCAGCCGGGGCAGAGGATTGGCGGGCGCGCCGGAACCTGTGCGGGGGCAGCAGTCTCAAGCTTCATGCCAAGGACACGCTCACGGATCATGTTGGCGCTGTACTCGCCCTGAAGGGTGAAGCATTCTTTGCCGATACAGTCGATACCCCATGATTTGACCTGCTCTTCGATCAGCGGTTCGAGTTCTTCAAAAATATAGAGCTTGTCTACTTTCGAGGCAAATTCTTCAATTAATTTTCTGGGCAGCGGATGCACAAGGCCGAGTTTGAGCACGCTGGCATTGGGCATTGCCTCCGCGACATATGTATAAGGAATGCCGCTGGTGATAAATCCGATGGCAGTATCCTTGTAGATTGCCTTGTTGATCGCAAAGTCACAGGCGTCCTCCGCCATCTGTTTCAGACGGTTCTCCACATGAACGTGGCGTCCCTTTGCGTTGACTGGCATCATGACATTCTTGGCAGCGCACCGCTCATAGGGCTTATCAGGAATTTCCTGACGCGGCTCGAGGGTGACAGGTCCCTGTGAGTGGGCAAGCCGGGTGGTGGTGCGAATCATAACAGGTGTATCGTATTTTTCGCTGTACTCAAACGCGAGTTTGGTGAAATCCTTGGCTTCCTGTGAATCGGAGGGTTCGAGCACGGGCATCTGTGCGACACGCGCCACACAGCGGGAGTCCTGCTCATTCTGAGAGGAGTACAAACCGGGGTCATCTGCCGCTGCGAGGACCAGACCGCCGTTTGCACCGATATAGGACACGGTGTACAGAGGGTCGCTTGCCACGTTGACACCGACCATTTTCATAGATGCCATCGCGCGCGCACCGCTGATGGATGCACCGATGGCAACCTCCATGGCAACTTTCTCATTCGGAGCCCACTCTGCGTAGATTTCCGGGTACTTTACGATATTTTCACTGATTTCGGTGCTGGGTGTGCCGGGGTATGCACTGGATACCTTGACGCCGGCTTCGTAAGCACCGCGGGCAATCGCTTCATTGCCCAGCATGATTTTGGTTTCGCTCATTTGTTGATTCCTTTCTTTTCATAGTATAATATTATAGTCAACACACTAATAACTATGATAGTGAAAAAATGAAGTTCCGTCAATTTATTTTGCAAAATTTACAAAAACTTCTGGAATGAGTTCAAAAATAGGGTTTACTTCGATACTTTAAAGTGGCATAATGTGTATGAGGCTGCGGCTGGCGCAATTAGAATAAAAATAGAAAAAGGAGAACGAAAATGCCAATTACAGACATTTTAGAGAGAAACTGTAAATTATATGGAAATGACATCTGTCTTGTGGAGATCAATCCAGAAATCAAGGAGACGCGCCGCGTGACATGGAAGGAATATGAGCTGATGGAGCCCAATCCAGTGACACATTACCGCCGGGAGATTACATGGAGCGTGTTTAATGAAAAGGCGAACCGCTTTGCCAATCTGCTGCTGGAAAGAGGCATCAAGAAAGGGGACAAGGTGGCAGTTTTGTTGATGAACTGCCTTGAGTGGCTGCCAATTTATTTTGGCATATTAAAGACGGGGGCGCTTGCAGTGCCGCTCAATTTCCGCTATGCGCCGGAGGAGATTGAGTACTGCCTGAATCTCGCAGAGGTCGATGTGCTGGTGTTTGGACCGGAATTTATCGGGCGTGTGGAGGAGATCGCGGAGAGCATCAGCAAAAACCGCTTGTTATTTTATGTGGGAGACAGTTGTCCAAGCTTTGCGGAGGACTACAACAGCCTGACGGCGAACTGCTCGAGCCAGACGCCGATGATTGCCCTCACAGACGCTGACGATGCCGCGATTTATTTTTCGTCAGGGACGACGGGATTTCCCAAGGCGATTCTGCACAATCACGAGAGTCTGATGCATTCGTGCAAGGTGGAGCAGAATCATCACGGACAGACGAAACAGGATATCTTCCTGTGTATTCCGCCGCTGTATCACACAGGTGCAAAAATGCACTGGTTTGGCAGCTTTCTGGAAGGCGCAAAGGCGGTGCTGTTAAAGGGAACGAAGCCGGAGTTTATTCTGGATGCGGTCTCGAAAGAGAAGTGCACGATCGTGTGGCTTCTGGTGCCGTGGGCGCAGGATATTCTCGACGCGATTGACAGGGGTGATGTTAAGCTTGAGGATTACGAGCTCTCTCAGTGGAGACTGATGCACATCGGTGCGCAGCCTGTCCCGCAGAGTCTGATACAGCGCTGGAAAAAAATCTTTCCGCATCACCAGTACGATACGAACTATGGACTGAGTGAGTCTATCGGACCGGGCTGTGTGCATCTGGGAGTTGAGAACATACATAAGGTGGGCGCGATCGGCAAGGCAGGCTATGGCTGGCAGGTGAAAATTGTCGGAGAGGACGGCGCACAGGTGGTGCGCGGCGAGGTAGGAGAGCTCGCGGTGAAAGGACCCGGCGTCATGACCTGTTACTATAATGATGAGCAGGCGACAAAAGAGGTGCTGCGCGATGGCTGGCTGTACACAGGCGATATGGCGCAGGAGGATGAGGATGGCTTTATCTTTCTGGTGGACCGCAAGAAGGATGTCGTCATCAGCGGCGGCGAGAATATTTATCCTGTACAGATCGAGGATTTTCTGCGCACAAACAATAAGATTAAGGATGCGGCAGTCATTGGTATCCCGGACAAGCGTCTCGGAGAGATAACAGCTGCTATCATAGAAATCAAGGAAGGCATGGACTGCACAGAGGACGAGATCAGCACATTTTGTACGAAACTGCCAAAATACAAGCGCCCGCGCAAAATTATCTTTGCGGACATTCCAAGAAATCCGACAGGCAAGATTGAGAAGCCGAAGCTTAGAAAGATTTACGGCGGCGAAAGTCTTGTGGCAGCACAGAACAAGTCATAAAAACAGATGTTATTGGAGAATGTGAGATGGATTTATTTGAGTATATCAGCAATACCGCCAAGGAGAAGGAGTCTCCCTTGGCGGCAAGACTCCGCCCCGAAACGTTGGAGGAGGTCGTGGGGCAGTCGCATATTATCGGGAAGGATAAGCTGTTGTACAGGGCAATCAAGGCAGATAAGATTAGCTCTGTTATTTTTTATGGTCCGCCCGGGACAGGTAAGACGACGCTGGCGAAAGTGATCGCAAATACGACAAGCGCGGAGTTTACACAGATCAATGCGACTGTTGCGGGCAAGAAGGATATGGAGGCGGTCATCGGCAAGGCAAAGGAAACACTTGCTATGTATGGCAGACGCACGATGTTATTTATTGATGAGATTCACCGCTTTAACAAGAGCCAGCAGGATTATCTGCTGCCGTTTGTAGAGGATGGGACGATCTTATTTATTGGCGCCACGACGGAGAATCCGTATTTTGAAGTAAATGGAGCGCTGATCTCGCGGTCGGTGGTCTTTGAGCTGAAACCGCTGGAGAAGCAGGATATCAAGGAGCTGCTCAGGCGGGCAGTGTATGACAGCAGGAAAGGTATGGGCAGTTATGACGCTGAGATTGATGAGGAGGCGATGGAATTTCTGGCGGAGCTTTCCGGCGGAGATGCAAGACATGCGCTGAACGCTGTGGAGCTTGGCATCCTGACGACAGACAGGAGTGCGGACGGCAGGATTCACATTACAGTGGAGGTGGCGCAGGAGTGCATTCAAAGGCAACGCGTGTTATATGATAAGAATGGGGATAATCACTATGATACCGTATCGGCATTTATCAAGAGTATGCGCGGTTCCGACCCGGATGCGGCGGTGTATTATCTGGCAAAGATGCTCTATGCGGGGGAGGATGCGGCATTTATTGCACGGCGTATTATGATCTGTGCGTCGGAGGATGTGGGCAATGCGGACCCGATGGCGCTCAATGTGGCGGTCAGCGCGTCCCTTGCAGTGGAGCGCGTCGGTCTGCCGGAAGCGCAGATTATTCTCGCGCAGGCGGTTTCCTATGTGGCGTGTGCGCCAAAGAGCAATGCGGCCTGCAACGCCATTTTTGCGGCGAAGGAGGAGGTCAGCAAATCGGGAAATCTGCCTATTCCGGCGCATTTGCAGGATGCCCATTACAAAGGCGCGGCAAAGCTGGGACATGGAACGGGATATAAATATGCACATGACTATAAGAATCATTACGTAGAGCAGCAGTATCTGCCGTACGAATTGACGGGAAAGACCTTTTATGAGCCGTCATGGAACGGATATGAGGCGAAGATTCGGGAACATATGAAGCGGATTAAGGAGGAGGCACGTTAGATCAGCTCCTCCATTAAATATTTGTAGATTTGTTCATTTTTGTGATACCAGTTCTCACAGATGGTCTCTGCCATATCCTGCGCAGGAACAGAAATCTTGATGTTCACCAGTTCAACTTCCTTTTCACGGGCGATGAGCTCTGCCTCGTACTCACCGGAAGTCGCCTTGTAGTATTTTGCGGTGATGGACGCTTCATTTTTTATTTCCAGATGTTTTTCAGACAGAAAGGTATCAATGTCATGGATGATGGCATCCCCGATGCGGCTGCCAAAGTATGACAGTGTTTTGCGCCCTTCCTCGGTGATGGAGAAGAAGGTGCGGTTCATGGAGGCGTCCGTCTTGATGAGTTCTGCATCCTGAAGATCAGAGATGACTTGCTGCAAAGTGAGGAAATTGGTGTATTCTTTTTCGAGAATAAAACCGCTGATCTGCGAGTAGGTGAGCTTGAAATTCACTTTGTTGAGCATGTAGAGCACAATTAATTTGTAGAGCGTTAAGGGGTCTTGGGTCATATCGTTGTCACGCCTTTCTCAATAAGAAATATTAACAAATATCAGGGCAGTATTTCGACTGCCAAGTGCCGCGCCGCTTCATCTCTTGATGGAGCGTGTTTAGGACACGCCGTTTATCAAGGCTCCAAAGAGGAGCAAGGAGCAGTTCTTTGGGACCGTCACCTGTCACGCGGTGGATTACCATGTCAGATGGAAGGATTTCCAGACAGGAGATGATGATATCAATATACGCCATCATGTCAAGAATTTCAAAGGTTTTTTTCTCGTATAATTCGACTAAATCCGTATTTTTCAAAATATGTAACAGTTGTAATTTTATGCCGTCTATGCCTAGTCTGCCCAGATAACGGCAAGTTTCAAGCATCATGGACTTCGTCTCGCCGGGAAGTCCGATAATGACGTGTGTTATTATTGAAATGGAGATGGATTGCAGCCGTTTGACCGCCTGTTCAAAGACGCTAAGCGGATAGCCGCGGCGGATGAGCAGGGCAGTTTGTTCGTGTATCGTCTGTAGTCCAAGCTCAATCCAGATAAATTTGCCAGCATATTCTCTGCCGAGGCGGTCTAAGAGTGAGAGGACATCGCTGCCAAGGCAGTCTGGTCTGGTCGCGACCGAGATGCCAATGACAGAGGGCTCCTCAAGTGCCTCGCGGTAGAGTGCCTCAAGCTTGGCAATGGGGGCATACGTGTTTGTGTATGCCTGAAAATATGCGATAAAACGTCTGCCGATCTGCTTGCTGTGAAAATACTGAATGCCTTTTTGGAGTTGTGCAGTGATCGTCTCCCCATCGTCAGATTTCTTGGCGGCGAAATCACCACTTCCGCCGGCACTGCAAAACAGACAGCCCCGGACACCGCAGGACCCGTCGCGGTTGGGACAGGTCATGCCGGCATCGAGGGCAATCTTGTAGATTTTCTCACCATATGTTTTTTTCAGTTCATAGTCGAGTGTGTGGTAGGGTTTGTCATTCCAGCGCATCATGACGTGGATTTCACAATATGAGACTTGACTGCCTCCGCGACGAGCTCTGCGACTTTGGGGTTAAAGGCTTCTGGCATGATGTTGTCGTCGGAGAGCTCATCGTCCGGCACAAGCCCTGCGATCGCATTTGCTGCGGCAAGCTTCATTTCCTCTGTGATCTGTGTGGCGCGTCCCTCGAGCGCACCTTTGAAGATGCCGGGGAAGGCGACGACATTGTTGACCTGATTGGGGAAATCGCTTCTGCCAGTGCCGACAATGCGTGCACCTGCGGCTTTTGCCACGTCCGGCATGATTTCCGGGGTGGGGTTTGCCATCGCAAAGAGGATAGAGTCAGGCGCCATAGACTGCACCATTTCGGGCGTCACGATATTGGGGGCGGACACGCCGACAAAGATATCTGCGTTTTTCAGCGCATCGGCGAGACTGCCTGTCTCGTTGTTTGGATTGGTGATCTTCGCCATTTTTTCCTGCATCCAGTTGAGCCCTTCGGTGGAGGTGGAGATGATGCCGACTTTATCACATAGAATCACGTTCGTAAAGCCGTAGGTAAGCAGCAGCTTTGTGATCGCAACACCTGCGCTTCCGGCGCCGTTTACAACGACTTTGCAGGCTTCTTTCTGTTTGCCGACAACCTTGAGGGCGTTGATGATGCCTGCAAGAACGACAATCGCGGTGCCGTGCTGGTCATCGTGAAACACTGGAATGTCGAGTGCTGCTTTCAGGCGCTCCTCAATCTCAAAGCATCGCGGCGCGCTGATATCTTCGAGATTGATGCCGCCGTAAGCGGGTGCAAGCCATGTGACTGCCTTGATGATTTCCTCGGTGTCCTGTGTGTCAAGACAGATCGGGACAGCATTGACGCCGCCAAATTCCTTGAAGAGCACCGCCTTTCCCTCCATGACGGGCATTGCGGCGTAGGGACCGATATTGCCAAGGCCGAGCACCGCACTTCCGTCCGAGACGACAGCGACGGTGTTTGCTTTCATCGTGTACTGGTAGGCGGCTTCCTTATCCTTTGCAATCACCTTGCACGGCTCTGCAACGCCGGGGGTGTAGGCAAGGGAGAGCGCCTCCCTTGATTTGACGGGGGTTTTTGAGATGGTTTCCAGTTTGCCGTTCCATTCTTTGTGGAGCGCCAACGCTTTTTCCTGTGTGGTCATTTGTTCTGACATAGGTAGATTCTCCTTTTGATTCGTATTTTTTGATTCGTATTTGATTTGTATTGATACAGTCTTCTTATACTTTATAATAAAATATTTAAAATCGCAATAAATTCTTCTTCCTATTTTGTGAAAAATGAGTTATAATAATGTTATTATCCGTTGCTGGACGGAGTAAACAGTAAACTTAGAACATAATAAAATCTTGAACTTACATCTGTTTTATGACAGCATTTCACAATGTTTTCCGTATATAGAGATTGATATTGACAAAATAGGGGTACGACAGGACATTTTTGCGTGGCTGCGCAGAGGTGTGATGGAGCAGTGTATATTGATGGTCAGGATGTTGTTTTTGCGGGAATCTGTGAAGGTGTGGATGAAGCGGTTTATTATGTGCGTTTTGATCTGGACTGGCTTGAGATGATTGAGATTAAAGAGCTTGCTGTCTTATATCAGAAAGGGGAATCCATGTCATTTTCGGCAAGGTATTATTTCATAGAAATATATCCTTATACACTGTGAAAGGTATGGGGAATACAATTTATAATGAAGAAAGGTAAAAACTGGTACATTTTATGAGGGAAAAATACGAATCACTGGCACTTGCTGAGCTGAGGGCAATTGCAAAGTCACGCGGCATGAAGCGCATAAGCGGACTGAAAAAGGCGGAGTTGGTCGAACTGATGCTCGAGGAGGATGAGAAGGACAAGGAGGCGGGAAAGGACGTAGAGCCAAAGCCTGTGCTCCGCGGGATGAAAGAGCCTTCGTTTGCCACAGCAGCGAATAAGAATGAGCGCAGGAACAAACCGGCAAAGCCGCAGAATGCCGAAGGACAGAGTGCTGAGAACAGTGAACGTCCTGCAAAGGAGCAGGCTGCGGAATCGCGGCAGCAGACAGAAGTCATGCCGGAGCGGCAGACGGAGCGTCCGGCGGAACGACCGTCAGAGCGCCCCGCGGAACGACCGTCAGAGCGCCCCGCGAGGGAGCAGACAGAGGGCAGATCTTCAGATGAGAAATTTCCGTCAGAGCTAGACAGCGGTCTCACAGCGAGGGGAATCCTTGAAGTCATGCCGGATGGTTTTGGGTTTATCAGAAGTGATAATTTCCTGCCGGGCGAGAATGATGTGTATGTGGCGCCGAGCCAGATCCGCCGCTTTGGACTGCGCACCGGTGATATTATCGAGGGAAATACGCGCATCAAGACGATGAACGAGAAGTTCAGTGCACTGTTATATCTGAAAAAAGTAAACGGACTGCCGCCAGAGCTTGCCACCAGAAGGCGCAATTTTGAGGACATGACACCTATTTTCCCAGATCAGCGCATCCGGCTTGAGACGCCGGGGGCGAGTGTGGCAATGCGCATTATGGATTTGATGAGCCCGGTTGGCAAGGGACAGCGCGGCATGATCGTGTCGCCGCCCAAGGCAGGCAAGACGACCTTATTAAAGGAAGTGGCAAAGTCCATCCTGAAAAATGCACCCGACATGCATATGATTATTTTGTTGATTGATGAGCGCCCGGAGGAAGTGACAGACATCAAAGAGGCGATACAGGGACCGAATGTCGAGGTGATCTACTCAACCTTTGATGAGTTGCCAGAGCACCATAAGCGGGTTGCCGAGATGGTGATCGAGCGCGCAAAACGGCTTGTGGAGCACCGCAAGGATGTCTGCATCTTATTAGACAGCATCACCAGACTGACGCGCGCCTACAATCTCACGGTACCGCCCAGCGGCCGCACACTCTCTGGCGGACTTGACCCGGCAGCGCTGCATATGCCAAAGCGGTTTTTCGGGGCGGCGAGAAATATGCGCGAGGGCGGAAGCCTGACCATATTGGCGACGGCACTGGTAGAGACGGGCTCCAAGATGGATGATGTGGTGTATGAGGAATTCAAGGGAACGGGCAACATGGAGATGGTGCTTGACAGAAAGCTTTCTGAAAAGAGGGTGTTCCCGGCGATTGACATTCCAAAGTCCGGCACAAGGCGCGAAGATCTGCTGCTGACAGCAGATGAGCTTGAGGCGATCAATGTGATGCGCAAGGCGCTGAATGGACTCAAGTCTGACGAGGCAGTCGATAAGATCTTAGACATGTTCTACCGCACCAAAAATAACATGGAATTTGTAGAAACTGTGAAAAAGATGAAATTTATATAGAAAATACTTGCGCATCTCAAAAAGCTATGCTATACTAAAAAAGCTGTTTATAAAGACAAGTTAAAAATGAAAATGGAATTAACTATAGAGAGGTGAAAACAATGAGAGAAGGAATCCATCCAAATTACCATCAGGCAACCGTTACCTGCAACTGCGGGAACACCTTTGTGACAGGGTCTACAAAGCCTGAAATCCACGTGGAAGTTTGTTCAAAATGCCATTCATTCTACACAGGACAGCAGAAGACTGCGGCAGCTCGTGGACGTATTGATAAGTTCAATAGAAAGTACGGCGTAGAAAGCAAATAAGTAGCGGAAAAAAGGTTGAGGTAAAGACTATCTCAACCTTTCTTATTATGCGCAGCCCCATGCAAAGGAAATATGCCGCTAAGGCAGCGCATGGGGCGCGCGGCGAGTAGGAGAGAAGGTCATTCCCCTGCTCGATTGCACACGAGCACCCAGATGAAATTTGTCAGCAGAAGCTGACGGGTGCCCGGCGCGCGAGTAGTGGAAGATGGCTCTTCCCTACTCGATTACGCGCGGAAAGGAAATGGGATGCGATGGCAAGAAAGAGACAAACACAGTATTCCGGCATAGGAGGACAGGCTGTCTTAGAAGGCGTGATGATGAAAAACAACGCAAAATACGCAGTGGCAGTGCGCAAGCCGGACGGAGAAATAGATGTACAGGTTGATGAATATAATGGAGTCTGCGGGGACAAGGCATTTGCAAAACTGCCGCTGATACGGGGCGTTTTTGCCTTTGTTGATTCCCTGATTCTGGGAATGAGGGTGACAATGCACTCGGCGTCTTTTTATGAGGAGGACGAAACCGCACAGAAGACGGATAAAAAAGCATCGGAGAGCAAGTCAGAGGATATCATGATGGGTATCACCGTAGTGATCTCTGTCATCATCGCAGTGGCGCTTTTTATGCTGCTGCCATTCTGGCTGTCTGACCTGCTGGGAAAATATATCAGAAATGCCAGCCTTGTTGCAATACTCGAAGGCGTATTCCGCATTCTGATCTTTGTGGGATACATCGCTGCGATTTCGCTGATGAAGGACATCCGCCGACTGTATATGTATCACGGTGCGGAACATAAATGTATCAACTGTATCGAGCGCGGGCGGCCGCTCAATGTCAGGGATGTCATGCGCAGTTCCAGACAGCACAAGCGCTGCGGCACCAGTTTTTTGCTGTTCGTCGTGCTTGTCAGCGTGATTGTGTTCTTTTTTATACGGGTGGATAATATGGCGTTAAAGCTGGCGTTGAGATTATTGCTGATTCCTGTGATTGCAGGGATTTCTTATGAGCTGATACGGCTGGCGGGAAGGTGCGATAACATCTTGATCCGCATCTTATCAGCGCCGGGCATGTGGATGCAGCGACTGACGACCAAGGAGCCGGACGAGGAGATGGTCAAGGTTGCCATCGCTTCTGTGGAGGCGGTGTTTGACTGGAAAGCGTATCTGGTTGAGAACTTTGGGTATACGAACGACGCTTTTGAGGAAGAGGATTTATGACGTACAGGGAATTATACGAGTACGGAAAAAGCAGACTGTCAGAGGCAGGGATTGCAGAGGCCGGACTGGATGCAAGGCTTTTGCTTGAATATGTCTGCCACGCAGACCGGAATGAGCTGATTCTGTATGCAGACCGTGAGCGGAACAGTATGGAAGAGCAGTTTTACAGAATGGTCATTGAAAAAAGGGCATCGAGAATCCCGTTGCAGCATATCACTGGCGAACAGGAGTTTATGGGACTTTCTTTTCAGGTCAATGAACATGTGTTGATTCCCCGGCAGGATACAGAGATTCTTGTGGAGGAGGCGATGCGCCATCTTGGCGATGGAATGCGCATATTAGATCTTTGCACAGGCTCGGGATGTATCTTGCTGAGTCTGTTAAAGTACAGTAACGAATGCGAGGGTGTCGGTATTGACATTTCCGAAGAGGCGCTAAAGACGGCGCGGGAAAATGCAGAGAAGTTAGGCTTGGATGCAGTGTTTTTGGCGGGAGATCTGTTTGGACCGCTGGCGGATTTTGTGTCGGAGCGCACGCCGGACAGGCTTTTTGACATGGTGGTGTCCAATCCGCCCTATATTGAGACTGCGGTGATTGACACGCTGATGCCTGAGGTGCGCGATCACGAGCCGTTCTGTGCGCTTGACGGCGGGGCGGATGGCTTGCAGTTCTACAGAAGGATACTTGCAGAAGCGCCGGCGCATATGCGCAGAGGGGCAGTGTTGTTGTTTGAAATTGGCTGCGGACAGGGCGAGGCAGTGGCTCGTCTGATGCAGGAAGCGGGGTTTGTCCAAGTGGAGGTTTTACAGGACTATGCAGGGCTGGACAGGGTAGTCTGCGGAAGTGTAAGATAGGAGGATTTATATGTTTGATAAACTAGAAGATTTACTTCATCGTTTTGAGGAAATCTTAAATGAGCTCAACGAGCCGACAGTCACGGAGGACCAGAAGCGTTTTCGTGCACTGATGAAAGAGCAGAGCGACTTGACGCCGCTTGTGGAGGCATACAAGGAGTATAAGAAATGTAATGAGACGGTGGAGGATTCGTTGTCACTGCTTGACTCGGAGAGCGACGAGGAAATGAAAGAAATGCTCAAGGAAGAACTAAACGATGCCAAGAAACGCATCGAGGAGCTTGAGACGCAGATGAAGATTCTGCTCCTGCCCAAAGACCCGAATGATGACAAGAATGTCATCGTGGAAATCCGCGCGGGTGCGGGCGGCGATGAGGCAGCGCTCTTTGCGGCGGAAATTTATCGAATGTATGTGCACTTTGCAGAGGGCAGACGCTGGAAGGTGGAGCTGGTGGAGTGTGAGGAGATTGGCATCGGCGGAATGAAGAGCGTTACCTTTATGATATCGGGACAGGGTGCATACTCTGTCATGAAATATGAGTCAGGTGTACATCGTGTACAGCGTGTGCCGGAGACGGAATCCGGCGGGCGGATTCATACGTCCACAATCAGTGTGGCAGTGATGCCGGAGGTTGACGATGATATTGATATCGTGATCGAGGACAAGGATATTCGCATCGACGTGATGCGCGCTTCTGGAAACGGCGGACAGTGCGTCAACACGACGGACTCTGCGGTGCGCTTAACACATTATCCAACAGGAATTGTGGTCTACAGCCAGACAGAAAAGTCGCAATTACAAAATAAAGCGAAGGCGTTTGCATTGTTAAAAGCAAAGCTGTATGACATCGAACAGCAGCAGCGCCACGATGCCGAGGCGGAGATGCGCAGGAGCCAGATTGGCACAGGCGACCGCTCTGAGAAGATTCGCACCTACAATTTTCCGCAGGGGCGCGTGACAGACCACCGCATCAACCTGACACTCTACAAGCTGGACAAGGTGATGAATGGGGATATACAGGAGATTATTGACGCGTGTATTGCCGCCGACCAGGCTATCCGCTTAAGCCGCTTGAATCAGGAGGGCTGAAACCCTTGATTTTAGGGCGTTCCTGGAAAATATCAGCAAAATAAAACAGAGGGAAAAGACGGTTTGTTACTGTAAGCCGTCAAAGGGGTATCATAAAGGTAAATCCTCAGAATATTTGGGGTAAGTGTGTAAGAACAGAGGTTGAGGTTTGTATATCAGCCTATCAGTTAGAGTTTCAAATCGAGCAGGGGAATGACCTTCTCTCCTACTCGCGCGCCGGGCAATCGTCAACTTCTGCTGACAAATTTCATCTGGGTGCCCGTGTGCATAAATGGGAGCAGGAAATCTTATAAAGATAGCCTGCTTCTTTTTTGCTTTATAGGAAATTGCGATATTCAGAGATACAAAAGGAACAAGAGTTTACCAAAC
>ERZ779632.407-NODE-407-length-26040-cov-16.119069_pt1 | contig 26040 bp, 32 predicted proteins | sample MGYA00514194_ERZ779632 | MGnify/ENA primary metagenome ERZ779632 (study PRJEB29562, sample SAMEA4376704) | mouse gut metagenome | isolation source: Cecum | study: EMG produced TPA metagenomics assembly of the A DSS colitis mouse model was used to assess the...
TCGTGGCTGCTCAAAATATTTTGAGCGGCTGAAAAGACATCTTGCTATGTTCAGGCGAACATAAAAATCCGTCGGGGACGGATGGGGGGAATGCCTTTCAAACTCCGGGCTGCGCCACCTGCGGCGAACCCTGCCGTTCGGGTGCAAAGTTACGCCCTTAAAGCGGTATCGGACAGAGGCTTGAACCGGACAATCAGTGCCAACCGGCGCAACATGCCGCCACTTGCCGGGGAAGTGATACGGATTCAAAAATATCCTTGTTTATTTGCAGCATGATTCGGATGAAAGTCTGAAAATACACCCTTCCACGCGGACATTCGGACAGCGGTCCGTTTATCTGTCCCAATGGTCAAAAGCGGGTGTATGCGGGCAAACAGGTTACTGTCCCCACATCCGTATGGATTGATTAAAGTACGGGTGGACAGAAAAGCGTACGGTTGTCCGCTGGTGTAACCGGATTAGTGAGTGAATAGACAAACGGACGGATATGCGTGCGTACGTATGAATGGCAATACGTTGACGCAACCGGACAGAAGTATAACCAAATAAATTATCAAACAGATGAAAGAAGCAACCTATGTGGCGATCTCCACGCAGAAAGGAGGAGCCGGTAAGACAACCCTGACAGTGCTTGTGGCAAGCTACCTGCACTACGTGAAAGGCTACAACGTAGCCGTGGTGGACTGTGATTTTCCGCAGTACAGTATCCATGACATGCGCAAGCGTGACCTGAAAGCCGTCATAGAGGACGGGCATTACAAGATGCTGGCGTATGAGCAGCTCAAGCGGCTGAAGAAAAACCCGTACACAATCAGATGCAGCCGCGCGGAGGATGCGATAAGAACCGCAGAGAATCTGACAGATGCGCAGCCCGACCTTGATTTTGTGTTCTTCGACCTTCCGGGTACAATCAACAATGCCGATGTGGTACGGACCATCGCCAAGATGGACTATATCTTCACACCCATCATCGCAGACCGGGTGGTAATGGAAAGCTCCATCAAGTTCGCCACCGTCATCAATGAACAGATGATAAGCACGGGCAAATCCGGCATAAAAGGGATTTATCTCGTATGGAACATGGTGGACGGGCGCGAGAAGACCGAGCTTTACAAGGCATACGACAAGGTCTGCGCCGAGTTCGCGCTGCCCATTCTTGAAACATTCCTGCCCGACAGCAAGCGTTTCCGGAAGGAAACGGCTGCGGAGCGCAAGGCTGTGTTCCGCTCCACCGCGTTCCCTGCGGACAAGGCACTGGTACGTGGCAGCAACCTTGACAAACTCGTCGATGAGATTCTCGGCATCATCAAAAACTGAACGTCATGGCAAAGAAAGCAAGAATAGAGGACATCGACAGCGATGCCGTAATCAATTCGTTCCGCATGGATGATACAAGCATACCGCCGCAGGCAAGAAGTACGGACGGGAGCGTTCAGGCTCCATCTCCGGAAGACGGGATGCGGAAGGTCATCCCACCGCCTGCATCCCGTCCCAAAGAGGAACCTGAACGCAGGCGCAGGAATGGAAAGCCGGAGAAAACCGATTATGACGGCACATTCGTATGCGAAGCCAACGTCACCGCAAGGCTCGGAAAACAGGTGTATATCCGCAAGGAGTACCACGACCGCATACAGAAGATGCTTCATGTAATCGGTGGCAACGAGGTGACTATCGCCAGTTTTCTTGACAACGTGCTGACACACCATTTCACACAGTTCCAAGAAGAAATCGCGGAATCGTTCAGGCGGCATATGGAATCCTACAATTTATAAACAGTTTAATCAACAACAAGAACATCATGAAAAGAAAGATGAACGACAGTCAGGCAGACAGCCTGCAAACAAGAAAGAGTGAAAGAACCGCTGCCCGTGCAGCAAAGTGTACAACCGGCTGCGGTCAGGGAACGGACGGCGGTGTGTTCCGCAAGGGCAAAGACGGCGTCAAGCCGATCTCCACCTTCCTGCAAGCATCGGAAATCAAGACACGGCAATGTATATACATCAGCCGCGAGATCCATGAGAAAGTCGCCATCGTTGCCAGCCGCATGGGTAACGGGTTGAGCATCGGCAAGTTTGTGGACAACATTCTCCGTGACCACTTCCGGCAATACGGGGCGCAGTACACGGAACAGATTGAAAACGCTAAAAAAGTAAGGCTATGATAAAAGTATTTTTAGCCGTATCGGTTGCCTGCAACGTATGGTTTCTGTTCATGCTCCTGTCCGACAGGATAATGGAAACAAAATTCGTCCGCTTCCTGAAAGGTATTTCTGGATTGTGGCAGTCATTGGAATTGAAGGAGGAGAAAACGGAAACGGCATCTGTGGGAATTCCGGCTGATGAAACGGACATCATCGGTAAAAGCAAGTTCAAAATGGCTCCAACCCGGACAACCGCTGCCATACCGGCGCAAGAAGCCGCCACTTCGGAAAAAGGCATTGAGCTGTCGGAGGAAGAGGCTACTTTTGACGACGGAAACACGGAAATAGCCTCACGCCCGGCACAGGTCCCGGAGGAGAAACTCGATGAAACCTTCACGAGCATGCCGCCTTCGGAACTGGAATACGGGGAGGATGAGCCGGACGATGACGAACCGGACAAAGGGCAGGCTTCGGGAAGCAGCTTCGAGGACATCGACATGGCAGTCCGGACGATACGGAAGGATACGCCGTCTGACGAGGAGATGCGACACGCTGGAAAGGTCATGACGGAACTTGACGGGACGGAACTTTTTTCCAGAATAACGGAGAGCCTGACCGATGAAGCGATGAGCGGCAGGCTTGCAAAAGCGATGGCTGTCTTCGTGGATACGGTAAACATGACCGTGACACGGCAAAAAGACAAGGTATTCGTGATTCCTGACAAAATAGAGGAGTTTGACATCCGCGACTATGTATAACGAAAAAAGAAATGGTAATGAAAATGTAAAATTACACCCATGCGGCGAGGAAGCGCAAGGCACGTCCGGTCCGCAACGGACACACCCAAGTCCGTAGAAACAAACGGGCAACCCACTAAACCAAAGTAAAGTAACCGAGTATCAACCGCCCGACAAAGGACCATCCACCCTTTTGACGGCACAAAACAAGAACAGTTTATGAACAAGAACAACAGACAGAAACTTATCCTCTCAGCGGCACTCCTTATTGCCGCAACCGCCTCCGCCTTCGCGCAGGGAAACGGCATCGCGGGCATCAACGAAGCCACCTCTATGGTGAGTTCGTATTTCGACCCCGGCACGAAACTCATCTACGCCATCGGCGCGGTAGTCGGGCTTATCGGGGGCGTGAAAGTGTACGGGAAATTCTCGTCCGGCGACCCCGACACCTCCAAGACAGCGGCAAGCTGGTTCGGGGCGTGTATCTTCCTGATTGTCGCCGCCACCATCCTGCGTTCATTCTTCCTTTAATAAACAATGTATGGCTGAATACCCGATAAACAAGGGTATCGGCCGTTCGGTAGAGTTCAAGGGCTTGAAGGCTCAGTACCTCTTCATCTTCTGCGGAGGTCTGTTGGCTCTCTTCGTCCTGTTCGTCATCCTCTACATGGTCGGCATCGACCAGTGGGTATGTATCGGCTTCGGCGTGGCATCGTCTTCCATCCTCGTATGGCAGACCTTCGCGCTGAACGCCCGGTACGGCGAACACGGGCTTATGAAATTGGGAGCGGCACGGAGCCATCCCCGATACCTTATCAACCGGCGGCGGATCACCCGATTATTCAAACGGAAACGAAAGGAAGAAACGACATGAGGAATACATCCAAAATGACAACACTGGAAAACAAGTTCCCGCTATTGGCTGTGGAGCAAGGCTGCATCATCTCCAAAGACGCCGACATCACGGTGGCTTTCGAGGTGGAGCTGCCGGAGCTTTACACCGTGACGGGCGCGGAGTACGAGGCGATACACGGCTGCTGGTGCAAGGCGATCAAGGTGCTGCCGGACTTCTCCGTCGTCCACAAGCAGGACTGGTTCATCAAGGAGAAGTACACGCCGGAATTGCAGAAGGAGGACATGAGTTTTTTGAGCCGCTCTTTCGAGCGTCACTTCAACGAGCGTCCGTACCTGAAGCACACGTGCTACCTCTACCTGACCAAGACGACGAAGGAGCGTAACCGGATGCAGAGCAATTTCAGTACGCTGTGCCGGGGGCATATCATCCCGAAGGAGCTGAATAAGGAAACCGCCGCGAAGTTCATGGAGGCTGCGGAACAGTTCGAGCGCATCATCAACGACAGCGGCTTTGTCAGGCTGCGCCGCCTCTCCACCGACGAGATTGTGGGGACGGACGGCAAAGCCGGACTGATAGAGCGTTACTTCTCGCTCATGCCCGAAGGCGACGCCACGTTACAGGACATAGACCTCTCGGCACGGGAGATGCGCATCGGCGACAACCGCCTGTGCCTGCACACCCTGTCCGACGCGGAAGACCTGCCCGGCACGGTGGCTACCGACACCCGGTATGAAAAACTCTCCACCGACCGCTCGGACTGCCGCCTCTCCTTCGCCTCCCCGGTGGGGCTGCTGCTCTCCTGCAACCACATCTACAACCAGTACGTGATTATCGACAACAGCGAGGAGAACCTCCAAAAATTCGAGAAGTCCGCGAGGAATATGCAGTCGCTCTCGCGCTATTCAAGGAGCAACAGCATCAACCGCGAGTGGATAGACCGCTACCTGAACGAGGCGCACTCCTACGGGCTGACCTCGGTGCGGGCGCACTTCAACGTCATGGCGTGGAGCGACGACGCGGAAGAGCTGAAGCACATAAAGAACGACGTGGGCAGCCAGCTGGCAAGCATGGAGTGCGTGCCGCGCCACAACACCATCGACTGCCCGACGCTCTATTGGGCGGCGATGCCCGGCAACGCTGCGGACTTTCCGGCGGAAGAGAGTTTCCACACCTTCATCGAACAGGCGGTGTGCCTCTTCACGGAGGAAACCAACTACCGCAGCTCGCTCTCACCCTTCGGCATCAAGATGGTGGACAGGCTCACGGGAAAACCGCTGCACCTCGACATCAGTGACCTGCCGATGAAGCGGGGCATCACCACAAACCGCAACAAGTTCGTATTAGGTCCTTCGGGCAGCGGCAAGTCGTTCTTCATGAACCACCTCGTGCGTCAATATTACGAGCAGGGCGCGCATGTGGTGTTGGTGGACACTGGAAACTCCTATCAGGGATTGTGCGAGATGATACGGCGCAAGACGGGCGGCACGGACGGCGTGTATTTCACCTATACGGAGGAGAAGCCCATCAGCTTCAACCCGTTCTATACCGATGATTATGTGTTCGACGTGGAGAAGAAGGACAGCATCAAGACGCTGCTGCTGACGCTTTGGAAGTCGGAGGACGACAAGGTGACGAAAACCGAAAGCGGGGAATTGGGCAGTGCCGTGAGTGCCTACATCGAGCGCATCAGGGCAGACCGGAGCATCGTCCCCTCGTTCAACACCTTCTACGAGTACATGCGCGACGACTACCGCAGGGAACTGGCGGAGCGCGACATCAAGGTGGAGAAGGAGGACTTCAACATCGACAACATGCTCACCACCATGCGGCAGTATTACCGGGGCGGACGCTATGACTTCCTGCTCAACTCGGCGGAGAACATCGACCTGCTGGGCAAGCGGTTCATCGTCTTCGAGATTGATTCGATAAAGGACAACCGCGAACTGTTCCCGGTAGTGACCATCATCATCATGGAAGCCTTCATCAACAAGATGCGGCGTCTGAAAGGGGTGCGGAAGCAGCTTATCGTGGAAGAGGCTTGGAAGGCTCTTTCTTCGGCGAACATGGCTGATTACCTGCGCTATATGTACAAGACGGTGCGTAAGTATTTCGGTGAGGCAATCGTGGTGACGCAGGAGGTGGACGACATCATTTCCTCGCCCGTCGTCAAGGAGAGCATCATCAACAACTCGGACTGTAAAATCCTGCTCGACCAGCGCAAGTACATGAACAAGTTCGACCAGATTCAGGCGTTGCTCGGACTGACGGAGAAGGAGAAGTCGCAGATACTCTCCATCAACATGGCGAACAACGCCTCACGGCTCTACAAGGAGGTGTGGATAGGCTTGGGCGGCACGCAGTCGGCGGTCTATGCCACTGAGGTGAGCGCGGAGGAATATCTGGCGTACACCACCGAGGAAACGGAAAAGGTGGAGGTGTACCGTCTGGCGGAGCAGCTGGGCGGCGACATCGAAGCCGCCATCCGGCAGCTTGCCGAAAGGCGGAGAAACAAGCAGTAAATAATCAATAATCGGTAAAACAGATTTATCAACGAAAAAAAGAAAAGCGTATGAGCATATCAAGAATGAAAATGCTGCAAGTCAGCAAGTGTCTGATCGGATTGGCGGTCATGGTGCTGCAATCCTGCGACGTGGCGGAGAACCGCCGCGACCTGCTGTGCGGGAACTGGGAAAGCGTGGAGGGCAAGCCCGACGTGCTTATCTACAAGGAGGGCGAAGCCTACAAGGTGACGGTATTCAAACGGAGCGGCATCCGCCGCAGGCTGAAACCGGAAACCTACCTCTTGCAGGAGGAGAACGGCAACCTGTTCATGAACACCGGCTTCCGCATCGACGTGGCGTATAACGAAGCCACCGACGTACTGACCTTCTCACCGAACGGGGACTACGTGCGTGTGAAGCCGCAGCCGGAAACTCCGGCAGAAGAATAATGAACCGCTAAAATCCAAAGAAACATGAGAACAAGAATAACATTCGTCATCTGCCTGTGCCTGCTTTTCGCGGGCAGGGCTTCCGCTCAATGGGTCGTGAGCGATCCGGGAAATCTGGCGCAGGGCATCATCAACGCCTCGAAGAACATCATCCACACCTCGAAGACCGCCACGAACATGGTGAACAACTTTCAGGAAACGGTGAAAATCTACGAGCAGGGCAAGAAGTATTACGACGCCCTCAAATCGGTGAACAATCTGGTCAAGGACGCCCGCAAGGTGCAGCAGACCATCCTGATGGTGGGCGACATCACGGACATCTACGTGACCAGCTTCCAGAAGATGCTGCGCGACGACAACTTCACGGTGGAGGAACTCGGAGCCATCGCCTTCGGGTACACGAAGCTGCTGGAGGAATCCAACGACGTGCTTACGGAACTGAAGAACGTGGTGAACATCACCACGCTCTCCATGACGGACAAGGAGCGCATGGACGTGGTGGAACGCTGCCACTCCAAGATGAAGCGTTACCGCAACCTCGTGAGCTACTACACCAACAAGAACATCAGCGTGAGCTACCTGCGTGCGAAGAAGAAAAACGACCTCGACCGCATCATGGGGCTGTACGGCAGTATGAACGAAAGATACTGGTAGCCTATGGAGTTCGACAACCTTCACCAGATTCTCCGCTCGCTCTACGAGCAGATGATTCCGCTGTGCGCTGACATGGCGGGCGTGGCAAAAGGCATCGCCGGGCTGGGCGCGCTCTTCTATGTCGCCTACCGGGTATGGCAGTCGTTGGCGAGAGCCGAACCGATAGACGTCTTCCCGATGCTCCGTCCCTTTGCCGTCGGTCTGTGCATCATGTTCTTCCCTACGGTGGTGCTTGGCACGATAAACAGCGTCCTCTCGCCCGTCGTGCAGGGTACGGCGAAACTGCTCGAAACGCAGACACTGGACATGAACAAGTACCGGGAGCAGAAGGACAGGCTGGAATACGAGGCGATGGTGCGCAATCCCGAAACCGCCTACCTCGTGTCCAACGAGGAGTTTGACAAGCAACTGGAGGAATTGGGCTGGTCGCCCTCCGACATGGTGACGATGGCGGGGATGTATATCGACCGGGGGATGTACAAGATGAAGAAGGGCATCCGCGACTTCTTCCGCGAGATACTGGAACTGATGTTCCAAGCCGCCGCCCTCGTGATAGACACCATCCGCACCTTCTTCCTCGTGGTGCTGGCGATACTCGGTCCGATAGCCTTCGCCATATCGGTGTGGGACGGCTTCCAAAGCACGCTCACGCAGTGGATATGCCGCTACATACAAGTCTATCTGTGGCTGCCCGTGTCGGACATATTCAGCACCATACTCGCCAAGATTCAGGTGTTGATGCTCCAGAGCGACATCGAGCGTATGCAGACCGACCCCAACTTCTCGCTGGATTCCAGCGACGGGGTGTATATCGTGTTCATGATTATCGGCATCATCGGCTACTTCACCATTCCGACGGTGGCGGGCTGGATCATCCAAGCCGGGGGCATGGGCGGCTACGGGCGCAACGTGAACCAGATGGCTGGACGCGCCGGAAGCATGGCGGGCAGCGTGGCGGGTGCTACCGCAGGCAACGCGGTGGGACGCATCGGCAAACTGCTGAAATAGAGGCATGAATTACAGGACAGGCATCCGCCTAAAAGTAACATACGTATGTCGCCTGTCATGACATACGTATGTAGCAGCCTATTACATACGTATGCAGCGGCTCATTACATACGTATGTGGCAGACGACCGCATACCAATCCTATTGTATAACGAATTAAGAACCGAAAAATAAAATCAGACAATGGAATTCAAGTCACTCAAAAACATCGAATCATCGTTCAGGCAGATACGCCTGTTCGGTATCGTCTTCCTCTCGCTGTGTGCCGTGATAACGGTATGGAGCGTGTGGAGTTCCTACCGCTTCGCGGAGCGGCAGCGTGAGAAGATCTATGTGCTGGACAACGGCAAGTCGCTGATGCTGGCACTCTCGCAGGACTTGTCGCAGAACCGTCCGGCGGAAGCGAGGGAGCATGTGCGCCGCTTCCACGAGCTGTTCTTCACGCTCTCGCCCGAAAAGAGCGCGATAGAACACAACGTGAAGCGTGCGTTGCTGCTGGCGGACAAGAGCGTGTACAACTACTATTCGGACTTCGCCGAGAAGGGGTACTACAACCGCATCATCGCCGGGAACATCAACCAAGTGCTGAAGGTGGACAGCGTGGTGTGCGACTTCAACGGCTATCCCTACCGTGCCGTGACCTACGCCACGCAGAAAATTATTCGGCAGAGCAACGTCACCGAGCGCAGCCTCGTGACCACGTGCCGCCTTTTGAACTCGTCCCGTTCGGACGACAACCCGAACGGGTTCACCATCGAGGGATTCACCATCATCGAGAACAAGGATTTACAAACCATCAAACGGTAACAGGCATGAAAGGAATCGGAAAATCGCTGTGGAGAGCCTATTGGAAACTCCACGACAAAAAGAAAATGCTGGTGGCAAGGCTCAAGGGCTATCTGGACGGCTTGCCGCCGAAGACACGCAGGCGCATCGTGCTGGCAATGCTCGCCGCATTCGCCGCGCTTGCCCTCTACACCTTCGGCAAATCCGTCTATGACATCGGCAGGAATGACGGCAGCCGGATGGTAACAGACCATGCCGGACAGGTGGAACTGTCCGTGAAGCCGGATAACAATCACAACGTAACACCTTATTTGTATGGAACAGACGAAGAATGAACCCAAGAACGAAAACAAGGCGGCTCCCGTCAACGACAAGCCGAAAAAGGAGCGCAAGCCGCTGACCGAAGCCCAACGGCTGAAACGCCAGAAAATGATAGTGCTTCCCGCTATGGTGCTGGTATTCATCGGGGCGATGTGGCTGATATTCGCCCCGTCCTCCGGCAAGGAGCAGGAGCCGGGAACGGACGGCTACAACATTGAGATGCCCGACGCGGACAAGGAGAACCGCCGGATTATCGGTGACAAGGCGAAAGCCTACGAGCAGGGGGCGATGGAGGAACGGCAGGAGAACCGCAGCCGCACCATGCAGCAGTTGGGCGACCTGTTCGACCGCGAAACGGCGGAAGCGGATGGGGACAGCGACTTCGACCTTGCCAATCCCGGCAGAACGGAAGAGGCGGTGAAGCCCGCACCGAAGACCATCCAATCCTCGGCAGCAGCTTACCGTGACCTCAATGCCACGCTCGGCAACTTCTACGAGCAGCCGAAAAACGACAATGCGGAGATGGACGAACTGCTGGAACGCATCGCCACCCTCGAATCCGAACTGGAAAGTGGAAAAGAGAGAAGTTCCACGATGGACGAGCAGGTGGCACTCATGGAAAAATCCTACGAACTTGCGGCGAAGTACATGGGCGGTCAGAACGGCACGCAGGCGGCAGCGGGACAGACCGCAGAGCCGTCCCCCGTGCAGAAAGCCGGAAAGAACACGGCAAAACCCGTCAGGCAGGTGACGCATCAGGTGGTGTCCTCGCTCGGACAGCCCATGAGCAATGCCGAATTTGTCGCCACCTTCTCGCAGGAACGCAACCGCAGTTTCAACACGGCGGTGGGCGTTACAACCGTATCGGACAGGAACACCATACCGGCATGTGTCTATGGGGCGCAGAGCGTGACGGACGGGCAGGCGGTCAGGTTGCGGCTGCTGGAGCCGATGGCGGTGGCTGAGAGGATCATCCCCCGAAATGCGGTGGTGGTCGGCGCAGCCAAGATTCAGGGTGAACGGCTCGCCATCGAAATCACCTCTCTGGAACACGACGGTACGATTATCCCGGTGGAGTTGGAGGTCTATGACACGGACGGGCAGCCCGGCATATTCATCCCCAACTCGATGGAGATGAACGCCGTCAGGGAGGTTGCCGCCAACATGGGCGGCTCGCTCGGCAGCAGCATCAACATCTCCACCAATGCAGGAGCGCAGCTCGCCTCCGACTTGGGCAAGGGGCTGATACAAGGCACGAGCCAGTACATTGCCAAGAAGATGCGCACCGTCAAAGTGCATCTGAAAGCCGGGTACAGGGTCATGCTCTATCAGGAGAAGGACTGATGTATAATCATAAGAAATCCAATCAATAACAACAACCCACTAAATTCAAAGTAAAATGAGAAAAGTAATCATGATGTTTGCCCTTGCTATGGGCATCGCAACTGCCAACGCGCAGGAAAACGTGACCGTTGAAACGACCAACGGAAGTGAAGAACTGACCTTGACAAAGGAGGTCTATCCGCAGAAGGAGGCGGACGGCGACCTGTATCACGGTCTGACGAGAAAGCTGGGCTTTGACCGCATGGTTCCCCCGCACGGCTTGGAAGTGACCTACGACAAGACCGTGCATGTCATCTTCCCGGCGGAGGTGCGCTATGTCGATTTAGGCTCGCCCGACCTGATAGCGGGCAAAGCCGACGGTGCGGAGAACGTCATTCGCGTGAAGGCTACCGTGAGGAACTTCCCGAACGAAACCAATATGTCCGTAATCACGGAGGACGGGAATTTTTACACCTTCAACGTGAAGTACGCCGCCGAACCGCTGTTGCTCAACGTGGAGATGTGCGACTTCATCCATGACGGCGAGGCGGTGAACCGCCCGAACAACGCGCAGGGAATCTACTTGAAAGAGCTGGGCAGCGAAAGTCCCATGCTGGTGCGCCTTATCATGAAATCCATCCACAAGCAGAACAAGCGTGAGGTGAAGCATATCGGCTGCAAGCGTTTCGGCATCCAGTACCTTCTGAAAGGCATCTACACGCACAACGGGCTTCTGTATTTCCACACGGAAATCAAGAACCAGAGCAACGTGCCTTTCGATGTGGACTACATCACGTGGAAAATCGTGGACAAGAAGGTGGTGAAGCGTACCGCCGTGCAGGAGCGTATCATCCTGCCGCTCCGCGCGCAGAACTACGCCACGCTCGTGCCGGGCAAAAAAAGCGAACGCACGGTCTTCACGATGGCGAAGTTCACCATCCCCGACGGCAAGTGCCTCGTGGTGGAGCTGAACGAGAAAAACGGGGGACGTCATCAGTCTTTCGTGATCGAGAATGAGGACTTGGTGCGCGCCAATACCATCAACGAACTTCAAGTACGCTGACCATGAGAAAGTACATCGCAATCATCATCGCGTCGCTTGCCCTGTTCACGGGGCAGGCGCACGCCCAGCGATGCCTGCCGAAGATGCAGGGCATCGAGGTCAGGGCGAATCTGGCGGACGGCTTCAAACCCGGCGGCAACGACGGCGGGTACAGTTTCGGGGCGGCTCTCTCCACCTACACGAAGAAGGGTAACAAATGGGTGTTCGGAGGTGAGTATCTCCTGAAAAACAACCCCTACAAGGACACCGCCATACCTGTGGCGCAGTTCACGGCGGAAGGCGGCTACTATTTCAAGATACTTTCCGATGCCCGCAAAATCGTGTTCGTCTATGCGGGAGCTTCGGCTCTCGCCGGATATGAATCGGTGAATTGGGGCGAAAAGGTGCTGCATGACGGCTCGACACTGCATGACCGGGACGCCTTCATTTATGGCGGTGCGCTGACGCTCGATGTGGAGTTTTACGTGGCTGACCGTATCGCCCTGCTCGCCAACCTCCGGGAGCGTTGCCTGTGGGGTGGTGACACCCGGAAGTTCCACTACCAATGGGGGCTGGGCATCAAGTTCGTCATCAACTGACACGCGGCATGGAACGGACGGATATAGACACCATGAGGCAAATATCCCTCGCGGACTTTCTCGCGCGGTTGGGATATGAGCCTGTCCGAAGAAGCGGAAACGAACTTTGGTATCGTGCGCCGTATCGCAATGAGCGCACACCCTCTTTCCGTGTGAACGTGGCGAAACGGATCTGGTACGACTTCGGCTTGGGCAAGGGCGGCGACATCTTCACGCTTGCCGGGGAGTTTGCCCGAAGCGGCGACTTCATGGCGCAGGCAAGATTCATAGCGGAAACCGCCCGTATGCCGTTTGTAGCAGCAAAAAAGCCGTTGTATCTGCCGGAACCGTCCGAACCTGCCTTTGAGGGAGTGGAAGCCGTCCCGCTGCTCCGCTCACCACTGACGGACTATCTGGCGGAACGGGGCATCCCTTATGCCGTTGCATCCCGCCACTGCTGCCGCCTGAACTATGGCGTGCGTGGAAAGCGGTATTTCGCAATCGGTTTCCCGAACGTGGCTGGCGGCTACGAAATCCGGAGCCGCTATTTTAAGGGTTGCATACCACCCAAAGATGTGTCATTGATAAAGCCGGAAGATTCCGCCTCTGACGTATGCGGCGTGTTCGAGGGCTTCATGGACTTTCTGTCTGCCGCCACACTCGGCATAGGCGGCAATGGCGACAGCCTTGTGCTGAACTCCGTCGCCAACGTGGGTAAGGCGGTGAAACACTTGGACGGGTACGTGCGCATCGACTGCTTCCTCGACCGTGACGAAGCCGGGCGGATGACGCTGGAAACCCTCAAAGGACACTACGGCGGACGTGTCTGTGACCGTTCCGCACTCTATGACGGTTGCAAGGACTTGAACGAGTATCTGCAACTGACAGCAAAAAAAGAAATGAACAATAACTTAAAAATCAAAGGACAATGAACATACTGAACAACAAGAACAAGAGAACATCCATCTTCAAGGCGTTGGCACTCTGCCTGTTCGCCGCCGTGTCGCTCACGCTCGCATCGTGTGACGATGACATGGACATCCAGCAATCCTATCCGTTCACGGTGGAAACCATGCCCGTGCCGAACAAGGTCACAAAGGGGCAGACGGTGGAAATCCGCTGTGAGCTGAAAAGGACTGGCGACTTCGCCAACACGCTCTACACCATCCGGTATTTCCAGTTCGAGGGGGAAGGCAAGTTGGAAATGGACAACGGCATCACTTTCCTGCCCAACGACCGCTACCTGCTCGAAAACGAGAAGTTCCGGCTGTACTACACGGCAGAGGGCGACGAGGCGCACAACTTCATCGTGGTGGTGGAAGATTTATGTAATGGACAACATACGTCCTCTAATGTGGCGATGACATTTATGTTTAACAGTGCCTCCAACGATGAGTAAATCAGACATGTAAGTTTGCTGTTCACAACATTATTTTGGAGGCACTGGCAGAGATTCATCATAGGCTATCCAAGTAAGAGAGAAGATTTTCATCGGTTTTCCATGAGATTTTCTTCCCATTGGAACTATCGATAGCACAGGTCATGAGAGCTTTAGCTTTCATCTCCAAATTTACTTCAGCATAGATGTTCGTTGTGTTTATAGATACGTGTCCGAGCCAAGCACGGATCGTATTTATATCCACTCCTGCTTGCAGAAGATGTGTTGCGGTGGTATGCCGGATCGTATGTGGGCTAACTCTCTTGTCCCTTACGGAAGGGAACTGTAGTTCCAGTTTTTGAGCATACCGACTCACCATTTCGTATATTCCAAATCGGGTTATACGTTGGCCGTAGCGGTTTAAGAAGAGTGGTTCATCTGGCTTTCTGTCATTGATTATTGTCTTAAGGATTGCACAGACATTGTCCCAAAGGGGGCATCTGCGAGTCTTGTTTCCTTTCCCAACAATGGTTACCAAGGGGATTGTTGATTCACTTTTGCTTTTGGCAAGCGTCACGGATGATACGTTCAGGTCGGATGCTTCTTCGGCTCTCGCTCCTGTATTGTATAGGAAGATCAAAAGAGCGTAGTCGCGTCTGCCCTGAGCGGATCTCTGGTCGGGCAGAGATAGCAAAGCATCCATCTCAGACTTTTCAAGATACGTTATCATTTTCTTAGGGGCTTTCTTCTTAGGGATATTGCGTATGTTTCGGCTCCATTCCATATGCTCCGGAGAGTTCATGGATACATACTTTGCGAAGGCCTGTAATGCGGCAAGTCTTTGGTTTCGAGTAGCCACTGAGACGTTACGGGTTTCCTGCTGATTGTCAAGAAAGTCTGACACGACATTGATTGTCAGTTCCTGAAGGTGGAGCTTGTCTGGATTTTTATTACAGACATCTCGAAGGTAGCCAACAAGAAGTCTGAAGGTATCGCGGTAGCTACGTACCGTATTACGCGACAGATTCTTGGCAGCCAGCATATAGTCGGTGAGATAACGCCGCACCCAATAACTGAGATATATGGTTTTTTCATTCATGTTGATTTGTTTTGGGGTTTGCATATTCAAAGAATAGATTGGCCGCATCTGAGAGCAGTCCGGTAGTCATGGTAAGATACACAGTTGTGTAACTCACTTGTTTATGGCCCAGATAGGTAGATAACACAGGCAAAAGAGTCTGAACATCCTTACCATCTTGGTACCACTTTCTTAATCGGTTCACAGCGAACGTATGGCGCAGATCGTGGATACGTGGCTGATACCTTGTGTTGTCGTTTCGGCTGATTCCTGCTTCTATACGTATCTTTTTGAAGATGCCGTTTATGCAGTTCAGTCTCATTGACGAGCCGTTACACATAATCCATAGAGATGTGTCTTCATCAGAGATCTTGCAGTTGTCCTTTCTCCATGAAAAGAACTTTTCAATCAGTTTCTTTACTTCCTCGTTGAAAGTGACAGTTCTTGACGTGTAAAATTTGGATTCATGGATTGTGATACAACAGTTTGCCAGATCCACATCTTTCATGCGAAGGCTCATGGTCTCTGAGATTCTTAACCCCAGCACATATGTCAACTGAAGGATTGCTTTGACGCATTCAGGATATGTGAGAGAAGGCCGTTTCTGATATGTCATGGCAGCTGAGAACAACTTCTTGAGCTCGATATCTGAGTAAATATACGGTGTTATTCGCTGCGGTTTCTTAGGCTTATCCATAGTCAAGGGTATTTTTGATACATACCCTCGTGACATGCACCACCGGAAGAAGCCAGACAGAGCAGCGTGACGCGTAAACCACTTTCGAGTAATCTCGTTGCCTCCTGATTGCAAAAAATCTGATGTGATGGATTCGGTTATCTCTAACAGATTCATATCTTTCCCCAGATAATTGCAGAACTGTTTCAGAAGATTCGCATTGGTTTTGAACGACTCTCCCAATGAACGTCTATACTCGACATATTTGTCAATGGCACTATTGAGCATCATAACTCAAGCACCTCCTTCCAGTCCATATCCGACACTTCCCTTAGTCTGGAGAAATTGACCTTGGCGTAGATGGCGGTAGTATCGATTTTCACATGTCCGAGCACATCTGCGACTTCTTTAAGAGAGTGTCCTTCATTGACCAGTCTCGTTGCGCAACTGTGTCGGTAACTGTGAGGACCATGATGCCTTATGTTGAGTTGCCTGCCTTCCAGAGATCTACTTGCCACTTGGTAAACTGTTGATGTACATATGCCGTGGAATGGAGCTCGGGTAGTAAGGAACACAAACTCCTGCTTCGGATACTTTGGACGAGCTTCAAGGATATATCTCAGAAGTGGCTGTGCAACCTCATCTATCAGAGGCATTACCTGCGGTCTGCATCCTTTTGCCCTACGCAGATGAATGACGCTATTCCGCCAGTCAATGTCCTTGAGTCTCAGTTCAGTGATTTCACTGGATCTCAAGCCATACATTGCCAAAAGCGATAAAATTGCATGATTCCTTATGCCCTGAATCGTCGGATTTCGCGTAGATTCAGTCAAGATAACTTTCACGTCATCCCAATGAAGATATGACGGAAGTTGCTCCATCGTGTACAGTCGAGGGGCGGAAAGTGTTTTCCACAAATCGTCTTTCACCCATTGTCTATCAGCCGCATATCTGAAGAAGCAACGTAGTACGGATACAAGCCCTGCAATAGTGCGTCGATTACACCCATTGTAATGACGTTCTTTGAGAAAACTGTCAATGTCTGTAGATTGAACATCGGCAAGCAATAAGCTTGAGCCCTGAAGGTAATTCATCAGATGACGAAGTATACTCAGACGGCTTCTATGAGTCTGGACAGAATATCCTTTGGATTCAACAAGCCAGTTGAGATATGACATGATCTTGTCTTTTTCGGGAAAATCATGTTCCTCCGGCTGGGCAAGTAGTCCCATATGTGAAAGCCAATTAGTTGTGACATGAATGAACGTCCGATAACTATTATCGGTACCGGATTTCTTTCGTTTGCTTGGATCCTCAACATCTCGCCATATAGCTGCCGCGTTTTGTATTTCACTCATGGTTACAAGAGAAGTAGATGGTAAATCAAGCAACTCTATGGCTGTCAGTTGATATTGTGCGATTCGTCTCAAAGTCACTGAAGGAACCCCCTGTTGTTCTTGAGCTTCCAGATATGCGAGCCGTTCCATATACATCGGTGAGACAAGGTGTCGAACTCGAAAGTATCCTCTTGGAAAAATCTTGCTGATTATATTATCCTCAGGATAATAGCGGTGATCCAGTCTTCCCAAATATGTCAACCATCTCTTGGACGCACCAAGAAAGCGACAATGGAAATTAACCTCCACGCGCATATCACACCGTTGTTGACGTGTCATCGAATCCCATTCAGATGTCTTTTGGACGATATATTCCAATGGAATCTCGAATGTGTCACTTTCTCTAAGGGCAAGAAGTTCATCAATTGCGATTAGCAGACCAGCCAATCCTCGCAAATGTCGAATGCCCATTCCATCTGCGTGTAGTTTGTGCAGATATGCTTGTCTTTGCTCAGAGAATGAGGCTTGCTCATGTCTTTGCAAATCCAAGAAGTTTGTGAATAGTAAATTAAACATATTGTAGAATTAAAAAATGTCTGATATAAAATATGACTATTTTCTTAACCCTAAAATTATGTTGTTATGATTAAAGTTAATGCACATATCCTTAATTACTTATCAAGTTATGCAAACATAAATGTCATCGCCACATTAGAGGACAACTTCAACAACTCTTACGAGCTGGAATTTGACTTCAACAACCGGAACGCGAAGGACGACATTCAGACCGTCATCCCCATCGGCAATTTCAAACCTCTGCCAAGATGATGCGTGTATTCATGGCTATTCTCTGTTCGCTGCTGGCGGTCTGCTCCGTGTCCGCACGGGACAGCCGTCAGAAGGGGACGGACGGGCAGCCGGCAATCTACCGCCTGCCGCCTTTCGAGCGGGCGGTTCGGTGTACGAAGTATTTTGAGGGCTGGCACTCGGAGAAACACCACCCATACGTGGGCTGGGGTCATCAGGTGCAGCCGGGGGAAAAGTATTCGGCACGCACCATGACGAAGCGGCAGGCGGACGCGCTTCTGCGGAAAGACTTGCGGAAGTTCTGCGCCATGTTCCGCAAGTTCGGGCGTGACAGTTTGCTCCTTGCCACGCTCGCCTACAATGTCGGTCCATACCGGCTTTTGGGGAGCGGGAAGATACCCAAAAGCACGCTGATCCGAAAATTGGAGGCGGGCGACAGGAACATTTACCGGGAGTATATCGCTTTCTGCAACTACAAAGGTAAACGGCACGCCATGCTGCTCAAACGGAGAAAGGCAGAATTTGCACTGCTGTATGTACCATAAAAAACACTCGTCCCTTTCAATTCTAAGTAAGGGACGAGTGTAAATGCACTGTAATTTGGCTATTTGCTTATAAGTGACTATCTTTGCATAAATTTTATATCATCACATAAAATGAATAGAGGCTCTGAATGGCGAATTTGGGATTTACATGTTCATACTCCATTTTCGCTTGAACATAACTACAAATGCAATCCCGGAGAAAATGTTTGGGATAAATATATTGATGCCTTAGAACACCTTCCTGCGGATATAAAAGTTTTGGGAATCAATGACTATCTTTTTATTGATGGTTATCGTAAAGTACTTGAATATAGAGAACAAGGCAGATTGCAAAATATTGAATTAATTTTACCAGTTGTTGAATTTAGGTTGGCAAAATTTTGTGGTAATGAAAAATTCAAAAGGATAAATTATCATATTATCTTTTCTAATGAATTAACTCCAGATCAGATTCAACAACAATTTCTTAATGCTCTTACCGCACATTATACTTTAAGTCCTGATTGTAATCAGCAATGGGGTGGCGTTGTTACAAAAGAAAGTTTAGAAGAATTAGGTAATAAGATAATAAATTCAGTACCAGAAGAAAAAAGGAGTCAGTATTCATCACCTTTAAAAGAGGGATTCAATAACTTGAATCTTGAACTTTCAGTAATAATGAATCCGTTAAATAATGCCAATCATATATTTGAGGGTAAGTTTATTACAGCGATAGGTAAAACAGAATGGGATGATTTTAAATGGGATGATAATTCTATTGCCGAGAAAAAAAGTATAATCAATGGTGCTGATGTCGTTTTTACAGCGGCTCAGGACATTGAGAAATATAACAAATCCAAGAAAAAATTGCATGAACAAAAGGTTAATGAATTATTATTGGATTGTAGCGATGCACACTGTTTCGCTGATGATATTGCAATTAAAGATAGATTAGGAAATTGTAAAACATGGATAAAAGCAGATACAACCTTTGAAGGTTTAAAACAGATATTGTTTGAACCAGAAGATCGAGTTCGTGTTCAATCAACAAAGCCTGATGAAAAAAATATATATCAAGTTATAGATAGTGTAACTTTAGATGAAGAAGGTTTTTGGCATGGGACAATCCTTCTAAATCCGAATTTAAATACCATTGTAGGAGGACGTTCTACCGGTAAATCTTCTTTGCTTAAAGCTATTGCTGCAAAACATGGGAATAAAGAAGTTGATAAAGACGATTTCATAAGACAACATTTGGATGGTATTACTATTCGCTGGCAAGATGGAAATGATCAACTTGGTCGAGAGATTGAATATTTCCGTCAAAGCTATATGCATGACATTGCATTCGATTCCGATAAGACAAATCAAATTGTAGAGAATATAATACAATCTAAAGACGAAACAGGTTTATTAAGGAAGTATTATGAACATTTGACGGATTTATCTAAGGCTATTTCAGAAGGAGTATTTTCTGTTTTCCAAATGCAGAAAGAAATAAACTCTTTAAAGAAGTCTTTATTTGAAAAAGGGAAAAGGGAAGGTGTCAATCAACAATTAAGTTTATTAAAAGCAAAAGTTGCTGAGTTACAAAAAGGTGCAGAATTAACTCCCGAAGAAAGATTGGCATTAGATGCATCAATAAAACAAGTTCAAGAGAAGAAAAAATTGATATCAGATGCAGAACAAGATTTATTAATATTTGAGAGAATACTAAAATCTACTCCATTTGATGCTTCGTATGAGGAAAAATATCAATTTGGAGGTATGCAGTTTGGGTTAAATCAATCTGAAATATATAGATTGTTTAATGAACTGAGAATCAATACCGAAACAGAATGGAATAAAATAATCAATCAGCTTAAAAATAATACAATAAAAGCAAAGGAACAATTGTCATCTGAAATACAAACTATCATAAAATCAGAAATTTATAAAAAGGGAATCCGTATATTTGAGGAAAATAAAGAACTCAAAGATTTAAATACTAAAATCCAAGAAGAAGAAAAGAAACTTGCTGCTATTGATACAATGCAGAGTAAAATTAATAAAATTCTGCAACAACAAAATAGCTCAATTTTACAAATAATCAATGCTCATTGTTCCTTTAAGAAAAGTGCAAACCAAGTTTCAGAACAATTGTCAATTTCGTATGACGGCCTTGATATTCATATAAATATTAGTTTTCATAAAAAAGATTTACAGGATTTTTTGGAAACCAGACTTAATCAAAGAGGGTATGAACGACAAGGATATTTGCAAGAGTTGCTAAATAATTATGATGATAATAATGAAAGCAATAGCAATGCCTTTATGAAGGACTTGTTAACAGGTGATGTTTTGTTAAAGAATGGGTATGATGCACAAAATGTTGCTGTAGAATTTTTATCACGGAATTGGTATAGCCTTAATTATGGCATAACATATCAAGCTGATACTTTCGCAAATATGTCAGAAGGGAAACAAGCTTTTGTTATTTTGAAATTACTCTTAGATTTTAGCGACAAAAGATGTCCGATACTTATAGATCAACCCGAAGATAGTTTAGACAATCGTGCTATATATAATGAATTGGTTGCATATATTAAACGCAAAAAACGAGAACGTCAGATAATACTGGTAACACACAATTCAAATGTTGTAGTTAGTGCAGATGCAGAGAATGTAATTGTTGCCAATCAAAATGGTACTGATACCCCAAATTGGGGCGGTTTTAAATTTCAATATATTTATGGAGCATTAGAGAACACTAAATGCAAAGATAAAACAGATTCACAAATATTATCTTCTCAAGGAATACGAGAGCATATTTGCGATATTTTGGAAGGTGGACGCGAAGCCTTTAAAAAGCGTGAACAAAAATATGGATTTAGGAGGTGAGTGTATCCAGATATATATAATACTTTTCCATACAAACTCCGATGAAGCCGCAACTTCATCGGAGTTTCCGCTTTTCATACATTCGGGATTTTTCCTTTGCCGATTACTTCACCATCCCTGCAATGCTCTATGATGCCGGGCGAAAATCCCATCTCCCCGATTGCGATGTGCCGGATATACTCCGCATATTCCTGACCTTGAAAATTCCTGCCCATGAGGTTTTTGAAAATCATCCTTATGCTTGTTCCGTCATCGCTGTGCAGGATGATTTTTCCGTTCTGTCTGATTTCTTCCATGATTGAAACTTGTTTTTGTGAATACTATCGTAGATTGGGACAGCGGTTTCTTTGCTACTTTCTTTGTCCGCCATCATGCTCACCGAAAGAAAGTAGGGCGGCTTTCGCCGCCGCCACTCAAAAACGGGTATAAAGTCCCGTTACCATCGTGAACATTTCTTCCAGCATGTCGCAGTATATGCCCTCGTGCGTTGCAATGTCCTTTGTCTTGCACTCGAATGTCTTTTTACTGAACGTCCTGCGGTAGAAACGCATATTGTAGAGGTCTAAGCCGGCATCGTAGATGATGTCAAGGCGGTTTGCGCTCGTCTTGTTCCTCGCAAGGCTCATGCGTAAGCCGTTGCCCATGTCTATAAAGTCCTTGCTTCCCGTCATGGCGGCAAAGCGTCTGCCGCCTATCTGCTGTAAAATAGTCTTTGCTATCATGCTTTTCTTGGTTTTAGGTTGGCGGTGCGGACACCGCCAACTTGTTTAACATTCTGTTATCTCGGCAATGGGTGTGTTTCGTTTCAACCACTCCATCAGGCACTCCATATTGTACTCGCTTGTGATGACTGCCGTATGGCTGTTGATGGCGGTAAACCTGCTGCTCTCGTAGTCGTCTATCCACTTTTTTAGGGTATCAACTCCCCACGCTTCGGCATCGTCAAAAATGCCGTCCAATACTTTGATAGGCTTGCTGAACTTCACTATCAGCGTTTGATAGGCTGCGTTCATCGGTTGTCCTCCTTTCCTTCCTTTTCCGTGAGCCACTTGTCCCGTGCGGCTCGGCACTCGTCCAATGTGGGTTTGACACAAGAGAACAACTCTCCGTCTGTGGGGTGGCGGTAGTCGTACTGCACAAGTGTCCGCTTGCGTCTGCCGATACCTAATTGGAAACGCTCGTATTTCTCCGTACCTGCTTCCGTGCAGGTGCTTATTCCGCCCGTGGTCATTCGTGTTGCCATAATCGTTGATTTTAGAGTGGTTAAAAATGTACTGACAGAATTCTGTTCTTCATCACCATTTCGGGGTCGCTCGTATAGCGTTGGTGCAGGTAGAAATGGTGGGAGCCGAAGCCGTAAAGGAAAAACCTGTCAAGTCCGTGCTTCTCGGCAAAGTCCTTTACACTCCGTCTTAACTGCTCCTCACTCGTTGCCAGAGTGAGGAGGTTTACAAATTCAAGGAACATCGTGGGGATTTTATCGTCCCACAGACAAATCATGCTTTCAATTCTTACTTCCATACTATTGGGATTATAGGTTGATACTATGCCGCTTCCATCCGCTGGCGGATAAGGTTCACGTTGCTGTTCACAAGGTTTACAATGCGGTCGTGGTACTCGGTATTGGAATTGTGCAAGCCACGACTTTGCACCACCTCCAATGTCTTCAAGGAAACCTCCACTGTTTCTATGCGCTTGCCGTCAATGGTGGCGGATAGGATAAGGGAGTTCTTTTCAAGGAAATAGGAGTTGGAAAACACGCAATGGTGTAGTTCCGTCCCTTCCGCTGCAAACTCCGCAACGCTCTCCAACACACGCACCTGCAAAGTGCCGTCCGTGAAGGCGATGCCGAAGAATATGCCTTTGAGTTTGCGGTATGCCTTCTCGTGTTTCTTCGCTTGGCGGATGCGTTCCTCCAACTTCTTGCGCTCTATCTCCTTGTTGCGCTTGTGCATAAGTCTGTCGTGTTCGGCTTTTAGGTCGGAGGGGCAAACGTACTTCGGGCTGTTCGTGTCCTTGCCGAAATGCCGCAGGAGGTCTATGGTGTCACGCCACATGGAGCCGTCAGCAATGGTGTAGCCGTTGCGGATACATATCTTTACGGATGCCCAATACCTCTCTATGTCAAAGGAACTGCGGATGTAGTGGCGCAACATGGGGTATTGCCCTGCCTTCAACAGCGTTTCGGCTCGGCTGTCGGAAAGGATAGCCGTGAAAAGGTCGTAAGGCAGTATGTTGTGGTATTTGCCATTGAAGCCGTTGCGTTTCAGTTCGGGAATGAAACGCTGTCGGGGATAGGTGCAGACGGGGTTTATATCGTATGCACGGAGTTTGTTGTTCTTGCGTACCTCCATGTCGCTGTATTCCGCCCATAGGTCGTAGTAAAGTATGGACATTCCACGCAGTCGGGCGACGGTGACGGTTGTGCCTTTGGGCGAAATCCACCTTTGCACCACTTCATAAATGGAATACCCGGCTGCCTGTCCTGCCTTGTATCGGGACTTGACGAAGAAGAAGCGTATCACTTGGTACTGCTTGCAGGTGGTGACGATGGAGAAATACTCGTTCTCGCTGAACACGCTCTTTCGGGTGCGCAACGCTTCCAACTCCATGCCGCAATGCGGGCAGGTGCATCCGCAAACGGTGTCTGCAAGGTCGTGTTCACTTTTCCACGAATGTCCGCACTCGGTGCAGATGTTCGTGCCGTCCGCCCTCTTGATGGCGTAATGCTTGAAGCAATGGTGGAAAGCGTATGCCCTCTGTGTGGCGGTCAATTTTGGCAGTCGCTCGCTCAATCGTGCGACTTCCTGCTGTATGGGTGTTCTCGGTTTCATAATCAGAAATTGAATAGGTTGGGTTGTTGTACTTCTTGTGCGGTCGCTTTGGTGGTGGTTCTCGGCTTGCTGCGGTTCTGCAACTTGCGGAGTTCCTCCTCTTGGTATCTGCGGAGTGCGTTCTGCCGTGCTTCCGCCTTTTCCTCTGCCGTGAGTTCCACAACGTGGTTCACCGCCACTTGGCATTGGATAGGCTTGCCCACCTCTATCTCGTTCTCGTCATAGTAGTGGACTGCTTGCCCGAATATCTCCCCGTCCGTGAAGCCGTTGCAACCGCTCCGCTGCACGTAGTTGAGAATGTAGGTGACGCAATCGTCTATGTTCTTGGCAGGGTTGCGGTAGTTCCTCGCAAAGAGTGTATCTTCCGCTGCACGCTGCTCCAGATACATCTGTATCGTTCTCTTGAAATGTTCTGTTCCTTTCATATCGCTGTCGTTTTTAGATTGTCTGTTTCAGTATTTCTCTCCAATAGGTCGGCTCCACCTCGCTCAGAAGGAAGTCTGTAAAGTCCCTCCGTGCGTCCTTGTTCAGTTCTCGGTAGAGTTCACGGAACACGGATATGTTGCCGTTGATGTACGTTTCCACCATATACACGAAGATGTTGTCCACCTCGTAGTATCTGCACTGCTGCGCTGCCGTTTTGCTGCTTCTCTTTGCCATGTCGGTAAGGATTAAAGGGTGAATAACCAAAGGATGAAGCCGAAGAAGGCGGTTGCGGAAAGGATAGCCACGATTACACCTATCGCCACTCGGAACACTCCGTTTACAATCTCTCTGATGATGCCCCAAAGGATGCCGAACACCCCGAAGGCGGTGCGCACCATCAAGCCGCATATCGCAAGCCCTATGTACTGCGCCATTTGTCTGAAATTTGCCGTTGCCGTCATAGCCGTATTATTTGTTAAGTTCCACGATGCTGTCAATCCTGCCGTAAAGGAAACTGCGGAGTGCGGTCTTGTCGGTAGCCTTGTATTCCGTCCAGTGTCCGTACTGCTTCACAATGTAGGTTCGGAGAATGTCGGAGAAGTCAAACATCCACCCTTGCAAGGGTACTGCGCTCTTGAAATAGGTATTGCTGTTCACGTTGCGTGTAAGCCAATCCTTTTCCTCTCGGCTCAATTTTTCACCGTTGTTGAGTTTGGTGCGAAGTCCGTACACCTTGGTGTCTTGCAGGTTCTCCAAACTTGGTACTTCCCATGCCACGAATTTTATTGCTATTGCTGTCCTCATATCCGTTGTTTTTTGATTTTTAATGCGGATTCAAGAGCTGAGGGAGTTGAGTTTCAAACTATCTTATCTGCCTCTCGTTTATCCGACATTTTTTTTATGCGTCTTTCTGTCGCATCGGTCGTTTTCGTTTCGGGTGCTTAAAAAGGTAGGGATTAGGGGATGCAAGGTTTTTCGGGAAAAATACTACCCGCAGGGCTGGAGATTTTTTCCGAAAACAGGAGGCTTGACCTTGCATTCCCGTCCAATCCCGGAATTACCTTTGCGCCCAGAACGGAAATGACAACCTGATGCGCTTCCTGAAAGACGCGAAAATGGAGGTAAACGGAAGTGGAGGCAGATTGGACAGGAAAACTTCAAAAGAGAAATCCGTGAAAAAGGGAAAACGCCAAAAGGAAAAGGGACACTGCCGGAGGCGTAAAACCGGGCAAACCACCGACAAGGAAGTATGATTTTGTATGTCTGGCCGAGCGTGTCCGGTCTGACGGATAAAATCATTCTTCCCGGTTTGCCTGCCGTGTGTGACGGCTTGTTCCATTCATGGATCGGGCGGTCAGACACGGCTTTCCGCTTACGGCACAAAGGAACAGCGAAAAAAGAAATCCTATAAAAATCCGTAAAAGCACCTCTTTGGCATAAGCACAAAAGAAATGGGCCTTGCATCATCAGTCTAAACTGTTGTTTAGGCGTGAGGCAAAGCCCTTTTCTCCGCTTATGCGGCAGTCGGCATACGTTCGTTCAAAATCCTTTTGGGCGATGGTGTGCCGACGGATAAAATTGCTTTTACGGAAAAACTTGTGTGAGAAGAAAAAATCAGGGAGATTTATATCAAAATCTCCTGTTTTATTGTTACTTTTGCATACGAAGAGTTCTTTGAAGGTTACGCAACGCGCAGAAGGATAATG
>ERZ779632.408-NODE-408-length-26011-cov-17.541493_pt1 | contig 26011 bp, 19 predicted proteins | sample MGYA00514194_ERZ779632 | MGnify/ENA primary metagenome ERZ779632 (study PRJEB29562, sample SAMEA4376704) | mouse gut metagenome | isolation source: Cecum | study: EMG produced TPA metagenomics assembly of the A DSS colitis mouse model was used to assess the...
TTTGCGGGCGCACTTTTGCCGGGGACAGGGATTTATACCTAACCCCGGCAAAATGCATTATACAGAAAAAGTTTGGAGAAAAAAGCAATGGAACAAGCGGCCCGGTTTTCTTATCAGAAAGCGGCGGAAGATTTGAAAAAAATTTATGAAACATTCCGCGGGTAAAGGGAAGGCAGTTGGAGAGCAAGCATGGCTGATAGCAGAAAAAAGATTTTGCATATGACGCCGCCGATTATCAATAATGGCGTATACAAGTATATATTTAATCAAATGGCATACATAGACAGAGATCATTTTCGCTTTGATTTCCTGACCAGAAATGCAAAAGCGCTGGCTGACACGGAGGAATATCGGAAATACAGATTTTCCATACAGCAATTCTGCAACACGGAGCGGAACAATGAGGAGGAAATGCGAAAGGAAATTTCTAATATTTTAAGCCAGGGATATGACGCGGTTCATCTCCACACCAGTTTTTGGCGTGGATTTCTAATTGAGCAAATAGCTATGGAGATGAAAATTCCAAAAGTAATTGTGCATTCCCACAGTACATGGGTTGATGTGAAAGATGACAGAAAGCGCGAGGAAATTTTACGAGTACATAATGCATATAAAGAAAACTTTGATTTTCGGTATGCAACTGATGTTTGTGCCTGCTCGCGGCTGGCAGGGGACTGGCTGTACGGTGAACGGATTCCACGGGACAGGATACAAATACTGCCTAATGCCATTGATGTGGAAAAATATCGTTTCAGGCCGGAAATACGGGACAGTCTTCGACAAAAGATGGGTTTGGAAGACAGAGTTGTCGTGGGGAGTGTGGGGAGATATTCCTACCAGAAAAATCAGGGGTTTTTGGTTAAAACTTTTGCACAAGCCCGAAAGAAAAATGACAAGTTATTTCTGCTCCTAATTGGCGGTGGAGAGTTGAAGGATGAATTGAGAAAACAAATTTCGGATCTGGAATTAAAAGAGCATGTATGCTGTCTGAACTGGCAGGATAACGTGGAGGATTATTTTCAGGCAATGGATGTGTTCTGCCTTCCGTCCCTGTTTGAGGGACTCAGCATAACCTGTATTGAAGCGCAGGCGGCGGGGTTAAAGTGTCTGCTGGCAGATGTTATATCCGAGGAGTCGGGCATAACCGATTTAGTCACCTTTTTACCACTTGAAGAGCAGATTTGGATGGAGGAAATAGCATTGACCAAGATGTCGGAAGACAGAAAACAAAGGGGAAGAGAGATAAAAGAAGCAGGTTATGATATCAGAACAGCAGTAAAGAAACTGGAGAAGCTATATGAGTGAAGCAAAGAAAAAAGTATATATCGCAGGTGCGCATTCTCGTGGCAGAACCCTTCGGGTCTATTTGGAGTACCTGTATCCCGATGTGGAGGTGGAAGCGTTTTTGGTCGACAATATGTCTGAAAATACGGAGACGGCCGACGGGCTGCCTGTGCTGTTGATCGGGCAGGGGTTACATACGGAATACCCGGTTTATCTTGGGATGCGGGGAGTAAATCATGAAAAGGTTTCCAAAGAATTGCGAAATGCGGGAATAAAAGAGATTATTCCCGTAACGGTAGAGCTGGATATGTGTCTGCGAAATGCCTATGTCCGCAGATATGAGGAGGATAAGGGCAGGACATTTTGTATTATTGATGAACTGACTGTGGGGGAATAACAAATGACGGAAAAGACGGCCGGAATTTATGTGGCAAGCTCTATATATGATAAGCCGTTGCAGGACAGATATACTTTTATAAAAGAAGAAATTGTGCTGCAGGTGGGAGCGGCGTTAACAGCAAAACGAATATCGCCGAAGGCGGTTACGGATTGCGAGGGAGAAAATATTTCCAACAGGAATAAACAGTTCTGCGAGCTTACGGGACTTTACTGGGTTTGGAAAAATGCCCGTGAAGACTATGTCGGACTGGTGCATTACAGAAGACATTTTCTCCTGCCGGATAATTGGACGGAACGGATGGAGGCCAACCGTGTCGACGTGATTTTGCCGGTGCCATTATATGTTGCGCCAAGCATCGCGGGAAACTATATGGAGAGACATATCGCATCGGACTGGAAATATCTGATGGAATATTTCAGTACGAATCTTCCCAAGGAGTATGATGCAGCGGAGCGGATTTTCAGTGGAAACTTATATTCGCCCTGCAATATGCTTATTGCGAGTAAAGAGGTACTGGGACAGCTTTGCGAATGGATGTTTCCCATCCTCTTTGCGGTAGCGGAGCATGGGGGAGAGAAGGAAGACCCCTATCTGAACCGCTATCCGGGGTTTATTTCTGAGCGGCTGATTACCTATTTCTTTGAGAGTCGTCGTGAAAAATACCGGGTAGTGTATGCCAATAAAAATTTTCTGCGTTAAACGCTTCATTAGCCTTTTAACTGCGCCAGCTCGGCACGGGAGTTTTTCTATTTCCGCAAGGCTGCGTTGGTATTGTTCGTTTTTCTCGGCAAGAGCCTCATCTTTTTCGGCAATCAGCCGCTCGTGCTCCATCCGGTCCTGCTCGATTTTCCGCTCATAGTTTCGCATATCCTGATAATATTCCTCCCGGTCGAGGCAGCGCATGCGAATCTCCGCTTCGGAGCTGTTGTAGAACAGGGTTTTTGCGGCTTCGTATAAAGCTTCGTCTTCTTCTGCTGTCATTCTCAGTTCCTCCCATGTTTTCGCTTTCAACATCTGGTACTTTTTCAATAATTGTATGTAACGATTCGCGCATAAAATTATCTAATTCCAATGAATCTTCGTTATAGTTTATGATATAATCATGGCTGGCTGAAAAAGAAATATTTCCGCATTTTCCAGAACCAATAAAAGTAATGCTTCCCTCAAACAAATGCGAACACATCTGAATCTCGGACTCTTTTATGCCAACCCAATAAATATGTTTCATAAATGCCTCCAACTATTACATCACTTACTCGTTACACAATCCCAATCCAAAGGATAACTCTTTATTATGAATTATTTAAAACAATTTGTTTTATGCTTCACGACAGACTTATTGACGCGCACAGTGGGTTACACTATAATCGAAATATAGCTTCTGCTTTACTGAGCCTGACCTTAAAAAGTGACGCTGTTTAAGCTTGTGGAATAATATAAAATCATGCATGGAGAAGAGAAGGAGGATTTTGGAATGACGGCAGAAAAGATCAGTGAGATCGTGTCGATGATGACGCTGGAGGAGAAGGCTTCCATGTGTTCCGGCGTGGATTTCTGGCACACGGAGGCGGTGGAACGTCTGGGGATTCCCGCCAGCATGGTGTCGGACGGCCCTCACGGCCTGCGGAAGCAGGATCTGGAAGGAGACCATCTGGGGGTAAATGAAAGTATTAAGGCGGTATGCTTTCCGGCGGGCTGCGGGACGGCGGCTTCCTTTAACAGGGAGCTTTTACAGCAGATGGGCGAGACGCTGGGAGAAGAATGTCAGGCGGAGGGTGTGAGCGTTATTTTGGGACCGGCTGTGAACATTAAGAGATCTCCTCTTTGCGGCCGTAACTTTGAATACTACTCCGAAGATCCGTATGTGGCCAGCGAGGCTGCGGGTGCGCTGATTCATGGCATACAAAGTAAGAATGTGGGAACGAGCATCAAACATTTTCTGGCAAACAATCAGGAAACCAGAAGAATGTCCTCCGACTCGAAAGTGGATGAGAGGACTCTCCGGGAGATTTATCTGGCGGCATTTGAGGGAGCTGTCAAAAAGGAGAAGCCCTGGACGGTGATGTGCTCCTACAATAAAATCAACGGCACATACGCGGCGGAAAATCACAAATATCTGACGGAAATTCTGCGGGACGAGTGGGGATTTGACGGATATGTGATGAGCGACTGGGGCGCGGTCAACAGCCGCGTGAAGGATTTGCAGGCGGGACTTGATCTGGAGATGCCTTCTTCAAACGGTTCTAACGACAGACTGATTGTCGGCGCAGTGCAGAGCGGCGAGCTGCCCGAGCGGGTGCTGGATGCAGCAGTCACGCGTATTTTGAATATGGTTTTCCGCTACGAGGAAAACAGGGATAAGAACGCGGTCTTTGACCGGGATAAAGATCATGAAATGGCCCGCAGAGTTGCGCAGGAAACGATCGTTCTTCTGAAAAACGAGGATGTTCTTCCGCTATCGGACAAAGATGAGATTGCCTTTATCGGAAAATATGCAAAAGCGCCCCGTTATCAGGGCGGCGGCAGTTCCCACATCAACAGCCATAAGATCACTTCGGCACTGGACGAGGTAAAGGGCATGGCCAATATTACCTATGCCCAGGGGTTTGACGATAAGGAAGACAAGACGGATGAGAAGCTGCTTGCGGAGGCAGTAGAGGCGGCAAAGAAAGCGAAGGCGGCAGTTATATTTGCAGGGCTTCCCGACGCTTTTGAGTCGGAGGGCTTCGACAGGGCGCATATGCGGATGCCGGATTGCCAGAATGAGCTGATTTCGAGAGTGGCGGCGGTACAGCCTGATACAGTGGTGGTGCTGCACAACGGTTCTCCTGTGGAGATGCCCTGGATTAACGAGGTAAAGGGCGTAGTGGAGGCATACCTTGGCGGTCAGGCAGTGGGCGGCGCAGTCTGTGACATTTTGTTTGGCAGAGTAAATCCAAGCGCAAAGCTGCCGGAGACATTTCCGTTGAAGCTGGAGGATAACCCTTCTTACTTATCCTATATCGGAGAGGGCGACACGGTGGAATACCGCGAAGGCATCTTCGTGGGATACCGTTATTATGATAAGAAGAAAATGAAAGTGCTTTTTCCCTTTGGACACGGTCTTTCCTATACCACATTCGAGTATTCCAATCTGCGGACGGATAAGGATTTTATGAAAGATACGGATACGATGGAGGTATCCGTGGATGTTAAAAATACCGGAAGCATGGCGGGCAGGGAAGTGGTACAGCTTTATGTTTCCGATAAGGAAAGTACGGTGATCCGCCCGGTTAAGGAGCTTAAGGGCTTTGAGAAAGTAGAGCTTGCACCCGGCGAGACAAAGACTGTGACTTTCCGGCTGGATAAGAGAGCCTTTGCTTACTATAGTGTGAAGATTCATGACTGGCATGTGGAGACAGGGGCCTTTGATCTGCTGGTGGGAAGCTCTTCACAGGATATCAGGGTTACGAAGGAAGTTCATGTGGAATCCACGGTAAAAATTCCTTTCGTTTACACGACGGATACTATCATGGGCGATGTACTTAAAGATCCCCGTGCCCGAGAAATTGTGAAGGAACTGCTCAAGCTGGATATTTTTGGAGGAGAAAAGGATAAGGCTGAAAGCAGCGCTGCCAGCGAAGCCATTTCGGCGGAGATGAATAAGGCTATGGCGGGATTTATGCCTTTGCGCGGGGCGCTCAGCTTTGGCGGAGATATGAATATGGCCGATATACAGGATCTGGTAGAACAGTTGAATGGGTTGGACGAAGGATAAGAAAGGGCGTGGCATATTTTGGGGATGCATTCGGGAAAACAAAAGCAGATAAAGGCTGTGGCGGCAGCTTTTGTCTGGGTTGCGGCGGTCGGCGGACTGTTTGGTGATGGGGGTGCATTTTATTGTGAAGCGAAAACAAATGATGCTGAAAAAGAAGTAGTTGATTTTGTTACCGCATACTACGAAGCCCATACGCCGGAAGGACTTGCAACACTGGCAGATTATGTTATGGAGCCGGAAAGTATGAATTTTCAGCTATCTTTGGTGAGTATGCAGACACTCTTTGACCATGGTGTGACGGGCTGGGAGAACATTGACGTTATGGTATATCCGCTGTCTGACGGGGAGCATTGGATTGCCTCTGTGAGCAGCGATATGGTGGTTTCGGATCCTGACGTTGCAATTCCCGGTTTGAAAGTAGAGCTGACAGGCAGGGATGCAGACGGAGCGCTCAAGCTTGTTGGAATGGACACTGAGGAAACGCTGTCCGATGCAATGCTTAATGAAATCAGGGAGATCAGCCTGTCCGATGCAATGGTAGACCGAAACAATGAGGTTGCCATGCAATATAGCGGACTTATTGCAGACGATTCAGAGGTGGCTGCGTGGATTCTTGAGGCATCGGAGGAGGCAGATCGGGCAAGGGTAAAGGCATATGAGCGAATCAGCCGAGGCTTGTCGGCTCAGAAAGATACTGACAAAGAAACCGAGGACGGAAAGGGCGACCGCTATGTAGTGAAAAAGGGCGACTGCCTCTGGAGCATAGCCGAAAAGCAGCTTGGAGACGGAATGCGCTGGAGCGGCATTTATGAGACCAACAAAGCGGTGATCGGGGAAGACCCGAATCTGATCTATGTGGGAATTGAGCTGGAGCTGAAATAGTCGGATATGGGGATGCAGGAGATGGAGTACCTGCTATAAAACCAGATAAAAACAGAGACTGTCAAATGACGGCCTCTGTTTTTTAACCTATTTTTTCTGGTTTAATGCAGCCTCCACAAATCCCTTAAAGAGCGGATGGGGTCTGTTCGGCCTGGATTTTAATTCTGGGTGCGCCTGAGTTGCCACGAAGAAGGGATGATCGGCAAGCTCGCACATCTCCACGATGCGTCCGTCAGGAGAGAGACCCGAAAGCCGCATGCCTTTTTCTGTAAGTACGGCACGATAATCGTTATTGACCTCATAACGGTGCCTGTGGCGTTCATGGATGGTACTCTCGCCGTAAAGCGCATAAGCTTTGGACGTCTTATCCAATACGCAGGGATAGGAGCCGAGCCGCAGGGTGCCGCCGATATCCTCCACACCGTTCTGATCGGGCATCAGCGCGATAACGGGATGGGTCGTGGACGGGTCAAGCTCGATGCTGTGCGCATCGTTATAACCGATTACATTTCTGGCAAACTCAACGATGGCCAACTGCATACCAAGACAGAGTCCTAGGAAGGGAATTTTATGTTCTCTGGCGTAGGTGATGGCTTCGATTTTGCCTTCAATACCGCGGTCGCCGAAGCCGCCGGGCACCAGAATACCGTTTACATCGCGGAGAATGGAATCCACGTTTTCCTTTGTAACGGTTTCGGAATCCACCCATTTTATATCCACCACACAGCGGTGCGAGATACCGCCGTGCTTCAAAGCCTCAACTACGCTGATGTAGGCGTCGTGGAGCTGGGTATATTTTCCTACAAGAGCCACAGTTACGGAATCAGTGGGAGTCCGCAGGGATTCCACCATGGCTTTCCAGTCGGTCAGGTCAGGCTCCGGGCAGTCCAGTTTCAGGCACTCGCATGCTACCTGAGCCAGATACTCCTTTTCCATGGCAAGAGGCGCTTCATATAAGTGCTCCACATCCAGATTTTGTAAAACGCGGTTATTCGGTACGTTACAGAATAATGCAATTTTATCCTTAATTCCCTGATCCAGCGGGTGTTCGCTTCGGCAGACAATGATGTCGGGCTGAATGCCCATGCCCTGCAAATCCTTGACGCTGGCCTGCGTAGGCTTGGTTTTTAATTCCTGAGAAGCACTCAGGTAAGGAATCAGGGTTACGTGAATCAGGATGGCATTTTCCCGGCCTACCTCATGCTGGAACTGACGAATAGATTCCAGAAAAGGCTGGCTTTCGATATCGCCCACAGTGCCGCCCACCTCGATGATGGCAATGCGGGTTTCCTGATCGGTAAAGTTCCGATAAAAACGGCTCTTTATTTCATTCGTGATATGGGGGATCACCTGAACGGTGCCGCCGCCATAATCGCCCCGCCGTTCTTTTTGAAGAACGGACCAGTATACTTTTCCCGTGGTCACGTTGGAGTTTTTGTCCAGATTTTCATCAATGAAACGCTCATAGTGGCCAAGATCCAGATCGGTTTCCGTACCGTCCTCGGTGACAAACACTTCCCCGTGCTGGATCGGGTTCATGGTTCCCGGATCAATGTTAATATAGGGATCAAATTTCTGCATGGTTACCTTGTAACCGCGCGCTTTTAAAAGTCTTCCCAATGATGCTGCCGTGATGCCTTTGCCGAGGCCTGACACGACGCCGCCTGTGACGAATACATACTTTACTGCCATGATTTGTCCCTTTCTGAATGAAAATGAAATAAAAAAATACAATTCAGCACTACGGCCGGATCGTAATGATTAAAAGCCATATCTTTAGATATTATAAGAAAAATTCGCCGGAAAATCTATACTAAAAAAGAAAATTACAGAAAAAAAGGGAAAAACTTTATAATACTTTAAGAGATATGTACAGAAATTCACAAAATTCTCATTGATTTCTATTTTTTCCTACTATATAGTTATAAGTAGCGCGTTAGCGCGAATTTGCGAGTGTATGATATTGGAGTATATAACAGCAGAAAGAGAGGATGCCGATTCTATGGCAAATGTAGATAAAGCAGACAATGTAAATCAATATGAAAACGGCGGGGCCCCCGGTCCGGGAGGCCCCGGAGGAAACGGTGGTCCGGGAGGCCCAGGCGGTCCCGGAAATAACGGAGGCCCGGGGGGCCCCGGAGGAAACGGCGATCCCCGGAAGCAGAGTCTGATTATGCTTGTAATTGCGGCGTTGGTTACGCTTCTTTTTGTCAGCTTTTTCATGAAGATGATGACGGGAGCCACCAATCAGGAGATCACCTATAATGAGTTTGTGAAAATGGTGGAGGAAGATAAGGTAAAAAACGTTGAGGTTGGTTCTGACCGAATCACGATTTACCCTAAAACCCAGCAGAAGGAATCCGCGTTTCTCTATGCCTACGGCATGGGTGTGAGTACCTATTATACGGGTAAAATGGAGGACGACGATACGCTGGCGGCCAGACTTCTTGAGCATAATGTGGAGATGACAAAGGAAGTTTCCGACAGCTCAAGCATGATCATGACGATCCTTCTGTATTATATTCTTCCCGTTCTTTTGATGTGGGGTCTTTTAAGCCTGCTTTTTAGGCGCATGGGCGGAAAAGGCGGTCCCATGGGTGTTGGAAAGAGCACGGCCAAGGCGTATGTACAGAAGGAGACGGGAATTACCTTTAAAGATGTGGCCGGAGAGGATGAAGCGAAGGAGTCTCTGGTTGAGGTGGTGGATTTTCTCCACAATCCGGGAAAGTACTCCAAAATCGGCGCAAGGCTTCCCAAGGGCGCGCTTTTAGTGGGGCCTCCCGGTACAGGTAAGACGCTTCTGGCAAAGGCGGTGGCAGGAGAAGCGCATGTGCCTTTCTTTTCCCTTTCCGGTTCCGATTTTATTGAACTGTATGTGGGCGTGGGCGCATCCCGTGTCCGAGATCTTTTCAAGGAGGCGGAGAAGAACGCTCCCTGTATCGTATTTATTGATGAGATTGACGCCATTGGCAGAAGCCGTGATTCCAAATACGGCGGCGGTAACGAGGAGCGGGAGCAGACATTGAACCAGCTTCTTTCCGAGATGGATGGATTTGACGGGAAAAAGGGGATTATCATTCTGGCGGCGACCAACAGGCCGGAAATTCTGGATAAGGCGCTGCTTCGTCCGGGCCGTTTTGACAGGCGGATTATCGTAGATAAACCGGATCTTAAGGGACGTGTGGAAATCCTGAAAGTGCACTCGAAGGATGTGCTGATGGATGATTCGGTGGATTTAAATGAGATTGCGCTTGCTACATCAGGGGCGGTGGGTTCTGATCTGGCGAATATGATCAACGAGGCGGCGATCAACGCTGTGAAAATGGGCAGAGAGTATGTGAGCCAGAAGGATCTTTTTGACGCGGTGGAGCAGGTGCTTGTGGGTAAGGAGAAAAAGGACCGCGTCATGAGCAAGGAAGAACGCAAGATCGTTTCCTACCACGAGGTCGGCCATGCGCTGGTGAGCGCGTTACAGAAAAATTCCGAACCGGTGCAGAAGATTACCATTGTGCCCCGAACCATGGGAGCGCTGGGTTACGTGATGCATGTGCCGGAGGAGGAAAAGTATCTGGATACAGAGGCGGAGCTTCGCGACAGGCTGGTGAGTCTGTTAGGCGGCCGGGCGGCGGAGGAGATTGTTTTTGACACTGTTACCACAGGCGCGGCCAACGATATTGAGCAGGCTACGAGCATTGCCCGGAATATGATTACCCGTTTCGGTATGAGCAAAAAGTTCGGTCTGATGGGACTTGCCACGGTGGAGAGCCAGTATCTGGACGGCAGGGCCTCCCTGACCTGTTCCGACGTGACGGCGGCGGATATTGATTCCGAAGTGATGAAGCTGCTGCATGAAAGCTATAAGAAGGCGAAAAAGCTTCTGAAAGAAAACAGAGAGATTATGGATAAGCTGGCGGCGCACCTGATCGAGAAGGAAACCATTACGGGTAAGGAATTTATGAAAATTTACCGTAAGGAGAAAGGCATTCCGGAGCCGGTAGAAGAGGAGAAAAAGGAGACGGCGGAGACGCCGCAGCCGTCCAATCCACAGGAGTCGACACGGATGCAGCAACCGTCCAATCCACAGGGGTCGACACGGATGCAGCAACCGTCCAATCCACAGGGAGCGGCAGGAGCGCCGCGGCCGTCCGATCCACAGGGGCCGACAGGGGCGCCGCAGAATCCCGCGGAATTGCAGAAGCAGCAGGAACAGCCTGTGAACAGAGGATTGTTTTCCCAGGCGCCGGATTCGCAGAACCGAGGGAATGAAGGATAAAGACACATGTTCAATGTTGACGAGGAGTTAAAGAAGCTGCCGAATTCGCCCGGTGTGTATATGATGCATGACAGCAGCGACACGATTATCTATGTGGGTAAGGCGGTGAATCTGCACAACCGGGTGCGTTCCTATTTTCGGAAAATCGTAGGGCGCGGGCCGCAGATTGACAGAATGGTGCAGCAGATTGCACGTTTTGATTATATTGTTACAGATTCAGAGCTGGAAGCGCTGGTTCTGGAGAATAACCTGATTAAGGAATACAGTCCGAAATACAATACCATGCTTAAGGACGACAAGACGTATCCTTATATTAAGGTGACAATGGGAGAGGAATATCCGCGTATTCTCATCTCCCGTGAAATGAAGAAGGATAAGTCCAAATATTTCGGCCCCTATACCTCCGCGGGAGCGGTAAAGGATACGGTTGACCTGATGAATAAGCTTTATCAGCTCAAAACCTGTAACCGAAAGCTGCCGCGGGATATCGGTCTGGAAAGGCCCTGTCTCAACTACCATATCAAACAGTGCGCGGCGCCCTGTCAGGGCTATATCAGCAAAGAAGAATATCGTGCGCGGATTGATCAGGCGTTGGATTTCCTGAATGGAAATTACAGGCCCATGCTTCGGGAACTGAAACGAAAAATGACGGAAGCATCAGAAAACATGGAATATGAGGAGGCGGCTGGATACCGGGATCTTTTTAACAGCGTAAAGAGTGTGGCGCAGAAGCAGAAAATTACAGATTCCAACGGTGAAGATAAGGACATCATTGCCATGTCGGGAGAGGAACACGACGCTGTGGTACAGGTGTTTTTTGTTCGCGACGGGAAACTGATCGGCAGGGAACATTTCTATATGACCCATGTGGAGGACTGCGACAGCGCGCAGATCCTCCTTGATTTTGTAAAACAGTTTTATGCGGGTACGCCTTACATTCCGAAGGAACTGATGCTGCAGGAGGAGATTGCGGATATAGAGATTCTGGAGAAGTGGCTTTCCGCAAGAAAGGGCGGCAGGGTTTACATACGCGTGCCAAAAAAGGGAGCAAAGGAAAAGCTGGTGGAACTTGCGGCCCAGAATGCGGCGCTTATCTTAAGTCAGGATAAAGAGCGTATCCGCAGGGAGGAAGGCAGAACCATCGGTGCGATGAAGGAGATTGCGGCGCTTCTGGGATTAGAGGATGTGAGCCGTATGGAAGCCTTTGATATATCCAATATCAGCGGATTTGCCAACGTAGGTTCCATGGTGGTTTTCGAGAAGGGCAAGGCAAAGCGCAGCGATTACCGCAAGTTTCGAATTCAGTCTGTATCCGGCCCCGACGATTATGCCTGCATGCGGGAGGTGCTTACCAGACGGTTTCTTCATGGTATGGAGGAAAAGGAAGATCTGGACCGCAGACAAATGGATTACGAGTTTGGAAGCTTTACGAAATTCCCGAACCTGCTGTTGATGGACGGTGGTAAGGGGCAGGTAAATATTGCGCTCCAGGTATTGGAGGAACTGCATCTGGATATTCCGGTCTGCGGAATGGTTAAGGACGACAATCACCGCACAAGGGGGCTGTATTACCAGAACGTGGAGATACCCATTGACACCAGGTCGGAGGGCTTTAAACTGGTGACAAGAATTCAGGATGAGGCGCATCGCTTTGCTATTGAGTATCACCGATCACTGCGCTCCAAAGCGCAGGTGAAGTCGGTGCTTGATGAGATTCCCGGTGTTGGGCCGGCAAGAAGAAAGGCGCTGATGCGGCATTTCGGCTCCATCAATGAAATCAGGGAAGCGTCCGTGGAGAAGCTTTGCGAGGTGCAGGAGATTCCCGAACACATCGCCAGACAGATATACGGCTTTTTTCGGGAGAAGCAGTAGCCGCCGCTTATTGCGCGCGGCTTTTTTGTATGGTAAGATGAAAGAGTGTTGAGGAGGAAAGATTGAAATACCAGACTGAGTGCCGGATATTTCAACTCCCGAGAGTTCGGACGCAGGTTTATGTCGGAGCCATAAACTCGAAATCGCAGAGTTCAATTTGAGATTTGCCCCATGCGTCCAAGAGTATTTCTTCGGAAAACTTTGCAAAAATTGCTCCGGTATGGAGGAAACTATGGCAAGCATAAGTTTGACAAAGGTAATTGAAAAATTTAAGTGGGAAAATCTGACGCCGGAGATTGATATTTCAAAAATCAAGGTGACGCAGCCGGATATCAATAGGCCGGCATTACAGCTGGCGGGTTATTTTGAACATTTTGAGACCACGCGTTTGCAGATCGTGGGATTTGTGGAATATTCCTACATGAACGGGCTGGATGAAGAAAGACAGAGGGAGATTTTTGAGAAGCTGTTAAATAATCCGCTCCCGGGTATCCTGTTTTGTAGGGAACTGTACCCTAACGAAATTTTCAGAGAAGTTGCGGTTAAGTACGGCGTGCCGCTTTTGATGAGCAGAAAGGCCACATCGGCCTGCATGGCGGAAGTTATCCGCTGGCTGAATGTGAAGCTTGCACCCTGTATTTCCGTGCACGGCGTTCTGGTTGACGTTTACGGTGAAGGCGTTTTAATTACAGGTGAGAGCGGCATCGGTAAATCCGAGGCGGCCCTTGAGCTGATTAAGAGAGGACACCGTCTGGTGACAGACGATGTGGTGGAAATCAGACGCGTCAGCGAGGATACCCTGATCGGTTCCGCGCCGGATATTACGAAGCATTTTATTGAGCTGCGCGGTATTGGCATTGTGGATGTAAAAGCGCTGTTCGGTGCATCAAGCGTCAGGGATACCCAGAATATTGATCTGGTGATCCGCCTTGAGGACTGGGATAAGGATAAGGAGTATGACCGTCTTGGCCTGGAAGAGGAGTACACCGAGTATCTGGGCAACCGTATTGTGTGTCACAGCATTCCCATCAGGCCGGGCCGTAATCTTGCGATTATCTGCGAGTCCGCCGCAGTTAACCACAGGCAGAAGAAGATGGGGTATAATGCGGCGCAGGAGCTTTACAAGCGTGTACAGAATTCCCTTGCGCACGGGCGTGGCGAGGATGACGAATAATCGAGAGAATATTGTGTGAGGAGCAGTGATAAAACAGAAGGAGAGAAATCGTATGGCAAATTATGTATTTGGGGTAGACGTAGGCGGAACAACAGTTAAGATGGGGCTGTTTAATAAGGACGGAGAGGTAATTGATAAATGGGAGATTCCCACGAGAACGGAAAACCACGGGGAGAATATTCTTCCCGATGTGGCGGCAAGCATTAAGGAGAAGATGGCACAGAAATCCATTGCGAAAGAGGATGTGGAGGGCGTTGGCATCGGCACACCGGGTCCCGTGGAGAAAAACGGAGTTGTGCATCAGGCCGTTAATCTGGGCTGGCCGGAAATGAATATGAAGGAGGAGCTTACCGCGCTGCTTGATGGGATGCGCGTGGAAGGCGGTAATGACGCCAATGTGGCGGCCCTCGGTGAAATGTGGAAGGGCGGCGGACAGGGTCACAAAAATCTTGTGGCGGTTACCCTTGGAACAGGCGTTGGCGGCGGCATTATCATAAACGGCGAGATTATGACGGGCGCGACGGGATCGGGCGGCGAGATCGGTCACATCCATGTGGAGGACAACGAGACGGAAGCCTGTAACTGTGGAAATTTTGGATGTCTGGAGGAGTATGCGTCCGCCACGGGAATTACCAGACTGGCGAACCGTGCGTTGCAGGCGAGCGATAAGGACAGTGTTCTGAGAAATGGGGAAGTGTCCGCTAAGACCGTTTTCGATGCGGTCAAGGTGGGAGACGAGCTGGCGATAGAGGTTGCAAAGCAGTTTGGCGAGTATTTGGGCAAGGCTCTGGGTGTGATTGCAGCAATTGTCAACCCGGAGATTTTCGTTATCGGCGGCGGCGTGTCAAAGGCGGGGGATATATTGTTTGATTATATTAGGCCCTCCTTTGAGAGAACGGCGTTTCACGGCAGCAGGAATGTGATTTTTGCGCTGGCTACACTCGGAAATGATGCCGGAATCTATGGCGCCGCAAGGATGTTGCTCTAGCATTGAGCCATGCAGAATCACAGCAGAGCATTCAGAAGAGAGCTTGCTCTCGGATGAAAGCGCTGCTGTGATTCTATAGGGCGAAAGCCCGTCAATGAGCAAAAGAGAGCTGCGAAGCAGCGGTTTTGCGAATGGGGTATGGCGAAGAGGCGGCAGTCAAAAGAGCAAAAAGAGAGCTGCGAAGCAGCGGTTTTGCGAATGGGCAGGGCACGCGCGGGATATATTATTATAAAAAGAAATGAGCAGGGGAAGAAATTGGGTGCATCAATGTATGAACATATCAGAACGATTGTTCCTGAGGAGAGGCTTTTGTTTCATGAGCCTATGAGCAGGCATACCACCTTTCGGGTGGGCGGCGAGGCGGAATGCGTCATTGTCGTGGAAACGAAAGATGAATTGTCGAAGATCATCTCTTATCTGGGAAGACTGGAGCAGGAATATTTTATTCTGGGAAACGGGAGCAATCTTCTGGTGGGCGACAAAGGCTATCGCGGTGTGATTGTGAAATTAGGAAAGCGGATGGGAGCGATCCGTGTAGAACAAAATCATATTGCGGTGGGAGCGGGCGCGCCGTTGTCTCTGGTTGCCACGGTGGCAAAGGAAAAGGGCTTAAGCGGACTGGAGTTTGCAGCAGGGATTCCCGGCACCGTGGGCGGCGCCATTGTGATGAATGCCGGCGCTTATGGCGGTGAGATGAAGCAGGTCGTGCAGATGGTTCGCGTGATGGACAAAGAAGGACAGATTCTGACGCTGGACAACGACACCATGGAGTTTGGGTACCGTACCAGTATTATTAAAGACAGGCCGTTTATCGTGCTGGGCGTGATTCTTAAGCTGACGCCTGGAAATGAGGCGGAGATCGGTGCGAAAATGGAAGAGCTGATGAAACAGCGCAAAAGCAAACAGCCATTAGAGTATCCAAGCGCCGGAAGCACATTTAAAAGGCCGGAGGGGTATTACGCGGGGAAGCTTATTATGGACGCGGGGCTGCGCGGTTATCGGATCGGCGGGGCGCAGGTATCCGAGAAACACTGCGGTTTTGTAATAAATGCCGGCGGCGCCACGGCCGCGGATATCAAGGAAGTGATTGAGGAAATACAGGAGCGCGTGCGGGATCGTTTTCACGTAAGACTGGAGCCGGAGGTCATTTTTTTGGGAGATTTTTAATTACTGTCTGGCCGTAGGTGCAGGGGGCGTCGAAGACGCGATTTTGCGAACGGGCGTGGATTAATCGGGCTTTATGATAGAAGAAAGAGGCATACGAACATCATGAGATTTGTAATCGTGACGGGGATGAGCGGTTCGGGAAAACGGACCGCTATGAAAATGTTGGAGGATGTAGGATTTTACTGCGTAGACAATCTGCCGATCGCGTTGATTGAGAAATTTGCGGAGCTGATTACGACGCCGGCAAGTGAGGTCAACAAAGTCGCCCTGGGGCTTGACGTGCGTGCGGATCAGGCGTTTGGCGGTGTCCGAAGTATTCTGGATCAGCTTAAGGAAAACGGATATCTTTTTGAAATTCTCTTTATGGAAGCGAGCGATGACGTTTTACTGAAACGTTATAAAGAGACCAGAAGGCTGCATCCTCTTTCCCCGGAAGGAAGAGTGGAGGAAGGCATACACAGGGAGCGGGAAATCTTAAAGGAGATCAGGGAGAAAGCGGATTATATCTTTGATACTTCCCACCTCCTTACCAGAGAACTCAAAGAGGAAATCGACAATATTTTTGTCAGGAATAAAGAGTATAATTCTCTGATTGTCACCATCCTTTCTTTTGGTTTTAAGAAGGGAATTCCGGCGGACGCCGATCTTGTTTTTGACGTGCGGTTTCTGCCCAATCCATTTTACATTGATGAACTCAAATATAAGACAGGTAACGACAAAGAGGTGCAGGATTATGTGATGGCTTTTTCTGAGGCGGGCCTGTTTTTGCAGAAGCTGACGGATATGCTGGACTTTCTGATTCCCAACTATGTGAAAGAGGGTAAGCATCAGCTTGTGATCGGGATCGGCTGCACCGGCGGCAAGCACAGGAGCGTCACTCTTGCCAATGCGCTTTACGCGGGGCTAAAGGATCATGGAACCTACGGCGTGAAACTGTATCATCGGGATATAAGCAAATAGAGGAAGAAATATGTCTTTTTCCGGAAATGTAAAAGAAGAACTCGCGGGTCATGTGAGTCCGGCCAGACATTGCCAGCTTGCAGAGCTTGCCGCGCTTTTGCTTTTTGGCGGCGGTGCTTGCGAGGGCGGGCGTCACCTGTGTCTGGACACGGAAAATGAGGCAGTTGCGAGAAAGTGCTTTACATTATTAAAAAAAACATTTAATATAGAAACTGTTATGCGGGGTAAACGAAGATTAATCCCCGACGATGAGACGGAACGCAGGGTGATACAGGCATTGTATCTTGCAGGAAGAGGTAATGGAGAGATAAAAACGACTGATCCGGTCAATCCTCTTTTGGTCAGGAGTTCATGCTGTGCAAGAGCCTATCTGCGCGGCGTTTTTTTGAGTGTGGGTTCCATGAGCGACCCTGGGAAAAGCTATCATCTTGAGTTTGTCTGTGATGAGAAGGCACAGGCGCTGCAGCTTCAGAAGATGCTTTCGGAGTTTCAGATTGAAGCCAGAATTATAGGGCGGAAGAAATATCATGTTGTCTATCTGAAAGAGGGCGCGGGCATTGTAGATCTGTTGAATGTGATGGGAGCGCATGTATCTTTGATGGAACTGGAGAACATGAGGATCCTGAAAGAGATGCGAAACTCCATTAACAGAAGGGTAAACTGCGAGACGGCCAATATCTCCAAGACGGTGACGGCGGCGGGAAGACAGATTGAGGATATCCTTCTAATCAGAGACAGGTATGGATTTGAAAATTTGCCGGACAATTTACGGCAAATGGCGGAAGTACGGTTGGAATACCCGGATGCGGCGCTGAAAGAGCTGGGCGGGTATCTGGAACCGATTGTGGGGAAATCCGGGGTGAATCATAGATTGCGCAGACTGAGTGAAATTGCTGACAAAATCAGATCATAAATAGAGGAGGAAAATATTATGATTCAGAAGTCAATCCAGATCAAACTGGAATCAGGCCTGGAAGCGCGTCCGGTAGCCATGTTGGTGCAGGTGGCGAGCCAGTTTGAGAGTACCATTTACCTTGGGTCCGATAACAAAAAGGTAAACGCCAAGAGTATCATGGGTATGATGAGCATGGGACTTGAGAGCGGTGCGGAGGTGACGGTGACTGCGGAGGGGGCCGATGAGGAGACCGCAGTTGCACAGATCGAAAAATTCCTGACCACCAAGTAGGAAGGTGTGGCAGGGTTGACATTTGATAAGGCATAATTGCGGGCTGCTCAGAATCAGTTTCTGGGTGGCCGTTTCTTATATGCGCAGGCCCGTGCAAAGGAATATGCCGCCAGAGCGGCACACGGGCCGCGCGACGAGCAGGAAAAAGCATTCCTGCCCGATAAATCAGGCCCGTGCAGAGGAATATATATGCCGCCAGAGCGGCACACGGGCCGCGCGACGAGCAGGAAAAAGGGGTTCCTGTTCGTTTATAGCAGGAGGACGGGCCATGGCGAAACAGATGCTTTTTGTCTATAATCCGAGAGCGGGCAAGGCACAGATCAGAAGCAATCTTCTGGACATTATTGACACTTTTGTAAAGGCGGGCTATGAGGTGACGGTCTATCCGACGCAGGCGGCTGGCGATGCCGTGAAGGCTGTGCGGGAGAGACGGGAAGGTTATGACATCGTAGTATGCAGCGGCGGCGACGGTACGCTGGATGAAGTCGTATCAGGCATGATGAAATCAAAACAGAGACTTCCTGTGGGATATGTGCCGGCGGGAAGCACAAATGATTTCGCAAACAGTCTGGGTATTCCAAAGAATATGCTTCATGCCGCGGACGTGGTAGTGAACGGCCGGAACTTTGCCTGCGACGTGGGTAAATTTAACCACAGTATTTTCATTTATGTGGCGGCGTTTGGCATATTTACAGACGTGTCCTACGGAACGCCCCAGGATACGAAAAACGTGCTCGGACATGCGGCCTATTTGATTGAAGGGGTAAAGCGTCTGCCTTCCGTGCGGTCTTATCCGCTGAAAATTACCTGTAAGGAAAATGTGATAGAGGGAGAATTTCTCTACGGTATGATTACGAACTCTCATTCTGTCGGAGGTTTCCGCGGAATTACGGGACAGAATGTGGCGCTGGATGACGGCCTTTTTGAAGTGACGCTGATCCGCAAGCCATCTAATCCGCTGGATATTAATAATATTATCCGGGCGCTTGTGGACAAGCGGGTGAAGTCGGAGCATATATATACTTTTACTACAGAAAAGCTTAAGGTGGAGTCGGAAGAGCCTGTGGCGTGGACGCTGGACGGGGAGTTTGGCGGAGAACACCTTGCGGTGGAAATCGAAAGCTGGCATCAGGCGTTGGAAATCCGTGTTCCCAAGGAGACGGAAGCATGAGACGCGGGCATGGCAAGTGACACGATGCGGCGGCCGGACGGTGCCCCGGGTTACACGATGCAGGCGATCGGGCAGATGCGGCGGTCGGCGCGGTGAAGACGACCCGGCACACGCGCCAGAGTTGTTGACTTTCTCAGGACTGGCTGTTAAAATAAAGTTGGATTCCAGAAGATGGAAAGTAATAAAAAATTTTAATAGAAAGGAAGTAAACATTATGGCATTAGTAACAACAACCGAAATGTTTAAGAAGGCTTATAACGGCGGCTATGCAGTCGGTGCCTTCAACGTAAACAACATGGAGATCGTTCAGGGTATTACCGAGGCTGCCGGCGAGCTTAAGAGCCCCGTTATCCTGCAGGTTTCCAAGGGTGCGCGCGCATACGCGAATCACACCTATCTGGTGAAGCTGGTTGAAGCGGCTGTAGCGGAGAATCCTGAGATCCCGATTGCCCTGCACCTTGATCACGGCGATACTTTCGAGCTTTGTAAGTCCTGTATCGACGGCGGATTTACCTCCGTTATGATCGACGCTTCTTCCAAGTCCTTTGAGGATAATATTGCATTGACCAAGCAGGTAGTTGAGTATGCACATGCTAACGGCGTAGTGGTTGAGGCTGAGCTGGGTACTCTGGCAGGCGTTGAGGACGAAGTTGTGGTTGAGGCCGGTAAAGAGTCCTACACCCGTCCCGAGGAGGTAGAGGAGTTTGTTGATAAGACAGGCTGTGACTCCCTCGCTATTGCAATCGGCACATCCCACGGCGCATACAAGTTTACCGCTGCACAGTGTACGAGAAATGCTGACGGCATTCTGGTTCCCCCTCCGCTTCGTTTTGATGTGCTGGAGGAGTGCATTAAGAGACTGCCCGGCTTTCCGATCGTGCTTCACGGTTCTTCTTCCGTGCCGCAGGAGTTCGTAAAGATGGTAAATCAGTACGGCGGAAATATGCCCGATGCAGTGGGTATTCCGGAGGAGCAGCTGCGTAAGGCCGCTGAGCTTGCCGTATGTAAGATCAACATTGACTCTGATATTCGTCTGGCTATGACCGGTAATATCCGCAAGTACTTTGCTGAGCATCCGGATCACTTCGATCCTCGTCAGTACCTGAAGCCCGCAAGACAGGCTGTTAAGGATATGGTTGCACACAAGATTAAGAATGTGCTCGGTTCCGACGGTAAGGCGTAAATATTATAGTAAGAACGCCCAAAGAGGCATTCTCGAAAATTGAGAAAAGGAAACCCCGGCATATTGTTTGCCGGGGTTTTTGTCGGTTTGTCGTGATAAACCGCAGTGCGCTTCGGAAAAAATATGTTCTGCCCGCGCACTGCCTGTTGTCTATTTGTACATTTCCTTCTTGTACATTTCCTTCAATTCTTCCGCATGTGTTTCTTCAATGTCGGAAAAAGCGGAAAGCATCGGTTTCACATCCTCTTTTTTCAGTATTCTGGCCACATAGTTTCTTGTAATCTTCAGGACGATAGGCGATAGGCTTAAGACGCCGACCAGGTTGGGAATCGCCATCAGGCCGTTAAAGGTATCGGACAGATCCCATGCCAACCCAAGGTTCATGGTGGCGCCCACGTAGATCATCAGTACAAAAACGATCTTGTAGGCAATCATGGATTTTGTACCGAAGAGATATTCCCATGCCTTGGAGCCGTAGTGACTCCAGCCAAGAACGGTGGAGAAGGCAAACAGCAAAATGGCGATGGCAATAAACATGGGGCCTGCGCTGCCAAATTTGGTGGCAAAAGCCTCGCCTACCAGCGCGGAGCCTTCGGAAGCGCTCAACACCGCGCCTGTCTCCAGATCAACCAGACCGGAGGAGAGCACCACAAAAGCGGTCAGTGTGCAGACAATCATGGTATCCGCAAATACCTCGAAAATACCCCACATTCCCTGCCGGACAGGCTCTTTAACGTTGGAGCTGGAGTGTACCATGACGGAGGAGCCAAGTCCTGCCTCGTTGGAGAACACGCCGCGCTTCATACCCCAGGTGAGGGCCATTTTCACGCCAGAACCGACAATGCCGCCGCCTACAGCACGCAGGCCGAAGGCGCCTTTGAAGATTGCGGAAAAAATGGTGCCGCACTGGTCGATATTCATAAAGAAGATGATCAGAGAGCCAACGACGTAGATGATTGCCATGAAGGGCACAAGCTTTTCCGTAACGGAAGCGATACGCTTAAGGCCGCCTACAATAACCAGGGCTGCAAGAAGCAAAAGCGCAATACCCGTCACATAGGTGGGGATATTAAAAGCAGATTTCATGTTACCGGAGATGGAGTTGATCTGGCTCATGTTGCCGATACCAAAAGAAGCCATTACGCAGAAGATGGAAAACAAAACGGCCAGCACCGCGCCAATCTGCTTAAAGCCCTTGTAAGAGCCGAGACCGTCTTTTAAATAGTACATGGCGCCTCCACACCACTCGTTGCGTTCATTTTTGCGGCGGTAGTAGATGCCCAGTACATTTTCGGAGTAGTTGGTCATCATGCCAAAGAAAGCCACGATCCACATCCAGAAGATTGCGCCCGGGCCGCCGGCGATCAGCGCGCTGGACACACCCACAATATTGCCGGTTCCGATGGTAGCGGCCAGGGCCGTACACAGAGACTGGAACTGGGAAATGGACTGATCTTCCTTTTCCGTGTGTTTGGTGATATGTTTGTCATGGAAAATTCCGCCGATAGTATTTTTAAACCAGTGTCCAATGTGGGACAGCTGGAAAAATTTGGTAAGGACAGTCATCAGAATGCCCGTACCGACGAGCAGCACCAACATGGGAATCCCCCATACGAAGCCGTTAATGGCGCTGTTCACATTTGTGATCATTTCTACCATAATACATTTCCTCCTCACTTCCTGCATGTGTGTTTTCTCCATAGCCCAAAAGGAAAAAAGGCGCAGACATCCGAACTAAATGTCTACGTCGACGGTTATGGAACACTTTTTCACATTGTAAAGATTCCTACGGTATTCAAGTATACCATAAGACATAGTATCTGGCAAGAAAAAATTGTATACATGGATAATGGTTTAATTGAAAAAACCCTGAAAAGGGAGGATGCCAAGTAAAGTTTCCCTTACTTGGCATTTATTATGAAAAAGTTTTAAATTAATCAGCTAACTTGTTGTCTGTTTCGCTGTGTTGTATCTTATGGTCTTAGTATACGCAACAGAAATGTCTAAATCATGATTCTAAAATGAAGTTTTTTGAAATTAACTATGAACAATTTATGAACGCCCCTGTCCTAAAGTACCAGACCATCATAAATATTCGTTCTTTCTTTTCAGAATGGGAAGGGAGATTGTAAACGAGGTCCCAGCTCCTTCCCTTGAATCTACCTCTATCTGCCCTGCGTGCTCTAAAATAATGGCGTGGGTAATGGCAAGGCCAAGGCCCTGGCCGCCCTTGTCGCTGCGGGTGGTGTAAGCTCGGTGGAAAATATTCGGAAGATCCTTTTCCGGAATGCCGCAGCCGGTATCTGAAACCACTATATAGGCGAAATCATCATCTGCCGAGAGGGAAAGCGTTATTTTTCCGTCCGGCGGCGTAAAGTCCGCGGCGTTGTACAGCAGGTTTTCCAGCGCGCGGAAAAGCTGCTCGCGGTTTGCCATGATGTGGCAGGGCCGCGGCGCAATATCCGCAAGAAAATTTGGCCCGTAGAGTTCTATAATGGGACGGCAGTTGTGATAAAAATCCGCAAGGAAAGTATTTAGCGGCATGGGCTCCATTTTAACGGGAGAGCTTGTCTGCGCGGCTATTTCCTGAATGGATTTCAGGCGGTCAGATAAAATGTTACACTGCTCTTCTATATGAACAATCCTTTTGTGAGTGTCTTCGTCCAGCATAATATCATTTAGCCGTATAATCTGGGTCATGTTGGAAAGCGACGTTAATGGAGATTTCATATCATGTCCAAGCTCTGCGATCAGCTGTCCTCTTTCTGAAAGAAGCTTTTGAAGATGTTCCGTTTTTTCCGCCACTTCTTTTTGCAGATGAAGATTTAGTTTGATATTTTCTTCGGCCATCCTTTTGCTGCGCTGTACCATTAGGAGCGCAAAGGCCGCAACCATACAGAATGCGCCGTATTCTTCGGGATAAGCGCCCACAAAGGGTTCGTAGTAACCGATGGAGAGGACGCTGTAAAACAGACAGATACCGTTTGCAACAGCGGCGGCAAGGACTGTTTTAGTATGAAGCAGTCCCATGAATCCGCCATAGACGGTCAGACTGATCAAAAAAAACGCCATAATCACTTTATACCATGAAACAAGAGGCCCATACCACAGTACAAGATTGGGTATGACGGGAAATACAAACAGGGGCGCGACAATAACAACAAAGCAGGCTCCCAGGGAAAGAATGCCCAGCGCTTTTTTCAGGCGTTTAAACCCGTCAGGTAAAAACAGCATGAGAGCAATCCGTATGGAAAAGTAAATGCCGGATATGGCGGCCGCGTCTTCTACTACATAAAGCGCCCGTACAAAGGGCACACCAAACAGCCTTAAAAAGGGATAGCAGATGCGCAGCGCAAAGGACAGACTTAACATACCAAAATAGAATGTGGCGGTGCTGCCGTCGCTTTTTTTGCGTTCCCAGAGGGCGATGCAAAATAAGGAGAGCGTAAGCGAGGAAAAAAACAAAAACCCATAGAGCAGCATGCGCAGGGAAATAAGCCGGCCTACGCTTTGCGCATCTCCTATTACGGGCGCATACCAGATGCCGCCGTAGTAGTGGGAGTAGTTGGCTGTCTGAATAATCAGCTCCGTTTCGCCTTCAAGCACAAAGGAATAAACGCTGTCTTTGATAAGGGGGGAATATCGTTCGGAGGATACCGTCCCGGTTTCGCCGAGACTTTGCCCGTTCAAAAAGAGCCTTGCGGCGCAGAGCGGCTCCTGCAAATAGAGCAGGACACTTCCGTTTCCCCGCAAATGCAGACGCCATGTGGAGATTCCATAGGGATTCTTATCTTCATGAAATAAGGAAAGGTTTGGATATTCGCCGGCCCATGTGCGATAATAGGGAAGAGGCCCGGAAGAAAAGTCCTCTGGAAACAGCAGAAGATCCGGATAAAATTCCCAGCCGTCAACAAGGGAACAGTATCCTTTTTCTGGAATGATGTAAACATTGTCTTGTGCGGGCGCGGCCTTTGTTATATATTTATTATCAAACCGGGTAAACGCCAGCAGCCCAAGCAAGCTTACCATAATGGCGCCTGCCACGACCAGCATTGTCTGAATCCCGGATTTGGGTAATATACGCTGTTTCATGATAACGAATCATCCTCCTGCGATAATGATAAAGGGAAGCGGTATGAAATATACACTTAAATTTATAGTAATAACGGTTTTGTTTATGCTTATATTTTACAGGGTCGATTCCACCCCTGCAATGGCGGCGGAAGAAAATACGGAATCCTTTGCGGGGCCACAGACCTCCGGGGAATCTGCCGACCTCCGGGAAGAGGAGACGGAGGAAACCGGGGAGCCTGCCGTATTGCCGGAAGAGGAGACGGAGGAAACCGGGGAGCCTGCCGTATTGCCGGAAGAGGAGACGGAGGAAACCGGGGAGCCTGCCGCGTTGCCGGAAGAGGAGGCGGAGGGAACCGGGGCGTCAGCCGATCTGTTGGAAGCAGAGCCGGAGGACATTCAGGTGGCTATGATCCGAAAGGAATCAGAGGATACGGTATCCACCGGCCCGGAGCTGATGGAATGGCTGGATTCCCATAAAAATACCGGCGGTACGGTAAGACTTTTGGATCATATTGTTCTGGATCAGGATTACAGCTTTTTCCCCAATGGGTCAAATATGCCTGCCGTTTATGTGGATACGGATCGGTATACCATCACCGTAACCGCAGAGGTTGAGCTGTCGAGTGACAGCCAACTTACTTTTTCAGGAGAGCCGGAGGGCAAGGGTATTTTTTGCGTGGCCAAAAAGGGTATGCTCTCCATACTGGGCATTGCGGTAGAAAGCCAACAATGCGCACTGTGGCAGGAGGAAGGCGGCGGATTGGTGGTTTCCTCCTGCCACGTATCAGGGGATGTTCATTATGCGGATACGCCTTATGTGATGTACTGGAAGGAGGATCTTTGCGCCGTTGTGGAAAAGGGACAAACGGTAAATGAGGTACTGCCTTCGCAGATCAGCTGCACGGTCAATTGTCAGGGGCGGTTGTGTTATGGAGAACCGATTCCTGTTTTGTGGAATTTGGAAGGGAGCGAAAAGCAGCAGGAGGAAAGACTGCGCTTTTCAGTGCAGGGCGTTTTCTTAAATGGGGTGTCCTTAAAACAGCCTTCCTGTACGGTGGCTTATAACGATTATCCGCTTACTTTTACCGAGGTGGAGGCGTCGTCAAACGGTTTTTCCTATACATTTCAGGGCGGGTTTACAGCGCCGGAGGAAGCATTGCCGTTTACGGTAATGGCGGAGTACTCTTTCGATGGAGAACAGTGGATATTATACGAAGAGCAAAGGGTAACAAACGCTGACGCCGGATTCCGCATTGACTGTAAACGGGAGCAGTACGGCAGGATGGCCCGCTCCAGCATATATATTCGTTTGCAGTGGAATGATAACGGAACCAGATATTATTCCAATGTGCTCTGTTATTTGTCTGATAATCTGGAGGTCGTGGAGGATATAGGCGGCAGCAGGGGCGGCGGAACTTCTATTACAAATCCGCCGGACGAGCCACAGCAAAGCGGCGATATCCCTTCGGACAGTGCAGACGTCAGGCAGGAGGCGGTATCTGATACATACCAAACGCAGGACAAGGAGAGTAATTCTGATCAGGCTGGGGCATCTAAGGGAACTTCGGATGCGGAACCGGGAGCTGCTGAAGCCGGTGTGGTACAGCCGGTAACTGCCGAGGCCGGTGTGGTACAGCCGG
>ERZ779632.409-NODE-409-length-25988-cov-10.617630_pt1 | contig 25988 bp, 19 predicted proteins | sample MGYA00514194_ERZ779632 | MGnify/ENA primary metagenome ERZ779632 (study PRJEB29562, sample SAMEA4376704) | mouse gut metagenome | isolation source: Cecum | study: EMG produced TPA metagenomics assembly of the A DSS colitis mouse model was used to assess the...
GGGGGGAGCTCCACTGCATCGGGGCCACCACCCTGGACGAGTACCGCAAGTATATTGAGAAGGACGCGGCCCTGGAGCGGCGGTTCCAGAAGGTGCTCATCGGCCAGCCCACGGTGGAGGACACGGTGTCCATCCTCCGGGGCCTGAAGGAGCGCTTTGAGATCCACCACGGCGTGCGCATCACCGACAGCGCCCTCATCGCCTGCGCCACCCTGTCGGACCGCTATATCACGGACCGCTTCCTGCCGGACAAGGCCATTGACCTGATGGACGAGGCGGCCAGCAAGATCCGCATGGAGATCGACAGCCTGCCCGGGGAGCTGGACGAGATCAGCCGCAAGATCATGCAGCTGGAGATCGAGAAGCAGGCCCTGGGCAAGGAGGAGGACCCGGGCTCCAAAAACCGGCTGGCCCACATCGAGGGGGAGCTGGCGGAGCTGCGGGGCAGAAACGACGCCATGCGCGCCCAGTGGGAGACGGAGAAGCAGTCCATTGCCGGGGTGAAGCGGATCAAGCAGGAGATTGAGGACACCCGCCATCAGATGGAGGAGGCGGAGCGGAGCTATGACCTGGAGCGGATGGCCCGGCTCAAGTACGACACCCTCCCCCGGCTGGAGAAGCAGCTGGAGGAGGAGCGGCAGCGGGTGGACCAGGGCAAGGAGGAGCGCCTGCTCAAGGAGGAGGTGACGGAGGAGGAGATCGCCGCCGTGGTCAGCAAGTGGACCGGCATTCCGGTGAGCAAGCTGGTGGAGAGCGAGAAGGAGAAGCTGCTGCGCCTGCCGGAGATCCTCCACCGCCGGGTCATCGGCCAGGACGAGGCGGTCACCGCCGTCAGCGAGGCCATCCTCCGGGGCCGGGCGGGACTGAAGGAGGAGAACCGGCCCATCGGCTCCTTCATCTTCCTGGGCCCCACCGGCGTGGGCAAGACGGAGCTGGCCAAGGCCCTGGCCCAGGCCCTCTTTGACGACGAGCGGAACATGGTCCGCATCGACATGTCGGAGTATATGGAGAAGCACGCCGTTTCCCGCCTGGTGGGCGCGCCTCCGGGCTACGTGGGCTACGACGAGGGGGGCCAGCTCACCGAGGCCGTGCGGCGCAGGCCCTACAGCGTGCTCCTCTTTGACGAGATTGAAAAGGCCCACCCGGATGTGTTCAACATCCTGCTCCAGCTGCTGGACGACGGCCGCCTCACGGACAACCAGGGCCGGACCGTGGACTTCAAAAACACCATCGTCATCATGACCAGCAACATCGGCTCCGCCTATCTCACGGAGAGCATCCGCTCCGACGGGTCCGTGGCCCCGGAGGTGAAGGACCAGGTCCGGGGGGAGCTGAACAAGTACTTCCGTCCGGAGTTCATCAACCGGGTGGACGACATTGTGGTCTTCTCCCCCCTGACGGAGAGCCAGATTGCCGGGATCATCGACATCTCCATGGCCTCCCTGGTCCAGCGGCTGGCGGACCGGGACATCCGCCTGGAGCTGACGGACGGGGCCCGGGCCTTCATCGCCCGGTCCAGCTACTCCCCCGCCTACGGGGCCCGGCCGGTGAAGCGGTACCTGCAAAAATTTGTCGAGACGGAGCTGGCGGCCATGCTCATCCGGGGCCAGCTCTCCGACGGCCAGCGTGTGCGCATCGACAGCGACGGCAGCGCCCTGTCCTTCCGGACGGAGGGACAGGACACCTGAGCCGCGGCGCCGCGGCTGAACAGAAGGGATCCCCGGAGAACCGCGCCCAGGCGGCCATCCGGGGATTCTCGTTGCGCCGGGCCGGGTCCGTTCCGCCCCAACGAGAATAAGTATTCAACAAAAAGCCGGGATGCGTCAAATAGGGTATTGCCAACAGGGACAGAGTGGTATATAATAAGAAGCTACGTACAGGTTCTCATTCCATGAACTTCTAAGGGAGTGGTCAAGCTGGACGACACAAGGACACGCATTATTTCCGCAGCGATCAGGGCCGTGCGGCAGCACGGCCTGGAGGGTGTGCGCATCCAAAATGTCAGTTCTCTGGCGGGGGTCTCCTCCGGGGCGCTGTACCGCTACTTCGAGAGCAAGGAGAAGCTGCTGGAGGAGTGCTTCACCTATGTGGACCGGCAGGCGGCGGCGATTTTCGATCAGCTGGCCTTTGATCCTCATGCCATTGTTGCAGACCCTGTGGGGGCGGTGAGGAGCCTGTGGCTGCCCTACTTCCGGTTCTGGGTGGCCCATCCGGACGAGACCGTCTTCTATCACCGGATTCGGGACAGCGCCCTCTTCCCCGAATACGGCAGGACCCGGGACATTTCCTATTTCGGCTCCTTCGTGTGCATGGTTCAGGCCTTCCAGCAGGTGTTTCCCGGCATCCGGCAGATCAATCAGGATCTGCTGTGGCTCCATGTGCTCACCACCACCGTCCTGTATGCCAAATACGTGGCGGAGGGTGTGCTGCGTGCTGACCAGGAGACGGAGGAGACGGTCTTCCAGCTGCTGGCCACCGGTCTGAGCGGCTATCTGAGGCCGGAGACCGGGTGCCAAAAGGCGGCGCAGCCTTGTTTAGCGCGGTGTGAATAAACATTTATTCTCATTAGAAATCGGGGGAGACCGCCCGGTCCGTCCCCGTGAGGAGTGTGATATATATATGGAGAAAATATTGGTAGTGGACGACAGCGTCGTGCAGGCCGCCCAATTAAAATCCATCCTCAGCGACGATTACGACGTCACCGCCGCCCAGACGGCGGAGGACGGGCTGCGCCTGGCCAGCGAGGAGAGCTTTTCGCTCATTCTGCTGGACGTGGTGATGCCGGGCATGGACGGCTTCACGCTGCTGAAAAAATTGCAGGAGGAGATCATCACCCAGAGCGTGCCGGTGATTCTGATTACCAGCCTCTCCAACATTGAGAGCGAGCAGCGGGGTCTGATCCTGGGCGCGGTGGACTACATCACAAAGCCCTTCAGCCCTCTGATCGTCAAGGCGCGGGTGAACACCCATATCAAGCTGTACAACTACCGGCGGCAGATCGAGTACCAGTCCAAGACCGATCAGCTCACAGGGGTGGCGAACCGGCGGCAGCACGATCTTTACAGCGCGGTGAAGTGGAGCGAGGCCGCCCGGCTGCAGGTGCCCTTCTCCATCTGCATGTTCGACATTGACAACTTCAAGAAGTTCAACGACACCTTCGGGCACCCCGCCGGGGACCGGGTCATCGCCGCCACGGCCAAAACCGCCGCCGCCTTCCTCCAGCGCAGCACGGATTTCTTCGCCCGCTATGGCGGCGAGGAATTCGTGGCCTTCCTCATCGGCGACAGCTCCGAGAAGGCCTTCTCCCATTTGCAGAAGATCCGGCAGGCGGTGGAGGACCTCCACATCCCCCATGACCCGTCGGTGTCCCAGTACGTCACGGTCAGCGTCGGCGGCGTCACCGTGGTGCCTCCGGCGGAGAGCGCCTACACCACCTATCTCAAAGTTGCGGACACCATGCTCTACGACGCGAAGAAGCACGGCCGGAATCAGGTGGTCTGGGCGGACGAGAAGATGCGCCAGATGTGGGAAAAAACGGCCAATTCATAGCAGAGCGGGAGGCATAACCGTGGGGATTTTTCATCTGTTCGGCCGCAAGGCCAAGGAGGCGCCGGCGCCCCAGGCCGGGGAGGCGCAGGAGGAGCTTGAGATCTATTCCGGCATGCGGGTGGAGGTGACCACCATGGAGGGCCGCCTGCTCTTCGTGGCCAAGCTGCTGGGCCTCCACGACGACAAGGCGGAGCTGCACCAGTACTCGGAGTCCGACAAGTTCCAGGAGGGGGAGAGCATCCACGTCCGGATCCGCGGCTACAGCGACCACGACAGGAAGGCGGTCTATATGGAGGGCCGCATCAGCCCCATGCCCCACCACATCTGGCAGGTGGAGGAGCTGACCGTGGCACGAATCGGCAACGACCGGGCCTTCTTCCGTCTGGACACCAACCTGGACGCCACCGTCACCACCTTCAGCGGCCTGAACATCGGGGAGAAGCCCTGCAAGCTGCTCAACATCAGCGTGGGCGGGGCCTGCATCGGCTCGGAGTACGTACACCACAAGGGGGACAAATTCCTGCTGAAGGTGAAGCTGCTGGAGGACCGGCCCGCGTCCGCCATGTTCTGTCAGGTGCTGCGGGTGATCGAGCGGGGCGAGTCCAACTACGAATACGGGTGCCAGTTCCTGGAGCTGACCGAGGAGGACGAGGGGAAAATCACCCAGAATATCTTCGCGGCCCAGCGGAAGAACCGGGCCCGATCCTGATGCTTACAGAGACCGCCTCCGGCAGCAGCCGGAGGCGGTCTCATACTGTCACAGCAAATCCGTCAAGGCGAAAAAGGGAGCGGATGGAGCCCTGCGGGATTTATGCAGGGGCGAGCATTGCCCGCCCCTGCAGGAAACTGCGTTTTTCGGAAAATGGATTTCCGTGGGGATGGGCGGCGCTATAGCACGCTGCGCCCTGTCCTCTCTCAGGAGAGGGCCAAGCCGATCCTCTTCATGCGGCCGAGCAGGATATCCCCCGCGTTGGCCAGGTCCTCGGCGGTGAAGGCAAAGCGGAAATTATCGGAGAAGAGGATCTGCGCGCTGGGGGGGAACTCCTCATCCCCCAGCCACAGCAGGAGCTGGACAAAGAGGCCGGGCATCAGCTCCACCTCCCAGCCGCAGTCGCTGCGCTGGAGGGGCCTGGCCGGCAGCTTCTCCATGACCTGCCTGAGCAGGTCCGGCTTCCCGCCGTAGGAGAAGGCAAAGCGGTTGATGCACCGGCCGGTGAACTGGCGCAGATACACCTCCCCCCAGGGGAACTCCCGGTAGGTGAGATACTGCCCCCCGGACACGGCGGCCCGGCCGTCCACCAGATAGCGCAGCAGCAGAATCCGCTCAGCGTTGGTCAGGGGGGAGGGGCCCACCACGGTGAAGTCCGGGTGGGACACGGTGAACATCTCCCCCAGCAGTCCCATGGCAACCCGGTTCTCCTCCCTGGGCAGGCCGCACCGGGAGGCGGTCTCCTCTATGTCGCAGGCCCGGAACTTCTCCAGGTAGTACTCCAGGGGCTTGCCCTCCTTGTTGTTGACGACGTCCATTGCGCCGGCCTCCTTCTGTCGTTGAAACAGCCCCCAGGGCCGCTCGGTTTCATTCTCTTGATATCGCCCTTACGACGGCTCCTCCAGCGCCAGCCCCGGGTTGTGCTTGAGCAGGTACCCCACCGGCCACTCGCCGGAGTAAGCCACCAGACTGCGGCCCCGGAAGTCCTCCAGCAGGGCCGCGTCCGCGCACAGGGTCAGATCCTTGGGCTCCACGGGGCTGGCGGCGATGCGCCGCAGGTGGTCATAGGGCAGGCCCGCCATGCGCAGCTCCACCCCGTACTCCGAGCGCATCCGGTACTGGAACACGTCGAATTGCAGGGTGCCCACCACGCCCACGATGACCTCCTCCATGCCCGCGAAGGGGATCCTGAAGATCTGGATAGCGCCCTCCTGGGCGATCTGCTCGGTGCCCTTGATGAACTGCTTGCGCTTCATGGTATCCATGGGGGAGACCCGCATGAAGTGCTCCGGCTCAAAGGTGGGGATGCCCAGGAACCTGAACTTCTTCCCCGGCACGGTCACCGTGTCCCCGATAGAGAACATGCCCGGATCAAACACGCCGATGATGTCCCCGGCGTAGGCCTCGTCGATGATCTCCCGCTCCGCGGCCAGCATCTGCTGGGGCTGGCTGAGGCGGAGCTTCTTGCCGGACTGCATGTGGAAGACCTCGCTGTCCCGCTGGAACTTGCCGGAGCACACCCGCATAAAGGCGATGCGGTCCCGGTGGGCCTTGTTCATGTTGGCCTGGATCTTGAAGACAAAGGCGGAGAAATCCGGGGAGAAGGCGTCGATCTCCCCGCTGTCGGTCATCCGGTTCAGGGGCGGGGTGGTCATGCGCAGAAACGCCTCCAGGAAGGGCTCCACGCCGAAGTTGGTGAGGGCGGAGCCGAAGAACACGGGGCTGAGGGTCCCGGCCCGGACGGCCTCCATGTCAAACTCCCGGCCTGCCCCCAGCAGCTCCACCTCGTCCCGCAGGGTCTGCCACCGCGTCTGGCCGCCCAGCAGCTCCGCCGCCGCCGGGTCCTCCAGGTCAATCCGGGTGGAGGCGGCCTTCCTGCCGTGGCCCTCGCTGGAGAAAAAGAGGATGCTGCCCTCCGCCCGGTCATAGACCCCCTGAAAGGCCTTGCCGCAGCCGATGGGCCAGTTGACGGCGTAGGTGTCGATGCCCAGCTCCCGCTCCACCTCCTCGCACAGCTCCAGAGGGTCCCGGGTCTCCCGGTCCATCTTGTTGATAAAGGTGAAGATGGGGATATGGCGCATGGCGCAGACCTTGAAGAGCTTCCTCGTCTGGGGCTCCACGCCCTTGGCCCCGTCGATGACCATCACCGCAGAGTCGGCGGCCATGAGGGTGCGGTAGGTGTCCTCGGAGAAGTCCTGGTGGCCGGGGGTGTCCAGGATGTTGATGCAGAAGCCCTCGTACTGGAACTGCATGACGGAGGAGGTGACGGAGATGCCCCGCTGCTTCTCAATCTCCATCCAGTCGGAGGTGGCGGCCCGGGCCCGCTTGCCCTTGACCTCGCCGGCCTGGGCGATGGCCCCGCCGTAGAGGAGGAATTTTTCGGTCAATGTGGTCTTGCCCGCGTCCGGGTGGGAGATGATGGCAAAGGTTCTTCTTCTGGAAATTTCTTCTCTCAAATCAGCCATGAATCCTACTGATGGCCTCCTTTATAACTCAAATATATCTATTCGTCAGCGCAGCTGTAAAATCTACATGGGACCGTCCTCCTGCGCCGCGTCTGTCAATTCTGACCGCAGTAAGGCGCCAGCAGGTCCTCCAGCTCCGCCGGACAGGCGGGCATCAGGACGGCCCCCTGCTCCGCCAGCTCCTCCCGGGACCGGTAGCCCCAGGGGGCGGCCACCGGCAGCATCCCCGCGGCCCGGGCAAAGACCATGTCCGTGCCGCTGTCGCCCACGTAGGCCACCGCGCCGGCCTCCAGACCCATGGCCGCCAGCACCGGCACGGCCGCGCCCGGGTCCGGCTTCAGGGGCCGGCCCTCCGCCCGGCCCAGCACGCACCGGAAGGGCACGTCCGGGAAGAAGGTCCTCACCACCTGCTGGGCCGTGGCCTCGGTCTTGTTGCTCAGCACCCCCAGCAGGAGGCCCCGCCGGGCCAGCCGGGCCAGCAGCTCCGGGATTCCCGGATACCACGTGGTCTGCTCCGCGCAGTGGTGGGGATAGTCGTTCTTGTAGAGGGCCAGCACCCGGTCAATAAGCTCGTCGCTGCTGTCCGGGGGCAGGGCCCGGCGCACCGCCTCCCGGATGCCGCCGCCCACGTAGCCTCTGCACTCGTCCACCGTGTGGGTGGGCAGGCCGCAGGCCGCCAGAGAGCGGTTGATGGCGCCGGTGAGATCGGCAATGGTGTCCAGCAGGGTGCCGTCCAGATCAAAGACAACCGCCTGTATACGCGTCATATCAAAAAACCTCCCGTTGGTCAAATCACATACGGCTGGTATTATATCCTCTGCGCCCCGGTATGTCAATTTTTTCGGAGAAAAAATCTTCTTTTTCCTCCTCCGGTCCCAAATCCCCGTTGCGCCCGGCTGGGAATGTGTGGTAAACTGTATCCGTCAGGCCCCCGGCCGGGGCCTCGCCCGTTTTCTGCGCATACTACCTGCAAGGAGTGTGAGAACCATGGATAAGATCTACGTGACAGGACACCGCAACCCGGACACCGACTCCATCGTCTCCGCCATGGCCTACGCCGCCCTGCGAAACGCGGTGGGGGACCGGCAGTACGTGGCCGCCCGCCTGGGCCAGATCAGCGACGAGACACGGCTCATCCTCAGCCGCTTCGGCTTTGAGCCGCCCCTGCTCATCAAGAACATGCGCACCCAGGTGATGGATCTGGACTACGACGTGCCCCCCATCCTCAACGAGGCCGTCACCGTCAGCCGCGCCTGGTCCGCCATGGAGGACGACAAGCACATCTCCGCCATCCCGGTCACCGACGACGAGGGCCGCCTGCGGGGGATGCTCACCGCCGGGGACATCGCCGGCTTTGACATGGAGACCATCGACGCGCCGGACCTCCGGTCCGTGCCCCTGTTCAACATTCTCAGCGTCCTGGAGGGCCAGCTGCTGGGGGAGACGGAGGAGGTGGTGAACGCCATCTCCGGCGAGGTGATCCTGGCCCTGCCCCAGTCCGGGGAGCTGCCCCCCTTCCGCCAGAGGGAGACGGTGCTCATCTGCGGCAACCAGCCGGACATGCTGCGCGCGGCGGTGGAGTTCGGCGTGGCCTGCGTGGTGCTGTGCCAGGCGGAGCTGCCCGAGGAGATCCGGACCCGGGTGAAGAACACCTGCATCATCTCCACCCCCTACGACGGCCTGCGGGCCGTGCGCCGCATCTTCCAGGCCATCCCCGTGGGCCGTCTGGCCCAGCAGAAGGAGATCACCTCCTTCCACCTGGAGGACTATATTGACGACGTGCGGGAGGTGGTGCTCCAGAGCCGCTACCGCAGCTACCCCATTCTGGACCAGCAGGAGCGGGTGGTGGGCTCCCTGTCCCGCTACCACCTCATCAAGCCCCGGCGCAAGCGGGTGGTGCTGGTGGACCACAACGAGGCGGCCCAGTCCGTGCCCGGCCTGGAGCAGGCGGACGTGCTGGCCATCATTGACCACCACCGCCTGGCGGACATCCAGACCAAGAACCCCATCTACTTCCGCAACGAGCCCGTGGGCAGCACCTGCACCATCGTGGCCGGGATGTACCAGGAGCGGGGGATGATGCCCTCGGCCAAGCTGGCGGGTCTGATGGCGGCGGCCATTGTGTCCGACACGGTGATGTTCAAGTCCCCCACCTGCACCAACCGGGACCGGAAGATGGCCGAGCGCATGGCCCACATCGCCAACCTGTCCCTGGACGAGCTGGGCCGGGAGATCTTCTCCGCCTCCACGCCGGAGGACAAGCCGGTGGACCAGCTGCTCTTTACCGACTTCAAGGAGTTCCACATCGCGGGCCACGACTTCGGCGTCAGCCAGATCACCTGCGTGGACTCGGACCGCCAGCTCCGGCGGAAGGACCAGTTCCTGGCCCTGATGGAGCAGACCCGCTCGGACCACGGCTACAGCATGATGCTGCTGATGCTCACGGACGTGCTGCTGGAGGGCAGCAAGGTGCTGTGCGTGGGCGGGGAGGACACCTTCCAGCAGGCCTTCAACACGGAGCTGCGGGACCACGAGGCATTTCTGCCCCGGATCATGTCCAGAAAAAAACAGATCATCCCCATGCTGTCGGCCCTGTGGGGATAAACGAAAGCAGACGGATCGGGAGCGCTTTGTCAGCGCTCCCGATCCTTTTGCATTCGTCTTTCCATCGAAATGCCATCCCAAGGCCCTGTGTCCGGCAGGGCTTTTCCGCCCTGTCTCACTCCGGCGTCTTACAGGTGACCACCAGCCCGTCCACGTTGTTGCCGGACACGGACCACTCCCCGCTGTCCGGAAGATAGGCCGCGCTCCCCTGGCAGAACCAGACCTCGTAGGTCCCGGACGCGCACTGAATGGTCAGATGCTCCCCGTCAAAGGGGTACTGGCGGAGCAGGTCAATATACTCCTCCAGACACAGCCCCCGCCGGGCCATCTCCGTGGCGTGGGGGACGCCCACGTACCGGAAGTGCCAGGGCTCGTCCCAGATGCCGGTGAGCGCCTCCTTGCCCTCCTCGTAGCGGACCACCCAGCCGTAGTCCTGGCAGTTCTCGTTGATCCAGGCGTACTCCCCGGAGCCGTCATAGTCCCCGCTGGAGCCGTCGGCGTGAAGGATGGAGAAGTCCACCACCAGCCCCGTGTGGTGCTCGCTGCCCCCGGGCTGAGCCACGTACTTCTCCGCGTGGTCCTGGCCGTTGCGCTGGGCGCTCTGGTCAAAGAGGTGCTGCTGGTAGGCCCGGTCCCGGTATCCGGCCACCACGTTGATGGTCTTGCCGCCTCCCTGGGCCCGGAAAGCGTCCAGCAGGCTGTTGAGGGCGGGCATGGCCGCGGGGGAGAGGAACACCTCCATGTCCCGGACAAAGTAGCCGTCGCTCTTCTCCTCGTAGATGCTCACCAGCTCCTGCTCCTGGGGGAAGCGGTAGAGCACCTGGTTGTTGACCAGGATCAGCTCCCCGGTGTACAGGGCCTCCTCCCCCAGCTCCCTGCGGGTGCAGGGGATGCCGGAGGGGGTGACCACATGCTCGGAGAGGGGCGTCCGGACGTCCGCTCCGCCGGGCAGGACGGGGCTGCTCTGGGGGGGCGGACTGCCATCAGGGCGGCGGCTGAGGAAAAAGGCGCCCGCCGCCAGGGCCGCCAGAACCAGCAGGATCAGCGCCGGGCCGTAAGGCGTCCGCCGCCTGCCGCGGTAGTTTTTATTCATCGGAAGGGACCTCCTTTGCTCTTGTACATTCTCTGAATATGTCTCAGCGGGTCATGGATTCCAGTGGAGGGAGTAGCGGCCGCTGTTGTAGGCCCAGCACAGCAGGGGAATGTGGATGGACTGGCCGCTGTAGGCGTAGGCCACCTCCCCCACCGCGTTATACTCCCCGTTGATCTGCATCCGTAGCTCCACGTCCTCCAGGATGCTCCGGGTGTGCTCATTATACCAGCCGGCGCTGACGCTGTCCATGCCCCAGTAGTCCCGCCACGCCCCGCCAAAGGCGCTGGAGCCCCGGGGACCCCAGGTCAGGGAGCCGTCCCGTCCCCAGAAGAGGGAGAAGGCCAGCACCTGCCCGGACTGGGCGTCCACGGACAGCTCCAGGGAGTAGGGCGGACAGTTGAGGGTCATCCGGTACACCAGAAAGCTGATCTGGGTCTCCCGGTCCACGTAGAGGATCTGGCTGCGGTCCACGCACTCCACAGGGCTTTCCGTGTCCCAGATCAGCGGCAGGCCGCCCATCACCTGGAGGGAGCGCACCTCCGCCTGCACGGCGGTGATCCGCTCCGTCAGTTTGCGCTGCTCGTCCGCGTCCAGCTCCCCCTTCTCCTGCTGGAGGATAACGTCCACGTTTTCGCCGCCGGGGCCGGTGTAGGTGGCCCGCATCTCCGCATCGCCTACGGTCAGGCTGTCCAGGCCGCCGGTCCGGAGGAGGATCACCTTCTCCGCCACCGTCAGGCCCACGCTCTCGCCAAAGCCCTCCCGCTCCTCCTGAAGGATGTGGGGCTCGTCCAGCAGAAGCCGGTCATTCCACTGGGAGAGCCGGGCGGGGAGGAAGATAGCCGCCGCCGTCAGCAGGAAGGTCAGGGCGATGGCCAGAAATTTTCGTATGCTACTCCTCACAGACATGGATCCCCTCCAGCTCCACAGTCACCTTGGTGCCCAGGCCCACCTGGCTCTCAAAGCGCAGCTTCCCCTGGTGGAGGGCCGCGATCTCCTTGCACAGGGCCAGCCCCAGCCCCGCGCCCCCCTGGGCCCGGGAGCGGGACTTGTCCACCATGTAAAACGCCTCCGTGATCTTGTCCAGCTCCTCCTCCGGGATGCCCCGGCCCTGATCGGTCACCGTTATGCGGTAGCCCGCGGGGGTCCTCCTCCCCTCCAGCACCACCACTGTGTCCGGCTCGGAGGCCTTGCGGGCGTTGTCCAGCAGGTTTTGCAGCAGGGTCTGGAGCAGGGCGGGGTCCCCGGGCAGGACGGCCTCCTCCGCCTGGACCACCAGCCGCAGGTCCTGGGCGGCCATGGCGGGCAGGGCGCTGCCCCCGGCCTGCCGGCACAGCAGACTCATGTTCACGTTCTTCACCTCCGCCCGGGTGTGGCCCACCACCAGCAGGCTCATCAGGGCCAGGGACAGGTTCTCCAGCCGCTTGCCCTCGGAGAAGATGTAGCTGGCGGCCTTGAAGCGCCGGTCCTCGTCCAGGCTGCGGGAGCGGAGCATGTCCGCGTAGCCGATGATGGAGGTGAGGGGCGTCTTCAGCTCGTGGACGAAGCTGCCGGTGAAGTCCTCCTGGCGGCGGGCGGCGGCCTCCAGCTCCTGGACGTTCCGGGCAATGGCGTCGGCCATGCGGTTGAAGCTGACGGCCAGCTCCCCGATCTCGTCGTCCCCGGACACCTTGGCCCTGGGGGTGTAGTCCCCCTGGGCCAGCTGGGTGGCCACCCGGCCCAGGGAGCGGATGGGGGTGGTCAGCCAGTAGGCAAAGGCAAATATCACCGCCGCGCTGACCCCCACCACCAGCAGCACAACCCAGCGGTAGACCTGGTAGTGGATCTCCCGGTCAGAGAAGAGGGAGGAGATGTCCCGGACGGTCTCCATATACAGGGCCCCGTCGGGCAGGGACACGGCCCCGGCACAGTGGAGCAGATGCCGCTGCGTGCGCTGGTCAAAGCGGAGGATATAGCCCGAGGAGCGCTCGTCGATGCTGTCCAGCAGCGCCTGGTCGCTGGAGGAGGACAGGGTGGAGTAGACCTGGATCCCCTCCTGGGTGCTGACCCGGAACTGGCGGTCCGCAAAGTAGGGGTCCTCCCCCAGGGTGCGCCTGAGGCCGGAGGACTTGCTGTCCAGGTTCTCCAGGGTGATGCCCCGGGCGGAGCAGACGGCCTCGTAGGTGATGCGCAGCATCTGCATCTCCTCCCGGGCCACGTCGATCTCCCGCTCCAGGGCGGACTGGAAGGACAGGGAGATGAGCAGGTAGCTGGCGATGCTGGTGGACAGCATCAGGATGCACAGCGTGACCAGGGTTACCTTCCAGGCGAATTTCATTCCTTGACCTCCAGCCGGTAGCCCACCTTATAGACGGCGGCAATCCGCTCCTGCCAGCCCAGCTTCTTTCGCAGGCGCTGGACGTGGAGGTCCACGGTGCGGCTGTCGCCCATGTACTCGTTCTCCCACACCCGCTCGTAGATGGTCTCCCGGAAGAGGGCGATGTTTCTGTTCTGGAGGAAGAGCATGAGCAGGCTGTACTCCTTGGCCGTGAGGGGGACGATCTCGCCGCCCCTGGTGACCACCCGGGACTGGGTGTCCACCACCACGTCGTCCACCACCAGGCGGGTGTCGGTCTTGTGGTAGCGGCGCAGGACGGTCTCCACCCGGGCCAGGAGCTCCGCGATCTCAAAGGGCTTGACGATGTAGTCGTCAGCCCCCAGCTTCAGGCCCTTGATCCGGTCCTTCACCGTGCTGCGGGCGGTGATGAAGATGACCGGTATCTCCAGGGGGGCCAGGTACTCCATCAGCTCAAAGCCGTCGATGCCCGGCAGCATCACGTCCAGCAGGATAAGGTCGTAGCGCCTGGACTCCACGGCGTCCGCCGCCGCCGCGCCGTTGTCCAGACAGTCGCAGCTGTAGCCGGCGGAGGTGAGGGACATGTCCAGCAGATCCGCGATGGGCTTTTCGTCCTCAACGATCAAAATTCTTATCATGGAATTTACCTCTTTCAGGGAAAGGGGGCCGTGACAGGAGGCTCCGGCCCGGGGACAGGCCCGCCGGCCAGCCCGGCAGCGTCTTTTCTCTATAGAATAACAAATCTCCGGGAAAAAAACAACCACGGGGCGGAGAAAATTGCGCAGCGGCAGCAATCCTGACCGATTGCAGGGAAAATCAGCGCGGTTTGACAGAAAATGGCCGGCCGGACAGGGTTCAGCGGTTATGAATGCAGGTTCTTATTGTGAAGATGCTGAGAAACCTCTTGCCGCGGGGAAAAAAGTCTGCTATACTATACTGTGTTTATTTGCCGGTTCAACGCGCCGGCCTCTCTATATGAAATCCAACCCGTCAGGCTTTGCCTCTGACAGGAAAGGTCGTGAAGCCTATGAACAGTCCAGAACAGCACCGCAGGCAGCGGATCCTCATTGCCGACGACTCCGAGATGAACCGCTCCATCCTGGCCGACATGCTGGGAGAGGAGTACGACATCCTGGAGGCGGAGGACGGCGTGAAGGCCGTGGCCGCGCTGCAAAAATACCGCACCGCCATTGATCTGGTCCTGCTGGACATCGTCATGCCGGAGATGGACGGCTTTGAGGTGCTCACCCTGATGAACCAGCAGGGGTGGATCGAGGATATCCCCGTTATCATGATCTCCGCCGAGACAGCCCCCGCCCATGTGGAGCGGGCCTACAACCTGGGGGCCACCGATTTCATCAACCGCCCCTTCAACGGCATGGTGGTCCACCGCCGGGTGGTCAACACCACCCTGCTCTACGCCAAACAGAAGAAGCTGGTGGCCATGGTTGCCGATCAGATCTATGAGAAGGAGCGCCAGTCCAGCCTCATGATCGACATCCTCAGCCACACCGTGGAGTTCCGCAACGGGGAGAGCGGCCAGCACGTGCTGCATATCCGTACCCTCACGGAGCTGTTTTTGCAGCATCTGGTGCTCAAGACGGACCGCTACCCCCTCACCCAGGCGGACATCCGGCTCATCAGCACCGCCTCCACCCTCCACGACATCGGCAAGATCTCCATCCCCGGCGCGGTCATCAACAAGCCCGGCCGCCTCACCAGCGAGGAGTTTGAGATCATGAAGACCCACACCACCGTGGGCTCCGACATGATGGACAACCTCCCCAGCCACCAGCAGGACCCCCTGGTCAAGGTGGCCCGGTCCATCTGCCGCTGGCACCACGAGCGCTGGGACGGCCGGGGCTACCCCGACGGCCTGAAGGGGGACGAGATCCCCATCTCCGCCCAGATCGTGGCCCTGGCCGACGTGTACGACGCTCTGACCAGTCCCCGGGTATACAAGCCCGCCATCCCCCACGAGAAGGCCGTGGAGATGATCCTGGACGGCCAGTGCGGCGCCTTCAACCCCCTGCTGCTGGAGTGCCTGACCGAGGTGTCCGCCAAGCTGCCCGGGGAGATGGCGGCCAACACCGGCGAGCGGGTCAGCCGCATGGAGATGCGCTCCGTGGCCGACGAGCTCCACCGCCATGAGGAGCTCTCCGCCTCCGAGCGGACCTTGCAGCTCCTGGAGCACGAGCGGATGAAGTTCAGCTTCTTCGCCGCCATGAGCAAGGAGATCCAGTTTGAGTACACCGTTGTTCCGCCCATGATTACCTTCAACACCTGGGGGGCCGAACGGCTGGGGCTGAAGGAGACGGTCATGGACCCCACCCACAGCGACTGCATCCGCCGCATCATGGACAGCGAGGCCATGGCCGGCCTCTCCAGCGCCCTCCGCGCCTCCACCCCCGCCCAGCCCGTGGTCCGGTTCGACTGCCGGATGCGCATCGGGGAGGAGGAGCGCTGGACCCGGATTGTCGCCCGGGCCACCTGGTCCAGCGACGAGCCGCCCCAGCTCACCGGAGCCATCGGCAAGGCCATCGACGTTCACGACTCCCGCATGAAGCTGGACGCCCTGGAGCGCATGGCCTCCCATGACAACCTCACGGGCCTGCTCAACCATGCCAGCGCCAAGGAGCGGATCATCGCCCGCATGGAGGATGAGCCGGGCAGCCGCTTCGCCATGGCCATCATTGACCTGGACCACTTCAAGTCCGCCAACGACAACTACGGCCACATCTTCGGCGATCATGTGCTCCGGTATCTGGCCGCCAAGCTGTGCGAGAGCATCCGGGGCGCGGATATCGCCGCCCGGGTGGGCGGGGACGAGTTCCTCCTGTTTCTGGAGTACCGGGGGGACGCAAGGCCCATCATCTCCCGCATCTTCAACGCCCTGTCCTCCTGCTCCTTCGAGGGCTTCCCCATCTCCATCAGCATGGGCGTGGCCCGCACCGCCGTGGTGGGCACAGACTACGAGACCCTGTTCAACGCTGCGGATCAGGCCCTCTACGCGGTCAAGCGGGCCGGGCGCGGCTGCTACCGCTTTTACGACGAGGGAATGCGCAAGATGTTCTCCGCCATCTCGCCCATCGACAGCGCGGACGGAGACGGCAAAGACAATGAAAATAAAGGAGAGGATGCATCATGACCCTTCAGGAGTGCTACGCCGCCCTGGACGGCGACTTCGCAGGCGTTTCCGGACGGCTGCCCAGCGAGAAATTCATCCAGAAGTACGTATTGAAGTTCCTGGACGACGGCAGCTACGAGCTGCTGCTCCGGTCCATGGAGGAGGAGAACTGGGAGGAGGCCTTCCGGGCCGCCCACACCATCAAGGGCATGTGTCAGAATCTGGATTTCACCCGGCTCTACCGCTCCAGCAGCGCCCTGAGCGAGGCCCTGCGCCACGGCATAACACCCGAGGCCCCCGCCCTGCTGGAGCAGGTGCGCACGGACTACGGGCAGACGGCGGACGCCATCCGCGCCTTCCGGGAAGGTCTGGGCACGTGAAACATTCCGCGAGGTTTCAAGGAGGTGCTGACAGATGAGCAAGCTGAAAACCCGGGCTCCCCGTTTTCTGACCGTCAGCCTGATTCTGGCGTCCATCCTGACGGTGTGCATTTTTACCTTTCTGGGCGTCTACATGACCCGGCGCAGCTCAGTCACCATCGGCGAGGTGGGCAAGTTCTACATGAACGGCATGAGCGAGCAGATCTCCCTCCACTTCGCCACCACCATCAACCTGCGCCTGGGACAGGTGGAGGCCCTGGTGCAGACCAACGAGCCGGGCACGGCCAGCCACGAGAAGCTCTCCAGCGACCTGATCTTCAGCGCCCAGACCCGGGACTTCACCTGCCTGGGCTTCTACAGCGATGACGGGACCTTTGAGATGCTCTACGGCAGCGACATACAGATCACAGACCCGGCCCCCTTCCTGGCCTCCCTGCGCGGCGGGGAGAAGAAGGTGGCCGTGGGCACCGACGCGTCGGGAGACAAGCTGGTGCTCATGGGCGTGCCCGCCGGCTATACCATGGACGGCGGGGGGAAGTCCGTTGCCCTGGTGGCGGGCCTTCCGGTGGAGTACATCAGCGAGACCCTGGCCCTCAACACCACCGACTCCGTAGTCTACTCCTACATCATCCGCCAGGACGGCTCCTTTGTCATCCGCTCCACCGAGGCCTTCCAGGACACCTACTTTGACCAGATCCGCGCCATGTTTGAGGAGGCGGGCAGCTCCGGCGGGGAAAGATATATCCGCGAGCTCCAGGAGAGCATGGACCATAACGAGGACTACTCCACAGTGCTGGAGATCGGCAAGGAGCGCCGTCATCTCCACTGCACCCGGCTGGCCTACTCGGAGTGGCACCTGGTTATGGTCATGCCCTACGGCAGCCTGGACGAGGAGATATCCACCCTCAGCAGTCAATGGATCGCCATGACTCTGGCCGGCAGCGCCATCATTCTGGCCGCGCTGATGCTGATCTTCGCCAAGTACATGCAGATCACCCGGGAGCAGATGGCGGAGCTGGACAACGCCCGGCGGGAGGCCATCCACGCCAACCAGGCCAAGAGCGAATTCCTCTCCAACATGAGCCACGACATCCGCACCCCCATGAACGCCATCGTGGGCATGACGGCCATCGCCACCGCCAACATCGGAGACATGCAGCAGGTGCAGAACTGCCTGAAAAAGATCTCCCTGTCCGGCAAGCACCTGCTGGGGCTCATCAACGACGTGCTGGATATGAGCAAGATCGAGAGCGGCAAGATGACCCTCAACGAGGATCAGGTCTCCCTGCGGGAGGTGATGGACAGTCTGGTAAGCATTGTCCAGCCCCAGGTGCGCTCCAAGCGCCAGCGCTTCGACGTGTGCATCCACGACATCTCCACGGAGAATGTGCGCTGCGACAGCGTGCGGCTCAATCAGGTGCTGCTGAATATCCTGGGCAACGCGGTGAAGTTCACCCCCGAGGAGGGGGAGATCCACGTGTCCATGTACGAGGAGGACTCAGACAAGGGCGAGGAATATGTGCGCATCCACTTCCGCATTAAGGACTCCGGCATTGGCATGACCCCGGAGTTCAAGGCCAAAATCTTCGAATCCTTTGTCCGGGAGGACAACGCCCGGGTCCGCCGCACCGAGGGCTCCGGACTGGGCATGACCATCGCCAAGTATATTGTGGACGCCATGGGCGGCTCCATTGAGGTGGAGAGCGAGCTGGGCCAGGGGACGGAGTTCCACGTGTGCGTGGACCTGCTCAAGGCCGTGATCCAGGAGGCGGACATGGTCCTGCCGGACTGGAACATGCTGGTGGTGGACGACGACCAGCAGCTGTGCGAGAGCACGGTGGAATCCCTGAAGGCCATCGGCGTCCACGCGGAGTGGACCATGGACGCCCAGAGCGCCTTCAGGATGGTGGAGGAGCGGCACAACACGCCCCGGGAGTACCAGGTCATCCTGCTGGACTGGAAGCTGCCGGATATGGACGGCATCAAGGCGGCCCGGGAGATCCGCCGCCGGTTTGGCAGCGAGGTGCCCATCCTGCTCATCTCCGCCTACGACTGGAGCGAGATTGAGGCGGAGGCCAAGGACGCGGGGATCACCGGCTTTATCTCCAAGCCTCTGTTCAAGTCCACCCTGTTTTACGGCCTGAAGCCCTACCTGGATCCGGATCAGGCCGGCGGCCCCCAGAAGCGGGAAGCCAAGCCGGACTTCACCGGCAGGCGGGTCCTGCTGGCGGAGGACAACGAGCTCAACTGGGAGATTGCGGAGGAGCTGCTCAGCAGCCAGGGCCTGACCCTGGACTGGGCGGAGGACGGCCATGTCTGCGTGGACATGTTCCAGGCCAAGGACCCGGGGTACTACGACGCCGTGCTCATGGACCTGCGCATGCCCATCATGAACGGCTACGAGGCCACGGAGGCCATCCGGGGCCTGGACCGGCCGGACGCCAAAACCATTCCCATCATCGCCATGACCGCCGACGCCTTTGCCGAGGACATCAAGAAATGTCTGGACTGCGGCATGAACGCCCATGTGGCCAAGCCCATCGACGTGCGCGAGGTGTCGCGGCTGCTGCAAAAGTACATGAAATAATGCCTCCAAGGCCCCGGACCTGCGGTCCGGGGCCTTTCCCCCAGCAAAAATTGACTTCCCGCTTTTCCTGCCGCGCCGCCTTGCCAACGTGGAATGTGATGTGCTATAATAGCCGCAGCGCGGGGCCCCGCCGCCGGATGGGGCGGGGCCGGCGCAAGACAAACGAAAGGAAATAGAGCCAATGGCGGATCAGAATGAGAACCTCCTGCCCGGTGAGCAGGACACGGTAATGATATATTTTAACCCGGAGCTGATTCAGACCCTTGCGGACCGGTCAGCGGAGAAGCGGCAGAACTTCCGGGAGCTGCTCTCCGCCGCCGAGGACGGGGATCTGGACGCGGCCTACCGGCTGGCCCAGAACTACCGCGCCGGCGAGGACGGCGCCCCGGAGGACCCGGAGCAGGCCTTCCGCTGGTTTGCCAGGGCGGCGGAGGGGGACCACGTGGCCGCCCAGTTCGCCCTGGGCCAGTGCTACGCCAGGGGCTTTGGCACGGAGAAGGACGTGGACAAGGCCCTGGAGCTCTTCACCGCCGGAGCGGAGCTGGGCTATCTCCCCGCCGTGTGCGAGCTGGGGCTGTGCTACGAGCTGGGCCAGGGGGTGGAGATGGACAAGCTGCGGGCGGCGGAGCTCTACCGGGAGGCGGCGGAGCAGGACTTCGCCCCCGCCCAGTGCAACCTGGGCTTCTTCTACTACCACGGCATCGGCGTGGAGGAGGACGACAGCCAGGCCGCTGCCTGGTTCGCCCGCTCCGCCCAGCAGGACTACCCCCGGGCCCAGCTGCTCATGGGGGAGTGCTATGAGAACGGCTACGGCGTGGAGCAGGACGCGGAGAAGGCGGTGGCCCTCTACCGGGCCGCCCACCAGCAGGACTACAGCGCCGGCACCTGCGCCCTGGGCGTCTGCTATGACCGGGGGTTCGGCGTGGAGGAGGACCACCAGCAGGCCGCAGCCCTGTACCGTCAGGCCGCTCTGGACGGCTACCCCCGGGGCCAGTACCTGATGGGCCAGTGCTATGAATACGGCCACGGGGTGGACAAGGACGAGGAGCAGGCCCAGCGGTTCTACCGTCAGGCCCACGAAAACGACTATCCCCCCGGCACCTGCGCCCTGGGCCTGTGCTATGAGATCGGCATGGGGGTGGAGGAGGACAAGGCCCAGGCGGTGGAGCTCTACCGGCAGGCCGCCGAGCGGGGCCACGTCCCCGCCCAGTGCAACCTGGGCTACTGCTACTACCACGGCATCGGCGTGGAGGTAAACGACGAGCAGGCCGCCTACTGGTTCGCCCAGGCGGCGGAGCAGGCCTTCCCCCGGGCCATGAACCTGCTGGGGGAGTGCTACGACTTCGGCGTAGGGGTGGAGAAGGACGTGGACAAGGCGGTGAAGCTCTACGCCGCCGCCGCGGAGAAGGGCCACGCCCCCGCCGTGTGCGCCCTGGGCCTGTGCTATGAGCTGGGCCGGGGGGTGGAGGAGGACAAGGCCCGGGCCGTGGAGCTCTACCGCCAGGCCGCCGAGCTGGGCAGCGCCCGGGCCCAGTGCAACCTGGGCTACTGCTTCTACCGGGGCATCGGCGCGGAGGAGGACGACAGCCAGGCGGTGGAGTGGTTCGCCAAGGCCGCCCAGCAGGACTATCCCCGGGCCCAGTATCTGCTGGGCCAGTGCCTGGAGTACGGCTATGGCGTGGAGCGGGACATCAACCAGGCCGCTGCGCTCTACCAGAAGGCCTGGGAGGGAGGCCACGTGCCGGCGGCCTGCGCCCTGGGCGTGTGCTATGAGACGGGCTCCGGGGTGGAGGAGGACAAGGCCCGGGCCCTGGAGCTCTACCGCCAGGGGGCCGAGGCCGGGGACGCCCGGGCCCAGTGCTGCCTGGGATTCTGCTTCTACCAGGGCATCGGCGTGGAGGAGGACGACGCTCAGGCGGCGGAGTGGTTCGCCAAGGCCGCCCAGCAGGAGTACCCCCGGGCCCTCCACCTGTTGGGGGAGTGCTATGAGAACGGCTACGGCGTGGACCAGGACGAGGCCAGGGCCTTCCAGCTCTACCAGAGGGCCTGGGAGGGGGGCCATGTGCCGGCCGCCTGCGCCCTGGGCACCTGCTACGAGAGCGGAACCGGCGTGGACCAGGACGAGGCCAGGGCGGTGGAGTTTTACCGCCTGGCCGCCGAGCAGGGCCACATCCGGGCCCAGTGCTGTCTGGGGTTCTGCCACTACCGGGGCATCGGCACGCCGGAGGACAACGATCAGGCGGTGCTCTGGTTCGCCAAGTCCGCGGACGGCGGCTATCCCCGGGCCCAGATGCTGCTGGGGGAGTGCTACGAGAACGGCTACGGCGTGGAGGTGGACCTGTCCCACGCCTTCCAGCTCTACCAGTCCGCCTACGAGAGGGGCTACGCCCCCGCCGCCTGCGCCCTGGGCGTGTGCTACGAGTTCGGCGATGGGGTGGAGATGGACAAGGTCCGGGCGGTGGAGCTCTACCGCCAGGCCGCCCGGCAGGGCATCATCCGGGCCCAGTGCAACCTGGGGTACTGCTACTACCAGGGCATCGGCGTGGAGGAGAACGACGAGGAGGCGGCGAAGTGGTTCACCGAGGCCGCCCAGCGGGGCAGCGCCCGGGCCCGGCATCTGCTGGGGGAGTGCTATGAGAACGGCTACGGCGTGGAGAAGGACCCCGCCCAGGCGGCGTCCTGGTACCGTCAGGCCCACCAGCAGAGCTACGCCCCCGCCACCTGCGCCCTGGGCCTGTGCTATGAGATGGGCGTGGGCGTGGAGGAGGACAAAGCGGAGGCCGCCCGCCTCTACCGGCAGGCGGCGGAGCAGGGCAACGCCCGGGCTCAGTGCAACCTGGGGTTCTTCTACTACCACGGCATTGGCGTGAAGGAGGACGACAGGGAGGCGGCGGCCTGGTTCGCCAAGGCGGCGGAGCAGAGCTACCACCGGGCGGAGTTTCTGCTGGGGGAGTGCTACGAGAACGGCTACGGCGTGGAGCAGGACCCCAAGCGGGCGGCGGAGCTGTACGCCAAGAGCAGCGAGGGGGGCTACCGGGACGGGATCTGCGCCCTGGGCGCCCTGTATGAGAAGGGCCTGGGGGTGCGCCGGGACCGGGAGCGGGCCCTGGAGCTCTACCGGCAGGCCGCCCAGCAGGGCAGCCAGGAGGCGAAAAAAGCCCTCCAGCGTCTGGAGGGCAAAAAGCCGCGCTGGCCCTGGCGGCGGTGAGAAACCGGGGCTACATATCCCTGTCCGGGCCGGGGGAGAAGGTCAGGCAGATCTCCAGCTTCCCCTCCCCTATCCGGGCGGAGGCCCGGCCCCCCATCCGCTCCATCAGCTCCCGGACAATCGACAGGCCCAGTCCAGCCCCACCCGCTCCGCGGGCGGGGCTGGACTGATAGAAGCGGTCAAAGAGGCGGGCCGGGTCCGGCGCGGGTCCGGGGCCCAGGGGGTTGGAGAAGCGGATCTCCCCCTCCCCTGCGGAGATGGCGAGCCCGCCGCCGCCGTGGCGGAGGGCGTTGACGATCAGGTTCCGGTACACCCGGCCCAGGGCCGGGGCGCTGGCCCAGACCGACAGGTCCCCGGAGGGGAGCTCCGGCGTGATGCCCGCCGCCTCCAGCTGGGGGCAGAGCTCCGCCAGGGCCTCCCACAGGAGCGGCAGGGCCGCCGTGGGGCCGCACTCCATGGGGGCGGGGTCATTGAGCAGCCGGGTGTAGAGAAACAGCTCCCCCAGCAGCTCCTCCAGCTCCTCCAGCCGCCGCCTCACGATGGGCAGATACGCCTCCCGCCCCTCCGGAGCATCCTCCATCAGCTGCAAATAGCCCAGTGCGCCGGTCAGAGGGGTGCGGATGTCGTGGGAGATGGCGGCCATGGCGTACTTCAGCTCCCGCTCCTCCCGTATCGTCTCCATGCGCAGCTGCCGCCCCGCCTCCAGCCGGGCGTTGATTGCCCGGCACAGCCGCCGGGGCGCCGCACCGGACATCCTCACCGTCAGGCGCAGATTGCTCGCCGCCGGGGTCTCCTCCAGAATCCGGGCCATCTCCAGCATCTGACCGCGGTAGGCCAGCAGGCGCAGCAGGGCGGCGGCCAGGGCGGCCAGAATCAGAATCAGGGCAGGCAGCATAAAAATCCCTCCTTAGAGCCTGTTTCATATCTCAACGTGTGCGGATTGGTGCGCGGATTTTTTGCCTTGCGGAGATATGAAACAGGCTCTTAAATCTCCCGCTTCTCCATGGCCAGCAGGCTTCCCGCTCCGTAGATCACTGCCCAGGCGGCGGAGCAGGCCAGGATAACGCCGGGCTGTGCGATACCGCTCTGGGGCACGTAGACGCCCTTTACTACCGTGGAGAGAAAATACTGCTCCAGAGGAGGCCAGCCCATCAGCTTCCCCAGCGTTCCCACCATAACGGCGGTCAGCCCGCCTCCGGCCACCAGGGACAAAATGATGCCCAGCGCGGCGCTTCTGGTCAGCAGAACCAGCGCCAGGGCCATCAGGGAAAAGGCCCAGTGGGGCAGCCACATCCAGAATAGATACCGCAGAATTTCAAGAGCGGTATTGGGCACAGGGCGCATCCCGTACAGATAGGGGGCCAGCAGAATCAGCAGCGCGCCCAGGAGGGTGATGACGGCGCTGTAAACCCCGGCAGTCAGCGCCTTGGAGAGGACATAATTTATCCGGCGGGGCTGGGCGCAGCAGATATTTTTCACAAAGCCGCTGGTAAAGTCCCCGCTGACAAAGAGCGTGACCCCTATGCCGGCGATAACCAGCAGAAAGCCGCCGCCCAGCACTTCATAGGCCAGATCAAGCTGGGTCATATTGCGGATTTCCTCCGACATCCGGCGGTCAATCTCGTCGATCTCCCCGCCGTGGACGCCCACGTAGTCCAGCGTCTCCGGGTCAGAAACCACAGCTGTCAGCAGCACTACCATCAAAATCAGCCCCGCGGTCACGCCCAGGATGATATAAAAGCTCCGGGTTTTGAACAGCCGCCGGAGATCCATTCTCAGCAGATTAAACATGCTTCTCCCCTCCCATACGCTCCAGAAAATAGCCCTCCAGGTCCTGCCGGTGCTGGCTCAGCTCCTCCACCGCGATGCCCGCCTGGGTCAGGACCCGGCCCACGCTTTTGGCGTCCACTGGATCGTAGATCCGGATCTCCCTCTCCGGCCGCATCTCCCACCGGGTCAAGTGGAGCGTCTGCTCCAGCAGGGCCGCCGCCTTCTCCGGCTGGTCCGTGCGCAGGCACAGGTAGTCGGCGCACCTCTGGGCCAGCTCCCCGGCGGTAATCTGCTCCACCAGCCTGCCCTCCTGGATGATTCCGTACCGGGTGGCCAGCTTGCTCAGCTCACCCAGGATGTGGGAGCTGAGGAGGATGGTTATCCCCCGCTCCCGGTTCAGCCGCAGCAGCAGCTCCCGCATCTCCCGGATGCCCTCCGGGTCCAGGCCGTTGATGGGCTCGTCCAGCAGCAGCAGGTCCGGCCCGCCCAGCAGCGGCAGGGCCACGCCCAGCCGCTGCTTCATGCCCATGGAGTAGCGCTGCACCGGCTTTTTCTCCGCCGCGGACAGGCCCACCGTTTGCAGCGCCTCGTCCACCTGCTGCCGGGGGCTGTCCAGCCCCAGCAGCGCGGCGTGCAGCAGGAGATTCTCCCGCCCGCTCAGATCCGGGTACAGCCCCGGCTGCTCGATGAGCGTCCCCACCCGCCGGCGGGCCGCCGCATCCCGGATGGGCCGGTCAAAGAGCAGGGCCTCCCCCCGGGTGGGGCGGGCCAGGCCGCACAGGAGCTTCAAGGTGGTGGATTTTCCCGCTCCGTTGCGGCCGATGAAGCCGTAGATGTCCCCCTGCTCCACCCGCAGGTCCAGCCGGTCCACGGCCCACCTGTCCTTATAGCGCTTGGACAGGCCCATTGTCTGTATCACTGACATAAAACGCCTCCTTTTTTGTTTGCAGCGCCAGTATAACAGGTAATTGTCCAAGCATCGCAAAGGAAAGGTAAAGAAAGTATAAAGTTCAGAGCCTGTATTCGCAGCCGGGGGGCGCGGATTCGGCGGAGGATTCCCGGACGCATCCGGCGGCGTTCTCAGCTGTCAGCCAGCCGGAAGCCGATGCCCCACACGGTCTGGATATATCCGTCCGTGCCGCTGGGCCGCAGCTTGGCCCGGATATTGCTGATGTGGACGGAAATGGTCTTGTCCTCCACGGCGCACTCCTCCTGCCAGACCGCCTCGTAGATCTGCTGCTTGGTAAAGACCCGCTTGGGGCGGCCCGCCAGCAGGGCCACGATCTTGAACTCGTGGGCCGTGAGGCTCACCGGCTGTCCGGCGGCCGTGAGGGTCATCTCCTCCAGGTCAAGCTCCCAGGCCCGGAAGCGCAGCTCCTCCCTGACAGGGGCAGCGCTGGCGTGGCGCAGCTGCACCTGGACCCTGGCCCACAGCTCCTCCAGCGCGTAGGGCTTGGTGAGGTAGTCGTCCGCGCCGGAGGTGAGCAGCGCCACCTTGCCGGACAGCTCTGTCCTGGCGGACACAACGATGATCGGGGTTCGGCCTGACACCTCCTCCACCAGCTCGTCCCCGGAGAGGCCCGGGAGCATCAGATCCACCAGCAGCAGGTCATAGCCGCCCTCCCGCCAGAGGCGCAGCCCCTCGGTGCCGGAGAATGCCTGGTCACAGGCGCAGCCCCGGCGGCGGAGGTATTCGGCAGCGGCGTTGTTGATGTCGGTATCGTCCTCTATGATGAGAATACGGGCCATATGACGGCCTCCTTACAGTTCTGTATACGGGTGTAAAAGGCCCGGACCGCTCCTGGTCCGGGCCTTGGGCTGGTCTATTTGTCCTTCTCCATCAGGGTCTGGACGCTGGCGGCCAGACCGGCCAGGGATTGGATCTCACTGGGAATGATGATCTTGGTGGCCTTGCCGTCGGCGGCGGCCTGGAAGGCCTCCAGGGCCTTGAGCTTCACCACCTGATCGTTGGGGGCGGCCTCGTTGAGGAGCTTGAGGGCGTCGGCGGTGGCCTGCTGCACCCGGAGGATCGCCTCCGCCTGGGCCTCCGCCTCCATGATCCGGGCCTGCTTGGCCGCGTCGGCCCGCAGAATGACGGACTGCTTCTCGCCCTCGGCCACCAGGATCTGGCTCTGCTTCTGGCCCTCGGCCTGGAGGATGGACT
>ERZ779632.410-NODE-410-length-25966-cov-14.559029_pt1 | contig 25966 bp, 25 predicted proteins | sample MGYA00514194_ERZ779632 | MGnify/ENA primary metagenome ERZ779632 (study PRJEB29562, sample SAMEA4376704) | mouse gut metagenome | isolation source: Cecum | study: EMG produced TPA metagenomics assembly of the A DSS colitis mouse model was used to assess the...
ACTTTTTGTCTGGACAAAAAGTACCCGCGGGGTCCGGGGCCGCGCAGGCCCCGGGTTAATCAACCAGACAGGCACTCTGTCAAAAAGGAGATACAAATCATGGACAACTGGTTCACCATCGACACCATCGACAAGGATACATACATTATCAGCGAGTACCGCCACTGGGAGGAGACCCACTGCTACCTCCTCCAGGGCCAGGAGAAATCCCTTCTGATCGACACCGGTCTGGGCATCTGCGATATCAGCGCCCCGGTGAAGGCGCTGACGGACCGGCCTGTGGCGGCGGCGGCCACCCACATCCACTGGGACCACATCGGCGGCCACCAGTACTACCCGGAGTTCTACGCCCACCGGGCGGAGCTCCCCTGGCTCCAGGGCGGATTCCCCCTCACCATGGAGACCGTCCGGGAGATGGTCCTGGACCGGTGCGCCCCGCCGGAGGACTTTCATGTTGAAAACTACCGGGTTTTCCAGGGCGCGCCCGCCCGGCTGCTGGAGGACGGCGATATCATCGACTTGGGCGGGCGGCGGCTGGAGGTCCTCCACACGCCGGGCCACTCCCCGGGCCATATGTGCTTCTTTGAGCGGGAGCGGGGGTACCTCTTCACCGGCGATCTGGTGTACAAGGACGTGCTCCTCGCCTACTACCCCTCCACGGACCCGGCGGCCTACCTCGCGTCCATGGAGCGGGTGGCGGCGCTGCCGGCCAGCCGGGTGTTCCCGGGCCACCACAGCCTGGATATTCAGCCGGAAATCCTGGTCCGGATCCGGGACGCGTTCCGCTCCCTGGAGGCCCGGGGCCTCCTCCATCACGGCGGCGGACAGTTCGACTACGGCGACTTCGGCATCTGGATTTGAGAGGGATCTGACATGGTATACAGTCTTTTTAACCTGTGGAGCGCCGGGATCGTGGTCCTGCTTCTGCTCCCCAATGTCCTCTATTACGCCCTCCGGCGGGGAGACGCCGGCATCTCCAGCCCCAGCCGGGCCATCAACGCCCTGGAGCAGACCGGCCGGTTCGGCTCCATGATCTTCATGGTGGTCCCGCTGGGCGTGCCGGGCGGGGAGTTCGGCTTCTACGCCCTGGAGGAGGTGGCCGTCTGGGTGACCGGCATGGCGGCGCTGCTGGCGGCCTACTGCGTCTGCTGGGTCCTCTACGCCGTCAGGGGCCCGGGGCGGAAGCTGGCCCTGGCTCTGGCCCTGATCCCCTGCGGGATCTTCCTCCTCCAGGCGGCGCTCCTGCGCCACTGGATCCTGGCCGTCTTCGCCGGCCTCTTTACCGGGACCCACCTCTATATCGTCCGTCAGTACGGACCCAAGGATTGAAAATCAGCCTGCCCAGGCAGGGAAAGGAGGGCATTATGCCCCATATTCAGCAGCTGTCCCCCCACGTGGCGGACCTGATCGCCGCCGGCGAGGTGGTGGAGCGGCCCGCCAGCGTGGTCAAGGAGCTGGTGGAGAACGCCATCGACGCGGGCGCGTCCGCCCTGGTGGTGGAGATCCAGAACGGCGGCATGGCCCTCATCCGTGTCACCGACAACGGCTGCGGCATCGCGCCGGAGGAGCTGCCCACCGCCTTCCTCCGCCACGCCACCAGCAAGCTCCGTCAGGCCGGGGATCTGGCCGCCATCGGCACCCTGGGCTTCCGGGGGGAGGCCCTGGCCGCCATCTCCGCCGTCAGCCGCCTGGAGGTGCTCACCCGCCGGAAGGGGGACCCCATGGGGGCCTCCCTGACCCTGGAGGGGGGCGCGCCGGGCTCCGTGGAGGAGGCGGGGTGCCCGGAGGGCACCACCATGATGGTGCGCCAGCTCTTCTTCAACACCCCCGCCCGGCTGAAATTCCTGAAAACCGACAGCGCCGAGGCCGCCGCCGTGGCGGCCATGCTGGGCCAGCTGGCCCTGAGCCATCCCGAGGTGTCCATCCGCTACATACGGGACGGCAGGGAGGAGCTCCACACGCCGGGGGACGGCAAGCTCCTCTCCGCCATCTACGCCGCCAGGGGCCGGGAGTTCGCCCTGCGCCTGACGGAGGTGGACGGAGGCGGCGAGGGCGTGGGGGTCCGGGGCTTTGTCACCGAGCCCCTGGCCGGACGGGGCACCCGGGCCATGCAGACCTTCTTCTGCTGCGGCCGGACCATCAAGTCCGCCCTGCTCACCGCCGCCCTGGAGGAGGCCTACGCCAACCGGCAGATGAAGGGGAAGTTCCCCGGCTGCGTGCTCCACATTGACCTGCCCCTCCACCAGGTGGACGTGAACGTCCACCCGGCCAAGACGGTGGTAAAGTTTGTCAGCGAGCGGACCGTGTTCTCCGCCGTCCACCACGCGGTCAAGGACGCTCTGGACCGGGCCGGAGGGGGCGCGTCCCCGGTCCCCGACAGTCAGGACCGGCCGCCCGTCCGGCAGGAGATCCGCCCGGCCGCCCGGCCTGCCGCGCCAAAGGCCGGGGCGCTGGCCGCCGCCCCCCGGGGGGACTTCTACCAGACTATGGACGCCAGAACCTTCCGGGAGCGGGAGACGGGGCAGTCCCCGGGCCGTCTCACCTTCCGGGACGGGGCCCGGCCGCCCCGGCAGAGCGCCCCGGTCCCCCGGGCGCTGCCCCTGGACCAGGACGCGCCCATGAATTACCGTCCGGCCCCCCAGGAGCGGCCTGCGCCTCTGGACAGGGCCGTGGACCGGCCGCCGGCCCGGGAGCCCTCACCCATCCCCCCAGCGCCCCAGCCCATGCCGGAGCCCGCCGCCGCCCCGCCGGAGCAGACGGCTCTGGAGGCGGAGAAGCCCGCGCCCTGGCGGTTTGCCGGGGAGGTGCTCCACACATATATCATCGCCGAGGACGGGGAGGACGTGTGGCTCATCGACAAGCACGCGGCCCACGAGCGGATCAACTTTGACCGCATGAAGGCGGGGGCGGAGCCCATCATGGGCCAGCGGCTGCTGGCCCCGGCGGCGGTGGATCTGGCCCGGGAGCAGTACGCGGTGCTGCTGGAGAACCTGCCCTTGCTGGGGGAGTTCGGGTTTGAGGCCGAGGACTTCGGCGCGGGGTGCCTCGTGGTCCGGGCCGCGCCGGCGGACCTGGAGACCGGGCGCATCCGGGAGACCCTGGAGGAGCTGGCGGACAAGCTCCTCTCCGGCGGGGCGGACCCCGCCGCCGCCCGGGACGCCATGCTCCACACCATGGCCTGCAAGGCATCCATCAAGGGGGGCTGGAAGAGCGATCCCGCGGAGCTGCGGGCGCTGATGGACAAGGTACAGAGCGGGGAGGTGCAGTTTTGCCCCCACGGGAGACCCGTAAAGGTGAAATTGTCAAAATATGAGATTGAAAAAATGTTTAAAAGAGCGTAAAATAGAAGAATACCTGCTTTTGATGCGTGTGTAACATATCGCCAGCCCCGGGATCAACGGGCGGAACCGCACCCCGGTTCTGCTGAAACGACTGCGTAAAAGGAGAAGCCATGCCCCCTGTCCTCCCCTGTATCGTAGGCCCCACGGCCTGCGGAAAAACCAGACTGGCCGTGCTGACGGCCCAAGCATTCGGCGGCGAGGTGGTCAGCGTGGACTCCATGCAGATCTACCGGGGCATGACCATCGGCACCGCCGCGCCCACCCCCCGGGAGATGGAGGGGGTTCCCCACCACATGGTGGCCGTGGCGGACCCGGCGGAGAGCTGGTCCGCCGCCCGGTTCACGGCGGCAGCGGATGAGTGCATTCGGGATATTTTATCAAGAAATCAACTCCCTGTATTGGCCGGCGGCACGGGCCTCTACCTGGAGGCCATCCTCGCCGGGCGGACCTTCGCCCCCGGCAGCGCCGGCGGGGCGGTCCGCCATGCCCTCCAGCGCCAGCTGGAGGAGGAGGGGATCGGGCCGCTGCTGGAGGAGCTGGCCCGGGTGGACCCGGAGGCGGCCCGGCGGCTCCACCCGGCGGACCACAAGCGGATCCTCCGGGCCCTGGAGGTCTACCGGGAGACCGGGCGGACCATCTCCCAGCACGACCGGGAGAGCCGGGAGCTGCCCCCGCGGTATCTTCCCGTGTATATCGGTCTGGCCTTCCGTGACCGGGCGGACATGCGGGAGCTGATCGACCGGCGGGTGGACGGGATGCTGGCCGCGGGGCTTCTGGAGGAGGTCCGCGCACTGCTGGCCGCGGGGGTGCCCCGCTCCGCCACCGCCTTCCAGGCCATCGGCTACAAGGAGCTCCTCGCCGCCCTGGACGGACAGTGCTCCCTGGAGGAGGCTGTGGACCTGGTGAAGCGCCGGTCCCGGCAGTACGCCAAGCGGCAGCTGACCTGGCTGCGGCGAAATCAGCACATCCACTGGATTTACTGGGAAAAAAAGAGGGATTTTCACGCGGCTCTCCAAATTGCGACAGAAATCCTCACCGCCCAGGGACTACAATAGGCCCAGGGCCCGCGCCGGTATGGCCGGGACCCCGGGGCAATGCCCCTCACCAATGAAAGAGAGGTAGAACAACTATGGCAAAATCCCCCAACCTACAGGACGTGTTCCTGGCATCCGCCCGGCGGACCGAGACCCAGGTGACCGTATTTCTGGTCAACGGCTTCCAGATGCGGGGCACCATCACCGGCTTCGACGCCTTCACCGTGGTCCTCACCGCCGAGGGCAAGCAGAACCTGATCTACAAGCACGCCATCTCCACCGTCAGCCCCAGCAGGAGCGTGGATCTGACCGAGTGGGAGGACACCCTCTAGGGCATGTTTGAAAATTGGCAACACGCCCAAACAGCAGGCCTTTTTCACTGCGTTAAATTTTCTTGTCATACGACAGTATGCCTGCGAAAATTTGCCTTGTCTGGCAAAAAAATTCCTTGCTGCCGGGCATATCGCCAATTATCAAACAAGCCCTAGGCCCGCAGAAACACACCCCCCGCCGTCCAAGGAGACCAGTACATATGAAAAACAGCACCCTCGCCACCAGGCTGGCCATGGCGGCCGTCTTTCTGGCCGTGATTATCTATTTCGGCTTCAGCGCCGCCTCCTATTTCACAGACCCCTATACCGCCACCCTGGCCTACAGCTTCGTGGGGGAGCGGGCGGTCACTGTCTCCGGCTATGTGGTCCGGGACGAGGAGGTGCTGCCCGGCGGCGGAGAGCTGGTCTACTCCAACCGGAGGGAGGGGGAGCGCGTCAGCGCCGGGGGCACGGTGGCCCAGATCTACCAGAGCGCCCAGGCCCTTCAGGACGCCAACATCCTGCGCTCCCTCCAGGAGCAGGCCGAGCAGCTGGACTACGCCGCCGCCCTGGCCGCCGGATCCCGGACAAGCGTGCGCCTGGACGACGAGATCACCAGCGCCCTCATCGGCGTGCGCCAGTCCATGTCCGCCGGCGGCCTCACCGCCGCCGCGGACCAGAGCGCCGCCCTGCGCACCGCCGTGCTCAAGCGCAGCTACGCCTACTCCGGCTCCGGGGGCCTGGACGCCTCCGCCGTCGCGCTCCGGGAGCGCATCAGCGCCCTGGCCGCGTCGGCCGATCCCGGCACCGCCCGGATCACCGCGCCCAGGGCGGGGCTCTTCTCCAGTCTGGTGGACGGGTATGAGAGCGTGCTCACCCGGGAGAATATTTTGGCGCTCACCCCCTCCAGCTACCGGGCCATCACCCCGGAGGCCGGGGCAGCCGGGGTGGGCCGGCTGGTGTACGGCACGGGCTGGTCCTTTGTGACGATGATGCGCACAGAGGACGTGGGCAGGATGCAGCCCGGGGACAATCTCACCCTCCGCTTTCAGAAGGGGCTGGACCGGGATATGACCGTGGAGGTGGCCTCCGTCAGCGCCGAGGAGGACGGAAGGCGGGTGGTGGTGCTCACCTCGGACAAGTACCTCCACCTGACCACCCTCCTGCGGCTCCAGAACGCCCAGATCATCTTCGAGAGCTACGACGGCATCCGGGTGCCCCGCTCCGCCGTGCGGGTGAACGCCCAGCCCCTGACGGACGAGGACGGCGAGGCCCTGCTGGACAGCAACGGCAACCCCATAACCCGGAATCTGACGTGCGTGTACTGCCTGTGGGGGGAGAAGGCCCGGTCCAAGCCGGTGACCATCCTCTGGCAGGAGGAGGAGTACATCCTGGTGGCTCCGGACGAGGAGGCCCTGGGTAAGTACGCCGCAGAGCAGACCAAGGAGAGCCGCCGCCTGCGGGCGGGGGACGAGGTGATTACCGCTGCGGCGGATCTATATGACGGGAAGGTGATACGATGAACAGCATCGCGGAAAACATCCGCGCCATCCGCAGCCGCATGGCCGCCGCGGCGGAGGCGGCGGGCAGGGACCCGGGGGAGATCCTCCTGGTGGGCGCCAGCAAGATGAACGGCGCGGAGGCCTGCCGGGCGGCCATCGCCGGGGGCATCGACGCGCTGGGGGAGAACCGGGTCCAGGAGATGACGGAGAAGCTGGCCCGGAACGCCTACGAGGGCGCGCCCCTCCACTTTATCGGCCACCTCCAGCGCAACAAGGTCCGGCAGGTGGTGGGGACGGTCTCCCTCATCCACTCCGTGGGCTCCTGGCCGCTGCTGGAGGAGATCCAGCGGCAGGCGGAGCGGCGGGAGCTGACCCAGGAGGTGCTGCTGGAGGTGAACGTGGGCGGGGAGGAGAGCAAGAGCGGCTTTGCCCCGGAGGCGGTGTACGAGGCGGCGGAGCGGGCAAAAGCCCTGGGGAATATCAGGGTCCGGGGCCTCATGACCATCCCCCCCATCCAGAGGGAGCCCCACGGGAATTTACCCTTTTTTGCAAAAATAGCCCGCCTCTATGTTGACATAAGCCGGAATTTGTACGATAATGAGTTTACTTATCTGTCCATGGGCATGAGCGACGATTTTGAGGACGCCATTGCCGCCGGGGCCACCGTGGTCCGGGTGGGATCGGCTATCTTTGGTCATAGACAGTACCACTAAAGACAATTTGGGAGGTTTCCACAATGAGCTGGATGGAAAATATCAAGCGGATCATCAGTCCCATCAGCGATGAGGACGACGATTATGACGAGGCTTTTGACGATCAAGAGTCCCCCTTTGTAGAGGACCGGCCCAGGGGTATGGACCGGGGCGTGGTGGACAGCCGCCGGGGCAAGGTGGTCAATATCCACGCCACCACCCAGCTGAAAGTGGTTCTGGTCAAGCCGGAGCGCTTTGAGAACGCCAGCGAGATTGCGGACCACCTCAAGGAGAAGCGGACCGTGGTGGTGAACCTGGAGTCCACCCACAAGGACATCGCCCGCCGCCTCATCGACTTTCTCTCCGGCGTGGCCTACGCGGGGGAGGGCAAGATCAAGAGGGTGGCCGCCAATACATACATCATCACCCCCTACTCCGTGGAGATCCAGGGGGATCTGATCGACGAGCTGGAGAACAACTTCAAGTCCTTCAGCTGAGAACCCGCTTCGCGCTTCGGTGCGGGTGGGGAGACGCCGCGCAGGCTCTGAGATATACGCCGCGCCTGGGCGGAAACCAAAAGAGAATGGGGAGGGAATCGCGCAATGATGACTCCACAGGAAGTGGCCAACTGCACCTTTGCAAAGTCCATGATGGGCGGCTACAACATGGCGTCCGTGGACGACTTTCTGGACAAGCTGACAGAGGATTACGCCGGCCTCTACAAGGAAAACGCCGCGCTGAAGGCCAAGCTGAAGGTGACGGTGGACAAGATGGCGGAGTACCGGGAGGAGCAGGACGCCATCCGCACCACCCTGCTCACCGCCCAGAAGATGGCCAGCGCCATGATGACCGAGGCGGAGCAGAAGCGGGACGCCATGATCGTCGAGGCATCCAGGACCGCCAAGGAGCGGCTGGCGGCCCTGAAGGAGGAGGTGGCGGCCCAGGAGCGCCATCTGGAGGAGGTCCGGGCCCAGGTGAACCGGGAGCTGGAGGTGGAGCGGGGCCGTCTGGCCGCCGGCCAGGAGCAGCTGCGGGCCTTTATCCGGGACGTGCGCGCGGTGTGCAACGAGGAGCTGGCCGCGCTGGATCTGCTGCCGGAGCTGCCCCCGGAGCCCGCCGCGCCGCCGCCTCTGGCTGTGGCCGCCATGGCCGCCATGACGGCGGCAGAGCCGGCGGAGGAGCCGGCGGAGGAGGCGGCCCCTCCGGAGACAGAGGAGGACGAGGTGAAGCGGAACCTTCAGGACGTGCTCAGCGCTATCGCCGCCGAGCCGGCGGCGGAGGCCGGGGAGCCGGTGGGAGACCCCTTTGCCGAGGAGGGGACCGGCGCGGGGGATCTGGAGGACACCCGGGTGCTGAACCTGGATGACCTGCAGTTCGGCCGCAATTACACCAAGGACTGAGCGATGAGGAACGGAGGGGCGGCTGAGAGGCCGCCCTCCTCTTCGCGTGGAGGATAGGAGCGCTATGAAGATTATTCTGCCCCCGGACCAATACAGCGGGAAGCTGAGAGCGTTTCTGGAGCCCCTGGTCCCGCCGGGCAGCGCCTTCCTGGACCCGGACGGGGGCTGGGAGGGTCTGGCTGGGGAGAAGCTCCTGTTTGCCGTGGCCCTGGACGAGGGCGGGTGCAACGCCGCCTGCTACCGGATGCTCTCCGTCCTGCGCCGGGCGGAGGGCCTGCTGGACGGGTGCACCGCCGGCGTCGTGGTCACGGGGGTGGGGGAGCTGTACACCAAGGACGTGGCCCGGGACGTGGTGCTGGCGGCCAATCTGGCCGGGTGCGCCTTTCTGGGCCGGCCCCTGGTGGAGGCCACCGGGTCCCTGCGCAACTTCCGGGTCCAGGCCCAGATCCAGGGCACCGACGAGGCCACCGCCTTCCGCCTGGCGGCGGCAGAGCTCATCGGACGGCTGGAGGCGTGGACGGGCCCGCTTCCGCTGAGGCGCGTGCTGGCCCTCCACGCCTCCGTGCGCGCCACCAGCAACACCCTGGCCCTGTGGGAGCTGGTGAAGGCGGGACTGCCGGAGGAGGCGGAGGTGCGGGAGCTGTGCCTGCAAAACGGCGCTCTGGCTGACTGCATCGGGTGCAGCTACACCGCCTGCCTCCACTTCGGCCAGCAGGGCGGGTGCTTCTACGGGGGACCCATGGTGGAGGAGGTGTTCCCGGCGGTGCGGGAGTGCGACGCGCTGGTGATGCTGTGCGCCAACTACAACGACGCCCTGTCCGCCAACCTCACCGCCTTTGTCAACCGCCTCACCGCCCTGTTCCGCCAGAGCCGCTTCTATGACAAGCGGCTCTATGGGCTCATCGTCTCCGGCTACTCCGGCGGGGACCTCATCGCCCGGCAGCTCATCTCCGCCCTGAACATGAACAAGAGCTTCTACCTGCCGCCCCGGTTCTGTATGCTGGAGACGGCCAACGAGAAGGGCAGTCTCGTCCGCCTGCCCGGCATAGCGGAGCGGGGGGCGGCGTTCGGGAGACGGATGGCGGCAGAGAGGTAATCATTCTTTTTCTTGGTAAGAGCCTGTTTAAAATCTCCCCCGCGCATGTCTTGGCGGCGTATTTTCCGCCCTGACTGCGTTAAAAATCCTTGCCATCCGTCAGGATGCCTGCGGATTTTTGCCTTGCAGGGCAAAAAATCCACTCGCCAATCCATACACGTCGAGATATTAAACAGGCTCTAAGAAAAAGAATCAAAAAGAACCCCTCCTTTTTCTTGAAAGAAAAAGGAGGCAAAAAGAACGTTCGGAGGCTCTTCGAGCGGGCTCTATCGCGCAATTCCAGTGATATCAGTACGCTCCGGCAGCCTGTATAAACACCTCCAGGGTTTTTCTTTTGCTTCTTTTCTTTTTTTCAAAAAAGAAAAGAAGAGAAAACGCGAACGAAGAAAGAAGTAGAGATTACATGGAAGATCAGAAGAAAGAATACTTATTTGAGGAGGCTCCCATCTCCAAGGCCGTGGTGTCCATGGCCGTGCCCACCATCATCAGCTCCCTGGTGATGGTCATCTACAATCTGGCGGATACCTATTTCGTGGGCATGCTGGGGGACCCGATCCAGAATGCCGCCGTGACTCTGGCGGCTCCGGTGCTGCTGGCCTTCAACGCGGTGAACAACCTCTTCGGCGTGGGCTCCTCCAGCATGATGAGCCGGGCCCTGGGCCGTCGTGACTATGACACCGTCCGCCGCTCCTCCGCCTTTGGATTCTACGGCGCTGTGTCCGGCGGACTGGTGTTCACCCTGCTGATGCTTACCCTCAAGGGCCCCGTGCTGACCCTGCTGGGCACGGACGCCGGCACCGCCGCCGCCACCGGCGCATACCTCCATTGGACCGTGACCTGGGGCGCGGCTCCGGCGATCCTCAACGTGGTGATGGCCTACATGGTCCGCTCCGAGGGCGCTACTCTCCACGCCAGCATCGGTACCATGAGCGGCTGTCTGCTCAACATCGTCCTGGACCCCCTCTTCATCCTGCCCTGGGGGCTCAACATGGGGGCCGCCGGGGCGGGGCTGGCCACCTTCCTGTCCAACTGCGCCGCCTGCGCCTACTTCTTTGTGCTGCTCTTCGTGCGCCGGGGCCAAACCTATGTGTGCATCCGCCCCAGCATGTTCCGGCTGGACAAGGTCATTGTCTCCGGCGTGTGCGCCGTGGGCATCCCGGCGGCTATCCAGAACCTGCTGAACGTGACCGGAATGACGGTTCTCAACAACTTCACCTCCAGCTTCGGCGCGGACGCGGTGGCCGCCATGGGCATCGCCCAGAAGATCAACATGGTGCCCATGAATATCGCCTTCGGCGCGTCCCAGGGGGTCATGCCCATCATCGGCTACAACTACGCCTCCGGCAACCGGGAGCGGATGCAGTCCTGCGTCCGCTTCTCCATGCGCCTGACCGTCACCTTCCTCACTGCGGTGGCGCTGTGCTACTACTTCGGCGCGGCCTTCTTTGTGGGCCTCTTCATCCGCAACGAGGCCATTATCGCCTACGGGGCCCGGTTCCTCCACGGCATGTGTCTGGCCCTGCCCTTCCTGAATATCGACTTCATGGCCGTGGGCGTGTTCCAGGCCGTGGGCATGGGGCGGAAGGCCTTCTTCTTCGCCATTCTCCGCAAGATCATCATGGAGATCCCCGCCCTCTATATCCTCAACGCCCTCTTCCCCCTCTACGGCCTGGCCTACGCCCAGGCGGTGACGGAGGTGATCCTGGCGGCGGCGGCCCTGCTGACCCTCCGGCGCCTGTACCAGGAGATCGACCGGAAGGCGGCCAACGGGGAGCTGTGACCCGCGCTCCGGGCGGCCAAAGGGCCGCCCGGAGGGGCAGATGAGAAATCTTTCCAGGAAATTTGCCGCCAAAAGCTACGGTTTTACTTGACAGGGAGCGGGTGGAGCGAGTATTATTGAATAGGATTTTTGTCGGTGGGTAATAAGGGGTATCCGCCGATTATTTCCGCGTCCGGCGACTGTCACCGCCGGAGCAGCACAAACCCCCATCCCATACAGTTTTTACGCAAAATCGAATGAGGAGGAAAACCGTACATGCCATTAGAGTACATCGTGATTACAGCGATAATCGCGCTTGTGGCGGCGGTATTTTCCTTCTTTCTCGGCATCACCTACCGCAAGATGGTAGGAGAAAAGGAGATCTCCAGCGCGGAGGAGGAAGCGCGCCGCATCATCAACGAGGCCATCAAGGCCTCTGAGGGCAAGAAGCGCGAGGCCCTGCTGGAGGCTAAGGAGGAGATCCTGCACAGCCGCACCGAGTACGAGAAGGAAGAGAAAAGCCGCCGGGCTGACCTGCAGAAGCAGGAACGCCGCTTGCAGCAAAAAGAGGAGAACCTGGACAGGAAAACGGAAAACATCGAGAAGAAAGAGGAGGCGCTGGTCCAGAAGCACGCGGACGCTGACCGCGCCCAGGAGGAGATCGAGCTCATCAAGCGCAGTCAGACGGAGATGCTTGAGCGCATCTCCGGCTTCACCGTGGAGGAGGCCAAGAACTATCTCATCGCCCAGGTGGAGACCGAGGTTACCCATGAGACAGCTTTGAAGATCAAGGAGATCGAGCAGCGCGCCAAGGAGGAGGCTGACCAGCGGGCCAAGGAGATCGTGGCCACCGCCATCCAGCGCTGCGCCGCAGACCATGCCTCCGAAATCACCGTCAGTGTGGTTCCCCTGCCCAATGACGAGATGAAGGGACGCATCATCGGCCGCGAGGGCCGCAATATCCGCACCATCGAGACTCTGACGGGTGTGGATCTCATTATCGACGACACCCCGGAGGCCATCACCGTCTCCTGCTTTGAGCCCGTGCGCCGTGAGGTGGCCCGGGTGGCGCTGGAGAAGCTGATTGCCGACGGCCGCATTCACCCCACCCACATTGAGGAGATGGTGGAGAAGGCCCGCCGGGAGGTGGACGCGGTCATCAAGAGCGAGGGCGAGCGGGCCGCCTTTGAGACCGGCGTGCGGGGGCTCCATCCCGAGGTCCAGAAGATGCTGGGCCGCCTCCACTACCGCACCAGCTACGGTCAGAACGTCCTCCAGCACTCCATTGAGGTCAGCCACATCGCGGGGCTGATGGCCTCCGAGCTGGGGCTGGACGTCCACGCCGCTAAGCGGGCCGGCCTGCTCCACGACATCGGCAAGGCCCTGGACCACGAGTACGAGGGTACCCATGTGAATCTGGGCGTGGAGTTCTGCCGGAAGTACAAGGAGAAAGAGGACATCCTCAACGCCATCCAGGCCCACCACGGGGACGTGGAGTGCAAGACCCTGATGGCCTGCCTGGTCCAGGCTGCGGACGCGGTGAGCGCGGCCCGGCCCGGCGCGCGGCGGGAGAATCTGGAGAACTATATCAAGCGTCTGGAGAAGCTGGAGGAGATCACCAGCTCCAATCCCGGCGTGGAGAAGAGCTACGCCATCCAGGCCGGACGGGAGGTCCGGGTCATGGTCCGGCCGGAGCAGGTCAGCGAGGATCAGATGGTCATTCTGGCCAGAGATCTGGCCAAGCGGATCGAGGACGAGCTGGAGTATCCCGGCCAGATCAAGGTCCACCTTATCCGGGAGACCAAAGTGGTGGAGTACGCAAAGTAACCGGACAGGGCGGGGATGTGACGGGCCCCGCCGGAGTACGAACAGCAAAACAGACCCGGCGGACACGCTCGTGTCCGCCGGGTCTCAGACTTGTCCATCAGGGCCAGATACGCCGGGGCGTATCTGGTCTTTTATTGCGTGCCGGTCAAAGAGGCGCAGCAATCAGGGGCAAGGCAAACCCAAATCGAAGCCCAGCGCAGCGGGTTCGATTTGGAAAGGAGGAGCAAAGGAGCGGAACGCAGTTTCAAGGCGGCCCCCAAAGGGACCGCCTTGAAACGGAGTGGAGCGGATTTCGCTCCGACGTGGTACGGGTAGTGGGACTCGAACCCACAAGCATCTCTGCACTGGAACCTAAATCCAGCATGTTTACCAATTTCATCATACCCGCCCGTCAACATCCCATATTATACCCAATCCGCCCCCTTTTGTAAAGGGGAATTTCCCGGACTCCGGGGGCCGCCGGCGGAAGGGGCCCTTCCCTACTTGATCTCCTGCTCCAGATCGTCAAAGGCGGGCACATTGAAAAAATCCCGGAGGGTGATGTCCAGCCCGTCGCAGAGCTTCTTGATGGTGGCCACGGTGGCGCTGTTGTTCCGCCCGCTGACGATGTTGTTGAGGGTGGACTGGGTTACGCCGCTGAGGGTGGCCAGCCGGTTGATGGTGATGTGCCGCTGCCGGCACAGCTCCAATATGCGGGACCGCACCGCTGTGCTGCTATCCGTCATCTCTCCACATCCTAACTCAAATGAGATAACATGAGGTTACCCTTTTTTGTGCAGTATGATTACCCCTTTTGAGTTGACTTTCCGGGGGTGAAGTGCTATACTGTCCCCGTTGTCAGGATCATCTCCCCCCTATCAAGAGGAGATTCTTGACATATATATCGGATGGTGATATATTAAGCCATCGCAATCCAGTATCATCATCCCCAACCAAGGAGGTACCATGAAAGAGATACTTCAGGTACAGGGTCTGACCAAGACCTTCCGCCTCTCCGCCCGCCAGCAGCGGCTGGAGCGGACGGGGGAGAAGGTGCGCAGGGCGGTGGACAACCTCCGCTTCAGCGCCTGTGAGGGGGAGATCTTCGGCCTGCTGGGGCCCAACGGGGCCGGCAAGACCACAACCCTGCGGATGCTGTCCACCCTCATCCGGCCCGACAGCGGCGACGCCCTGGTAGACGGGGCCAGCGTGGTCCGCCAGCCGGAGCAGGTCCGCTCCCGGATCGGCTTTCTCACCAGCGAGCTGAAGCTGGAGGAGTGCTTCACCCCGGATTATCTCTTCGACTTCTTCTCCGATCTCCACGGCGTGGACCGGGAGCGGCGGGAGAAGCGGAAGGAGGAGCTGTTCGTCCGCTTCGGCATTGACCGGTACGCCCAGGTGAAGGCGGCCAGCCTGTCCACAGGCATGAAGCAGAAGGTGTCCCTGGTGGTGTCGATTGTCCATGATCCGGACATCATCATCTTTGACGAGCCCACCAACGGCCTGGACGTGCTGACGGCCAAGGTGGTGACCGACTTCCTCCAGCAGCTGCGGGACCAGGGCAAGACCATCATCGTCTCCACCCATATTTTCAGCCTGATCGAAAAGCTGTGTGACCGGGTGGGCGTGATTATCAACGGCCGGATGGTCCTGTGCGACGCCCTGGACCGGGTGACCGCCGGGGAGAGCCTGGAGGACAGGTTCTTTGAGATCTACAGAGAAACGGTAGGTGACGGGGTATGAAAAGCGGTATTCTGACCATCATGAAAAAGGAGCTGGCCCGCTTTTTCGGGGACAAGCGGACCGTGGCCGGCGTTCTGCTGCCGGGAGTGATGATCTACGTGCTCTACAGCTTTATGGGTACGGCCATGGGCAGCGTCTTCGGCGTGGAGGAGGACTACGTCCCCAGCATACAGGCCGTCCGCATGCCCCAGTCCATCGCCGCCCTGGCGGACAGCGCCGGCATGGCGCTGACAGAGGGGGAGGAGGCCGGCCTGCCGGCGGCCATGGATCAGGTGGCCGGCCAGGAGCTGGACCTGCTGGCGGTGTTCCCGGAGGACTTTGACCAGGCGGTGGCGGACTACAGCGTGGCGTCCGGGGAGCCTGCGCCCCACGTGGAGGTCTACTACAGCTCCGTCTCCACCGCCTCCCAGTCCGCCTACATGGCCTTCACCGGCCTGCTGGACAGCTACGAGTCCCTGCTGGCCAACAAATTCGACGTGAATGCTGGGGAGGGCGTCTATGATCTGGCCACGGCCGAGGAGAGCACCGGGGCCCTCTTCGCCATGCTGATGCCCATGCTGCTGCTGATGTTCCTCTACTCCGGCTGCTCCGCCGTGGCCCCCGAGTCCATCGCCGGGGAGAAGGAGCGGGGCACCATCGCCACGATGCTGGTCACGCCCATCCGCCGCAGCGACATTGCGGTGGGGAAGATCCTGGCCCTGGCGGCCATCACCGTGCTCTCCGGCGCGTCCAGCACCCTGGGGACCATCCTCTCTCTGCCCAACCTCATGGGCGGGGCGGCCGGGGAGATGGACGCGAACATCTACGGCGTGCGGGATTACCTGTTTCTGGCGGCGGTGATCCTGTCCACGGTGCTGCTGCTGGTGACGCTGGTGGCCCTGCTCTCCGCCTTTGCCAAGACGGTGAAGGAGGCCCAGACCTACGCCGTGCCCCTGATGATCCTGGTGATGGTGCTGGGGATCACCGGCATGTTCGGCGGCGGCGCGTCCCAGAATCTGGCTGTGTACGCCATTCCCCTCTACAACAGCGTTCAGTGCATCGTGGGGATCTTCTCCTTCAGCCTGCTGGGTCAGGCCGTGGCGCTGACCGCCGCGGTCAACGGCGCGGCCACCCTGCTGGGCGTGTTCGTCCTGACCCGGATGTTCAACAGCGAGGGGATCATCTTCGGCAAGTAACGCCCCCTCGTTATGAAAAGGATCAGGTCCGCCCCTGGGGGCGGACCTGATCCTTTTTAACTAGCGGGCCGTCTTCTGCCCATCCTTTTCCAGCTTCCAGCGGGCGTCCTTGATGGTCAGGATCCGCTGCTTCTTCTGGCCGGAGGCCATCCGCTCCTTCACGGCCCGTCCGGTGGGGGTGGCGGCCAGACCGCCCAGGGCGGTCTCCCGCAGCTCCACCGGCAGACGGCGGCCCACCTCGCCCATGGCGTCGATCACCTCGTCCACGGGGATGCGGCTCTCAATGCCCGCCAGGGCCATGTCCGCGGCGGCGACGGCGTTCATGGCGCCGATGACATTGCGCTTGACGCAGGGCACCTCCACCAGACCGGCCACCGGGTCGCAGGCCAGGCCCAGCAGATTTTTCAGCGCCATAGCCACCGCGTGGCAGATCTGCTCCTCCTTGCCCCCCTTCAGATGGACCAGGGCCCCGGCCGCCATGGCGGAGGCGCTGCCGATCTCCGCCTGACAGCCGCCGGCCGCGCCGGAGATGCAGGCCCGGTAGGCGATCACCGCACCGATGCCGCTGGCGGTGAACATGGCCTCCAGCATCTTGTCCTCAGAGAGGTTCTCCCGCCAGTAGAGGGGCACCAGCACCGCCGGCATCACCCCGCAGGCCCCGGCGGTGGGCGCGGCCACAATCCTGCGCATGCAGGCGTTGCTCTCCCCCATGGACAGGGCCTCGGCAATCACCTGGGCGATGAACTCCCCGCCAATGGGGGCGCTGCTGGCCGCGTACTCCCGCATCTGCTTGCCCTGGCCGCCGGAGAGGCCGCTGAGGCTGCGCCGGTCCCCGGTGTAGACCTCGGAGGCCTCCTTCATGGTGTGCCAGGTCCGGGACATCTTCTCCAGGGAGTTGCCCCGGGATACCCCGCGGTTAGCCATGTCTGTCTCCAGGATGATCTCCCAGAAGGGCTTGCCCTCCCGCCGGACGGCGGCCACGATCTCCTGCATGGAATCCAGATTCATCTCAGATCTCCCTCCTGTAGTGGATGACCTGCAAGATGCCCGGCTGCTTCTCGATCAGCGCCACAATGGCGTCGGGCATGGGGTCGTCCGTCTCGATAATCATCATCACATTGCCGCCCTTGCTGCTGCGGTGCAGGCTCATGTTGGCCACGTTCACCCGGGCCAGGGCCAGGGCGTTGGTCACGTTGGCCAGATTCCCCTGGTTGTCCATGTGCTGTACGATCAATGTGTGGTAGTCCCCGGAGAAGCTGACATATACGCCGTCCAGCTTATCCACCCGGATCCGTCCGCCGCCGGTGGAGCTGGCCTGCATCTTCAGGAGGCGTCCGGACACGCCCGTAACCTCCATCTTCACGCTGTTGGGGTGGGCGTCCCGGAGATCGGTCTCGTCGAAGGAGAACTTCATCCCCCGGTTCGCCGCGATCTCAAAGCTGCTGGGAATGTCCATGTCGTCCGGCGACAGGCCCAGCAGGCCGGCGATCAGGGCCTTGTCGGTGCCGTGACCCACGCCGGTCTCGGCAAAGGAGCCGTGGAGATGGAGGGCGGCGGCGGCCGGCTCCTCCCCCAGAAGGGTGCGGGCCATGCGGCCGATGCGGACCGCGCCCGCCGTGTGGGAGCTGGAGGGTCCCACCATGATAGGCCCCATGATGTCAAATACGTCGATCATGATCGGCTCTGCCTCTCTTTCGTCCTGTGTTGCAGACATCATACCATACTTCCCCGGCAATGGCAACCGCCGCCGGACATTCTTCTTGCAATTTATCCCCGGACTGGTTATCATGGAACCGGGACGCCCGCCTGCGGACAGGAGGCCGCCGGGGAGGCGTGCCTCCCCGGCGGCGGGTCTGTCAGGGCTCCCCCTGGTCCGGCGCGTAGGTGCTGCGGTAGCGGCGCATGCTCTCGGCGAACAGGGAGCCGTTGGTGGGCGGTGTGTAGGTGATGGCGTTGGCCCCCGCCCGAATGGTCTCCAGGATGCTCTCCTCCGTGGGGCCGCCGGTGGCGATAATGGGCACGTCCGGGAACTGCTCCCGGATGTGCCGGACAATGGCCGGGGTCTCCGCCGCGCCGGACACGTTGAGGATATCCGCGCCGCTGGCGATGCGCCGGGCCACGTCCATTTTGGCGGAGACGATGGTGGCGATCACGGGGATGTCCACCACATTTTTGATCTGAGAGATGGTCTGGTCCGCCAGGGGGGCGTTGACCACCACGCCGAAGGCCCCCTGGTGCTCGGCGTAGGCCGCCAGGCGCACGGACCGGGGCCCGTTGGTCACGCCGCCGCCCACCCCCACGAACACAGGCACGTCCGAGACGTTGATGATGGCCTGGGCGATAATGGGCTGGGGGGTGAAGGGGTAGACGGCGATGATGGCGTCTGCGTTCACGTTTTTGATGATGGCCACGTCGGTGGAAAAGACCAGGGACTTGATCCGCCGGCCAAAGATGCGAATGCCGCTGCACTCGGCAATGCAGGCGGGGACCTCCACCTGATGGCTGCGCAGGGTGCCGTTGTAGGATGGTACGATTTTCTGCATAGAAGGCCTCCTCTCTTCTGGCAGTGGTTTCCTCCAGTATACCAGATTTTCGCCCCGGGCTCAAGCCGGGGAAGTGTCCCAGCGGTGAACAAGCTATGAACATTCTGTAAAAAGGAGACAGCATATGACAGAAAAGGTGCGAATCCGGCGGCAGGACCACCTGCCCATGCCCCTCATCTATCTGGCCTCGGCGGAGGACCTGGCGTCCTGGTACCGGAGCGGCCTCCTCTGGGCCCTGGACCACGGGGAGCGGGCGCTGTCCATCTCCTGCTTCAACAGCGCCGCCTCCATGGGCATCAGCCTGGACGAGGCGGCGCAGGCAGTACTCCGGGTGGCCGCAGATGTGCTCTACGGCCACCCGGAGGCGGAAAGTCTGACGATATTATGCGGGGACGAGGCCAGCTACAGGGTCTACTCCTTCTACTGGAACCTCTGGTACGCGGAGACGAAGCCGGACCACGGCTGACCGGTTACTTCAGCTCGGGCCAGAACGCCTTGTTGGCCTCGATCATGTCGTCCAGGACCTCCTTGGCCACCTTCATGCTGGGCACGGTCTTGTTGAGGGTGAAGGCCTGGAGCACCTTCTCGTAGCTGCCCTCAATGCAGCCCTCCACCAGCAGCTTCTCGCAGGTGAGCTGCTGCATCATGAGGCCCTGCTGGAACAGGGGGATAGGATCCTGGGCAATGACCTCGGGCCCGTTCTTGCCGATATAGGCGGGCACCTCCACCATGGCGTCATAGGGCATGTTGGGCAGCGCGCCCCGGTTCTCGGTGATGACCAGGAAGCGGGCCTTGGTGTCGTTCTTCAGGGCGATGGCCAGATCCGCGATCCAGTCGCCGTGGCTGCCGGCGTAGAACACGTTCTCGTCCACCACGCCGGTGGCCAGATAGTGGTCAATGCCATCGAAGAGGTTCTTCTCCCGGGTCTCCATGACCTCGTTGGCCCGGGTGTGGGTGGGATCGGAGTGCTCCACGAACTCCTTCTGCTGGAGGTAGTAGTTCAGGTAGGTGTTGGGCAGGGTGTCGGGGAAGTTCTCCATGATCTCATACACGCCCTTCCACACATAGTACCAGCTGCCCTTGGCGTGGCGGTTGCCCTTGCTGCTGTTGGGGGCCAGGGCGGCCTTGTCCTTGAGGTAGGCCGCGGGCAGGAGGATCTCGTGCTCCTTGATATAGGCGCGCAGCTCGGGCATGATGTCCCTGCCGTTGTGCTCGATGGCGGTGAACCAGCCGAAGTGGTTCAGACCGTAGTAGTCGTAGACGATCTCCTTCTTGTTCTCGATGCCCATGGCGGCGGCCACCACGTCGATGATGGCAATGGGCATATCGCAGATGTTGATGATCCGGGCCTTGGGCCGCAGGCGGCGGCAGGCCTCGGAGACGATGGAGGCGGGGTTGGAGTAGTTGAGGATCCAGTGGTCCGGCTTGGCGTATTTGGCCGCGTCGTCAATGACCTGCATCATGGGGAAGATGGTGCGCATGCCGTAGGCCATGCCGCCGCAGCCGCAGGTCTCCTGGCCCACGCAGCCGTGGCGCAGGGAGATCTTCTCGTCCTGCTCCCGCATGGCGTACTTGCCCACCCGCATCTGGGCGAAGATGAAGGAGGCGTCGGTGTAGGCGGTCTCCGGATCGTTGGTGACGGTGAGCTTGATGTCGCACTTGAGCTCCTGGTGGAGGATCCAGTCCACCACCACAGCCACCTTGTCCTGGCGCTCCTTGTCGATGTCAAACAGGCGGACCTCGTTTACGTCCAGCTCCTCCCGGCGCAGGGCAATGGATTTCACAATGCCCGGGGTGAAGGTGCTGCCGCCGCCTACCAGAGTGATAATCATAGTCGTAATTCCTTTCTCAGCAAGATGTTTCCTTTGATTTCAGCGGGAAAATTCCGGTGCATTTACAGCTTCTCCAGCTGCTCCTCCACGGCCCGGCGCACGTCCGCCACCTGGAGGCCGTAGATAATCTGCACATCGTTCTGCTTCTTCACAATGCCCCGGTTCTCCGTGCGGTTGATGAAGTCCTCGCGGATGAGGGAGGGGTCCTTCAGGTTCACCCGCAGGCGGGTGATGCAGTTCTCCACGGTGTTGATGTTGGCCTTGCCGCCCAGACCCTCGATGATGTCCAGGGCCGTGCCGCCGCCGTCCAGGGCGATGGCGCCGGCGGGAACAGAGGAGGCGGGAGCCGCCTTGACAGTCTTGGCCGGAGCGGCCTTGGCGGGCGCGGCGGCCCCAGCGCCGGCGGGCTCGCCCTCACGGCCGGGGGTGTGGTAGTTGAACTTCTTGATGAGGAAGCTGAACACCACGAAGTAGACCAGAATCTGGAGCGCGCCCAGCACGAACATGAGGGGCATCCGGTGGGTCTTGTCGGCGTTGGCGATGTTGGTGATGACGCTGGTGAGCAGGTTGGCGTTCCACAGGGCGGTCACGTCCAGGATCTTGAGAAGGGCCATGAAGGCGCCGGCGATGACCGCGTGAAGGAAGTAGAGCAGGGGCGCGGCAAAGATGAACATGAAGTCAATGGGCTCGGTGATGGAGGCCAGGGAGGCGGTGATGACCAGGGGAATGATGGTGGAGGCCACCCGCTTGCGGTTCTCCGGATAGGCGGTGTAGATGAACGCGCCGCCGATGCCGATATAGCCGAACATCTTGGTGAAGCCGATGGACATATAGTAGATGCTGTCGGAGAAGCGCTCAATGGGCATGTTCATCTCCGCCATGATGATGGGGTAAGCGCCCACAATGGTGGTCTCGCCCATCTGGAGCACGCCGCCCATGTCGGAGAACTGGAAGGGGGTGTACACCAGATGATGCAGGCCGGTGGGCAGCAGCAGCCGCTCCAGGAAGCCGTAGAGGAAGATGCCGAAGGCGCCGGTGTCCTTGATGACGCCGCCCAGGGCGCTGATCCAGCCCTGAACCACAGGCCAGATGTTGTTGGCAAGCAGGGCGAAGAGGATAGCCACAAAGACCAGGCAGATGAGGGTGAAGTTTGCGCCGGAGTAGATCTGCAGCGCGCCCTTGAAGCGCTTCTGATAGGTGCGGTTGAACACGTAGCCCACCAGACAGCCCAGGATGATGCCGCCGAACACGCCCATGTCCACGCACTGCACGCCCAGGATCTTGGCCTGGCCGGTGCCGAACAGGCCCAGCATGGGGGCCTCCTCGGCCAGGGAGCCGGTGAGGGTGAGCAGGGTGTTGGAGCTGATGAGGTACATGAGGTAGGTCATAAAGCCGATGAGGGCGGCCTTATGCTTCTCGTTCTTGGCCAGCGCGGCGGGGATGCCGATGACAAAGACCACGCTGAGGTTGTTGATGATGCCCATCACGGCGTTGTAGATCAGCTGGCCCAGGGCCTGGATGGGGCCCCACTGGAGGAAGGGCAGCACGCCGGTGATGGTCTTATTGGTGAGCAGCACGCCCACCACAATGAGGATGCCCGCCGCAGACAGGTACATCAGCGGCTGCACCATGGCCTTGGAGAATTTCTCCAGAGCGCCCATGACACGTTCTTTCATAGCTTGTTTCTCCTTCGATCATTGATTGAGGTGAAAGATAATCTATGTTCACCCGGTTCGGCTCCCCGCGCGTCAGGCGCCGGGCCGGGGGACTGCCCATATGAGAAATCAGAACACCTTGGTCAGATGGACCAGCAGGTAGAACTTCTCCTGCTGGTTGAGGGCGTAGCCGAAGGCGGAGCGGCAGTACTGGTCCAGACGGTCCAGACAGGCCCGGTTCCGGGGGTGGTGGCCGATGAGCAGCTCATACATGTCCTCCATGCCCTCGTCCTCCCAGCCCTGGCCCTGGAAGATGCGCTGGGCCAGGAATTTCAGGTGGGTGATGAGGCGCATGGTGTCCAGGCTGTCCGCGTCCAGGGACACGCCGTAGGTCTCCTTGATGATGTCCAGAGTGCCCTTGACGAATTTCAGGATGTCGTAGGCCGCGTTCTGGTCCACAGAGATGGAGATGAGGTGCAGGGCGATATAACCCGCCTCGTCCTCCGGCAGGGACACGCCGCAGCATTCCCGGATGATGTCCAGGGACCGGCGGCCCAGGTCAAACTCCCGGCGGTAGAGGAGCCGGGTCTCGCTCAGAAGCAGGTTGGGCAGGCTCACGCCGCTGCTCTGGCGCTCAATGGCGAAGCTGATGTGGTCTATCAGGGAGATGGTGGCCTGGTTGCTCATGGAGAAGCCGTCCGTCTCCGCGGCGGCGATGATCCGCTCGGCGGCCTCCATCACGTCGGGCCGCACGTCCTGGAGCATCTGGAGGAACTTGGTCTGCATCTCGTCCTGGACATAGTAGACCTTCTCCACCAGCTCCTCGCTGATCTGGTCCCCGGGCCGCTTGTTGAAGCCGATCCCCCGCCCCAGCACAATGGCCTCCCGGCCGTCGGGCATCACGGTGGAGACGGCATTGTTATTGAAAATCTTGATGGAACGCACACCAACACCTCTTCACACCTGAGAGCGAAATAAAAAGGCACGAATCCCTAAAATGGTCCCCCCATTTGTAAGAACTCATGCCTGATTGAACAGTAACACGATAACAACAGTATTTTTGATGGGATTATTATACAAAGAAGATTTTCAAATGTCAAGCCTCGCAAAATGCCGATTTTTTCTGTTCTGGATTGGTAAATTTGAACAAATTTTGAACGAGGTCACTCCAGACACCGGGTCCTGTTCGGGCAGGCGTAGAGGGAGCCGGCCTGGGGCTCCACCCCCTGGATGCGGAAGAGCTCCTCCACGGTGACAAAGGCGAAGCCCCGGGCCTGGAGCCTGTCCACGATCTCCAGGGCCGCGTCCACGCTGGTGGGGTAGAAGTCGTGAAGCAGGATGATGTCCCCCGGGCGCACGCACCCGGTCACCGCGTCCGCCACCTTGGCCGCGTCCAGGAGCTTCCAGTCCTGGGGGTCCACGGACCAGTAGATCATGGGGGTGTTCACCAGCTCCGCCCGCTGCTCGTCCATGCGGCCGTAGGGCGGGCGCAGCCAGAAGCTCCCCTGGCCCACCGCGGCCTGGAGCATCACCTCGGTCTTGTGGATCTCCTCCACCACCGCGTCCTTGTCCGCGCCCGCCAGCCGGACGTGGGAGTAGGTGTGGTTCCCGATCTGGTGTCCCTCCGCCGCCATCCGCCGCAGCAGGGCCTCGTTGCCCGGGATCTGCTGGCCGATGACAAAGAAGGTGGCCGCCGCGCCCCGCTCCAGCAGGCCGTCCAGCAGCCGGGAAGTGGTGCTGGCCCGGGGGCCGTCGTCGAACGTCAGGGCCACGTACTTGGGCTCCTCCACCAGGGCCTCCAGGGTGTCCCCGTCCAGCTCCCCCAGGATCTCCAGGGGGATCTCCGCCGGCCCGGCGGCCGGGCTCTCCAGCTCCGCCGGCCGGGAGCAGCCCCACACCGGCAGGAGCAGCAGCGCCAGAAGCGCGGATTTCATTTTTTTCATGTTCCCGTTCTCCCTCCCTTTGGGCGTAGTGTGTCCCCAAAGCGGGAGAATATCCCCGGCGGCCGGGCGGCATTTATTGCATTTTTTCGCTGAGAGCCTGTTTAAAATCTCCCCGCGCATGTCTTGGCGGCGTATTTTCCGCCCTGACTGCGTTAAAAATCCTTGCCATCCGTCAGGATGCCTGCGGATTTTTGCCTTGCAGGGCAAAAAATCCACTCGCCAATCCATACACGTCGAGATATTAAACAGGCTCTGAAAAAATCAGGCGGCCGGAGGAGATTCTCCTCCGGCCGCCCGGCCTATTCATTCGATCCAGTTTTGCCCGCAAAATAGGACTGACACCAGCCGGTCCACTTCTCCTCCTGCTCCTGGTGGCCGTACAGGGCCATGTCCGGGACATGGAACACCCCCCGCCGCCGGGCCTCGGCCACGAGGCCGGCAAGCCAGGCGAGATCCGCGGGCTCCTTTTGGGAGACAAAGACCATGGCTGTCCGGATCCCCCTCTGCCAGGCCGTGTACAGCCGGGTGTGGCCGTCCAGCGTACACAGCGCTCCCTCCAGATCCGCCACCGGGATCACCAGATCCGAGCCGCTGCGGAGGAAGCTGCCCACGGCCGCGCACTTCTCCCGGTCCACGGAGAACTGGGTGGGCTGGAGGGCGGCGATCTCCACCTCCCGCCGGGCCACCTCCGGCAGGCGGAGGAGGCACTGGCCGGCCTCGTCGTAAAAGGCGGTGATGTGCTCCGCGTAGAACCGGAAGCAGGCCGCCGCCTCCTCCAGGCCGGCCAGATTTCCGTCCGGGACGGAGACCACCGCCTCCCGGTCCGAGACGATCCGGAAGGACCAGGGCTGTCCGTCCGCCAGAAACGCGCCGTGCTGGCGCAGGACCTCCGGCGAAAAGCGGGGGTCCGTATAGCCGTCGATTCTCTCTATTTCCATGGTTTCCTCCGTTTTCCTGCCGCGGCTACGCCAGACCCAGGAAATCCCGCAGGCCCACCGAGGTCCTGCCCTGGAAGCCGGTGAGGGTCCGGGCGTGGTAGAGGGCGCTGATGATGGCCTCCTCCACCGCCTCCACGGCGGCCAGGAATACCGGGTCAATCCTGTCGTCCCGGACCATCCGGTAGGCCTCCACCGCCGCCCCGCCCCGGTGGGGCACCCGGTTGGCGGTGGTGAAGGCGATGGCGATGTCCCCGCTGCCGTTTCCGCAGTAGGAGCCGGTGCGGCCCAGGGCCACCGCCGTGCGGCGGGCCACCCGGCCCAGCTGCCGCTCGGAGAGGGGAACGTCCGTGGCCAGGAGCATGATGATGGACCCGTCGTCCTTCACCGCCAGCCGGTCCCCGGCGGAGCGGGTGTCGATGTGCCGCCCGCCGATCATCAGATCCCCGGCCCGGCCGAAGTTGGCCATCACCAGCGCGCCCACGGTGCAGGCCGTCCCGTCCAGCTCCACCACCCGGGAGGCGGAGCCGATGCCCCCCTTCAGGCCCAGACAGCACATGCCGGTGCCGCCGCCCACGGCGCCCTCCTCAAAGGTCTCCCCGGCGGCGGAGATGGCCTGGAGGACGTGCTCCTCCCGGACGTGGAGGCCCTGGATGTCGTTGAGGCGGCCGTCGTTGCACTCTGTCACCAGGCAGTTGACCGAGCCCGTGTAGACTCCCGCGCCGGCGTTCTGCTCCAGCACGTACCGGCACAGGCCGGTGAAGGCCGTGCCCACGCTGAGGGTGTTGGTGAGGAGGATGGGGGTCTCGATGGTCCCCAGCTCCTGGACCTGCAAAATACCTGCGCTCTTGCCAAAGCCATTGATGACCGCCGCCGAGGCCATCACCTTGTCCAGAAACAGGTTCCCCGGGTGGGGCAGCACCGCCGTGACCCCGGTGTTCACCTCCCCCTGCTGTACCGTGGCGTGGCCCACCCGCACGCCGGCTACGTCGGTAATCAGATTGCGCGGTCCGCTGGGCAGGGTGGCATGCAGCTCCAGCGGCTCGATTCTGGGAATACCCATGGCGTTTTCGCTCCCCTTCGTTGAGTATCCCCCTATTATAACCGCCCGGACCGGGTTTGACAAGACATGGGGAGCGGCTTTGCAGGGTATTTGAATGAGTGAAGAAATTATGAACAAAGAGCGGAACGAACGATTA
>ERZ779632.413-NODE-413-length-25907-cov-9.022087_pt1 | contig 25907 bp, 25 predicted proteins | sample MGYA00514194_ERZ779632 | MGnify/ENA primary metagenome ERZ779632 (study PRJEB29562, sample SAMEA4376704) | mouse gut metagenome | isolation source: Cecum | study: EMG produced TPA metagenomics assembly of the A DSS colitis mouse model was used to assess the...
CAGCGCCCTGCCCGCCGTGTGCGGCCGGGTCTGCCCCCAGGAGACCCAGTGCGAGAGCAAGTGCGTGCGGGGCATCAAGCACGAGAGCGTGGGCATCGGCCGCCTGGAGCGGTTCGTGGCCGACTGGCACAACGCCAACGCCACCGAGAAGGCGGTGAAGCCCGCCTCCAACGGCCACAAGGTGGCTGTCATCGGCTCCGGCCCCGCCGGCCTCACCTGCGCCGGCGATCTGGCCCGGAAGGGGTATGAGGTCACCGTCTACGAGGCCCTGCACCTGGCCGGCGGCGTGCTGGTCTACGGCATCCCCGAGTTCCGTCTGCCCAAGTCCATTGTGCAGAAGGAGGTGGACGGGCTCAAGGATCTGGGCGTGAAGATCGAGACCAATGTGGTGGTGGGCCGCTCCATCACCATCGACGAGCTCATGGAGCAGTTCGGCTTTGAGGCCGTGTTCATCGGCTCCGGCGCGGGCCTGCCCATGTTCATGCACATCCCCGGCGAGAACCTGAAGGGCGTGTACTCCGCCAACGAGTTCCTCACCCGCATCAACCTCATGAAGGCCTACACGGACAGCTCCGACACCCCCATCATGCCCCTCAAGGGCAAGAAGGTGGCCGTGGTGGGCGGCGGCAACGTGGCCATGGACGCGGCCCGCTGCTCCCGCCGTCTGGGCGCGGACGTGTACGTCGTCTACCGCCGCAGCGAGGCCGAGCTCCCCGCCCGCGCCGAGGAGGTGGAGCACGCCAAGGAGGAGGGCATCATCTTCAAGACCCTCAACAATCCCACCGAGATCCTGGGCTACAATAACCCCGAGGACAAGCGGGATCCCAAGAATGGCTCCGTCTCCGGCCTGAAGTGCGTGGAGATGGAGCTGGGCGAGCCCGACGCCTCCGGCCGCCGCCGTCCCATTGTCAAGGAGGGCAGCGAGTTTGAGATGGAGATGGACTGCGTGATTATGGCCCTGGGCACCAGCCCCAACCCCCTCATCAAGTCCACCACCAAGGGCCTGGAGATCAACAAGCGGGGCGGCATCATCGTCAACGAGGAGGGCCTCACCAGCCGCGAGGCGGTGTACGCCGGCGGCGACGCGGTCACCGGCGCAGCCACGGTCATCCTGGCCATGGGCGCGGGCAAGACTGCCGCCGCAGCCATTGACGAGTACCTGAGCAAGAAGTAGCAGCCCTGTTCCGTACATACGAAACATATAAGCCCCCGGGCGCGCAGGCGCGCCCGAGGGCTTTCCCATTCATATATTCTTCTTGATGGTCTTCAGGGCGTTCTTCTCCAGGCGGCTCACCTGGGCCTGGGAGATGCCCACCTCGGCGGAGACCTCCATCTGGGTCTTGCCCTCGTAGAACCGCAGGGCCAGGATGTGCTTCTCCCGCTCCCCCAGCCGGTCCAGGGCGTCCTTGAGGGCGATGTGCTCCAGCCACTGCTCGTCCGTGTTCTTCACGTCCTTCACCTGATCCATGACGCAAACCGTGTCGCCGCCGTCGGAGTACACGGGCTCAAAGAGGCTCACTGGGTCCACGATGGCGTCCATGGCAAAGACCACGTCCTCCCGGGGGATGCCCAGCTCCGCCGCCAGCTGCTCCACCGTAGGCTCCCGCTGGGACTGGGCCATCAGCCGCTCCCGGGCCTGCATGACCTTGTAGGCCGTGTCCCGCATGCTGCGGCTGACCCGGATGGCGCTGTTGTCCCGGAGGTAGCGGCGGATCTCCCCCACGATCATGGGCACGCCGTAGGTGGAAAACCGGACCGGCTGGGTGATATCAAAGTTATCAATGGCCTTGATGAGCCCCACGCAGCCCACCTGGAACAAATCGTCCGCGTTCTCCCCCCGGCTGGCAAACCGCTGGATCACCGACAGCACCAGCCGCAGGTTGCCGCTGATGAGCTCCTCCCGGGCCTGCTTGTCCCCCTCCTTTGTCCGGCGCAGCAGCTCCATGGTCTCCTCGTTGCGCAGCACCTTTAATTTTGAGGTATTTACTCCGCAGATCTCCACCTTGCCCTGCACGCTCTTGCCCTCCCTTGAGAAAACTTACAATGCCAGTCTTCCCCTGGGCCGGAAGATTATACGGGAGGAAAAATGGAGGTTTTGTCGCGGGCCGGAGGCGGGTCCGCAGCGGGCGGCCGGGGCGCAGATTTTCCCCAGAAAGCGCCCGGCGGGGATTGCCAAACCGGGAAAATGCGGGTACAATAAAAAAATCAACCATCCGGGAGGAACGCCATGCGAGAGCTCACCATCGGGAAAAACGACGCGGGCCAGCGGCTGGACCGCTTTCTGTCCAAGGCCCTGCCCCTGCTGCCGCCGGCCCTCATGCAGAAGTATATCCGCATCAAACGGGTGAAGTGCAACGGCCAGCGCTGCCAGCGGGACCAGCGGCTGGCGGAGGGGGACGTGCTGAGCCTGTACATCAACGACGAGTTTTTTGACCAGCCCCGGGAGGACAACCTCTTCCTCACCCTCTTCCAGCCCCGGCTGAACATCCTCTACGAGGACGAGAACCTCCTGCTGGCGGACAAGCGGCCCGGACTGGTGGTCCACGCCGACGAGACGGAGAAGGTGAACACCCTCCTCAACCACATCCAGGCCTACCTCTACCAGAAGCGGGAGTGGAACCCCCGGCGGGAGAACGCCTTTGCCCCGGCCCTGTGCAACCGCATTGACCGGAACACCGGGGGCATCGTCATTGCCGCCAAAAACGCCGAGGCCCTGCGGATCCTGACGGCCAAGATCCGGGACCGGGAGATCACCAAGCGGTATCTCTGCGCGGTCCTGGGCCGGATGGACCCGGCCCAGGGGCGGCTGGAGCGGTTCCTGGTGAAGGACGAGGGCAAGAAGCAGGTTGCGGTCTACCGCCGGCCGGTTCCCGGGGGCAGGTCCGCCGTCACCGGCTACCGCACCCTCCAGGTCCGGGGGGAGCTGAGCCTGGTGGAGGCGGAGCTGTTCACCGGCCGGACCCACCAGATCCGGGCCTGCTTCGCCGACGCGGGCCACCCCCTGCTGGGGGACGGCAAGTACGGCCGGGGGGAGGTCAACCGCCGGTACGGGGAGACCCGGCAGGCCCTGTACAGCTGCTGCCTCCGCTTCGACTTCCCCACGGACGCGGGGCCCCTCAACTACCTCCGGGGCCGGGCCTTCCAGGTGGAGCGGGTGGGCTTTGCGGAGAAATATTTCCCCGGATTTCGCCTGTGTCCTCCAGAAGAGGACAAAATTTGAAAAATCCCTTGCCACGGCCCCCTTCTGCTGGTATACTGGGGCGAGATCATCCCAAAGGAGGCGAGGGCATATGACAAAGGAACTGGATTGGAGCCGGTGGCTGGGGCCCGGGGCCGCGCCCACCCTGGCCGAGCAGATGGCCCTGGTGCTGCGGCTGAGCGTGCCGGCCATTCTGGCGGAGGTCAGCTCCACGGCCATGAACTACATCGACTCCGCCATGGTGGGCTCCCTGGGGGCCAACGCCACGGCGGCCATCGGCCTGGTGGCCAGCACCACCTGGCTCTTTGGCGGCCTGTGCATCGCCATGGTGACGGGCTTCTCCGTGCAGATTGCCCATCTCACCGGCGGCGGCCGCCGGGCGGAGGCTCAGAGCGTGGTGCGCCAGGGGCTCATGGCGGCCCTGCTGTGGGGCGCGCTCCTGTCCCTGGCGGGCGTGTTCATCAGCGGCGGACTGCCCCGCTGGCTGGGGGGCGCGGCGGACGTGTGCCCGGACAGCTCCCGGTACTTTTTCATCTACGCCTGCGCCCTGCCCTTTGTGCTGCTGCGGCAGACCGCCGGCGGCATGCTCCAGTGCAGCGGGGACATGCGCACCCCCAGCGCCCTGAACATCCTGCTGTGTACCCTGGACGTGGTGTTCAACACCCTGCTCATCTTCCCCGCCCGGACCGTGACCCTGGGGCCCTGGGCCCTGCCCCTGCCCGGGGCCGGACTGGGGGTGGCGGGGGCTGCCCTGGGCACCGCCGCCGCCGAGGTGGTCACAGCCCTTCTCATGCTCTTTTTCCTGTGCTTCCGCTCCCCCGTGCTGCGGCTGGAGCGGGGGGTGCCCTGGCGGTTTGAGCGCAGCTGCCTGCGCACGGCGGCCCGGCTCTCCCTGCCCCTGGCCCTGGAGCGGGTCATCCTCAGCGGGGCCCAGATCGTCAGCACCCGGATCGTGGCCCCCCTGGGCACGGTGGCGGTGGCGGCCAACTCCCTGGCCGTGACGGCGGAGGGCTTCTGCTACATGCCCGGCTACGGCATCGGCTCCGCCGCCACCACCCTGGTGGGCCAGAGCATCGGGGCCCAGCGGCTGGATCTGTCCAAGCGGTTCGCCCGGCTGAGTACGGCCCTGGGGATGGCGGTGATGAGCTGCATGGGCGTTGTCATGTTCCTGGCCGCGCCCTGGATGTTCACCCTGCTGACCCCGGACCCGGCCATCCGGGAGCTGGGGGCCTATGTGCTGCGCATCGAGGCCTTTGCGGAGCCGCTGTTCGCCGCGGCCATCGTGGCGGCGGGGGCCCTGCGGGGAGCGGGGGACACCCTGGTCCCCTGCGTGATGAATCTGGTGAGCATGTGGGGGGTGCGGCTGACCATGGCCGCCTTCCTGGCCCCCCGGATCGGCCTGGCGGGCGTGTGGCTCGCCATGTGCGTGGAGCTGTGCGTCACCGGCGTCATCTTCCTCATCCGCCTGCTGCGGGGCCGCTGGCTCACCAGCGCAGCGCGGCAGCACATGGGCTGGCCCGCGGCTGAATAGGACATCCACCTCCGCTCATACACTCTTGCGGAGGTGATGACCATGCAGTGCAGAATGGTGGAGCTTCGCTATAAGGAGGTCATCAACATCTGCGACGGCTGCCGGCTGGGCTTTGTGGGGGATGTGGAGGTGATGCTGCCGGAGGGCCGGGTGGCGGCGCTGATCGTGCCGGGCCCCTGCCGGTTCTTCGGCCTCTTCGGCCGGGGGGAGGAGTTCTACATCCCCTGGGAGTGCATCAAGCAGATCGGGGACGATATCATCCTCATCGACAAGCCCGCCGAGCGCCGCCCGCCCTACCAGGACCGGAGACGCCGCCGCCGGTCCCTGTTCTGAGCGCCGGAAAATCAAGGAAAAGAAAATCATTTTCCGAAAAAGGCAGCCTCCTGTAGGGGCGGGCAGCGCCCGCAAGGGTCCGGCTGCTGCGGCAGAAATGGATTTTCCTGGGAAAAATGAAAAATGCTCTTGCCAAACGGCCTGTTCTTGTATAAACTAAAGCTATCAAATACGGGGAGGCGGCTTATGGGGGGCGATCGAGAGCGGGAGAAGCGGCCTGTTGGAGAGCTGGAGCGGGTGATGCTGGCCATTGTGGGACTGCTGCTGGTGTGCGCGGTCCTGGCCCAGCCCAATCTGTCCCTGTTCACCGGCTTCTGGCAGATCCAGATCAGCGAGACGGGCCTCATCACGGACCCCGTGGCCACCGGCGGGGCGGGCGGGGCCCTGCTCAACGCGGCCCTGGTGCTGCTTTTGAGCATGGGGCTGCTGCGGTGGATGAGGCTGCCCTACACGGGGGCCTCCCTGGCCTGCCTGTTTCTCATGGCCGGCTTTGCCCTGCTGGGGAAAAACCTCCTCAACATCTGCCCTATTGTGGCGGGCGGCTGGCTTCACGCCCTCTACCGGCGGGAGAGCTTTGCCAAGTACATCTACCTGACCCTCTACGGCACCTGTCTGGCCCCCATGGTCAGCTTCCTCATGGTCCGGGTGCAGCCCGGATTCCGGTGGCTGGCCATGAGCGTGTGCGGGCTCATCATCGGCTTTCTGCTGCCCGCCATCGCCCGCTTCACCACCCGCGTCCACCAGGGCTACAACCTGTATAACGTGGGCTTTGCCGCGGGCATACTGGGTCTGGGCATGGCCAGCGTCCTCAAGGGCTTTGGCGTGGAGTTCGACGCCCTGGGCAGCTGGAGCCGGGAGAGCCATCTGCTGCTGTGCCTCATGATGGCCGCGCTGCTGGGGGGCCTCTTCGCCTGGGGCGTGGTCCTGGGCTGCCGGAGCCTGAAGGACTACGGCAGGGTGCTGCGCCACTCCGGCCGCGCGGTGGCGGACTTCGTCATCCTGGACGGCCCGGGCCGGACCCTGGTGAACATGGCCCTGGTGGGGTCCATGGGCTTTCTCTACCTGCTGGCCCTGTATCCCCAGGACGTACGGCTCAACGGGCCCCTGGTGTGCTGCCTGTTCGCCATGACCGGGTTCGGGGCCTTCGGCAAGCATCCCCGCAACGTGCTGCCGGTGATGGCCGGGGCGGTGCTGGCGGCCCTGCTGATGATCCAGGTGCCCATCACCTCCCCGGGGGTGCTGCTGGCCACGCTGCTGTGCACCTGTCTGGCCCCCATTGCCGGCCAGTTCGGGTGGCACTGGGGCGTCATCGCCGGATTTGTCCACATGACCATTGTTCAAAATACCAGCATCCTCCACGGGGGGATGAACCTGTACAACAACGGCTTCGCAGCGGGTCTGGTCTGCATCCTGCTGGTGCCTATCATCGAGGCGGTGAAACCGGAGCCGGCAGAGGAGTAAATCAACTATGAAAAAACGTATGCACATGGCCCGCCGGAGGATGAACCACATCATCAGCGAGCTCAACCACGCCCTGCTGCTGGCGGGCTGCCGGGAGATCGTCCTGCGGCTGATCCGGGAGGAGGCGGGACTGCGGCTGACCATCGAGGCCGCCGTAGCCCCGGAGGCCCTGCCGGGCATCGAGCGCATGGCAAGCCTGCTCCAGCCGGCGGTGCGGAACCCGGCCCTGGTGGAGACCTACTGGGAGCTGGCCGGGGAGGACCAGTACACCAGCGACAGCGAGATGGCCCTGGTGGGCCAGATGCTGGACCGGGCCCAGGTGGAGCTGGCCGGCGGCCAGGTGCGCATGGATCTGTATATCGCGTTCTGAGGAGCGGCGGGGAGAGAAAAATCTTTCCCCGCCGCCCTTGCGTCCGCGTCCCATCTATACTATAATATATAAGAAAATTCTGCCAAGGAGGACCCCGCAAATGGAGCTGTTATACTGGTTTGAGACCATCCGCACCCCGGCGCTGGACGCGGCCATGAGCCTCGTCACCCGCCTGGGGGAGGAAACCTTCTTCATGGTGGCCGCCCTGTTCGTGTTCTGGTGCGTGGACAAGCGGCGGGGATACTACCTGCTGGCGGTGGGCTTCACGGGCACCCTCATCAACCAGTGGCTGAAGATCGTCTGCCGGGTCCCCCGGCCCTGGGTCCGGGATCCCCATTTCACCATCGTGGAATCCGCCCGGGACGGGGCCGCCGGGTACAGCTTCCCCAGCGGCCACACCCAGAGCGCGGCGGGCGTATTCGGCGGCGTGGCCCGGTTCACCCGGCGGTGGTGGCTGCGGTGCGTGTGCCTGGTCCTGCTGGTTCTGGTGAGCGTGTCCAGGATGTACCTGGGGGTCCACACCCCGGCGGACGTAGGGGTGTCCTTCGCCGTCACGGCGGCCCTGGTGCTCCTCCTCTACCCCCTCATCGAGAGCACCCTCTGGTTCCCCGGCCGGATGTATGTCATCCTGGGGGTTCTGCTGGGAGCCAGCGCAGCCTTCGTGGCCTTTGTGGAGCTGTTTCCCTTCCCGGCGGACGTGGACGGGGCCAACCTGGCCGGGGCGGTGAAGAACGCCTGGTCCATGGCCGGCGCGGTAGGGGGGATGCTGCTGGCGTGCCTCTTTGACAACCGGCTGCTCCAGTTCCCCAACCGGGCCCCCTGGTGGGGCCAGCTGGTGAAGCTGCTGGGCGGGCTGGTTCTGGTGGTGCTGGTGAAGAGCCTTTTGAAGGCGCCCCTGCTGGCCCTGTGCGGCGGCCACCAGGCCGCCCACGCCCTCCGGTACTTCCTCATGGTCCTGACCGCGGGGGCCCTGTGGCCCATGACCTTCCGGTTTTTTGAGCGGTACGCCCGCTGACAGAGAGACCTGATTTCTCCCCTGTCTCCGGACCGCTGGCAGCATATTTTCTCCGTTTCCTGCCCAATTTCCGTAAACCGTGGCTTGACAAGCGGGGACGATGCCATTATGATAGTGGTTACACTGGATTTTGGCCCCACAAGGAGGCGCTATGGCAGCAGAACGGATCACCAGCCGCGCAAACCCCCTCATGACCCACATCCGCCGCCTGTCCGCCTCCCGGTCCTACCGCCGGGAGACGGGGGAGTTCCTGGGGGACGGGGTGAAGCTGCTGGCGGAGGCGGCCCGCTGGGGCGCGGCCCTGACGGCGGTGGTGTACACCGCCGGTACGGCGCTGCCGGACCTGCCCGCCGCCGTGCGGCTGGTGGAGGTGCCGGAGGATCTGATGGCCTCCGTCAGCCCCATGCAGGCGCCCCAGGGAGCCCTGTTTCTGGCCCGCATCCCGGACCTCCAGGGCCCGCCCGCCCTCACGGGCCGCCGGTATCTGGCCCTGGAGGGGGTCCAGGACCCGGGCAACGTGGGCTCCATCCTGCGCACCGCCGACGCCTTCGCCGCCGGCGGCCTGCTGCTTCTGCCCGGATGCGCGGACCTCTATAACCCCAAGACCGTCCGGGCCTCCATGGGGGCCCTGTTCCGGCTTCCGGCCTGGGAGTGCTCCCTCCCCCGGCTGTCCGCCCTGGCGGCGGCGGCGGACCTGCCCCTGGTGGGGGCGGCCCTCCGCCATGACACGGCGGACGTGCGGGCAGCGGCCCTGGACCGGGGCGTGTTCCTCATCGGCAGCGAGGGCCGGGGCCTGAGCCGGGAGGCGCTGGAGCGCTGCGCGGCCACGGTGCGCATCCCCATGACGGACCGGTGTGAGTCCCTCAACGCCGCGGCGGCGGCGGCCGTGGTCCTCTGGGAGGGATACCGTCAGTTATAAGAATCACATTTTATACAAAAAGGAGGGAGCAATTCATGGCCACATGGAAGCACTGGCTCTGGCTGTCCACCCTCCAGGGCGTCAGCCTCCAGCTCAAGCACAGCCTGCTGGACCACTTCGGGGACCCCGAGGCCATCTACTACGGCCAGCGGGAGGAGTACCTGCTGGCGTCTGGAATGACCGGGGCGGCGGCGGACGCCCTGGCGGACAAGGATACCAGCGGGGCGGACCGCATTCTGGAGGACTGCGCCCGCATGGGGCTCCAGCTCCTCTCCCTCCAGGACACGGCCTATCCCGGCCGCCTGCGGGATATCTCCAGCGCGCCCCTGCTGCTCTACGTCCAGGGGCGGATGCCCCTCTTTGACGGAGAGGCCGCGCTGGCCATGGTGGGCACCCGCCGGGCCTCCCCCTACGCCCTGGAGGCTGGGGAGCGTCTGGCCGGCGGGATCGCCGGACGGGGCGGGCTGATCGTCTCCGGTCTGGCTGTGGGCGTGGACGCGGCGGCCCACCGCGGCGCGCTGCGCTCCGGCGGCTTCACCGCCGCCGTCATCGCCGGGGGCCACGATATCCCCTATCCCCGGGAGAACCGCCGCCTCTATGAGGACATCGCGGCCCGGGGCGTGATTCTCTCCGAGTATCCCCCGGGAACGGAGCACATGGCCGAGCACTTCCCCCAGCGCAACCGGATCATCAGCGGCCTGAGCGTGGGCGTGATTGTGGTGGAGGCTCCCCGGCGCAGCGGCGCGCTCATCACCGCCAGCCGCGCCCTGGACCAGGGCCGGGAGGTGTTCGCCGTGCCCGGCCCGATTTACGATCCCCGCTGCGAGGGCAGCAACCGTCTGCTGGAGGAGGGTGCGCACCCGGCCCTGCATGCCTGGGGCGTCCTCAGCTGCTATGCGAACCGGTTCCCACAGAAAATCCGGGCCCAGCGGGGCGATCTGCCCCGCCGCTTCGGCCAGGACCAGAAAACAGAGAAAAGCGCCCGGCCGGAAGAGCCGGTCCACACCCCGCGGCCGGAGCGGCGCGAGCCGCCGGATCGGCCGGTGCTGGTTCTGTCCGGGGACCACGGCCTCACGGACGATCAGATCCGTCTGGTGAAGGCCCTGCGGGGCAGGACCGCCCAGGCGGACGAGCTCATCGAGGAGACGGGCATCCCCGCCCGCCGGGCCCTCTCCGCGCTGACCGTGCTGGAATTGGATGAGATCGTGACCCAGGACGCAGGGAAGCAGTTCTCCCTGGCGGTCACACTGAAATAACCCCGTACTATTACCCGCGTCCAGGCAGACGCGTTATCCAGGAGGAAGTCAATGGCAACATCGAGTCTCGTGATCGTGGAGTCTCCCGCCAAGGCAAAGACCATTGGTAAATATCTGGGTCCCGGCTATCAGGTGAAGGCCTGCATGGGCCACCTGCGGGACCTGCCCAAGAGCACCCTGGGCGTGGACATTGAGAACGATTTCCAGCCCAACTACCGCCCTATCAAGGGCAAAGAGGACATTATCAGCGACTTGAAGAAGGCCGCCAAGAGCAGCGACGTGGTCTATCTGGCCACGGACCCGGACCGGGAAGGGGAGGCCATCAGCTGGCATCTGAAGGAGCTTTTGAATCTGGACGACAGCAAGGCCCTCCGGGTCACCTTCAACGAGATCACCAAGCGGGTGGTCAGCGAGTCCATCGCCGCGCCCCGGGACATTGACCAGAGCCTGGTGGACGCCCAGCAGGCCCGGCGCATTCTGGACCGGATCGTGGGCTATCAGCTCTCCCCCCTGCTGTGGAAGAAGATCCGCCGGGGCCTCTCCGCCGGGCGGGTCCAGTCCGTGGCCACCCGGATGGTCTGTGAGCGGGAGCATGAGATCGCCGCCTTCAAGCCCCAGGAGTACTGGTCCCTGGACGCACGGCTGTCCACGGACGGCACGGAGAAAAACGCCTTTCTCGCCCACTACCACGGCGAAAACGGCAAAAAAAAGGACCTGAACTCCATCGAGGAGGTGGAGGCTGTGGTGGAGGCGGTGAAGAACGCCGCCTTTGCCGTCAAGAGCGTCAAGCGGCAGGATAAGCAGCGCTCCCCCTCGCCCCCCTTCACCACCTCCACCCTCCAGCAGGAGGCCAGCCGGAAGCTGAGCATGACCCCCCGGCGGACCATGGCCATTGCCCAGCAGCTCTATGAGGGCGTGGACATCTCCGGGGAGGGCGCGGTGGGCCTGATTACCTACATGCGTACCGACTCCCTGCGCCTGAGCGACGAGGCCCTTGCCGCCGTGCGGGGCTTCATCCAGGGCCGCTACGGCGGGGGCTACTGCCCCGCCTCCCCCCGGGTCTACAAGACCAAGGCCGGGGCCCAGGACGCCCACGAGGCCATCCGTCCCAGCGACGTAAACCTGACACCGGAGCAGGTGAAAAAGGACCTGACGCCGGACCAGTACCGGCTCTACCGGCTCATCTGGAGCCGGTTTGTGGCCTGCCAGATGTCCAACGCGGTGTACGACAGCGTATCCATGGAGGCGGAGGCTGCGGGCCACGCCTTCCGTGCCTCCGCCAGCAGCCTGAAGTTCTCCGGCTACACCGCCGTATATGAGGAGGGCAAGGACGAGGAGAAGGGGGAGGAGAAGGAGGCCAAGCTGCCCCCCCTGACGGAGGGCCAGCGGCTGGAGAGCCTGGGCTTTGCCCAGGACCAGCATTTCACCCAGCCCCCGGCCCGCTACACCGACGCCTCCCTCATCCGGGCCATGGAGGAGAACGGCATCGGCCGCCCCTCCACCTACGCCCCCACCGTCAGCACCATCCTGGACCGGGAGTACGTGGTCAAGGACGGCAAGTATCTGCGGGCCACGCCCCTGGGGGAGGTGGTCAACGGCCTGATGGAGGATAAGTTCTCCGACATCGTGGACACCGGCTTCACCGCCAACATGGAGAAGGCCCTGGACGACGTGGAGGGCGGCGGAAAGCAGTGGCGGGACCTGCTGCGGGAGTTCTACGCCCCCTTCAAGGCGGAGCTGGACCAGGCGGAGAAGGACCTGGACGGGGTGCGTCTGAAGGTGCCTGCGGAGGAGTCCGACGAGGTCTGCGAGGTCTGCGGCCGCCAGATGGTCATCAAGAGCGGGCGGTTCGGCCGGTTCCTGGCCTGCCCGGGGTACCCGGAGTGTACGTTCACCATGCCCCTGGTGGTGGCCATGCCCGGGCGGTGCCCCAAGTGCGGGGGACGGCTCATGAAGCGCACCGGCACCAGCAAGAAGACCAACAAGCAGTACACCTACTACTGCTGCGAGCACATGACGGCCCGGGACGAGGAGAAGAAGTGCGACTTCATGACCTGGGACGTGCCGGTGGCGGAGGACTGCCCGGTGTGCGGCCAGACCATGTTCAAGAAGGCGGGCAAGGGCTTCAAAAAGCCCTTCTGCATCAACGAGAAGTGCGAAAACTTCACCCCCGAGGACAAGCGCGGCGGCTGGAAGAAGAAGGAGGCCGCCGGGAGCGCGGAGGACGGGGAAAAAAGTAAGTAATCATACTTTTTCTTAAAAGAAAAAGTATCAAAAAGAATTTTAGAGGTTGATTTCCGGGCTGCTCCTCTACAGCCGGGACAGCTCCTGGCCCACGGAGAGGCCAGCCCGGAACATGGCCTCCAGCTTGAGCTCGTGGAGCCGCTCCATGTCCTCCAGGCACTCCCTCAGCCGCCGCACCTCCTCCGCATTCAACTGAATCATCAGGTTCTGCTGTCCCTGCTGGGTCTGGACCACGCCCTGATGGTATGCCTCGCTCTCCTCCAGATAGCGGGCCATGCGGTGCTCAAAGGCGTAGTCGTATAAGATTTGCAGAATGTCCATGATATACCTCTTAAGTAATATGAATAGATTATGCGTCATATCTTACACGAATAATATATTCGTGTCAAGCGTTCAGAGGAATTTATTTTGATTATTTTGGCAGACCGTCTGAAAGTATTAAGAAAACGAAAAAAAGTAACACAGCAGAATGTTGCAGATTATCTGGGGATTAATTTGCGGACATATCAATATTACGAGGGAAAAGACGACAAAGCTCACCGCCCGGATTTAGAGACCCTTGTAGCGTTAGCGGACTTCTTCGAGGTCTCTGTGGATTACCTGATTGGCCGGACGGATGATAAGGCGTAACGAATTGATGGTGTAGGGGCGAGCATTGCTCGCCCGCTCTAACGGCACCCACCAGCGGCCCCGGGAGATACGGGCGGGCATTGCTCGCCCCTACATGTTCCGGAGGGTGACGATAGAGGCAGGAACACACCTACATGTCCAATCCGTTTTGGGGGAGTGGGGTGGATGCCGGTGAATGGGAGGCCTGCTGTGCCATTTCCCGCCGCATCTGCTGGAGAAGGGCGTCCATTGCGTCCATATCCCGCCGGATTTGCTGGGGGGAATCCTGGCTTTCTCTGCGGGACCGCCTCTTTCCCCCGGTGGAAGTCCTGCTAGAAGAACGGTCTTTTTCTTTGCCTTTTTCCTTCTCCTGCTCTTTTTCTTGGTCTTTTTCTTGGGTTTGCGGAAAACCCGCTGGGTTTCGGGGCGGCCGTCCGCCCAGCCTTCCGTTCTCACGGTTGGCCTGACACACCCGCTGGTAGGATTGGGCGTCCCGGTCCAACTGGGCCCGCAAAACGGGGAACAGAAATCGTTCGTTCCCTTGCAGCGCAGGGATCTGGCCGGTTTTCGCGTATTGGAGCAGGGCCGTAAAAAGCCGCCCCCGTTCCCCGTCGTCCAACGGCTCCATGGTCTCCAGGCAGTCCAGAAAAATCTTGATATAGGACAGCATCTGCCGTCACCTCCTTTTGCATATATCAGGAAGGGGACGGATAGTTGACCTATACTGTTTTACCCTGTTCAAAACGCTTACAAAGAAGGAAAACGTCAGATGATGCAAGCAACAGTAATCGGCGCGGGGCTGGCGGGCAGCGAGGCCGCGTGGCAGCTGGCCCGGCGGGGCGTGGGGGTGACGCTGCGGGAGATGAAGCCCCGGAAGATGTCCCCCGCCCACAGCAGCGAATATTTTGCGGAGCTGGTCTGCTCCAACTCCCTGCGGGGGGCGGGCCTGGAGAACGCGGTGGGCCTTCTCAAGGAGGAGCTGCGCCGCCTGGACAGCCTCATCCTGGCCGCGGCGGACGAGACCCGTGTGGAGGCCGGGGGCGCGCTGGCGGTGGACCGCCACGGCTTTGCCCGGCGCGTCACCGAGGCCATCCGCTCCCATCCCAACATCACCGTGGAGGAGGGGGAGGTCACGGCCCTGCCGGAGGAGGGGGAGGTCCTGGTAGCCACGGGCCCGCTGACCAGCGACGCGCTGGCGGACCACCTGCTGGCCCGGACCGGCGGGCAGGCCCTCCACTTCTTCGACGCCGCCGCGCCCCTGGTGAGCTTCGAGAGCATTGATATGGACAAGGCGTGGTTCGCCAGCCGCTACGACAAGGGTACGGCGGACTATATCAACTGCGCCCTCAGCCGGGAGGAGTATCTGGCCTTCTGGCAGGAGCTGTGCGGAGCCCAGGAGGCGGAGGTCCACGGATTTGAGGACAAGCAGGTCTTTGAGGGATGTATGCCCGTAGAGGTGATGGCCCGGCGCGGGGAGGACACCCTGCGCTACGGCCCCCTGAAGCCCCGGGGCCTGCGGGACCCCAGGACCGGCCGGGAGCCCTACGCGGTGGTCCAGCTGCGCCGGGACAACGCTGCGGGCACCATCTATAACCTGGTAGGCTTCCAGACCCACCTGAAATTCGGGGAGCAGAAGCGGGTCTTCTCCATGATTCCTGCACTGGCGGGGGCGGAGTTTGTCCGCTGCGGGGTGATGCACCGCAACACCTACCTGGACTCCCCCCGGCTTCTCAACCGCTATTACCAGCTCAGAAGCGAGCCCCGGATTACCTTTGCCGGACAGATGACCGGCGTGGAGGGCTACGTGGAGTCCGCCGCCTCCGGATTTCTGGCGGGGGTGGAGCTGGCCCGGCGGATGGCGGGGGAGGCCCCGGTGGACTTCCCCCGGGAGACGGCCCTGGGGGCGCTGGGGCTGTACGTATCCGACGAGAGCATTTCCTCCTTCCAGCCCATGAATATCAATTTCGGCATCATCACCCCCCTGGACCACCGGGTAAAGGGCAAGCGCAACAAGAACCAGGAGATTTCCGCCCGGTCCCTGGCCATCATTGATCAGCTGCGGGAGCGTATTTTGTAATCATACTTTTTCTTTGTGTACAAAGAAAAAGTATCAAAAAGAAAAACTTTAGCGGCGCATGACAGGCGGACTGTCCTTAGACCGCCAGCAGAAACAGTCCGCACGTCTAAAAGTTCTTTTTGGTTCTTTTTCTTTCAAGAAAAAGAATAGAAAAAATGATTCTTTTTCCAGGCATGTTTGAGCGTTGCCAACACGCCCTGGTTACGTTTTCCCTTTTGACCTCTTACACTTGACACCATATAGCATCATACCATATCATCCGTTTGGTGTCAATAGGATGTCTTTACATTTCCCTATTTTGGTGTCATAATGGCGCAAAAGGAGGTTGCTGCGGTGAGTAAGAATGACCCCTATACCAGGGATGACCAGACCCGCTTTACCATGCGGATCAATTCCCAGCTGCTGGAGAAGCTCCGTTTGGATGCGGAAAAGAACAAGCGGTCAACGGCGAAACAGATTGAATTTATTCTGGAGCAGTACATTGCCGCGCTTTCCGGGGAGTGAGCGGTTAACCGCCAGCAGGAATAGCACGCACGTCTAAAGTTCTTTTTGGTTCTTTTTCTTTCAAGAAAAAGAACAGAAAAAGAATGTTGACCAATAAAAGGAGGCCGGCAAGTGAAAATCATTGTAGACGCAATGGGCGGCGACAACGCGCCGCTGGAGATCGTGCAGGGCGCTCTGGCCGCCGCGAGGGCGCGGCCGGGCCTGGAGATCGTTCTGGTGGGCCGGGAGGCGGAGGTGCGCGCCGCCGCAGGGCCCGGACTGCCCAGCGGCGTGAGCGTGGTCAACGCCACCGAGGTTATCGACATGCACGACGATCCCGCCAGGGCGTTCCGGAACAAGCCGGACTCCTCCATCACCGTGGGCCTCACCATGCTCCGGGACGGGCAGGGGGACGCGTTTGTGTCCGCCGGCAGCACAGGGGCCCTCTTCAGCGCCGGAACCCTCATTGTCAAGCGCATCCGGGGCATCCGCCGGGCCGCCATGGCCCCCCTGGTGCCCACCGCCGGCAGGGGCGTGGTGCTGGTGGACTGCGGGGCCACCGCCGACTGTACGGTGGAGTACCTGCTCCAGTTCGCCTATCTGGGCAGCTTCTACGCCGCCCGGGCCCTCCGCGTGGACAATCCCCGGGTGGCCCTGCTGAACATCGGCACAGAGGACACCAAGGGCGACGCCCTCCGCCTTGAGACCTACGCCGCCCTCAAGGCCGCCGGAGAGGCCGGACACCTGAACTTCACCGGCAACATCGAGGCCAAGGAGGCGGTGAAGGGCGGGTGCGACGTGGTGGTGGCCGACGGCTTCACCGGCAACGTGATGCTCAAGACGATTGAGGGCGTGGGGTCCTTCCTGGGCAAGGAGCTTAAGGGCATGTTCATGAAGAGCCTGAAAACCAAGATTGCGGCGCTGCTGGTGCGGGACGGCCTGAACCAGTTCAAGGAGCGGCTGAACCCGGACACCGTGGGCGGCACGCCCTTCCTGGGCCTGCAAAAGCCGGTGATCAAGGCCCACGGCGCAAGCAAGGCCAAGGCCATTGAAAACGCCGTCTATCAGGCTGTCACGGCCGTGGAGGCGGATTTGGCGGGGCAGATTGAGGCCAATATCGGGCTGATGAAAATGGGCCGGTGAAAAAGAAAGAAAAATCCGCCGATAGCTATTGACAGGCAGGAGGAAAAGTTTTATCATTCCAATGATGCCCGGCTGAATACAAAGGGAAAGGAGGAGGAGTATATGCAGGACATCTTTGAACGGATGCAGAAAATCATTGCCGATCAGTTCTCCGTTGATCCGGATGAAATTACCACGGAGACTTCTTTTGAAGCGGACCTGGGCGCCGATTCCGTGGACCTGGTGGAGCTGGTTATGAGTATGGAAGAAGAGTTCGACATCGGTGAGGTGCGCGAGGAAGATCTGGCCACCTTGTCTACGGTGGGCGACTGCGTGAATTATCTGACCAATAAGCTGGATTAATCGTGAAGAGGGCCTCGTCCAAGGACGCGTTCGTCCGGCAGGCGAGGCCCTTCTTGCTGAAAGGAGGGGTGCACAGATGGAATCCCTGGAGCGCAGGCTGGGCTATGCCTTCCACGACAGATCCCTTTTAAGCGAGGCTCTCAATCACAGCTCCTACGCCAACGAGCACAGGGGCGGTCTGAGCAGCAACGAGCGTCTGGAGTTTTTGGGCGACAGCGTGCTGGGCTTTGTGTCGGCGGAGTTCCTGTTCAAGCGGTACGGCGAGCTGCCGGAGGGGGATCTGACCCGGATGCGGGCCGCGCTGGTATGCGAGCAGAGCCTGTACGGGGTGGCCAAGGAGCTGGGCCTGGGCGGCTACCTCAAGCTGGGACGGGGCGAGGAGGCCGGAGGCGGCCGGGAGCGGCAGTCTATTCTGGCCGACGCCATGGAGGCGGTGCTTGCGGCCGTGTACCTGGACGGCGGCATTGAGGCGGCCCGGGAGCTCATTGAGCGCGTCCTGCTGCGGCAGGCTCCGACGGCTGAGGAGCGCCGGGACTACAAGACCACCCTGCAGGAGGTGACCCAGCGCAGGAGCGGTCAGGTGCTGACCTACCATATGGTGGATCAGAGGGGCCCGGACCACAACAAGACTTTTCTCTTCGAGGTGCGGCTCAACGGTACGGCCATTGGCCGCGGCGAGGGCCACAGCAAGAAGGAGGCCGAGCAGGCCGCCGCCAAGGCCGCGCTGTCGGACATGCCGGCGTGAGGTTGTATATCATTCTGAACGGAGTGAAGGATCGGGGATCCTCCGCTGCGTCCAGAATGATATTTTTGTCTTAAATGGAAAAAGCGGACGAAGCCGGCAGGTACTTTCCCGCCGTTCAGTCATGGATATTCAGCCACTCCCGCAGCAGGTCAATATACCGGGGCGTATCCTCCACAAAGCACATGTGGCGGCAGTCCCGGAAAAGCTCCCAGCGGGCGTTGGGGATCTGATCGTACATATACTTTGCCACATAGGGGGTGCAGAGATCGTTTCCGCCGCTGATGATCAGCGCCGGCTGCCGGATATCGGGCAGCAGCTCCGTCACATCAAAATCCCGGAGGGCGCCGGCTGGGGTGAATTCGTTTGGTCCCCACGCCTCCACGTAGGACGTCCGCCCCTGCCGGCGCGGGCGCAGCAGGCACTCCGGACCGTCCGGCGGCACCGGGCCCGCCGCATGGCGCAGCATATACTCCGCCTCAGCCGCTTGGTAATCCGCGCCGGTGTAGTCCCCGGTGGCCTCCGCCCGGGCAATGGCCCGCTGCATTTCCGGCGGCAGGAAACGGATCATCCGGTGTTGTTCCTCCCCCCACATCCTGGAGGAGGGGAGCGTGCTGGAGAGGACGATGCTCTTCACCCCCGCCGGATGGCGCGTACAGATATACTCCAGCAGAAGCATCCCGCCCCAGGACTGGCCCAGCAGGTGAACCTCCTCCAGTCCCAGGTGCTCCCGAAGCGCCTCCAGTTCATTGAGCCAGGTTTCCATGGTCCAGAGCCCCTCTGCCTCCGCCCAGGATCCGCCGCAGCCCAGCTGATCGTACATAACCAGCTGCCGGCTGTCTGCCTCCGCCAGGGCGTCCAGGACTTCAAAGTAATTGTGGGTGGAGCCGGGGCCGCCATGCAGCAGCACCAGCGGCGTTTTGCCGCCTGCGCTCCGCCCTGCCACGCGGTAGTAGGTTTCATACCCCAGGTAGGGCATACGTCCTTCGTGAATTTCCATCTCACAAAGCCTCCTCGCTGTGTTCCTATAGCATCCAATATGTCCCATGCTTTTACAGATGTCCGCGCCGGATGATCTCCGCTTTCAGCGCCGGTCCCCGGAACAGCAGCAGCGCGGACAGGGAAATGGCGCTGATGCCCGCGCATACCACCGAGGGGTAGATCATCCACAGCGCTCCGCAAAACAGCGGAATCAGCGGGAAAAAGCCCGCCAATATGCAAATACTCAGATAGAGCAGATAGTCGGCTGGCCGCAGCCGCAGAATCCGCGCCGCTCCGGCGGCAGCCAGCTGCATACAGGGGATAAAGCAGGGCAGCACAAAATTGATGGACCATCCCATAAAGCCCGTGCGCCAATCCCACGCCAGCACCAGCGCCGGCACGACAGCCAGCAGCCAGGCAATGGCCTTCATGGGATTGCGCCGCTTCCAGAGGGCAACGCCCGTCAGCAGCCACGCGCTGCCCAGTCCCGCCGCCACAAACAGGAACCACCAGCCTCCCTCCGGAAAGCAGTAATTGACCGCGGCGCACACCGTCAGGGCGGCGGCGGTAAGCAGGCCGGCCAGGCGGACCGTCAGCCCATAGGGCCTTGCGGTCTCCGGCAGGGGGGGATAGGCGTCCTCCTCCGGCTGGCCGGTCACCGCCCCCTGGCAGAGGGGGCACCGCTCCATGGACCCGGACAGGTATACGCCGCATTTTTCACAGTACAGCATCTCTAACGCACCTCCGTCTCCGGCGGCAGGTTGGTGGTCAGGACCACCTCAATCCCCAGCCGCGCCAATTCCCGGAAAAAGACACGCTCCGTCTCACACGCGCGGTAGGGGCTGGCGAAGCTGACAACGTACACGCCGCTAAAGGAGCAGGCGCAGGCCTGCAGCATCCCCGCACAGGCAAAAACGCTGAAAAGGTGAATCAACTTCTCCATCTCCCTGGGCATGGAGACCTTCCCGACGTTGGAAAAGGAGGCTGTCACACCCTGGGCGGCGATCTTGTTCGCAATGCGCAGAATCACGTCCTTCAGCGGGAGGGGGACCAGGCGGAGAGGGACGCTGTGCTCCAGCGCGCACAGGGCGTTCATACGCTCCCGCATTCTCTCCGCTGTCAGGTTTTCCCGGAAACTGCGCCTGACCTCCTTCAGAACCGCCTCCAGGCTGTCCTCCCCCCTGCTGAAGTCATAGCCGGCGTTGATGGTGGCAAAAAAATTCCGGGCGGATTCCGAGGGAAAGTAGCTGCGCAGATTGACGGGGATGGTGATGACCACCGGCTTCTTGCGGTCCCGCACCCGCATCCCCGCGTGGATGGCGCGGAGGAAAATCGCCGTCATCAGTTCCGTCAATGTAACGCCTCTGGCCCGCGCACAGGCCAGGACCTGGTCCAGGGGCATCCTGCCCTCCAGGATGGCCAGATGGTTTCTGGGCAGGCGCTCCCTCCGGATCTGATAGGCGGCGGGAGAAGGGCCCATGGAGCGGCCCTTGGGCTTCTCATAGTACTTCTGGAAGCTGTCCGCCTGCTGCTGGGCGGGGGACGCGTCGTAGGGCAGGACCGGGACAGGCTGGGGGAGCTCCTCCGGGCAGCGCAGCAGCAGATACTCATAGACCAGGGCGCACAGAAAGTTCAGCGCGCCGGTGCCGTCTGTCAGCGCGTGGTAGACCTCCAGGCTGATCCGCCTGCGGTAGTAGAGGACGCGGAAGAGCAGGCTGCGGCGGACGGAGGGATAGATCGGGCAGCAGGGGGGCAGCTCCTCGCGGCGGACCTGAGCGGGAAGGGGGCTGTCCTCCAGATAGTACCAGAACCACCCCCGCTTCATCACAGAGCGGTATATGGGGAACCGCTTCACCGTCCTGTCCAGGGCCCGCTGCAGGAGCTGGGGCTCCACCGGCTCCCGCAGCTCGCAGACGAACCGGAAGACCTTGGAGTCGTGGGCGGAGCCGGTGGATGGAAAGATCTTCGCGGCGTTGTCCAGCGTCCACCAGGGGGGAATACTCCTGTTACTCATGGCGTGTCTCCAAAAATCGGTTGATGATCTCATAGGTCCGCTTTACCTGCGAAAAGCGGACAGGCAGGGAGAAGTAGCCGTGGAGAGCGTCCGGGATCCGGTGGATCTCCACCGAGCCGCCGGCCTCCCGCAGACGGCGGCCATAGGCCTCGCCCTCATCCCGCAGCGGGCAGTACTCCGCCGTGATGAGCAGGGTATCCGGCTGTTCCCCAAGGCTGGCGGCGTGCAGCGGGGCAAAATAGGGATTTGTCAGATCCTCGTCCGAGGAGCGGTAGAGGGCCATATAGTCACTCACCCGCCTGGCGGTCAGCAGATAGCCGGTTCCGTTTTCCCGCACAGAGGGATACGGCGAGTTCTCCGAGTGATCGCTGGCCAGGGCGGGATAGATCAATATCTGGCGGCGGGGACAAAATCCCCCCCGATCCCGGGACATCAGGGAGACGGCGGCGGCCAGATTGCCGCCGGCGCTGTCCCCGATCAGGACAACGTTCTCCGGCTCCACGCCCAGCGTCTCCGCCCTGCGGAACACCTCCTGGGCGGCCGCGTAGCAGTCCTCCGGCGCGGCGGGGAAGCGGTGCTCCGGCGCCAGGCGGTAGTCCACCGAGGCCACGGTACAGCCAGTCATGGCGGCCATGTCTGCGCATACGCCGTCGTAGCTGTCAACCGTGCCCGTGACCCAGCCGCCGCCGTGAAAGAAGAGCAGCAGAGAGGCCCCGGGGGTCCCGGCGGGCCGGAAGATGCGCACAGGGACGTTATGGACGCCGCTGAGGACCGGGTGCTCCCAAACCTGGTAAAGAGAGGGGTTTTTCAGCCGGCGGGAGAGCAGCTTCTGCATTTCCCTTTCCACCAGGTATGTCTTTTTTACGTCGATTTCCGGATAGGACAGGATGCTCAGCGCTGCCCGCACTGCTTTATTGATGGCCATATCTGCTCCTCTGTTCCATGGTTTTTATACCAGTATAACACAGATTTGCCATAATAGCTATTTTAACTTTCGCCGGACCATGGAACGAAAAACGCAGCCTCCTGTAGGGGCGAGCATCGCTCGCCCGCTCTAACGACACCCACCAGCGGTCCGAAGAAGCGGGCGAGCGATGCTCGCCCCTGCACAAATGGGCAGGAAAAAAGCACGATTGTCAAATCGTGCTTTTTCTGAATTCTGCGTTTTGTCACAGGGGCTTGCTTTTCCGGCAGCTGCAAGATAACGGAATGCTCTCTGTTATCAGGCGCCCCTTGTCCTGGGCTTACACCTCGATCTGCTCCATGACAAAGCACTCGATGATGTCGCCCTCCTTGATGTCGTTGAACTTCTCAATGGACATGCCGCACTCGTAGCCGGAGGCAACCTCCTTCACCGCGTCCTTGAACCGCTGGAGGCTGGCCAGCTGGCCCTCGTGGATAACGATGCCGTCCCGGACAATGCGCACCTGGCAGTTGCGCTGGATCTTGCCGTCCTGGACGTAGCAGCCGGCGATGGTGCCCACGCCGGAGACCTTGTAGGTCTGGCGGATCTCCGCGTGGCCGATGAGGGCCTCCCGGAACTTGGGGGCCAGCATGCCCTTCATGGCGGCCTCCACCTCGTTGATGGCATCGTAGATCACCCGGTACATCCGCATGTCCACGTGGCTGCGGGCGGCGTTGTCCCGGGCGGATGCGTCCGGACGGACGTTGAAGCCCACAATGATGGCCTTGGAGGTGGCGGCCAGCATCACGTCGCTCTCGCTGATCGCGCCCACGCCGGAGTGGATGACCCGGACCCGGACCTCCTCGTTGCTCAGCTTCTCCAGGCTGGCCTTCACCGCCTCGGCGGAGCCCTGCACGTCGGCCTTGACAATGATGTTCAGATCCTTCATCTCGCCGGCCTGAATCTGGCTGAACAGATCCTCCAGGCTCACCTTCTGAATGGGGGCGTTGGCCTTGGCCCGCTCCTCGGCCTTGCGCTGCTCCACCAGCTCCCGGGCCAGCCGCTCGTCGGCCACGGCGTTGAAGACGCTGCCCGCGCCGGGGACCTCGCCCAGGCCCGTGATCTCCACAGGCACGGAGGGGCCCGCCTCGCTCAGCCGGCCGCCCTTGTCGTCCACCATGGCCCGCACACGGCCCACGGCGGTGCCGGCAATGATGATGTCGCCGGTGTGGAGGGTGCCGTTCTGCACCAGCAGGGTGGCCACGGGGCCGCGTCCCTTGTCCAGCCGGGCCTCCACCACCGTGCCCTGGGCGGCCCGGTTGGGGTTGGCCTTCAGCTCCGCCACCTCGGCGGTGAGGGTCACCATCTCCAGCAGGCTGTCAATGCCCATGCCGGTCTTGGCGGAGATGGGGCACACGATGGTCTGGCCGCCCCACTCCTCGGCCACCAGCTCGTACTCGGTGAGCTGCTGCTTGATGCGCTCCGGGTTGGCCTCCGGCTTATCCATCTTGTTGATGGCCACGATGATGGGGATGCCGGCGGCCTTGGCGTGGTTGATGGACTCCACGGTCTGGGGCATGATGCCGTCCTCGGCCGCCACCACCAGAATGGCGATATCCGTGACCATGGCGCCCCGGGCCCGCATGGAGGTGAAAGCCTCGTGGCCGGGGGTGTCCAGGAAGGTGATGGGCTTGCCGCCGATCTGGGTCTGGTAGGCGCCGATGTGCTGGGTGATGCCGCCGGCCTCGCCCTTGGCTACGCTGGCGGAGCGGATATAGTCCAGCAGGGAGGTCTTGCCGTGGTCCACGTGGCCCATGACCACCACCACCGGCGCGCGGGGCGCCAGATCCTCCGGCTTATCCTCCGCGGTGTCGATGAGCTTCTCCTCAATGGTGACCACAACCTCCTTCTCCACCTTGCAGCCCAGCTCCTCAGCGATGATGGCTGCGGTGTCGAAGTCGATGAACTGGCTCAGGGAGGCCATGACCCCGTTCTTCATCAGGCACTTGACCACCTCGGCCCCGGTCTTCTTCATCCGGCTGGCCAGCTCCTGGACGGAGATCTCGTCGGGGATCTTCACGGTCAGGGGGGTCTTCTTGGCGATCTCCAGCTGGAGGCGGCGCATCTTCTCCGCCTCCTCCTGCCGGCGCTTGTTGGAGAAGGTCATCTGGCCCCGGCGCTTGCCGCCGGCGTTGCGGAACTTCTCCTTGCTCTGCTCCCGGTCCCGGCGTCCGCCGCCGGCCCCGGAGCGGTCCGCCATGTCCTGGAGCTTCTCGTCGTACTTGTCCAGGTTGACGTTGGTGGCCTTGCGGGTGTCCACCACCTTGGTCTTGGGCACCCGGCCGGCGCCGGGCTGCTGGGCCGCCGGCTGCTGGCCCTGCTGGGGCTTGGACTGCTGCCGCTGCTGCTGCCCGCCGGAGGGCCGCTGGCCCCCCTGGCCGCCGTTCTGACCGCCGCCCTGACCGCCGCCCTGGTGGGGACGGCCCCCCGCGGGGGCGTTTTTCTGGGCGGGCGCACCCCTGTCCGGAGCGGGCTTGGCCTTCTCCGCCGGGGGAGTGTCCGCGTAGATGGACTGGATGCTGCTGATCTGGTTATTCTGGGTCAGGTGCTCGAAGAGGACGTTCAGCTCCCTGTCCTCCAGGTTTTGGCCCGATTTTTTCGGCGTGTCGAAGTACTTGCCCAGAATTTCAATGATCTGCTTGGTCTGCATCCCAAAGTCTCTGGCCAGCTCGTTCACTTTGTACTTATTGACAATATTACCCAATAAGACCACCTCCAGTAGTGATTCCGGTTTGTACATCATAACACACGTCCGGCAGCTCATGCCGGTCCTCCCTGGTCACGGGCTCCCAGGCGTGTGTTATGGTGGGGTTTACGGTTTGTTTCTATATTTGACAGGGGCGCGATTTCTCCCGTCTCTTGGCTGTTTTCCGGACCTCTCCCGCCGCTGGGCCGCCCGCTCCGCCTTCAGGCGCAGCCGCTGGGCCGCCTCGCCGTACCGCTCCGGGTCCTGGGCCGCCAGCCGGTCCGCAATGGCCCGGGCCAGACCCAGATCCGTCACCGCGGCTATGGCGCAGCTGCCCCGTCCCAGGGCCGCCCCCAGCTCCTCCCGGGTGAAGGGCAGCGCCAGAGTCAGGCACTGACCCTCCTTGGCAAAGCGGGCGGACCGGCGCAGGGTGCTCTCCCCGGCATCGCTGGCGGTCAGCAGCAGGCGGCATCGCCTCTCCCGGCAGGCGTCCCCCGCCGGGTCCTCGCCAACCTCCAGCCGCCCGGCCCGCAGGGCCATGCCGGCCATGGAAAGGGCGCTATTCATCCCGGTCTCCCTCCGCCATCTGCCGCTCCAGCTCCTCGTAGACCGCAGGGGGGATCTGGGCGGAGAAGGCTCTCTCCAGGGCCCGGCTCTTCCGGGCCTTGGCAAGGCAGGGGGCGCTGGGGCACACGTAGGCCCCCCGGCCCGGCTTCTTCCCCTTGAAGTCCAGGGAGATCTCCCCCTCCGGGGAGCGGACCACCCGGATGAGGTCCTTTTTATTCTTCATCTCCCGGCAGCCCAGGCACTGGCGCTGGGGAATTTTTCTGGGTTTCTGCATGGCGCTCCTTTCTCCGGCTACCGGTCCAGCTCAAAGGGCGCGGGACCGGGGTAGCGGACATGGTTGATGGCCTCTTTCTGGGGGATCACGGTCTCCAGATCAATCCCGTAGCAGTTGGCGATGGCCAGGACAAAGTACATGATATCCCACAGTTCCTCGTCAATGGTCCCACGGACCTCCTCCCCCGCCGCTCTGGGCCGCAGATCCTTGTGCATGGCCCGGGCCAGTTCCCCGGTCTCCTCCGCCAGCTTGAGGAAATAGTCCTTCACCAGCTCCGGGTGGTATTCCTTGGATTTGATGTAGGACTGCAGATAAGCGATGGAGATCCTGCCGTCCACAGCCTACGCCTCCTGCTCCTCGGGCTCCGGCTCCGGCGCGGGGTCAGGCTCAGGATCCCTGTAGGACTGGGGCTTGATGTCGATCTTGTACCCGGTGAGCCGGGCGGCGAGGCGGGCGTTCTGGCCCTCCTTGCCGATGGCCAGGCTCAGCTGATCGTCGGGCACGATGACCCGGCAGCCCTTGCCCTCGTCGGCGATCCACACGTCCACCACATCGGCCGGGGCCAGGGCGGCGGCGATGAACTGGGCCGGGTCCTCGCTGTACTTGATGATGTCGATCTTCTCCCCCCGGAGCTCATTGACAATGCTGCCCACCCGCTGTCCGGCGGGGCCCACGCAGGCGCCGATGGGGTCCACGG